>Ga0190315_1000013_pt1 | contig 112568 bp, 80 predicted proteins | sample 48701101_MG_FD_161673 | JGI IMG/M metagenome (GOLD analysis project Ga0190315, IMG submission 161673) | Hydrothermal vent sediment bacterial communities from Southern Trench, Guaymas Basin, Mexico - 4870-11-0-1_MG | ecosystem: Environmental > Aquatic > Marine > Hydrothermal vents > Sediment ...
AGTCAACTTGATTTTGCAAGTTTGGGTTATTGGATCGGCGGCATGAATGATATGGGTTATTTTTCCGTTAACCGCTTTAGGTAAACCATCAAATTGAATGGGTACGCTTTGTCCGCGCTGTAGCGAACGAACCCATTGGGCGGGAATAGCCGTTTCAAATTCAAAGGGTTGTAACGCTTCCAAGCGCAAAATAGGTACACCCGGACTGGCTAAATCGCCAACATCCGCCAAACGCTCAACCACCCGTGCTTTGATGGGACTGGTTAGGCGCAAATAGATTTGCTCAGCCCGTTGCGCCTTTAGCAAAGCCTGCGCTTTAGTAACCGCCACTTGTCCGAGCGATAGACGCAGTTTAGCCTTACGCAACTTTTCGGCGGATAACACCTTCTTTTTATTCAAGCGTCGATAGTTTTTGACATCCTGCATAGCATCTCGTACAGAAACCTGTGCGGATTGCAAAACGGCTTTAGCTTGAGCGATGGCACTGCTCTGCTGTGCATTATCAATTAGCGCGAGTAATGCCCCTGCTTTGACAATTTCTCCTTCTTGCACGGCAATTTTTTGAATAAATCCGTTGGTTTTAGCCGCTATTTCAATGCGCTGTGCTGCCACGACATGCCCTGGCGCGTAATACCAGCGAGGCACGGTTTGCATTTGTGCTTTAACCACTGGTAAATCGAAAGTTGACGGTTTTGGTGAAGGCAAGTTGTGAGTAGGCGGCTCAGTGCAAGCACTTAGCCAGAGACAGAAAATTCCCCATAGTACCCCTTTAATAAAGAAGGGAATTGAAGGACATAAGATTATCCGCATCCTTTTACTCCTTTTAGTAGTAACATAGTAACGTGTTGCGCTATGACATCTGGATCATTATGTTCGGCGCATCCGCCCTGTAAAAATTGTCGCAGTGGTGTCGTTTCCAAATGAAATAACACTAAACCAGCGATTGAAATGGCCATTAAATGGCCATCACAGTTGGGCGCCAATTCCTTAGCTAATTCAGCAACATTAGCAAATTGGCTTTGAAAAACTTGCTCCGCCAGCAAACGTAGGCGCGTTTCATCTCCGTCTAATAGTTCACGTTGTAGCAAAATGCGAAAATGACTATCTTGGCTCATCAACTGCGTAAAACGCGCAATGAATTTGGTTAACCGTTGCTGTGGCGTTCCTTTTTCAGCTAACACGGCAGAAATGCCATCGGCTTTATCGGAAAACGCTTGAGCCATACTGCGTAAATATAAAGTTTGTTTATCGGGAAAATGGTGATACAACGTCGCCGTACTAATATCGACGGCTTTAGCAATGTCACGCATTGACACGCCACTAAATCCCGCTTTCGCAAACCGGGGAATCGCTTCATTAATGATCGTGTTGATCGCATCGGATGAATTTAAAAATTTTGATTTAGCCATGATTAAAAATTGTATCTAACTAACGTTCTATATATAATGAGGAAAATAAAAATATTTATCAAGGGATGGGCAAAAAAATTTAAAAAAAAAGGAGATGTTCTGTGGTTTACGCCTTCACTGAAAGTCATTCGCTAAGGCAATTCAAAAATAATAATATACTAAGGGCAACCATAAAGGATTGATCCTACAATATCTTGAGCATTGAGTGTTAATTATCAAATTCTGTCAATTTTGAGTCTGACAATTAAAAACTTGACTGACTCTCGTGATTTTGACAAACGATTTGAAACAAGGGATGATTGATAGTTAAAAGTTAGCTTAGTCACTTACAGGTTTTTACTATGGAAACACTCAAGCAACAAGCACTTGGTGCTATATCAACGTTACCTGAGACGGCCAGTATTGATGACATGATGTATAGGCTTTATGTGCCTCCTAAAATTAGTCAAGCTCAAGATGCGATTGCCAATGACGACGTTATAGACATTAAGGATTTCAAAAAAGAGATTGAATTATGGTGAAATGGACTAAGCCTGCAAGACAAGATATGAAGCAAATTCAACGCGCTTTGACGCTAAAGACGCTAAAGACGCTAAAGAAGTTCTTTGAATAAATCTTTCTTGCGCCTCTTGCGCCTCTTGCGTCTTTTGCGTTATAAATATCAGCGTTCTATCAAGTTTTTACTGAATCAACTCAATCAACATGAATATCAAAGAATTAAACACCCTAAACACCTTCTGCACCGATGTCATGCGCTGCGATCAATACCGCTTACAAAACCGCATTCGTTACCTCAAATCGCAACTCAAAAAGGGGCAAAAAATTGAGGCCAACGTTTTTAACACCTTATCCGCCGAGATTGAAAAATCCCTCAAAAAACGTCAACGTCGCGCACTCAATTTACCAACGCCCCAATTTCCAGAGGAGCTGCCCGTCAGTCAGCGTCGAGACGATATTGCCGCGGCAATAGCCGCCAATCAAATCGTCATCGTCGCCGGCGAAACCGGCTCTGGCAAAACCACACAATTACCCAAAATCTGTTTATCACTAGGGCGCGGCGTTGCCGGCATGATAGGCTGTACCCAACCGCGTCGAATCGCCGCTCGCACCATAGCCATGCGGGTAGCCAGTGAACTTGACAGCCCCCTTGGACACACAGTCGGTTACAAAGTGCGTTTTACAGATCGTTTAAGCCCAGACAGTTATATCAAATTCATGACAGACGGGATTTTATTAGCCGAAACACAAGGAGATCGTTTTTTAAATGCCTACGACACTCTAATCATTGACGAAGCCCATGAACGCAGCCTCAACATAGACTTCTTATTAGGCTATATCAAACAACTGCTACCCAAACGGCCCGATTTAAAACTGATTATCACATCAGCCACCATCGACACGCAGCGATTTTCAGCCCATTTCGATAATGCCCCAATCATTGAAGTCTCAGGGCGCACCTACCCAGTTGAAGTGCGTTATCGGCCCCTCGAAGGTGATGAAGAAGATCGCGACATGATACAAGGCATTGTAGATGCCGTCGATGAAATTTCTTATGATACAGACATCTTGATTTTCCTAGCCAGCGAACGCGATATCCGCGAAACCGCTGAAGCCTTACGCAAACATCGTTTGCTCAACACCGAAATCGTGCCCCTGTATGCTCGCCTATCAGGCGCAGAACAAAATCGCGTCTTTTCGCCCGGCAATCAACGACGGATTGTCTTAGCCACCAATGTGGCCGAAACCTCATTAACCGTACCCAGAATCAAAGCCGTCATCGATCCCGGATTAGCGCGTATCAGTCGTTATAGCATTCGCAACAAAGTCCAACGTTTACCGATTGAAAAAATAGCCCGCTCCAGCGCGGATCAACGCAAAGGCCGTTGTGGACGCATAGCCCCGGGCATCTGTATTCGCCTCTATTCCGGTGACGATTATGATCAACGGCCCGAATTTACCGACCCTGAAATCTTACGCACCTCACTTGCCGCCGTCATTTTACAAATGCTCGCCTTACACTTAGGCGATATCCACGAATTCCCCTTTGTTGATCCGCCAACTGCCAAAATGATTAATGACGGTTTTACCTTATTAATCGAATTGGGTGCCGTCAATGACGAACGACAACTGACAGAAATTGGCAAACAGCTTTTCAAAATGCCCATCGATCCGCGTATTGGCCGCATGATTTTAGCCGCCAAAGAAGAAAATTGTTTACATGAAGTCTTGATCATCGCCAGCGCCTTAAGCATTCAAGAACCGCGTGAACGCCCAATGGACGCACAACAAGCGGCTGACAGCAAACAACAACGTTTTGCAGACGACAAATCAGACTTTTTAAGCTATTTAAAACTCTGGGAATTCTTCCAAGAAAATGCAAAACACCTTTCTAAAAACAAATTACGACAGCTATGCCGCGAACACTTCTTATCTTATATCAGAATGCGCGAATGGCACGATATCCATCAACAACTCTACACCTTAATCAGAGAAGCCAATTGGCAAGTCAACCAAATCGAAGGCAGTTTCGATGAAATCCACCGCGCCTTGCTCAGCGGGTTATTAGGCAATATCGCCTTCAAAACGGAGAGTGATAAAAAAACCAGCGACAAGAAACCCAGTTCAGCCAAAAAAGGGTTTACGCCAGAAGAATATTTAGGCACACGCAATATCAAACTCTACCTATTCCCCGGTTCCAGTCTATTTAAAAAACAACCCAAATGGATCATGGCCGCCGAATTAGTCGAAACCAGCCGCCTATACGCCCGCTGTATTGCAAAACTCAACCCCGATTGGATAGAACAAGTGGCCGGCAATCTATGCCAACACTATTACTTTGAACCCCATTGGGAAAAACGCCGCGCCCAAGTCGGTGCCTTTGAAAAAGTCACCTTATACGGCTTAACCATAGTTGCCAAACGCAAAATCAACTACGGCCCAATAGACCCTGTATTATCAAGGGATATATTCATTCGCAACGCCTTAGTTGAAGGGGAATACAGCAGCAAAGCGGCCTTTTTCCAACACAACCGCGAACTGTTCAACGACATTGAAATACTAGAACATAAATCCCGTCGCCAAGATATTCTGGTAGATGAAGAACAAATCTACGCTTTTTATGACGCACGGATTCCCGAAGGGATTTACAGCGGAAAAGCCTTTGAAAAATGGCGGCAGGAAGCCGAACGCGACAATCCAAAACGACTGTTTTTAAGTCGCGAAGACTTAATGAAACACGGCGGGAAAAGCATCACCCCCCACGCCTTTCCCGATCAGATCGATTGGGGCGGCGTAGACTTACCCCTCACATACCATTTTGAACCAGGGCATGAACGCGATGGCGTTACCGTAGACATACCCCTAGCCCTATTAAATCAACTCTCACCGCAACCTTTTGAATGGCTAGTACCCGGTTTATTAGAAGACAAAATCATCGCCTTACTGCGAAGTATGCCAAAAGCCCTGCGAAAATCGTTTGTACCTGTACCCGATGTCGCACGCGATGCCCTAGAAACGCTGCCCAACTCAACGATAACCTTCCGCGAAGGCGGCGGCTTCCTAGAATATCCCAAAAGCTCTTTATTAGAAGTCTTAACCCGCTACTGCCATCGTCGTCTAGGCAACCCCATACCGTCAAACGTTTGGAACCTAGAAACCCTCCCCCCACATCTTAAAATGAATTTTAGGTTAATCGATCAAGGCGAAAGGGAAGAGAAGAAAGAGGAGATCAATGGGAAAGAAACAACAGAACAGGGAAACAGTGGTATTTTAGATCAAGGGCGAGATTTAACCGTCTTACAACAAAACTGGAGTGACTATGCCAGCACAGAATGCCGGCGCGAAGTCGCTTCTGAAAGCGATTTAGAACGCGACAATATCACCAAATGGGACTTTGGCGACTTACCCGCCAGTGTCTCGCTTGAAATCAACGGTGTATTAATGCAAGGTTTCCCCACCCTGATTGATCAAGAAACCCACGTCGCCCTGCGCGTATTAGACAACCCCAACACCGCTGAACAAGAAGGGCGCAAAGGCCTAAGACGCTTATTTCTGCTCAACCTACCCACCCAAAAACTACTGAAGCAAATGCCCATTGATCACAAACTGTGCTTACAATATATGAAGATAGGCAACTGCCAACAATTAAAAACAGACATGCTGATGGCGATAGTCGATAGCCTGTTTTTAAGCGAACCCTTTCCTAGCAACGACAATGAATTTGAACAACGTTTAACGGAAGGGAAACAACGGTTAATGCCAGCCGCGTATGAATACGCTACCCAATTGGCAAAAGTGCTAGAAGAATACCATCAACTCACGCAACAACTCCAGAAACTGTCAAAGCGCAGCACCACCCTACCCGAAATCAAACAACACCTCAAACATTTAATCTACGACGGTTTTGTAAAACAAGTTGCCTTAGAACAACTGAAACACATCCCCCGCTATCTCAAAGCGATCCAATTGCGCCTAGACAGACTCGATCACGATCCGCAAAAGGATGCCAAAAAAGCCGAACAACTGGCTCCCTTATGGGAAACGTATTGGCAACGGCGCGCAGAAAGCGAAGAACGTGATCCCACATTAACTGAATTTCGGTGGATGTTAGAAGAATTGCGCGTGTCATTGTTTGCCCCAGAACTGAAAACCGCTTATCCTGTCTCAGTGCAACGGTTGCAGAAGGCTTTGCGTGTGTAACCGTAGAGACGCGATGCTCGCGTCTCTGTTTCGCGTCTCTGTTTCGCGTCTCTGTTTCGCGTCTCTGTTTCGTGTCTCTGTTTCGCGCCATATTAATATAGTATAGAGACGCGAGCATCGCGTCTCTACATCGCATCATATTTTAGAGACGCGAGCATCGCGTCTTTGGGCAACACACGTTGCCCGGCCAACATGATAACGGATAATGAAAATAACAATGACACTCAGCCATTTCAACAACACTCACCACCGTTTTTTTTCCTATACGGGCAAATTGACGACCAATTTTGTCCTCCAACCTTGGGTTTTCTTTTCCAGAATGCTCCATCGCCACTTGCGTGAACTGGGTTATCAACGCATTGTTTTTTATAACAGTGGTGAACAAAAAATTGATACCTACGATACACAATCCAGTGCCTTAGTGCGCCCTAATGCAGAACCTCAACCACAAACACCTCGCCGCACTACCAAAATCTGTGTAGGCCCTTTGGGACAACGTCGTCAGTTTAAAGCACGTCCAAAAACCCAAACCACACCTCACCGCAGTCAATAATTTAGAGGCCGTCGTCAGTTTTAACCGTTGGATGAACGAGGTTCAACCTAAAACGGCTATTATTTTCACGAATTGGATTGATTTTATTACCCATTTTGAGCAAGCCGCGCAACGGCAAATGTCAGTGGCATTAGAGAATTGGGGCAGGTTATTTGAAGACAATCAAAATATTTGTATTTTTTTGCTATCAGGGATTTCAGTACAACGTTTGCTTGAATTACAAGAACTACGAAGACAATGGTTTTTTCTCTTTAACCAAATGTTCAAGACTGATAACACGCCCACGCATCGTATGATTCCCATCGGAGCTGCGCGTTTGGATGAAGTCAACAATCTGTTAAATGAGCTACATCGGTGGCTTCCCTTTACCAAGGCTCCGCAAATTTTGCTTAAACGTTGTCGCCGACCGGATGATACAGCCCATCCAGAACTCCAGTTGCAACTCAGTTAAGTTATCAACTTCGATGGAATTATCTTGATTCTTGACATATTTAGTTATCTATCTGATGATAGATGAATAACGATGAGTAAGAAAAGCTGAATTGATAGAAGTGGGTCGTTCTGATTTAGTCGCCGGTTATATGGGGAAAAGCGCCTTAAAAACCCGCACAGTGTTAGAACGTAGCCTGGACAATGTCTTATTCATTGACGAGGCTTATCAACTGGTAACAGATGAACGCGACAGTTTTGGTTTTGAAGCGTTATAAACATTGGTAGCAACAATGGAAAATCAACGTCACCGTTTATGCATCATTGCGGCCGGCTATCCTGCCTCCATGCAGCGTTTTATCAATAGCAATCCAGGATTGCCATCGCGTTTTGCTGGGCAGATTGTTTTTGAGAATTATACTGCCACGTAAATATTATATATTTTAAAAAGCATGGCACAAGAACGCTCCTTAACATTAGGGGAAAGCGTTGAAAATACTTTGTTGACCATTTTTCGACGCTGGGAAATGGCGCAAAGCCCAACGTTTGGCAATGGGCGTTCGGTACGAAATTTATTAGATGCAGCCTGTGCGCGACAGGAAAATCGTTTGGTGGAACAGGGGATAACGGATAAGGCATTGTTATACCGGTTAGAACAAGTGGATATTCCGATTTGACATCCCTATCATTAAAAATGGCTCATAAAGATTTAAAGAGGGGCCGGCACTATGCTGGCTTTTCATGTCGTACACCTGTTCAAAAATATTTTGAGTTGTGGAAGGGGTAAAATTCATAATTCATTATTTCCAAAACTGAAGAAAAACTTGATGTGAATTTTGAAGCACAATATGTCATAATTCAAAATAGATTAAATAACGGCTATGTACAGATGTTCCTATTTTTGAATATGATACAAGGCTGCATTCCCACTCTACCCTCTCCCCAAAAAATTCAGTCTAGGGATGCAGTCCATTAGGAGCATTATTAGTCTAGTGCATTCGATCTAAAATGATCAAACCACCCAGCCAACAGCCAACAGCGGGCATAAGTTGTCTGAAAGCGAAAGTCAGGTGGTGGTGACTACCTCCCCACAATAGTATTTTTAGATCATTTCCGTATATCAATATTATTGATATACTGTTCACAGTTATAATTTGCGCTTTTTTGGAAGTCAAAAAATCCATTTGAAGCGGCAAGTTTTTGCAAAAACGGGCTGCATGTTAGTCACCACCACCTGACTTTAGCTTTTGGGTGGTCTTTCTATTGGAGCGATCCTGCACTAGTTATTTCACAAATATTCTCTTGAGAATAGTTTAAACTTTTTAACCATAAGGTTTCCATTTTGATTTGGACACGGGGATGTGGATTATGATACCTTTCGTAGCTTAAGGCCCGTTTATCATCTTCGGTAAATTCTATTTTTATCATGATTTATTTCCGACATAAAATCAATAGTTCTTAATATGTTATATTCTGGACTCTAAAAAAAGCAAGTAAAATTTCAAAATTATAACCTTGGCGAGTATACCACGTTATTTACAAAATTATCTTATAGTCAAGCACGTAATATCACCGGATTATTACTACTTGGTGGATGGTGCATTTTACTGACTATATCACTGAATTTATATACATTTATTGTCGGTAGTTTATGTGCTATTGTAGCTATTGTAGCGATGTCATTATATTCCAAGAAAAATAACCCACTTATTCAAATCAATTTATTTCAAGTTTTTCTGATATCAATGATAATTTCTGGATTGTTCAATAAAGAAATAATCCCTGATTATATTATTTAGTAACATTTTAGATTCAATAACAAATATAGGTATTTGTAGGCTTAGATTCGGCACTACCAACAGTATTCTCATCTATCACGTAGCGTATTCCCAACAACGACTTAGGAGACATACATGACAACTTTATATATTGATGGAATTGATGAAGAAATCGTCACCCAACTGGAAGCAGAGGCTAAACGGTTTAACACCGGTATTAATGAATTAGTGAAACAGTTCATTTATCAAGGCTTAAATACCTCTTCCGTGAAAAAACCACCCACGATTGATTCTCTATTTGGTATGATTACTTCATCAACTGATGGGCTTGAATTCCAAAAGGCTATGCGGGAAGGATAAGTTATGCGTTTTGTCATATTTGATACGAATATCTGGATTTACTTGTTTGAAGGAAGACAAGAACTTATCAATCTCAAAATACAAATTGCCCAAAAAGAGATTGTACCGGTATTAACGCCCGTGATTTTTGCGGAAGTTTTGGGATGGCAAGAAATGAGTGCCAAAAAGGAGAAAGAAATAAGGAAGTATTTTGCTTCCCTTGAAATGTTAACACTCCATATGGAACACTGGGAACAGATTATTTCTTGGAGAAAGCAAGGGATTAACAAGAAAATGCCAGATTTGCTTATTGCTGCCTTTTCTAAAAAGTCAGGTTATCCAGTGCTAACAAGAAATATCAATGATTTTAAACAACTGGATATAGAGATAGAAAATCCTTGGGAAGAAAATACCTAATAAGGTAGACTTAGTGCTTGATAAACCTGAACTTCCCTAAAATATCAGAATGATGTCTATTTATTTTATAAGTATCTGAAAGTAAATAAGTGGTACGTTATAGCTTTGATAACTGTTCTTATAATTCCATTCTCTTCGTACCCGTTATTTATTTTCAGTTACTTAGCAACAAAGACAAGCGGATTTCTAACACATCAAAAAAATTATCATGTATCACCTTGGACTTGATTTTGGCACCACAACCCGTATTTTAAGCTACTATACTATGACGGGCAAGACATTGAATCATTTAAACTCAGTGGTGCTACCGCAACGCCTTATATTCCATCTGTGTTGTCTATTGATAAATCAGACAACAGCTTAGAAATTGGCAAAGCTGCCCTTTTGAATCAAGGGGATAATGACTATGAAGTTTATACCTATTTCAAGATGTTGTTAGCTGAGCAGCGAAAAACTCAAAAAACACAATTATGTACAACAGTCTCCCCAAACCATTGCTAAACAATATATTGAGCAATTGCTAACCCTCTACCGCAAAGAACGTGGTATCAATCAGCCTATCCAATAGACATTATACCAATTTAATTTTCAGGGGCATGTGTTGGTATGTGATTATGGCGGTGGCACGTTGGATTTAAGTCTGTCTAAGGTTGAGGGCGATCAAATTACGGTGCTAGAAGGTACCGGCAGAGGGATAACCAAGGAAACAATGGGTATTGCTGGGGTAGCTTATGATAAAGCAGTTGTCGAAAAAGTTTTGAATGATCAAGCTATCACTGATAAATTTAAATTATTGAAAGAATTTGAAGAGAAAAAGATCGAAAAAATGGATAAGTTGGAAAAAACTGGCGCACTATCGGCAAATAAAGACCAGTATAAAAGTATTTTAAATTGGTGATTACACCTGGGAAACCTATTGGCAACGCCGCGCCGAAAGCGAAGAACTTGATCCCAAATTAACCTAATTTCGGTGGATGCTAGAAGAATTGCGCGTTTCTCTGTTTGCACCAGAATTGAAAACAGCTTATCCTGTATCAGTGCAGCGGTTGCAGAAGGCTTTGCGTGTGTAACCGTAGAGACGCGATGCTCGCGTCTCTGAATCGCGTCGAAGCCTCGCGTTATATTATAGTATAGAGACGCGAGCATCGCGTCTCTACTGTCAGTGCAAGGCTTGCAAAGTTGCTCATTTTTTCAACTATGTGTTTGTTTTAGCCATTTTTGGCTTACTAAAAATTTTATGAATAGGGAGACGAATATCCATCACTTCATCAATGACTTCAGTCATATCCAGCGCAAAAGTTTTAAAATGACTGGGTTGCGAGTAGACAGCCACCGTTTTGAGAGGGGGTACAATCAACCAACATGATTTGACACCTAGCGCAAAATAAGCTTTAAATTTAGCTAAAATATCACTAATGGCTTGCTTTGGTGAGATTATCTCAATAGCCAATAAAGGCATCTCCTGCATTTTCAGGTCATCCTCTTCATCATTAAACCCGACACTATTAGGATAAAGACAAACATCTGCTATGATTTCCTCTTTAATTTTGAGGCTGTGGGTTAAATCAGTTTTACTGACCTCTAAACTTAACTCAACAAAAGGGGTAAATCTCTCATCATTGGAAAGTAAGCTCGTTATCCGAGCTTGTGTAAAGCTATGGTTTCTTGACGGCATTTCTCGAACCTCTTCATCTTGATATTCGTCATTTTCAATTTCTGCTATTAAATCACTCATATTTCACCTCAGAAAAATTAAGTCATGAGAATTGGTTTTATCTCCTTCCGTACTTTCGCTTATTATTTTAAGCAACTGGAGATAGAAGTAGAAAATCCTTGGGAGGAAAGGAAGTAATGCTCAAGGGCAAGCTCAATATAGAGGGGTAAAAACTAACTCATTGCTGTTCAGTACATCGGATCAGGGGAGTGATCGGATTGGTGCAAGGGAGGTTTTCGATTCAGTTGATTGTTCAATTTTTTCTAAGCCTAATCCGTTGTACTATATTACCAATCAAACTAGAGAGCTTTTGGGTATTTTTACAGCAATCCGTTCAATCCCCTGATCAGTTGTACTATTAATCCGTTCAATCCCCTGATCAGTTGTACTACTATCACTGGGGATAAATAATTGGAAATAGAAATTAGTCATTACAATTTATTAATTAGTCATTCAAATTTATTCTGATCTCAAAAAAAATTTGCCTTTGGCAAAAAAAATGATAACGATTTGATTTTTATAGGTTTTCTAAAAATTTTCGCGCCTATTTACGCCATGAGTGAAAACCCATTTCAATTTTTTGGCTCATGACCCCTAGACCTTAAAATTTTTTGTTGTTATTATTGGCACCCTTTCAATTTGGAAAGGATATGTATTGAATGTAGTGTTTTTGTTTTTTTATGGGTTTTGCAGGGCTGTAGCCCTTTCACATTTGTTATATTTTTGTTTATTTAATTTAGGCAGCTACATTTAAATAAAATACCTATACTTCATTACAAGAAATCTTTTGAAAAACTTTTTAGGTATATTATTTTTGTGCTGCTGCCTTAACACAATTTGGAGGCGCAATGAGAAAATTTTTGTTTTCTGTGTTCGCATTACTGATGATGCTGTTTAATACAGTATCAGCAGTCATGTCTGAAAATGCTGCAATATCATTTCATTCACTTGAAAACGGTTTCCGTATTTCATTGAGTAATGTGGATATTTCGCAAGTATCTGATTGTACTTGGGATGGAGTTTCTATCTGTGCAAAATTGAGACAAGACATCCAAGCTGGGAATGTCAAGGTTTCTCAGTTTGCTTCTCAGATCAATATCGATATTCCAGTAAGTGAAAAAAATAGCGGTCTTTTTGATAATGCACCGACATTTGCTTTAATTTTTTCTTCTGGAGAAGTCTTGTCTGCTCCTGCTGCTTTTGCCTCTAATGATGATATTTCGTATTCTGGCGGCGATCCCTTAATGGACTCATACTTTGATGAGATAGTTAGGGAGTTAAGGGAATACAGTGCAAATAATCCAGAGGCTAATGAAGAAGCTCTCAATGAGTACGCAAAAGTATTAATGGATAATACTAACACTAAATTACGGAGAGCAAAGAGAGCTCATACTGACATGGATGGGTACATATCTAGACGTTTGAATTCGCAAGAATTGGCACTTTATAATGCGAATATGTTCAAGGCGTTACGTTGCATGGCAAACGGAAAAATAGCCATTTTCTACGCTGAGTTCATATATGAGAGCAGCGTCCTTCATAACGGTAATGGTGATGCATTTCGGCATGCTTTGTGGAATTACGGTATGGGAATATCTGTAGGTTATTCTTTTGCGAAACAGTGGAGCGATGCCCACGAAAATGGTACTCTGGGCAATCCTCCTCTAGAAAAGAGGATGGATCTTTTCAATAATAGTGTTGGCCTTCTACTCGCGCTAGATAATCCATGGACATTTTTCCATAGTACATTCATTGGAAAAACTCTTGAAAAAGCACGAGGTGGGAAACTCCTGAGAATAAGAAATGGTAGACTGATTAGATCAGATTCTGTAGGAGAGAAATAACTATGTTTATTATGTTATTTCATTATTGAAACGTCACAGCACATTTTTGATATTGTCATTTTGACAAGCGAGAGAATTTTTTCTCGATCTGTTAAGATTATTTCTTTTGTTCAGAATGATAATTAATCATAAAAAATGAATGTACTGAGAGGTATTACACTAGAAAAGACATTGGTTTAATACTTTTGTCTTTTCTTTTTTATCAGCATGGGTTTGTTATGTTAATTTTGAGGAAATATTAAAAGATGTTGTCCAGATATATTTTTATTAGTTGTATTTATATAATTTTATTAGCTATGGTATCTGGATGCGATGTTTTTATGGATAATAATGCCGAACTATTGATTACAAATAGTACTAATGAAGAAATAAGTGAAGTAATGCTTGAATATACATCTAGTGGGAAGAACATAACTATCGGTATTATGAAACCCAATTCGACATATAGACATAATGTTGATAGTCAGCAAGAAGATTCTATAAAACTTATTTATACTGATTCCTCTGGTGTTAAGCATGAAGAAATTGTTATAGGTTACATTATTAAAGGCATGAAAGGAAGAACCTCGTTTTTAATCGAAAAAAAGTAACTAATAGACTTGTCCGTAAATAAATTTTTGGCTAATAAAAACAAATAGTTAAATTCACAAAACCCTTATTTTCGGACAACTCTAATAGATGTTAATATCAGTAAAACCAAAAACTGGCGTGAAATATAGTTTTGTTCAAATATCACCTTTTTTAGGGCAACTTGGGCAACTTAAACTGCCCGAAGCATGGCACGATTTATCGCAGCCGACTTCAGAAGTCGGATACCATAAATTGTGCCATGCCATAAATAAATCAGTAAACAATAGACTTTATACATATTGAATACAAATTATTGATTTAATGACTATCTTTTGTCTGAATCAGAAACGGGTTCAGACAACTTATAAAAAAGCCTCAAGGTGATAATCACCTTGAGGCTTTTTTTATGCCTGTTCAAGGAATGAAAAAAGCATAACTAATGAATGGGCAAAGTATTCGTTAATTCGTTTGACTCATCTTTGATTTTTTATAAAACTTATCTATTATTACACTAATAAGTCAAATGCTTGATGAATCTGGTAATCCAGTGCCTAACGCCGTCATCAAAATCGGTGAGAAAACCACAATAGCTGATGAAAAAGGTTATTGGAAAATCAGCGAATTGCCAACGGGAACTTATACCGTCATTATCAGCAAAGATGGCAAACTCATTGCCTCTCAAAGCGTGACTGTAGAAGGTGACAATCCCACTATTGACGTTAATGTTGACTGGGTTGAACCGGCTTCATGTCGTCTGTACGCGGTGCATGATGAAGGCCGCAACCACAGCCTGTTTTTTACGATAGATGTTTTGAATAACTTTGATGTCAAGTTACTGGGAACGATGTATCACGAGCATGATATTGAATCACTTGCCATACATCCCAAAACTAACCAACTGTTTGCTGCGGCTGGTAAAGATGGACTTGATCCCGGTTATCTCTATACCGTCAATGCCAACACGGGCGCGATTTCTCCCATCGGTGACACGGGTTTTAGAGATATTAATGGCCTTTCCTTCAAACCGGATGACGGCACATTGTGGGGATGGGCAAAAGGTGAGGGCTTAATCGAAATTGACATCGCTACCGCTCAAGGCACTTTGCAAGCACCTTACAATGGCGCGATTGAAGACATTACTTGGAATAATGCGGGTTCCATACTTTATGCTGTTAGGAATAACCGGTTTTTGGCCTACGATATCCACACAGTCAAGGTATTAAACTGCACTGTCAAAGGTGGCGAAATTGAGGCCATCGAAATGATGCCCAGTCAGGCCGATAACGAATTACTGTTCAGTATTTAGCTTCGCTGGCCTTCGGCTCACGCAAAAGTTTTTGCGCGCAAAAACTTTTGCGTGAAATGCACAATGACAACAGTTTGACTATTCGCTCTGTCAATGTCGAGTCTTGCGAACAAGCACAAGTGACGATTTCAACGGCCCTTGAAGACATCAATCTGAACGATGTCGAAGGTATCGCTTTACCCAAGGCGGCCTGTATTCCTTAATATTAGACTTAGCGCGGTAACAAACTTTCAGGCAAAAGTTTAGCTTCGCTGTACTTTTGCCTGAAAAACTTTTTAATGAAGATGGTGGGCAACAAAAACACGTTACCCACCCTACATAAAATCGTACTCACCTAACCCCCCAATCCGCTTTTCCCCTATCCCACCTATTCACTTTTTCAGGCTTGACTCAATCAAGCAAACTAAAGTACGGCTCGGCACATTAACGTAAGTCATTGATTTTTAATACCCGTTTTTAATACCCGTTTTGGTTTGTAGGGATTCTCATTTATTCTTTAACAGAATTGTCAATCCGGCTTGCTCAAAATGATGATCAGTCGTAAAGATTTCCTGAATCCCCATATTTTTTGCCAAAATGATACTGGTGCAATCAACCAATCCCCAGTCTTTATCCGCCATTTTTTTATACAATTCAAATCCCTTTTTAAGGATAAGATCATCTATCTCAATGTAATGCCATTTCTTCGATTGTCTAATCGCTTCAATCAATTTTATCGCAACCGGTTTTAAAGCGAGAGAACTGAAGCTATTCCCAAATTCAAGTAAAATGGCACTGCTTGTGACTAACTGTCTATTCGTTTGCTTTAATTCTTCTCTTATTCGGATAGCGGGCAAATGAAAAGTGTCACGTTTATTTCCCAAAGCAATTAATGCAGATGTATCAACAAATATCGGTTTCATGATTTCTTGGGTGTTCCGTATAAATAATAATCGTGATTTTTGGCAAAATCGCTAATACCGCTATCGACAGCAATTTCTTCAATGTCAAGGTTATCCCATGAATCAGGTTCTGCGGATAATGCCGTTTTAATTTCAAAAGACATGTTTTCCTTTATAAAAATTTGCTCTATCTTCTCAATTAGCAGAGCGGTTTTCTCATTAGGCCAAATATTAGGTAAATCTATTGTGAGTTGCATTTTTATACCTTTATGTGACTGAACCATAAGTCGTTCAGACCAAAATTGATAGTTAAGACAAACACGGGCGCATTCCCAAAAAAAGATCAATCTGCACCTTCGCAAAATAAATTTGGAACGAAAAGAGGGCCGCAAAATTTTGAACTTATGAACTCTTTTTTGAACAACAGTCACTGTTCACACCCGTTTTGAGTTTGACTGGTATTAACATGAAGGAAAAATGATTTTATCACTGATTTCTCCATTGGTTAAAAAATTGAACTTCGCGTGATTAAAAATGGCATAGACACAGTACTCCTTTAATTAGTAGCCCGATCAGGGATTTGTAAATCTATTGAATAGACAATAAATTTTTTGCTTACAAAAAGCTTGTCTGAATCATAAACGGGTTCAGACAATTATAAAAAAAAGCCTCAAGGTGACAATCACTAAGAGGCTTTTTTTATGGCCGCAGACAACATGCGATTGATTTTGGTCAAAATTACACTATAGATATTCCGATAATTGCGCCAAAGGCGGGAACGATCTAAAACCAATCTCACGCAAAGGCGCTAAGTATTATTCGATGCTCGAAGCGACGTGAGATTAAAAAAACCTCACAGATTGAAATGATTTTTTTTAAATCTATATTAACTTTCATCCGTTATATTCAGTATTTGTTATTTAATCGAAAAATGGAAATGACTAATCTGCCTCACTCCTCTCAGAGGCTATTATTAAATTATCTTGATTTGCTGGCAACATGGAATCGGGTGTATAACTTGACTGCGGTGCGTGATGTTGTACAAATGAGAACGAAACATATTGATGATTGTTTAGCTGTTTTGCCTTATATTTGTGGTACACGCATTTTAGATGTGGGCACTGGGGCCGGTTTGCCTGGCTTGGTGTTAGCCATTGCGCGGCCTGATTGGCATTGTGTTCTTTTGGACAGTAGTGCTAAAAAAATACGTTTTGTTCAACAAGCGATCATAGATTTAAAAATTCAAAATGTTGAGGCCGTGTGTACGCGCATTGAGGCCTTTCAGCCTAAAGAAAAATTTAATACTGTGATTTCAAGAGCTTATACCAGTTTGTCGCGTTTTTATACGCAAACGCTGCCGTTTGTGACAGCAGAGGGGTGTCTATTGGCTATGAAAGGGCTTTATCCTGAGACTGAGATAGCACAGTTGGCTGGTTTGCCGCTGCATTTAGAATGTTTACCCTTAGAAATACCGCAGTTATCCGCGCAGCGGCATTTAATTTTAATGCGGCCCAATGTTGGGGAAAATCTTTGATATGTGGCAAACCCCAGCGTATGGCTGGCTATCCAATCACCAATGACTGATTGCTAATGTTCAATTTATAAATCGCTTATGACTTGAGTTGAGTGTATAAAAAAACATATACTTTGACAATGTCACATTTTCGATATCATGTATTTTGAGGTATTGGGTGTGTTATGGCGAAGCCTTACCTACTCATGTGACATTGTCGAGCTAATTGATTGTTTAATTTAAATTAAATAAGCGGTGAATGATGATGACATTATCCTCTTTTCTTAAAATTCAAGGGTTTATCTTACTGAGCCTGATTTCTACTGTGATTGCTATACCTGCTAATGCACAATCACCTACTTCATATGCTATTGGGCAATATGCCAATCCCCCAAAGGAACAGTATCCCAATAATCTCAATAAAAGTAAGGTACTCAGCCTTCCTGGGGCTAATGGGTTGGAAGTGAGCATAATCGGTCGGATTGAAAAAGGTTGGGATTATTTAACGCTTTACGATAGTCAGAATAAAGAGATCGGTAAGTACAGTGGTGAAATGAATGAACAATTCACGGTAAAAGGCGCTTCTATTCGGGTGGATTTTAACTCAGATGGACGTACCACCGATAAAGGTTTTATAGTCAATATTTCTCATCGCTTACCGGCAATGGTGTTTAAGGATATCAAAGAGAAATTATTGGCAGCCAGTCATCTGTTTTTAAAGCTTGGCACGGAAAAAGCCTATGCGAAAATCAGCAAAAATGTACAGGCTTTAAAAGACTTACAGGCTAAAATGCAACAAATACCTGAAACGGATGCTTTCAGTGATCAAGCGGCGGCTGAATTAATGGTTATCGCACAAACTTACAAGGAAGTTGCTGCGATGAACATAGAGGTTATGAAGGCACATCAAGCACAATTTGAAATCCTCAAGGGATTGAAACAGGAAACGCAATATCAGATTGACAAAATTGATAATAAGAAACAAAGCTATGAAGCTTTGCTTTTGCAAACCGAAACGCTGTTGAAAAACACTGATAATTATATTGAAAAACAGAAAATGCAGCTTTCCCTCACGGGTTATAAAAACATTATACCCAGCCTCAATCTCCAAAAAGCGAGTTGGAATAAATTGGCTCTGCTTCAAGAAACGCTTGAACCTAAACTTGAGCTTCATTCAAACAATATTGAGCTATTTTTGCATACTTTGGGGATTTATGGAGAAATTTATCATGAATTTGCCCAGGCGACTTCGATGCGTCAGAAGAATGAGGTCTTAACCTTGAATAAGATTATTAAATTATCTCCTCAATTACATCAAATCATTGCAGAAATCATTAACAGTGAAAAATACCTCAGATTGTGGATAGAAACAATTGAACAGACTGAACTTTAAAACCTTATAGGCTGTTTGGATCATCCGGTAAGTTATTAATTATGAAAGCGTATGAAATACGCTTTAATGTTGTCATCAGTTCTTATGCACGGTTATAAATGATGCTTTGTTGAATTGAAAAGCGTATTGAAATTGAATTGGAAAGTAAGTGATTGAGGCAAAAGCCATGAATCAAAAAAAACATTTTTACTTTTTTGGCATTTTCTGCGTTATTTTTTTTGTGAGTTTTGTTTTATCTTGGTTGATAACGCCACGTTATCAAGTTGTTCGAGAACCCTCAACGGCCAAACCTTCTTCTGAGAAGGCTATTCCAGAAAAATCACCATCGGCAACAACGGATACGCTTGTTCCAGAATCTTCTGCGGAAACGCTTCCGACACAGGCCGTTCCAGAATTGCCAACGACTGTCGCCCCCATTCCAGAAATAACAAAGGTGAGTACGGATACGATAAGCCCTATTCAAGAACCTCGAAAGACAAGCTCAGAAAACACTAAAAAGGTTCAACCGCTTTCGCCTGTGGCTATCTCGAATAATCTGAAACAGGAGGTGCCACGAATCACGCCATCAGATAAAATGGCGCAACCAGAACCGCGAGGAACCATCAGTATCCCTAGGCCGATTAAACCCCTTTATCCACTACCAGACATGGCTACGCTTATTGAACCGGTTGAGCCAGCCAGCACGACTTTCCAAAAAGCTGTTCAACAAGCCGTCCCGGCAAGCAAAGAGATTACGCTTCCTAACTTAAAATTATTCCAATTAAATCAATTAAATGATAGTCTTTTGCTTTCCCAACACCCTCAAGAGGAAGAACAGGCGTTTGATCTGAATCAAGCGTTATTGGAGTTGAGAGAAGAAAAAGAAAGAATAGATATATCGTTAATGACTCCCCAAAGTGTTCTACAACAACCTAGACTACGATTAGACGATCATCTACAGTGGCAGTTTGATTTGGACAGGGCATTGCGAAAACAAGAGGGCATCAAAATATATTCTACGCATTCAAGTCCAGAATCCTCTCAACAATCAAAAAAACTATGGTCTGAACTGAACAACGATTTATCTCATTTGCAAGAACAAGGTGCAAAAAAGATTATGGCAGTCATGGAAGAAAACTCACCACGGTTGATTGTGCCAAAACAAAAAATTCCGATGAGAATCAGTCCCATAGATGACGAAAACCATAAAGAACAGAAAAAAATGGCCTTAGGCTTATTACTGCTAAAACCCCCGTCGATTAAAACAGAGCATGTGGAGATGGGGTGGGTTAAAGTGAGTTATCAAATGCTTTATTTAGAACAACAAGTCGAAAATTTGACGATTTCACTGGGGGAACCTTCTAATTGAGATGGTGTTCTTATAAGTACTGAAGCACAAATAAACAGGTATTTTACCGCAAAGGTTGCTTCTATTAATTAAAATACCTGAAAATTTATGCTTCAGTACTTAGGTGGGCAAGCAGGTGATTTTCCCCTCACTCGCTCCCATTCTTCTAATGTGTTCTATCATTCAATAACGCATTTTAGCTCCTGTTTTGACGTTTTGTCACATCCTGTTTTGTCATTTTTCGTCAATATCGTTAAGCTATGCACTTCTTTATCAATTCACTTAGAGGTTTTTATGACAATTAAACGCTCACTTTTTATGAGTCTCCTTATCATGGCTTTGTTTAGCCATGCCGTGATGGCGAATAAAGCGTCTGAAACATTGTTTATTCATGCACAGGCGGTATTTGAACGCAGTCTTGCTGGGGATGATTCTGTCACTGCGCTGGCGCTGAATGAATTTAAGATTATGTCGATGACTTATCCCAATCAACCTTTGTTCTTAGCTTATCTGGGCGCTTGCAACGCGCTGATGGGGCGAGATGCTTGGATGTATTGGAATAAGAGCAGTTACGTTGAAAAGGGTTTGGGGCAGATCGAGAAGGCTTTGGAGATGCTGAAACCGGTACATGATCGTGAAAAGATGCGTGGTGCGCCAATCAGTGTGGAAACGCGATTTGTAGCGGTTTCTACTTTCTCTAATGCGCCTCAATCTTTCAATTATTTTGAAAAGGCTAAGGCTGTGTTGAATGATCTGTTGCAATCAGATGCTTTCAAAAAAACGCCCGCTTCTTTACAGGCGCGTATTGAGTTGATCGCTGCCAAAATCGCGCATGAGGATGTTCGTTCAAGGCGATGAAGAGATTGGCTATCTGCGGAAGCTGTTGGAAGTTGAACCGAGCGGGGAGTTTGCAGAAAAGGCTAATCAACGGTAGCAGGAATTGGATAGATGAATGTGCATGGTAAGTACTTTCGCCAAAAATTTTCAGGTATTTTAATAGAAGCAATGTTTATTTGTAATTAGAGACGCTTCGCGATCGCGTCTCTACAATTCGCGGTTTCGTAGAGACGCGATGCCGAGCAAATCTTTGCGGTAAAATACCTGTTTATTTCTGGTTCAGTACTTACTTGCCATAGATGTTCATAAAAATAATGTCATCTGAAGGGCGAACGGGCGAACACATAGGATCGCCCCTACGAGCGTAATGTAGGGGCAGCCCTTGCGTGTTCGCCCTTTTTAAATTCTTTTTATAAAAATCTATGACACTGTCTGTGATTTTTATAGGGAGTGCTCAAAATTTCTTTATCCCTTTAACGCGCCCATCAATGAAGATAATTTGCTTGCTCGGATAAGTTAATATTTTTTTAAATTGGCCTTTATCAATAACTTCAGTGCTTTTTTGAGGCTTTCCCCAAGCCTGCTTAACTTGAGCTTCCGTCATTGCCAGAGTGACTTTTTCCAACTTTGCTAATTCATCTAACAACTGAGTCATTTCTTCTGTGACTTTTTCCGTCTTAGTCCATTCTTTAAGCCATTTATCAAGGCGTGTCTGCTTTTCTTGTATTTCAGCTTCTTTTTTCAAGCTTTGTTGATAGGCTAGTTGTTGTTGTTGATTTGATTGTGCTTGTTGCAAGCGTTTTTGCGCGTCTGCTGCAGTCAATGCTTTACCAGTATCATCAATCAGACGGTTGTATTCGTCATAAACTAAAACACGCGGATAATGATCGGGATAATGAGCATTTCTATACCAAGGGGGAAAAGTACTGGAGAGATGGCGCATACCCCGATGGGGAACCGTCCAAACATATAACCATTTTGGTGGCGGTGTGAGGGGATCATTTTCAGATTGTGTTTGTACTGTCGGTGAAGCTGGGGGCGGTAATTTGATAATCTGAAAATCGCCACACTGTTTTGGAATGGCGGTATTATCGCAGCATTGATCTCCACAAATACCAAAATGTTGTTCGCAACAATCATAAGTTGCGGCTGCTATATCAGGGATAAAACAGCTTAATATGATTAATCGTGCGTAATATTTTTTCAAGGGATACAGGTTATTCATTGTTGTCACTTATGTTGTGTTTTCAAAATGGCCGTTGATAGTACAACTGATTACTGGCCGATAAACGAATTTTAATCATGAGACTGACGAGCCTTATGCCTCAATTGGAGAAACTCATTCGTTTATCCCAGTAATTAGCTGTACTCATGATTGTCACCCATTGTTAATTGCAAATTGTTAATAATATACCCATTTTCGTTCCTGAAAGAAAATAAACGCTAAAGACGCTAAAGACGCAAGATGCCGAGTAGGGCAGCCCTTGCGTGTTCGCCCTTTTGCAATACAACTAGCCACTGCCAGGTGAAATGAGTTCTTTTAATGTTGTCGATAAATCTTTTTTCTCTTGGGAAGCCGCCTCATTAGCCATGACAGTAGCAGAAAACAGCCAGCATAAAATAAATAAAGTGCAAAAAACACTTTTATAGTGTATGTGTTTTACCATTGATTTTCGCCTTGAAGTTGATTATCTATTTTAAGTGGTACACTAACGGCTTTTAGATATTAGCTTTATATTTTTATCAGCTATTTAACTATAAGACGAACTGCCCACTTAAATGATGATGCTTAATGATGAGCTCATTTAACATGAGCATTTACTGTAAATAGACGTGCTATAGAAAATCATGTAAGGCTTAATTGAAAAAAAATGGGTTTTGCTGCTGTTCAGTTATTTGCGTCGAGGCAAAAAAATTTGTAATAAAAATGGCGTCGATGACGACAATCCCTAATAAAATGTTAGGGCAAATTGACAAATTCATTTTCACATTGCTAAATCAAGATATTGTTAAAAATTAATAAGACAGTAGGGTATATTTTATGCTATTATCTACAGATGAATGTCAAATTAGCCTTACAATTTAATGCAGGTTGTTTATTTTTTTTCTTAATTAATGTATTCGCGCAGAAAAAGCTATGCTTCGATCCGAGCGTCATATCATAGTCGATTCACAGGCTTTAAATGAATTGACATTCAAAGCAAAAAACCTCTATAACGTGGCTAATTATCAGATTAGGCAGACGTTTATATTCACGGGGCTAATGCCCAGTGAGTATTTTCTTACCACCTTTTTTGCAAATATAAATCAACCTGATTATAGAGCTTTGCCTGCACAAACCAGTCAGCAAGTTATCAAATTGCTCTTTAAAAACGGGACTTCATACTTTGCAGTCATTCGTGAATGGAAAAAGAATCCGTCAAAGTTTAAAGGTATGCCTAAAATACCAAGTTATAAAAAAAAGAACGGACACTTCGTTGCAATATTCACTAATCAGCAGGTAAAAGTTAAACAGGGTTTTATCCATTTTCCAAAAGCCGTCAATATGAAGCCCATAAAAACATCAGTTTCCAAACCAAAGCAGGTACGAATAACACCTCAAGCTACCTGTTTTGTTGTGGAAGTTGTGTCTGAAAAAGAAGTGCAAAAAGTAGAAACTTTGCCCGATAGTTTTGTTTCCATTGATCTTGGTTTAAATAACCTTGCTACGTCTTTTAACAATGTCGGATTAGCCCCTTTCATTGTAAACGGTAAGCCACTTAAATCAATCAACGCATGGTTTAATAAAAATAAAGCGAAGTTACAAAGTCAATTACATAAAGGTATATTTAGCACGAGGCGCATCAATCATCTGACACATAAACGTCATCAAAAAATAAACGATTACATCCATAAAACCTCCCGATTTATTGTTGATTATTGTGTTGAAAATAGAATAAGCACGATTATTATCGGTAAAAATGAAGGATGGAAAAATCGTATCAACATAGGAAAGCGAAATAATCAAAACTTCGTTCAAATACCCCATACTAAGTTAATCCGTTCCATAGAATATAAAGCTTTAGAATTTGGGATTTTGGTAAAAATAACGGAAGAAAGCTACACCTCAAAGACTGACAATTTGGTGCTTGAACCTTTAAAAAAGCATGGCTCAAATCAGATCAAAAAACCCAGTTTGGGTAAACGTGTTAAACGTGGATTGTTTCACTCTTCAAATGGGATGTTAATAAATGCAGATTGCAATGGTGCAATTGGTATTGCTAGAAAAGTAGTCGGTGATTTGGCATTAAAATCAATAACCGATAAGAGCATTGCGTTAATGCCAAGACATAGGTTTTCTTTCTGATGTTTTTAGGAAGTTGATCGTAAATGTCTATAGATGTCTGTAGTAACTATGGAAATTATAACGTGATGTTTAAACAATTCATTAACTATTCTTTTATACTCATCTTGATGCTCATACAGACGGCCTGTCAGAACGTTCCAGTTATTGTTGAAACCACGCCTGTTCCCGTTCAACATAGTCAAGCCCCTGTTTCTAAAGCTAAAATTAATCGTTCAGGTGTTCATTCCGCTCAAAGAGCGTCTACACGACGCGCTTGTTGGAGGCGGATATCCGCACACATCAATGACAAAAAATCGCCAAAAACCTTTATTTTCGCGGCAGGCGCTGAAACCGGAAAACTCAAAAAGGCTAATCAAGATGCGAGACAATTTAAACAGGCTATGCAAAATCGTTTTCAAGTGCCTGATAATCAAGTTTGTCTTCTTGAAAATGTCTATCGCGCCGAATTTGAACAAGCATTGATAGATTTAAAACGCTGGATAAAACGAGATGATTTGGTGATTATTTTCTTTTCAGGGCATGGTTCCTTTATTGAGGATGATAATGGAGATGAAGCCGATAAATATGACGATGTTCTGGTTACTGTGGATGTGATAGATATCGAATGGCCGGCTAAAAAGGAAGTGGTGGTAGATGATGATTTAGTTAAGCTCGTCAATGCGTTACCCACTCAGCGTATTGTGACGTTTTTGGATACTTGTTTTTCTGGTGGGATGTATATGGGCCCTCAGCATGAGGCGAGATCAAAGCCGCAAACTAAATTTTTGATAAAAGGGGCTTTAGGGATTCTCAATACTTGGTTGTTTGATGCCGAGTCAACTCAAAAAAAGCGTCGTGTCGTTGATTTTGCACATTTGAAAGGGGTTATTTTTGCGGCTGCACAAGAAAATCAACATGCTTGGGAAGATATTGAGGGGGGCGTTTTTACCACGACTTTTCTAAAACGATTAAAGCGTACTCCTCGTCAAAATCTTGAGCGTCTATTTAACGAGACTCAGGCCGATCTGCAAGAGTCTAAACGGACTCCAGAAATTCAAACACCTAAAAAGATGGGGAATTTTCGTTTAAGTCAGACTCTTTAAACGCACTTGTGTCGTTCTATTTCTATTTATAAAGAGAATCAGAGCTAATGGATGATAAAGCGGCTTTAGAAGATATACGCAACGGTGGGCATAAAGGTTATCTTGCCTTATGTGAACGTTATGAAAGACGTTTACGCGATTATGCTGGCTATTTGCCTGAAACCGTAGCCGAAAAAGTCGTCAAAAAGGTGTTGAGTCAATTGGAACAAGGCGGGTATAGCTTTAATCAAGAGACTGAACTGTCAACTTGGCTCTATCGCATGACTGACTATGCTATAGATGAATTGGCTTTAGAAAATATACGCGAGGGGGGGCGAGCGGGTTACGATATTCTGCATAAGCATTATGTCATCAGTTTGCGACATCATGTTGAAAAATATAATTTATCTCAAGAAGTCGCTGATGAGGTGGTTGAACAGGTTTTTTTTGAACTTTACAAGAGCATTCTAAAGTTTAAGAAAATGAGTGGGCTAAAACGTTGGCTAGATAAGATGGTGGATCGCATTGCAACTGATCATCTCCCTCTTGAACATTTGGAATGGCGTGAGAAACCGCTTGGGCGTTGGCAAAAAGAGGTGAAGTACAAGTGTCATGTACCGACTGAATCGGTGAATGATGTTGTGCAAGACGTTTTTTTAAAATTTTTTCAAAACCGTTCTTTTAAACACAATTGTAGTGTTTTAACTTGGTTTCGTAAAATAGCAGAGAGTGTTAGCAGTGAGTATTGGCGAAAAAGGGCTAAAGAGGAGTATCCTGCTGAGAATGATGAGAATGATGTGGAAGCCAGTCGTTTATCTCGACAAGCAGAACTTAAAACGCAAAATCCACGTACTGTTCATCTCAGTTCAAATGATGAGCAGAATGTTGTCACATTCAAGGATGTACAAGAGTCTCTGCTGATTGATGATGAAAAGGTTTACACTGATTTTGATTATCAAAGGTGCTTAAATCGTGTTAAAACACAACTGAATACTGAAGGTAATACCCCGCTTTTTAACTGTTTACAAGCACTGTTATGGCAGATGGAAGAGTTGTCTATACAGGAGATAGCTAAAAAAATTGGCAGAAACTATGATGCGACAAAGACTTATTTGTCTCAATGTGCAAAAAAACTGGTGCAATACCCACCTCTCCAAGAATGTGGTGGCATATTCCTTAAAATCTGTTTAGAAGAGGTTAAAGCTGATTTAGAGCGTGAGGATGCGAACAATGAAATGATACCTTGTTTACAAGTCCAGATTCTCAGATTACAGGGATTGTCTATAAAGGATATAGCTGATCAAAGCGGGAAAAAAATCAGAGAGACAAAAGCGGCTCTTTCTGAGTGTAAGAAAAAGTTGATGCAACATGCTGCGATTCCAAAGCATTGTCAAAAATGGCTAAAATATCTGGAGTAAGGCTTTGTTATTTCGCTTTATAACTACAAGGATTATTTATAAGAAAGGATATAACGGGCGTATTTATAAAAAAAGGGTCATTATCGATTTTCGTTCCAAATTAATTTTGCTGTGATTTTCGTTCTAAATTTATTTTGCTGTGATTGGAGTGTACGATAAAGATTAGATCATAGCCTTTATGAGTTCGTTATATGATTTTTGATTAAGTACTGAAGCACAAATAAACAGGTATTTTAGGACAAAGGGCTGTAGCTAAGGATTGCCCAGACATAAGGCTCGTAGGGGCAATCCCTTGTGGTTGCCCCTGGTTGCTTCTATTAAAATACCTCAAAATTTAGGGTTCAGTACTTACCTTCGCTGAACAGTGAACATTTTGATTGTTTGACATTCTTTTGATTTATGAAATATTTATGAAAGTGGCCGCAAACTAAAGTTGAAACGTAGGCCGCAAACAGTTTTAAAACGCCCTTACCGTGAGCCGACAAAATACGTCTATATGTAAACGTATTGTACCCATTTTACGAGCTTTACGTTCCAACTTTAGTTTGCGAGATTGGCTGATGCAAAATCAATTTGGAACGAAAATTTCTATAATTAAATAAGAGATGCTTATGATGTCTAATCAAGCTGTTCAATATGAAAGTGAGTGGGCTGAAAATGATTTTGAGCTTCAAATCAGCTTAGAACGTGCTTTTGCACAGTTGCAAGGTGACGATGCTAATCTCCCACTTATTAAGTGTTTAGAAGCGATTACTTTGAGAATACAAAATCAGTCTTTACACAATATAGCGGTTAAGATCGGGATAGCTTATGACGATATTCAGCGTTATCTTGTTGAATGTAAAAACAGGTTGATAGCTTATCCGCCGATAAAACAGTGTTGGCAAGAAATCAATTTGCCGAATAAGGGCCTGTCATTAGAGGCCCGTTTTGTGAAGTCTGATAAAGAGGTGGAAACTTGGATCGATTTGCTGGCGGGTGAATTTGTGCCAGAGGCTGATCCTAAAACGGTGCGAGAAACACAGATTTTAAGGGCCGCTTTGCTATCACATTTGGAGAAATCAAAAGAGGCCTTACCTCATCCTCATATTTTGAAAAATGTGTTAGCGCGTTTAGAAGCTGAAGGCTTGTTAGCAGGGGAATCTCACAGTCAATCATCATACAGCCAAGAAAAGAGAAGTCATTGTCCAGTGCCTATAATACTACCGTGGTACCGTAAGCCGGCTTATGCTTTTGCTTTCACGCTTTTTTTTATAGGCGGCGTATTGGGTGGATTACCCTTACTTTATCACCCAGAACAGGAACAGTCTGAAGGGCCTTCTGACACCAATACATCGGCTATAGCAAAAGGGGGGCCTTGTCTGGGTAAAATAATCAATTCACAACCGGAAACTGTAGCGACTGATTTAAAAAAAGAACTTAATAAACTGGGGGTGACTGAAATAAGTTTGACTGTCATCAATAACGAATCCATTCAGGCCGGTTGGCGTTTAAAAGCGAACTTGAAATCTGGAGATTTTGAGGCTTTATCAAAGCAGTATCAAGGCTTACGTCGATATCCGCCCAATCCGAATTATTTATGTGTCAATATTATTTCTAATGAGCCAGAATAAGATGCGACAACTGATGATTAAATTACTGCTTTTACTGGGGAGCATCGTTACTGTGGGCGCGTGCAGTTTAACGCAATCCTCTGATAGGCTATCGCCAATCATATCGCCTGAGAAACTGAGGGAAGAAAATTCTGCTCCGTTTGAAAAGGCTGAATTTGCGACGAAGGTGAGTTGGGAATCAACTCACGATACAACAAAGTTTGTAGACAAAGAGGAAAAGCGGCCTAGACGTGAGCGTTTTAGCGAGATGACTTTTAGAGTTACTGAGGCAGAGGTACGGGAAGCGCAACCGATTATCGTTAAACTCAAATATTGTAATGCTTTGCCGGTTAAAAAGGGGGTGAAATGTCTTAGCCGGCTAGAGTATAAGCTATATGAACTGTCACCCAGGGCGCGAGAACTTGTGAAATGGGAGGCCACTCAGATTCCATGGGCTGCTCGTTCTGGAAAGAAAGCTTCCTGTTATAACAAAACACGCGGCCTTTTTGCGAGTCAGATTGCTCGATTGATATTTCTAATTGATGTGATAAGTGGTGATCTACAGAATGCGGCAGGAAGTTTCGCGAATATTGGGATGTGTTATTGGAGTCATAACAATTTTGCCAAGGCGAAACAGTATCTTGATCAATTTGTTCACCTTTTTCCACTTGCATCACGTTCTTATCATGGTGTTTTAGAAGATTCTATTTCTCATGCGAAACCTGAGTTATTTGTGAAAAAGAGGCTATTCTGGTTCTTTGGACACCGTTTTGTCCGCTTTATGGAAAACACACGGCGTACACGCCACCGCTATCTCTGTCGCAAGGGCAAAAAAACCTGCTTAGATGCGGCTTGGGAAATGATGCAAAAAGTGAAATCGGCTTCATTCAGAGAAGCGCATATTGCTTCTTTATTAGCGAATGCTTCAGCGAAGGTTTCTGAGTTATATGAGCAACGTTCTAAATTAAAAACAGAACGTGCGCTGCTTAAACTCCTATCCACAGATAGGGCGATGGGTAAGCCAATAGATGAAAAGATCAAAGCATTAACGGAACAAATTGATGTGCTAGATTTTTCGCTTTATAAGAACTTTCCCGATTTAAAACGACCAGAAAACCCTTCAATCGTCAGTCTCAAAAAATTTAGAAAAAAATTGAAGGCGAATGAAACCTTTATATCCTTTATCATGTCTATGGAATGCAGACAGCCGCTCGTTTGGCGAGTTGAGAAAAAAGGAAGGGTTCAATTTAAACGGGTTGGCAACCCAAAGGAATCTTCAACAGGCATGTTAGTTGATAAAATAAAGCGTTTACGCCATAAAATCAAACGGGGTTTGTCTCTGAGTCAACTGGATTCTGAACTGAAATGGTTCAGGCAACAACTGTTTGATCCGATTGGCAAATTGCCCAAAATGGGCTCTAAGTTAATTTTATCAGTGGATGAAAAATTAGCGGGTTTACCTTTTGAATTGATTCCACTAAAAAACGGCCGACGATTGGGTGAGATGTACAAGGTGAGTTATATTCCTTCAGCCTCCATGCTTTATGAACTGCGAACGTCACCAACACTGACAACGTTTACGATACCTTATATGGGTTTTGGTCGAGATACCCATACTCATTTGGGGCTTAATAAGCTTAATACTAATAAGGTGTTATCTGCTATATCGAAGGATCCGAAGATCAAAATGGGCCCTAATGCTATTGTGATCAAAGAGGCAGAGGAAAGAGAGATTTACCAAAATCATCTCAGGATGGTACAAGCGAAATATCTTCATTTTATGACACATACCCATAATAAAAATGGGTTTTTAGGACTGAGTTATGGGAGAGAGGGTACAGAGGATGGCTTATTAACGGGGCCTGAAATTGCGGCTAAATTGTCTATCCATGCGGATACGGTGTTAGTGACGGCCTGTGATACCGCAGGTGCATCTGAACGATTGTTGCCAGGGGAAGCGTTTTCGAGTTTAGCAGTGGGTTTTGTGACGGCGGGTGCCAAACGTCTTTTGATTACATTATGGCCCGTCACAGATGAAGTAGCTGCTCGTTTTTCAACGACTTATCTTTATTATAGAAATAATAAGGGAAAGTCTCCGCATACCGCTATGCAAATGGCACGAAAAACACTTAAAGATAAAAAATATCCACCGTCTGCTTGGGGAGGATTTATCTTGATGGGTGATTGAAGACAGATGAAAATGGGGCTGGCAATAAAAACCCGTTACCGGCCCCCTACAAAACACATTTATTTTTTGGATATTCCTAAATACTTTCCTAAATTCGCTACTCAAGGTACTATAGCGCGTTTTTTGGGACACGTTAAAAACAATACGAATATTATGGCCTCTGATTTCTCCACTTTTTATTTATTATTAAAACGCGATCTGACTTTGGCTTATCGTCATCGTTCGGAATTAGCTAACCCATTGTTATTTTTTGTGATTGTGGTGAGCTTGTTTCCGCTAGGGATTTCGCCTGAATCAAAACATTTAGAAGGCATTGCGCCAGGTGTCATTTGGGTTGCCGCTTTATTGGCCGCGATGTTATCACTTGATAGCTTATTTCGTTCCGATTTTGAGGATGGCACATTAGAACAAATGGCCTTATCGCCTCATTTTTTACCCTTATTGGTGTTGGCAAAAGTTTTAGCGCATTGGTTAATCACCGGTTTGCCGCTCATTTTGTTAGCGCCATTGTTAGGGGTATTACTGTTTTTACCAGATCAAGCGATGATCACCTTGATAGGCACTTTAGCTTTGGGGACACCGATTCTCAGTTTAGTGGGTGCGATAGGGGTAGCGTTAACAGTAGGGTTGCGACGCGGTGGTGTGTTACTCTCTTTATTGGTATTACCCCTATATATTCCAGTGTTAATTTTTGCAGCCGGTGCGGTTAATGAGGCCGCTAGAGGTTTTGGGGTAGCAGGGCAACTGTATTTTTTGGCCGCATTATTGACTTTATCATTGACATTGGCCCCCTTTGCAACGGCCTCCGCTTTGCGGATTAGTTTGAGTTAGGAATATTCAAAAAATAAATTATAATGTATTTTGTAGGGGGCCGGTAACGGGTTTTTGTTGCCCACCCTTTTCATCTAATCCGTTTATTCCGCTAATCCGTTGTACTCAATCTGTAGTAAAATACCCTCGTTGTCACTTTTTTAATCCACATTCAAAGGAAAATCGCTATGAAAAAGACATTATTGTGTGTATTAGTTTTAATGCTCGCCAATGGATCCGCACAAGCTATGGATATGGCTGCTGTGAAACACGCTCATCCGCTACCCAATTTTATGCTTGTCATAGTCAACCATGGCAAGATGTTGGATTTGTCCGAAGAGCAGCAAGCGGCTTTAAAGGCCTGGGGAAAAGAACACAAACCCCTTGCTCAACAACTGGTTTCGGCGATTACTCAGGGGGAAAAAGCGCTTCATCAGGCCTCTCTTGAGGGGGTATCTAAAGCAGATATGATGGCCCAACTTGATGGATTGCTAGAGAAGCGGAAAGCACTGGCAGAATTCAAGACGAATTGCCGCGACAAGATGCATGAAGTCTTGTCTGAGGATCAGTGGAAACAAGTCATTGAGTATTATAATGACATGCAAAAATAACGGTGCATTTTCATGCTCGTAGAGACGCGATGCTCGCGTCTCTGCTTCGCTGTCTCACCAATGAATGAGGAGACGCGAGCATCGCGTCTCTACGATGAGGAGATGCGAGTATCGCGTCGCCGCGATGAGGAGATGCGATGAGGAGACGCGAGCATCGCGTCTCTACGATGAACAGACGCGAGCATCGCATCGCGTCGCGTCGCCGCGATGAGGAGATGCGATGAGGAGACGCGAGCATCGCGTCTCTACGATGAACAGACGCGAGCATCGCATCGCGTCGCGTCGCCGCGATGAGGAGATGCGATGAGGAGATGCGATGAGGAGACGCGAGCATCGCGTCTCTACGAAGAGATGTGATAATTGGCGATTTTTAAATGCTGTTGACTATAAGTGAACAGTGGTAATTGATAACTGATAACTGATAACGGGTAACTAGATTATGTGGGCCTTTTTTCAAAAACTGTCCTCTCCTAAATATTTTTACACCCTCTCTGGGCGTTTAATCCCCTGGTTTGGTTGGACTTGTCTGGCTTTGATGTTAGTTGGATTGTATTACAGTCTGTTTTTTTCGCCGCCTGATTATCAACAAAAAGACAGTGTTCGGATCATGTATGTACATGTGCCAGCGGCGTGGATGTCTATGTTTATCTATATGGTTATGGCAACAGCGGCGGGCATTGGATTGGTTTGGCGTATCAAACTGGCTGAAATGATAGCGGCGAGTTCGGCCCCCATTGGCGCGTCATTTACTTTTTTAGCTTTAGCCACAGGTTCGTTATGGGGAAAACCGATGTGGGGCACTTGGTGGGTATGGGATGCGCGTTTGACTGCTGAACTCATTTTGCTGTTTTTGTATTTAGGCGTGATTGCGCTCAATTCGGCTATTGAAGATAAACGCACTGCGGCGCGTGCCAGTGGCGTGTTAACATTAGTGGGCGTTGTGAATATTCCCATCATTCATTATTCGGTGGAATGGTGGAACACGCTGCATCAAGGTTCAACGGTGACTCAAATGATCACGAAACTTGAGGCCCCTACGATTCATCTTTCTATGCTCATTCCTTTGTTGCTCATGGCGCTGGCGTTTAAATTGTTTTATGCAACTGCCGTATTGATGCGGGCCCGTTGTGAAATATTGGAAAGGGAACGGAATACCCGTTGGGTGGAAGATATAGCTACAAGGATATAACTACAAGGATATATAACTACAAGGATATATAACTACAAGGATATATAACTACAAGGATTGTTTATAAGAAAGGATAACTTCCCGAGTTCTAGCATTTTTCGCTTATATAGCTTGGCGCAATCTAATCCTTTTTTATAAGTAATCCTTGTAGTTATAGCGGAAATGGCTATATAAGCTTGGCGCAATCTAATCCTTTTTTATAAGTAATCCTTGTAGTTATCATCAAATCAAATGGGCAACCACAAGAAATTGCCCCTACATACTCAATTCCTGAAAACGCTGATTTAATAATGCAGCGGTTTCCTGCATCAGTTTTTCGGCGATTTCATCAACATCTCGATTTCGCCAATTTTCTAGGGCCGTGCCTTTAACCCATTGATTAAATGCGCCCATTGCGGGGCCACAATGGATTTGATAATCGACTTTTTGCTCGATATTGCCTTCTAATGCTAAACGCATCGTATGCGTAAAATACCTTCTAAAAATCAAGGCCATTTTATATTTCGGATAACATTCCGCTTTTTCAATCTCTTGTGGATTGTATTGGGCATACTCTGTCTTGATTTCCGCATAAACCTCTTCAAATGGACGTTTGAAATACTGTTCTTGGATTTGCGTTTTGGTTTTGTCGTCAATGTCATCCAAGCTATTGTAGTGATGGTAAAGCTCTCACAGTATTGGCGTAGCTAAATCTTGCCATCATCTCATCGCGCAGTTTCATCATCGTGGGCAATAAAACGGGCATAATGCCCTGACTCGTCGGCCCGCCAGAATCCGCTTCGACACATAAATCATCGGCCATTGGCATTTCTTTTGCCAAAATCGCCGCTTCGCGGGAAATCTGTTGTTTTTCCAAAAGCGTGTTCACAATCTCTTCAGGAGCATGCCTTAAAAAAGCTTGCGCGACTTCGGGCCGAGATACTCTAACCATCATGTGATTTGTGGCCGTTATTTTGCCATTAGTCTCTCGCCTTAATCCCTTTAAACGATATTTAACCAAAGCTGGCGTGATTTGCAGGTAACCCGCCGCTTCAATATTTTTGACACCGTATTTCAAAAACAAATCAATGGTGTCTTCTTCCAATTGCGGATTAGTGAAATCGCATAATAAATTCATGCCATAAGCCTGCCCCGGTTTGAGTGCTTTTTGGATAACACAAATGGCTTGTTCAATCTGAGGCAGTTGAACACCGCTGGTAGCAAAATAGCCCATTAAGCCCGCCTTGCCCATTTTGACAAGCAGTTCTTTTGAGGTAATGCCGCAAGACATCGCGCCACAAACATAAGCATACTTCAAGTTATACGCTTTTTTGAAAGCCTCATTACCCAGAGACGCTGCTGTCATGCCTTTCGATGTGCCTTGCTGTCGTGCGCCTTGTACATTAATTTTTTTCGCTTCAACAACCACAAACGGCTTCATTTCTGTTTGGATGTTGCGAGTGAGTTTGAAGCCTGTCGCAAAACTCACCCTCTCAGTAGCCTATAACATATTAGTTTTGTTTGGAAACACAAAGCTTGTCATTATGCTTTCCTCTTACTTAACTTAATAATTATTTGAATCGTTAAAAAACCGCCAAGCTTTGGTAAAGCTCGGCGGGTTGCCGTTTATTATATATAGTAAGAGCAAAATACATACCGAACTAAAAAAAATAAACGCTAAAGACGCTAAAGACGCTAAAGACGCTAAAGACGCTAAAGACGCTAAAGACGCTAAAGACGCTAAAGACGCTAAAGACGCTAAAGACGCTAAAGGACGCTGGTTTAAAAAAGGTGTGGGGGCGGTTATGCAGGCGGACTTGAACGCAGCGATTAATATTTTAGCAAGATTAGACGATAAAGAGCTACATCGTTGGCTTCCATTTGCGAAGGTCAAGCCAATTTTGCTTAAACGTTGTCGCCGACCGGATGAGACAGCCCATCCTGAACTCCAGTTGCAACTTATTTGAGTTATCAACGGAGAGTGAATTATCTTGATTTTTTAGATACCTGTCTGATGATAGATGAGTAAGTATCACTAATAAAAAAGAAGCTGGGATGTTAAATCGCTTTCAAAGACTAAAGTCTTCTTGAGGGTTTTCGTTCTTGCGAATGAGAGTGTTCTGAATTTGATGTCGCCATTTTCAATGGCGAACCTTGGTAAAGCTAATGGCCTACAGGCCTACAGGCCTTCAGGCTCATCACGAATGATTCTTTCCTGCTGCAATGCCTGGCTTCTGATTTGATTATTTTTGCCTCAAAATCAACAACGTGATATCATCATCAGGCTTTTCTGGATTAATATAGTGTCGCATATCATTGATTATCGATTGACGGATTTCATCGACAGATTTTTGCCAGTTAAGCTGAATAACCTCACTAAGCCGTTCTATGCCGTATTCCTTTTTCTCCCTATTTTCTGCTTCGGTAATACCATCCGTGTACAGCACTACCACATCGCCAGGATTCAAGTTGATTTCGATTTGATTCACAAAACCGGTAATATTCTCAATCATGCCAACATTAAAACCTAACTCCGTCGTGTCTACCTGTTCCACAATGCCATTTCGCACCATAATCGGGTCTTCATGTTGCCCACTCAAACGCAACAGGCCACCCCCTCCTGCTTGAGGTTCATACTCCAACAAAATCAAGGTCAAGTTTTTGTCGGAACTCATCCGTTGTGCATTCTCATAAAGGGTCTCATTAATGGCCGCCAAAAATTTCACGGGATCCGTCTCATGATTAGCTAACAGGGTACGCACTGCGGTTTGTGCCATAATCGCCAATACACCGCTTTCAAGTCCATGTCCTGTGACATCGCCAATCCCTATCAAAACGCGCCCATGAGATTTTAAAACATCATAGTAGTCGCCACCGATTTCATCGGCGGGTTCCAGAAAACCGACAATATCTAACCCTTCAATTTGCTGAAGTTCCTCTTCTTTAGGTAACAACATTTGTTGTAATTGGCGAGAAATTTCCAACTCAGCGCTCATGCGGAGATTTTCATCTTTGAGTTGCTTATTGAGTTCGGTAATTTCCAGATTAGCTTGGCCTAACTGGGCGGTACGCTCTTCAACTTTTTCTTCCAGTGTCCGATACAATAATGCATTTTCTAGCGAAATGACGGCTTGAGAAGACAGGACTTTTAGGATATCCAGACGATTCTGCGTAAAGGCATCTTCTGTCAGATTGTTTTCTAAATACAACAGGCCCATCAGTTGCCCTTTGTTGAGAAGCGGCGCACATAAAGCCGATTGAGTCTGATTGTCAACAAAATAGGCATCTTTGGTAAACAGGCCTTGATGGGTCGCATCGTGTAATACCATGCTTTCTTTAGCGTTGATAACATAGTTGATGAGGGTGGTTGGAACAACTGACTGATTGACAGGAAGAGATTGCAGTATCCTCACCTGCTCGTTATTTTTTATCGCGCCTTCTGCCTCAATCACCCACTGTCCAGCCTGTTTGAGAATCAGAACGCCTCGTTGTGCCCCAGCATTTTCAATAATCACCTTCATCAATTGCTTGAATAACTTGGGCAATTCAATTTCACCGGCAATGGCTTGTGATGCCTTGAGTACACTGGCAAAATCTAATAAGACATTTGACGATGTGCCCATCATCGTGGAGAACTGGCTTGTCATCACTGCTGAAGTTTCGTTTGGCAATTGAGTCATTTGAGAAAGGGTAGTCAACAATTTGGGATAGTTTTCTTCTAAATCCTTGACTTTGGCAGTTGCCCCCCACAAACCATAAGCATAGTGCGCCCTTTTCAGATAGAAACGGGCAAAATCTTCTTTTGGCTGGGCTAACCAAAATTTAGCCGCTAATTCATTGGCCAGTGCTTCATTACAGCAGTAGCCTTGTTCCCTAGCCGAGGCGATGGCTTGATCATAATAGTGCATCGCCGACATCGGGCGGTCTTCGATTCTGGCTTTTTCTGCCTGTAAAATCAGATAGGCATGTTCAAAGTTGATAGGAGACTGCTCAAACAACAACTGATTTTCAGCAATGCACTCATCCATAATGGCCATATAAGTGGGTTTATCGGCTTCTGCTGCAGTGGGATACAGCGCGGCAATCGTGACACCAGCATACAAGAAGTAATCACTTCTTAAATTGAAATCTAATCCTCCAAAAGCGGCAATCCAAGTGGCACGCTCATGTACCAAGGGTAAAGCCTGTTCATAGCAATTAAAAAGGGTGAGTGACTGTAACTTATATCGTTTATAAAGGGCAAATAACACCGGTGCCGTTTTTTCAAAGGCATTGATAAAAGCTTCCTCTGTAAAACCGCTGTCATTAAAAGTGCTTTGACTCAAGGTAGCACCTTGCAAGTTTTTAATGAAACCCGCATACATTTGGGCAACAAGCAGCATCGGCCTATTGTTGGCTTTTTGACAATAGGCAATGGCTTCTTGTGTCGCTTTTAGACCTGCCTCTACACTAACAGGAAGAAGATAGCGTGGAAGTTCAATCATGGCATAGCCTGCGAATAGAAAATCACCGCCTTCAAGTGCGATACGGTAAGTTTCTCTAAAATCCTCTACACTGATATTGATATGCTCTCTCAACAGATGAAAAAAAGCGTACATGTTAACAATTTTAGCCTTGACACTAAAGTTAATCAGCTTGTCCTGATTCAGTTGTAAGGCCAAGGCAGCAAATTGGTAAGCACGGGTGTAGTCTTTAAAACCACCACTCAGTACAGTTGCAAAAACGGCATATCCGACAGATGTAAATGATGAAAGGCCATATTGAATAGACAGATTGACCATTTTAGCAGTATAAAAAGCAAGCTGTTCTGGAAAACGGATAATAAGAGAATCTATAGCTATTGCTATAATGCGTGAACAAACTTTCATGGTTTCATCTTGCATAAGAGGCAAATGATACAACGCCTCAATCTGATGATTTTTCATGTTCTCTTGATAAAGCGCAAGTTCCTCAGCCGTGGCCTGTTGTTGTGCCTCGGTTTGCTCTAAGGTAGGCACCTTCAGGCCTAACATATTCAGGGCCTTGATCATAGTCGCAACCGCGTCATGATATTTGCCTTGCCCCGCCAATTGAGCAATTTTGATCACATAAATCTCTGCCTGATCAAATTTGGATTGCGCTCTTTCTAAAGCCAGGGCGAGGCGTTGCTCTGAATCATCAAAGTTGCCGGACAGAAATTCACACTCACCTTGTTCTTGATGTAATTCAAAGGCAATCGCATAATGCTGCTCCCAGGCAAACTGGCCTAATAATGGCAGTCCTAATGCCAAGTAATTGATAGCGGTTTGATAAGCGGTACCCGCTTTTGCCTTTTTGCCTGCCTGCAAATTCAAATCCGCTAAGCGAACCTTTTCTGTTTCATCCGTGATCAGTGTCAGGCCGCCATTCAACTGGTTGACAATATCAAAAATCCGTTCTGCCAAGTCTTCAGCTTGCGTGTTGTTTAACAACAACCGCCCAATCTCCAAGTGAAGAGCCATTCTATCCGCATCAGGTATTAAGGCATAAGCGGCCTGTTGAATACGATCATGCTGGAATTGAAAATGGGATTGAGCAGCTTGTGAAACAGCCTCAGCCTCCACTAATTTGTAATGATCATCTAAAGGCAGGATCAAACCCTCGACAACGGCTTGCCACAACGCTTCCAAGGTTGACTTGGCGCTGTGCTTGTGGATAACCGATAAAATCTGTAAATCAAATGGACTCCCCACACAGGCGGCTAATTTTAAGACGGTTTGAGTTTGGGGCGGGAATTTTTGAATCTTGCCCACCATTAACTCAACCACATTGTTGCTCATCCCTTTCAGACGGATTTGGTCTAAATCCCAGTACCACGCTTGTGAATCAAAATCAAAGCCTAATAAGTCTTCCTCATACAAGGCCTTTAAAAATTCCCTGGTAAAAAACGCATTGCCTAAGGTTTTGTCATAAACCAACGTCGTTAAAGAGTCTACCGATGCACTGTGCAAAGCATCGACAATTAACGCATTGACCTCCTGATAAGACAGATTATCAAGCTTCAAGGTATTGATAACGGCTTGTTGTTTTTGGAGTGCCTCCAAAGTCATCGCAAAAGGGTGCGATGCATCCACTTCATTATCCCGATAGGCCCCAATGAGTAAGAAATAGTGCAAATCCGGATCGGTCAGCAAAATTTTCAACACATTCAACGAAGCCGAATCCGCCCATTGCCAATCATCTATAAACATCACCAGGGGATGTTCTTTTTGGCTAATCGCCTTGACAAAGTTTTGAAACACTAACATAAAACGATTTTGGGCCTCTGTCGGGCCCACTGGCGGAACTGCCTCTTGAGCGCCAATGACTAATGCCAAAGCCGGAATCATATCGATCAGCACTTGTCCATTGTTACCCACGGCCGTGAGAATGTGTTCTCGCCATTGCGCTAATTGATCGCGGTTTTCGCTTAACAAATAATGACAAAATTCATTAAAAGCTTGACTCAAAGCCGAATAAGGGCTCGTGTTCTGATATTGATCGAACTTACCAGACGCAAAATAACCGTGCCTTGCCGTCATGGGTTTATGGACTTCACGCACCAAAGCCGATTTACCCACGCCAGAATACCCCGCCACTAACATCATCTCACTTCTCCCCTGATCAGAATTGGGGGAGGCTTGCGGATTGGCCACACGTTCAAAGGCCTGCAACAAGGTTGCGATGGCGTCGTCACGACCATAAAGATTTTGGGGTATTTGAAATCGGCCCGAAAAATCGTTTTGTCCCAGTTCAAATGGCCAATCATTCAGTGTTTCAGAACCTTGGAACTTGTCTTGACAGTTTTCTAAATCCCTCTTCAAACCCAAAGCCGACTGATAACGATCTTCGACATTTTTGGCCATTAATTTCATCACGATATTTGAAATAATAACCGGCACATTGGGATTGTTCTCATGGATAGGCGTAGGCGGTTTAGCAATATGGCAATGGACTAATTCCAATGGATCTTCGCTGTCAAACGGCACACAACCCGTTAACAACTCATAAAAAGTCACCCCCAAAGAATAAAAATCTGTGCGATAATCTAAGACACGATTCATGCGCCCTGTTTGTTCTGGCGACATATAGGAGAGTGTGCCTTCCAACACATCGGGATTTTTCAGCGTCGGGTTTTCCCGTGATAGCCGAGTAGAAATACCAAAATCTATGATTTTTAACAGCTTTTTCTCAGGATTCCACACAATATTGCTGGGATTAATATCCTTGTGAATCAGATGGGCAGCGTGAATGTCGCCTAAAATGTCAGCGATTTTGATAGCCAAGGGCAAAAATGCTGAAATATCCGCTGCTTGGAATGGTCGCTTTTCGATTGTCGCTGCTTGTGGATCAGTTAATGCCAAATCCCAAATCCCAAATCCCAAATCGGTCAGCCATTGTTTCAGGGATTCCCCCCCAAAATCTTCTAAAATTAAAACTTGGAGAGTGTCGGATTTCTCCAAGCCATAAATTTTGCCTACCCCAGCTAGATTCAGACTGCGGGTGATGTCATACTCTTGCTGATAGCGAATCAATTCGAGTAACGAGGGATAATCTGTTTTTAAGGCCTTCAAGATAACGGGTTGATTATCCTCAGATCGAAGGCCACGATAGACCCATGAACTCGCACTTTCGTAAATCTGTTTTATGATTTGATAATTAGGAATTGTTATCATCATGATATTTTCCTTTTAAGGCCGTCCAGCAACGAGGCTGATGTATTGGATAGAACGCGGTTTAAATTCATTGTCATCATGGCCGCGGTTTCTTATGAATAGTACAACGAAGTAAGCAAAGCTAATGACGAGGATAACCGAATTAACAATTAATTAATTAACGAGTACCCACTCAGCCGATTTTTATTTCACATTGGCCTCTTGACTTTGATAACACAATAGAATATAAAGTCTTCAAATGTGCTACACCAATTATACAATCTATATCCGTTTTTGTAGGGTGGGCTGTGTTATTTTGTTGCTCACCGAACTTGATTGATAAGTAATAGCTGAACACTGAACACTTATAACGGGTACACTGAGCGAATGTTTATTAGACATTATACCGATTAAAGTTAAGTGCTTGATTTTATTCGTTTTACTAAAATAAGAATTTCAATTAAATCAATGAGTTGTATTAAATCGGTATAAACTCTATTGTATCTGATTTCAACCTTGAAAAGGTTGAGTGACTCAAACTTTGCGTATCAAGGCTTTACGAAGCGCCCGTGAATAACGACGAGGATGACTTCTAATACTTGATGTATCAAGTTTTCTCGTTACCCAAACTTAATAACGACAGGAATTGTATATAAGAAAGGATTGGCTTGAGGTTATATTTAGCATTGTCATAAGATCGCGATTACTTTTACAGACACAGTTGTCATAAAAGCTCAAGTCAGGTGCTGGTGACTAACAGCATAATCGCGACCTTATAACGGTGGACAGTATATGTTAGTATTTTGTTAATTATTAAAAAGGGGCGATGCCTCTCTCAAAAGCGGCATTGGGAGGCACCCGAAATGTGCGGTCATCTTAACACCTATACTGTCCACCGTTATAATTTTCGTATTGGGTTAGTCACCACCACCTGATTTGAGCTTTCAGTTGGCTGTTAAGTTAAAAGTAATCGCTACCTTATGACGATGCTAAGTATATATATCAGTTTGGCCCGACGCTTTTCATGATAGGTGGTAAGGGCGCGCTCATATTTAACCTTGACAAAGTACTCGCTTTTAATCCTTTCTTATATACAATCGTTATCATTAAACAGGCCCGGCCATGACGATACCTCCTAAACAGGCTCCTGAACCCATCGCCATCATCGGCATTGGTTGCCGCTTTCCAGGCGGTGCTAATAACGCAGAACGTTATTGGCAATTACTGGTTGATGGCGTAGATGCGATCACCGAAATACCGCCTGATCGCTGGAATATCAATAAATTTTACCATTCTGATCCGGCCAAACCCGGCAAAACTTATGCGCGTTGGGGTGGCTTTGTGGACAACATCGACCAATTCGAACCCCAATTTTTTGGGATATCACCCCGGGAAGCGGCTCGCATGGATCCCCAGCAACGGCTTCTACTGGAAATCGTTTGGGAAGCCTTAGAAGATGGCGGGCAAGTCCCAGAACACCTTGCAGGTTCAAAAACAGCTGTATTTGTGGGTATGATGGTCAATGATTATCAGCACCTACAAACGAGTGTGCTGAATCGCAATTTGATTGATGCACAAACCAGTACGGGTATCGCGATGAGTATCGCGGCCAATCGCATTTCTTATGTGTTTGATTTTAAAGGGCCCTGTATCGCACTCGATACGGCCTGTTCTTCGTCTTTAGTGACCGTCCACTTAGCCTGTCAAAGTCTTTGGCAAGGTGACTCTACACTGGCTTTGGCCGGTGGCGTGAATATCATGATCTGCCCTGAAACAACCATTGCGGAAAGTAAAGCCACCATGCTGTCTCCTGATGGTCGTTCCAAAAGTTTTGATGCACGCGCTAACGGTTATGTTCGGGGGGAAGGAGCAGGAATGGTTGTCTTAAAACCTTTATCCAGAGCCTTGGCCGATGGCGATCCCATTTATGCGCTCATTCGGGGTAGCACTACCAATCAAGATGGTCATAGCAATGGTCTCACCGTACCCAACGGTTTAGCTCAGGAAGCCGCCATCCGTGAAGTCCTTGAACAAACGAATATCTCGCCACAAGACATACAATACGTTGAAGCACATGGTACCGGTACGCCAGTAGGTGATCCTATTGAAGCCAATACGCTAGGCCGAGTGCTAGGCCGTTCGCGGCCGCCTGGGGAATATTGTCTCATCGGTTCGGTCAAAACCAACATTGGCCATCTGGAAGGGGCTGCAGGTATAGCCGGCTTAACCAAAGTCGCACTGGCACTCAGTCATGGCCAGATTCCACCTCATCTGCATTTTGAAACGCCCAATCCTCAAATTCAGTTTGAGGCATTACAGGTGCGCGTTCCCACCTCCTTAACACCTTGGCCTGAAAACCATAATGGGCTACCGCGCCTCGCGGGGGTCAATTCGTTTGGCTTTGGGGGCACCAATGCCCATATATTATTGCAAGAATGTAGGAGCGAACCTTTGTTATCGCCCTCTTTTGAGGATTCGCCCTCTGGCGAACAAATTCACCTCTTACCCATTTCGGCGCGTAGTCCAGAAGCCTTACAAGCCTTTGCACAAGCCTATCAAGCCTTTTTGACGGATGCAGCCCCCATCCCATTATCAGACATCTGTTATAGTGCCACCCTACGCCGAGGCCATCACAACCATCGCTTAGCCGTGGTAGCGCACTCAAAAGCAGAAATGATAGACAACCTAGCCGCCTTCTTGAATGACGAAACGCGCTTAGGCCTCTCTTCAGATCAGAGCATTACTGAAGGCTCACCTAAACTGGTTTTTGTCTTTTCTGGCATGGGACAACAATGGTGGGGCATGGGCCGTCAGTTATTGGAAACGGAACCCGTTTTCCGTGAAACGATTGAACACTGTGATGCTTTATTGCTTCCCCTGAGCCAATGGTCATTATTGGCCGCCTTAACCGCCGATGAAGCACACTCGCGCATTAATGAAACCCAAATCGCACAACCGGCCATTTTGTCGCTACAAGTCGCCTTAGCTGCCTTATGGCGTTCTTGGGGCATTGTACCGGATGCCATTGTCGGACACAGTGTCGGTGAAGTCGCCGCCGCTCAGGTTGCCGGTGTCTTAAGCCTAGAACAAGCTATTCAAGTGGTTTACCATCGCAGTCGCTTACAAGCCCAAACCGCCGGCCAAGGTAAAATGTTAGCCGTCGGGCTCTCCTCAGAGGAAGTCACCCCGTTTTTAATCGGCCATGAGGAACAGGTGTCCATCGGGGCTATCAACAGCCCCAGTGGGATCACTTTATCGGGTCAAGCTGAGAACCTGGAAAATATTGCACAAACTTTAGAACAACAGCAGATTTTCTGTCGTTTCTTGCGCGTTGATGTTCCTTATCACAGCCCCTTGATGGCAGGCTTACAGCCTGAATTAATTGAGGCCTTACAAGTGATCACACCACAACCGGCCAAGATACCGTTGTACTCCACCGTCACAGGGCACCTCATTGAGGGGTCAGCAATAGATGCCCATTACTGGGCACAAAATATACGACAACCTGTACGCTTTGCTGCCGCGATTCAAACGTTGATTGAAGCGGATTATCAGTGCTTTCTCGAAATCGGGGCGCATCCCGTCTTATCCACTTATCTATCTGAAATATTGAACAAGGCGGTGCCTGAAACGGGGCGAGTCTTGCCCTCATTGCGTCGTAAAGAACCAGAACAGAAAACCTTGCTCAATAGTTTTGGCAAACTCTATACAGTAGGCTACCCCGTGGATTGGCAGCGCTTTTATCCGCAAGGGGGTTGTTTTGTACGGCTACCCCCGTATCCGTGGCAACGAGCACGCTACTGGCAAGAATCGGAATACGCCCAACAGGATCGCTTGGGAGAAGACAAGGTCCATCCACTACTTGGTAGCCCCTTAAAATCAGCTCATGCGATATGGCATAACGAGATTGATTTGCAACAACTCACTTATTTAAGTGATCACCGTGTTCAAGGGGCCGTCGTGTATCCCGGGGCAGCTTATGTCGAGATGGCCTTGGCAGCGGCTAAAGAAAGCTTTGGGGAAGGCACTTACATTGTCGAAGAAATTGCCTTTAAAAAAGCGTTTGTCCTGCCTGAAGATCAATCCCCAACACTTCAGTTTATTTTGGAACCCCGTCAAACCACTTTTGATATCTATAGTCGAGCCACAGAGACTGAAACTTCCTGGGTCAAACATGCGACTGGAAAATTGCTTGTGGATAAAAATTTCACACCGCATCAACCACGGGTTCTGGATGATATTCTTCGCCGTTGCCCCAATCCAATCGCTAAGCATGATTGCTATCTGCTATTCAACACATTAGGCCTGCAATATGGGCCCTTTTTCCAAGGAATTGAGTCTATTTGGCAAGGTGAAGGAGAAGCCTTAAGTCAATTGCGCGTACCTCGCGCCTTAGAGACAGAATTTGAAGACTATTTGCTTCATCCCGCTCTCCTTGATCTGTGCTTTCAAAGTTTTATTGCCGCTGTCTCCGTGGCCGGTAATGAAACCTTCTTGCCCGTTCAGATCGATCGCGTTAGGGTTTATGCCCGTCCACCATTACAAGTGTGGAGCTATGCCCAGCTAGTAGAACAAAATGCCACCTTTATTAAGGGTCATCTTCAATTGCTTGATAACGCCGGAAATGTATTGGTCGATATTCAGGGATTTCGTTGCCAATCCATAAACAGGCGTACTGTGCCAAAAGTAGATTATCTCTATGAATACCAATGGCAATGGCAAGCACGGCCTGAACAAAAAACGATGCGCTCTGCGGATTATTTGCCTTCCCCCCAACACATTGCTCACACTATTCAAAATGAGGTCACTCGGTTAAGTCTTCAATTAGAACGGCCACGTTATTATGAAGAGATAAAGCCCCAATTTGAGACCTTATCGCTTGCTTATGTTCTCAAAGCCTTTCAACAGTTAGGTTGGCAACCTTACAAACACCAGAATGTTTCGGTGGAGGCGCTAGCAAAACAGTTAGGTATCGTCTCCCAATATCGAGGTGTTCTTGGACGGATGCTTGATATGCTCCAAAAAGAAGGTATCTTGACTCAGGTTGATGACGAATGGGCAGTCCTCTATCTCCCAGAACTGAAGGAAGAGCCAGAGCCTCTGTGGAAAAAATTGTTATACCACTATCCTGCTTATCAAGCAGAAATGATATTGATTCAGCGCTGTGGTGAGCAATTAGCAAAAGTCTTGCAAGATCAAGTTGATCCGCTACACCTCCTTTTTCCTGAAGGCGCTCTGACACTCCCTGAGTATTTGTACCAAAATGCGCCATTTTCCCGTATATACAATCTCTTAGCCAAAAAATCTCTGGCCGAGGCACTCAAGCACTTACCGGCTGAAAGAACAATACGCATCTTGGAAATTGGCGCTGGCACTGGGGGAATGACCTCTTATATGCTGCCTATTTTGCCCACTCATCGCACTTCATATTTTTTTACAGATGTTTCTGAAGAATTTATGAGTCAGGCTAAACAGAAGTTTCGTCATTATCCTTTCATTCAATATCAGCTTTTGGATATCGAGAACGATCCCATAGCCCAAGGGTTTGAACCGCATTCCTATGATATCATTTTGGCCGCGGACGCATTACATGCTACTCGTGACTTACGTCAAACACTAGACCAGGTCAAAAAACTACTGGCTTCAGAAGGTTGGCTGATTTTATTAGAAATAACGCATCCCTCACGCGGGCCTGAACTGACATTTGGCTTATTGCCAGGTTGGTGGCTATTTACCGATATCGACTTACGCGCATCAAGTCCGCTCCTCACCTCGCAAAAGTGGCACCTGTTATTGGAACAGCTTGGATTTAGTGACATTGCCGGTATTTGTGATACCGAAAAGGCAGAAGACGCTGAACAAACGCTTCTTTTAGCCAAAGGCCCTCGACTTGAAGCACAAGCTCAACCAGTAGAAGTGAGTGAACCCGAAAAACAGGGCAGTTGGCTGATATTCACAGATAACCAAGGTGTTGGACAAGCTTTGGCAGAACGATTCAAAGCCTACGAACAAACACCTATCCTGATCTCGCACAGTGAAACCTATCAACATATAGAAGCAAACCGCTTTCAACTTAACCCGACGTGTCCAGAACACATACAACAACTTATTGAAACAGTGCGTGCCGAGCAGCCGGCCTGTCGCGGTATCATTCATCTTTGGAGTCTTGACACTTTAGAAAATACCACTGCTGTCATCGAATCAGCACAAACACTGGGTTGTCTAAGCACGCTATATTTAGTTCAGGCTTTAGCCCAAGTGAACTGGGAAAATACGCCACAACTTTGGCTGGTCACTCAAGCGACTCAAACGGTAGGCGGCCTCAACTCTCTTTCGGTTGCCCAGTTTGCCCTCTGGGGTTTAGGACGAGTCATCATTAATGAGCAACCCCATTTTCGCACACGAATGCTGGATTTAAGTGCTTCCGTTTCCTCACTTGAAATTCAATCGCTTTTTGAAGAACTTTCGGCCAATGATAAAGAAGATGAAATCGTCTTGCGAGGTCAAGATCGTTATGTACACCGATTGAGACAGGTTTCACTCGCTGATCTGAAAACGGTAGCACAAGCAACGAGTCAGGAAATTCAACCCTGCCGTTTAGAAAATGTGACACCAGGGATTTTAGACAACTTAAGCTTACGCACAAACGTGCGCCAAGCACCCCGTTATGGTGAGGTTGAGATTCAAGTCTATACAACCGGTCTTAATTTTAAAGATGTCGTGAACGCAAATGGTAAATTGGCAAACGCACCCTTAGAGGGGACTTTCTGGGGACGTTCGCTAGGCTTAGAGTGTGTTGGAAAAATTGTCGCCATCGGCGAAGGTGTTGAGGCCTTTCAGCTTGGAGACGACGTGGTTGCACTGGCCCCTCACAGTTTTAGCTTGTATACAACCACAGATGCCCGTTTTGTCGCGCACAAACCGGCACATCTCAACTCCGAAGAGGCAGCCACCCTGCCGCTCGTTTTTTTAACGGCTTACTACAGCCTACACTATTTAGGTAAAATCCGTAAAGGCGAGCGCGTGTTAATTCATGCCGCTAGCGGCGGTGTCGGCCTCGCTGCCATTCAAATCGCTCAAAAGGCCGGGGCAGAGGTTTTTGCGACAGCGAGTACGCCGGAAAAACGGGCATTTCTACAAGCCCTGGGTGTCAAACGAATAATGGATTCTCGAACTTTAGCCTTTGCTGATGAGCTCATGGAAAGCACCCAGGGTGAAGGCATCGATATTGTTTTAAATGCTTTGCCTGGCAAAACCCTGACTAAGAGTCTTTCTCTCTTGAAACCCGGTGGCCGTTTTATAGAGATTGGTAGCATCGATAGTGATACTCAGTTAGGCGTAGGTTCTTTCCATACTGGCTTATCGTTTTTTGCTTTTGATTTGGGTTGGGTGATGCAAACACACCCTGATTTGATCAGTGCTTTATTCCGTGAAGTGATACAAGAGGTTGCGAATCAATCCTTACACCCGTTACCCTACAGAGTTTTTCCGATTGCTAAGGTTGTCGATGCCTTCCACTACATGGCACAGGCCAAGCACATTGGCAAAATTGTGGTGTCTTGGCAACCTCCAGAAGAAGTGGTGGTCATGCCTTCAATGGATGAAACAGTGACATTTTGCGCAGAGGCGACTTACCTTATCACTGGCGGACTGGGAGGATTTGGCCTAGCGGTAGCACAGTGGTTGGTCGCACACGGTGCGCGACACTTGGTACTGATGGGACGAAGTGGGGCCACTTCACAAGCGGCACAACAAGCCATCACCGCCTTAAAAGAGACCGGCGCTGAAATTATCGTGGCCAAAGCTAATGTCACACAAGAAGCAGAAGTGGCGCGTGTTTTGGCAGACATTGCTCAGTCTATGCCCCCATTGCGAGGCATTATTCACTTAGCCATGCTTTTGGACGATGCTGTTGTGTTGCAACTGAACGAAGAACGCATGAAAAAAGTGATGGACCCCAAGATAATGGGGGCTTGGAACCTACACACACAGACTTTAGATAGGCCATTGGATTTTTTCGTGTTATTTTCCTCAATCAGTTCCGTCAGTGGCAATCCGGGACAAGGCAATTATGCGGCTGCCAATGCTTTTCTTGATGGGTTAGCGCACTATCGCCGTGCTCAAGGTTTACCTGGACTCACGGTGAATTGGGGCGCAATAGGTGAAGTCGGTTATGTCGCTCAAAACGAAGAAGTCGGCGACTATCTCAATCGGATCGGTGTTAAACCCTTAGCTGTCTCGCAAGCTCTTAAAATATTAGGACAATTGCTTCGTCTTCAAGTGCAGCAAATCAGCGTCGCACCGATAGACTGGCAACAATGGGGCAATAAGCATGCAGCCGGTACTTCACCCCGATTTGCTCATCTAGTAGGCGACTTGAGGCAATCATCAGATGAGATGACAGGAAACGCACTCAGCAACGCGCTTTTGATTGCCGATCCGATAGAACGTCAATCGTTATTAGCGGAGCGTATTGGCGAACAGGTTGCTAAGGTACTGAGAACTTCGCTCTCTAAACTAGACCTCAAACAGCCCCTGATCAGTATGGGACTTGATTCTTTAATGGCCGTTGAATTGAGTCACAGCTTTCAAAAGGAATTAGGGGTAGAGGTGCCTACCATGAAACTGTTCGGGGGTATGAGCATTGCTAAACTGGCAACACTGATCAATGAACAACTCACAGAGAGCCAATCGGTATGGGTTAAACCAACTCAAGGTCTGCAAAAATCCACTTCTATTGATAGGGATAAAGAAGGGTATCCTGAAGAAAATACGGCCTATCAAGAAACCGTCAATGAGGGTGATTGGGTGGAGGGTGAATTATGAATTTAGTGGCTTTTCTAAAAGCACTGTCAAACCAAAAAGTCGAATTGTGGGCAGAAGGTGAAAAACTGCACTATCGTGCCCCCAAGGACGTATTGACAGCTACGCAACTCACTGATATTAAGCAACATAAGGCACAAATATTACAGTTTTTGCACGAAAACACTGAACTATTTGCTCACATTTATCCCCTTTCTTATGGTCAACGTGCCTTATGGTTCTTGTACAAACTGGCCCCTGAGAGTGCGGCTTATAATGTCCCCAATGCGGTACGCATCCGCACCTTTGTCGATATCCCTATCTTGAAACAAACCTTTCAAGCCCTGATAGCTCGCCACCCGATGCTGCGTACCACGTTTACTGTGCAAAATGCTGAACCAGTCCAAAAGATTCATAGCTATCAAACATTTCAGTTTGAGGAAACTGATGTAGCCAAGTGCTCTTGGGAAACCTTGAACCAAAAGGTGGTTGAAGCCTATCAACGCCCGTTTAATCTGGAAAGCGGGCCTATGCTGCGGATCAACCTGTTCAGGCGTTCTGAGCAAGATTATATCCTGTTACTGACAATACACCACATTGTTGTTGATGGTTGGTCAGGTTGGCGTTTGTTAGTCAATGAATTGCCCTTATTTTATTACCAAATGGCACAAAAAAAGGGCAGCACGGTAAAATTACCGCCTCTTAAATGGCAATATGTGGACTATGTGCAGTGGCATACCGATATGTTAGCGGGTCCCGAGGGCGAACGGTTATGGCGTTACTGGCAAAAACAGCTTGCAGGTGAATTACCTATACTCAATTTGCTCACGGATAGGCCCAGGCCCCCTGTGCAAACCTATGATGGTGCGACTCTGATTCTCCAGTTAACGCCAGAACTGACCGAAAGACTGAAACAATTAGCACAAGCAGAAGGCATTAGCCTTTATATGCTACTTCTGGCAGCTTTTCAAATCTTGCTTCATCGTTACAGCGGCCAAGACGATATCCTAGTCGGTTCGCCAACAGCAGGTAGAAATGAAGCGGAATTTGCTGATATTCTCGGTTATTTTGTGAACCCCGTCGTTTTAAGAGCGGATTTTTCTGACAACCCGAATTTTAAGGCCTTTTTGACTCAAGTACGCCAAACCGTCTTGGAAGCACTGGCCCATCAAGACTATCCCTTTCCCTTGTTGGTTGAAAAATTGTTGTCGGTTCGCGATGCCAGCCGCTCACCCCTATTCCAAGTGAATTTTATTTTACAAAAGCAGTCATTTGGAGAATTTAACGCCGTACCCACTCACAACAGTGGCGATGCTGAAGCGAAAAATTTTGAGATTTTTGAAATTGCACGACAAGACACTGAGTTTGATTTGAGCTTAGAAATGGTAGAGCTCAAAAACGCACTGGTTTGTTTTTTTAGGTACAATACTGATTTGTTTGATGCCACCACAATCATCCGTATGCAGCAACATTTTCACAGCTTATTGACAGAGATTGTGGCACAGCCTGACAGGCCTATTTCAGAATTATCATTGCTAAACCAAGCAGAGCGACATCAACTATTGGTAGACTGGCATCACCACACAATCTACCCGGCCGAACCGTGCATTCATCAAAGGTTTGAAAACCAAGTTGCCCGTACACCAGATCGCATTGCGCTGGTGTTTGAAGATCAGTCTGTAACCTATCATGAACTGAACACGAGAGCCAATCAACTCGCACACTATTTGCAAACCCAAGGGATTCAACCCGATAGGCTGGTTGGTATTTGTGTCGAACGTTCTTTGGAAATGGTGATCGGGCTACTGGGTATTCTCAAAGCGGGCGGCGCCTATCTGCCTTTAGAACCCAGTTCTCCTCCTGAACGGCTGCTTTTTATATTAGAAGATGCTCAAATCACGCTATTGCTGACGCAAGAAGCGTTAGTCACAGAACTGCCAACAACAACCATTGCGCTGATTTGTCTCGATAGCCAGTGGGACCTGATTGCTCCGGCCGCTGCTGATAATCCAGTGAGTGCTGTCAAACCGGAAAATCTAGCCTACGTGATTTATACCTCTGGTTCAACCGGCAAACCCAAGGGCGTTGAAGTGTGTCATGCGAATGTGGCGCGTTTATTGACAGCCACTCAAGCTTGGTTTCACTTTAATGAACAAGATATTTGGACCCTATTTCATTCTTATGCCTTTGATTTTTCCGTTTGGGAACTGTGGGGAGCCCTGCTCTATGGCGGTCGCTTAGTCATCGTCCCCTACTGGGTAAGCCGCTCACCTGACAGCTTCTACGCATTGCTTGTCAGCCAACAGGTGACTATTCTCAACCAAACCCCCTCAGCCTTTCGTCAACTGATTCAGGCCGAAGAACGTGTTGGAAAACCCAATGACCCCTTAAACTTACGACAAATCATCTTTGGCGGCGAAGCCCTAGACTTTCAAACCTTAAAACCTTGGTTTGAACGACATGGTGATCAAACGCCCCAATTAGTGAATATGTACGGTATCACCGAAACCACGGTACATGTCACTTATCGTCCCCTCACGCAAGCCGATCTCAATTCTCCAGGCAGTCTGATTGGCTTGCCTATACCCGATTTACACATTTACATACTGGATCGTCATCGTCAACCTACCCCTATCGGTATTCCTGGGGAATTATACGTCGGGGGTGCCGGCGTGGCTCGCGGCTACCTCAACCGGCCTGAACTCACAACAGAGCGATTTATCAAAAACCCGTTTAGTGATGAAGCCAATGCGCGTCTCTATAAAACGGGAGACTTGGCACGTTATTTAGCCGATGGCAGTCTTGAATATTTAGGGCGCATCGATCAACAAGTCAAAATACGGGGTTTTCGTATTGAATTAGGAGAAATTGAAACCGTATTATTGCAACACCCCGCAGTACGAGAAGCCGTGATCACTTGCGGAGCAGTCTCAAATGAGGAAGAGAATCAGCGGTTAATGGCTTATGTGGTGCCTGATTTTGATGAAAGCCAAATGGCTGATGATGCAAATCAAGCGGGTCAAACTGAACTCATTAACCAATGGGAAGACGTTTTCGAGGAAAACTATGGTCAACCCGATACTGTAGCCGATCCCAGCTTTAATATTACCGGCTGGAATAGTAGCTATACCGGTTTACCTATCCCGTCAGAAGAAATGCGCGAATGGGTTGACGCGGCAGTCAATGCCATTCTGTCTTTAAAACCCAAGCGTGTTTTGGAAATCGGTTGTGGCACCGGCTTATTGTTATCCCGTATTGCACCGCATAGCCAACAGTATTGGGGAACCGATTTTTCCCCCGTCGTCTTGCAACAAGTTGAGCAACTCAAGCATCAAATCAAAGCGTTAGCGCATGTCAAGCTATTTGAACGCCCAGCAGATGATTTTAGCGATATCGCCCCTGGCACTTTTGACACCATTATTCTCAATTCAGTCATTCAGTATTTTCCCAGCATTGATTACCTGATAAAAGTGTTAGATCAGGCCATCAAAGTCGTGCAACCCGGTGGCGCTATTTTCCTCGGTGACATTCGTAGTTTACTGCTGCTCAAAGCTTATCATGCTTCTGTTCAAGGCCATCAAGCACCGGATTCGCTCACTCAATCCGCCTTACGGCAACAGGTGCAACAACACATAGCCCAAGAGGTTGAATTAGTCATTGATCCCGCTTTTTTCATCGCCTTAAAACAACACTATCCTCAGATCACAACGGTACAGATTCAATTAAAACGGGGCCATTATCATAATGAACTGACCCGATTTCGTTATGAAGTGATTTTGCAAGTAGGTGGCGCGGTTTCACCGCCGACTGTAGAAATCGCTTGGCAAGATTGGCAAAACCAAGCTGTCACCTTGGAAAGTATTCGCCAACGATTACAAGGGAATAGTGAAACGGCCTCCGTTTCAAGTGAAACGCTTCAAGGGGAAACGCAGTCCCCTCATGCCCAAAGTTTTGGCGTGCGAGGGGTACCGAATGCGCGTCTGGAAACGGAAATCAAAACCTTAGCATGGCTTGCCAACGCCGCGCCCACAGAAATGGTGGGTCAACTACAGGAAACCCTTTCCAAACATCAGCCCGTCGGCATCGATCCAGAAGACTTATGGCAACTCACAGACGAATCAGCTTATGAAGTCATTATCACTTGGAGCGATACCCTTGGCTGCTATGATGTCTTATTCAAACATCATGACGACCCCTTACCCATCACCCCTTTTCCCATTAGTCCTGAAGCGTTGAAAAAACATTGGCATCAGTATGCCAATAACCCCTTACAACAGAAACTGAATCGCAAATTAGTCCCTCAACTACGGCAATTTCTACAAGATCAGCTACCTGATTACATGGTACCGGCCGCATTTGTGATGTTAGAAGTCATACCCTTAACCGCCAACGGCAAAATAGACTACCGTGCGCTTCAAACCCTAGATATCTCCGCCAACAAAGCGGATAAAGAACAAGTCGCACCTAGCACATCAACTGAAAGCCTATTAGCCACGATTTGGGCCGAGGTGCTGGGTTTAGAACAAGTCGGTATTCACGACAATTTTTTTGAAAGCGGTGGAGACTCGATCCTCAGTATTCAAATCGTTGCGAGGGCCAATCAAGCCGGATTGCAACTCACACCCCGATTACTCTTTCAACATCAAACCATTGCGGAATTGGCTCAAGTAGCAGGCACAGCCTCGATTCAAGCAGAACAAGGCATAGTCACGGGCCCAGTACTCTTCACACCCATACACCATTGGTTTTTAGAACAAAACGGGCAAGCCGCTCACCACTTCAATCAAGCCGTACTGCTTACCGGCCCTACCGATCCAAATCGGGCCTGGTTAGCGCAAATCGTGCAACAGTGGCTTAGCCATCACGATATCTTTCGTCTACGATTGACGCGCAATGAATCAGATTGGCAAGCCACACAGATAGACTTAAACTCAGAAGACAGCCTGCCCTTTCAAGTCATCAATTTATCCGAATTGCCAACCCATCAACAGTTCAATGCCCTAGAAACGGCCGCCAATCAAGAACAAGCCAGTCTCAATCTCTCCGAAGGCCCCTTATTGCGCGTGGTTTTATTTGAACTAGGCCCCACAACCCCCAGTCGTTTGCTCATCATCATCCATCATCTGGCGATTGATGGTGTCTCTTGGCGCATTTTGTTAGAAGATATGCAAACCGCCTACCAACAACTCAGCCAAGATGAAGCCATTCAATGGCCAGCCAAAACCACCTCTTTTAAAGCTTGGTCAGAACAGCTCACCGAATATGCCCAATCGGTGACAGTCACAGCCGAATTAAACCACTGGCTTTCATTTAGCGAGATCACCCCTTTGCCAGTTGACTTCTCCCCAAGCTTAAGCTCATCCAGCGAGTATTCAACGACCAATACCGTCGCCTCATCGGCACAGATCACCGTCTCTTTAACGGTTGAACAAACCCGCGCCTTATTGAACGAAGTCCCCCCCGTCTACAATACACAAATCAACGATGTGCTGCTAACCGCTTTAGTACAGAGTTTGAGCCGCTGGACGACAAACCAGGAGCTAGTCATTGATTTAGAAGGCCATGGGCGCGAAGACTTATTTGAAAACAGTGATTTATCACGCACAGTCGGTTGGTTTACCAGTATTTTCCCCGTGCGGTTAACACTTGATAACGCAAACTCACCCAGCGACGCCCTAAAATCCATCAAAGAACAACTGCGTCACATACCCAACCGCGGTATCGGTTATGGGCTATTACGTTACTTAAACCCAGAAACCGCTTGGCAGCTCAAAATGCGCCATCAACCGGAAATCTCTTTTAACTATCTGGGTCAATTTTATAATCAATTATCAGATGACATGCTATTTAAAATGGCTCCCGAAAACAGTGGTCAAACACATAGCCCATCAGGACAACGTCGTTATTTAATTGAAATCAATGGGTTAATAATCGAAAACCAATTACAACTCGAATGGACTTACAGCAAAAACCGCCATCAGCGGGCCACCATTGAACAATTAGCACACGATTTCATCGCAGCCTTGCAAACCCTGATTACCCACTGTCAATCACAAAAAACAGGGAACTATACCCCATCCGACTTCCTCAGTTCAAAATTAAGCCAAAACAGTCTCGATAAACTGATGATGAAATTAGGCGCGAAATAAAAACTAACTTTTGCGTCTCTTGCGTCTCTTGCGTTATAAATAACATCGGAGTGCAAACTTTGGACTCCAAAGTAAACTTTATTATGATAACTGATAACTGATAACTGATGAAAAATATTGAAACGCTTTATCCACTTTCCCCCATGCAGCAAGGCATGCTGTTTCACACCCTTTACGCACCCGAATCAGGCATGTACTTTAATCAATTGAGTTTCACCCTACACGGCGATCTCAATACCAAAGCATTCCAACAAGCTTGGCAGTCTGTGCTAGAACGGCACGCGGCGTTGCGAACGGCCTTTCAGTGGAATGAACTGGAGGAGCCCATGCAAATCGTCTACAAGCAAGTCAAGCTACCTTGGGAACAATTAGACTGGCGTATGCTGTCTTCGGCAGAACAACAAAACAAATTAGAAGGCTTTCTCAAAGCCGACTACACAATAGATTTTGCACTTGAACAAGCCCCACTCATGCGTTGTGCCCTGATTCAGTTAACGGACAAAAGCTACCACTTTGTCTGGACACATCATCACTTACTGATAGACGGCTGGTGCCTACCCATTATTTTCAAAGAGGTTTTTGCTGACTATGAAGCCAAATGTCAAAGTGTCAAATTACAGTTACCCCCGCCCCGCCCTTATCAAGAGTACATTACTTGGCTACAACAGCAAGATATGGCAGAAGCTGAACAATTTTGGCGAGAACAACTCAAAGGATTTATAGCCCCCACAACGTTAAATGTCGAAACGGCTGGCACAAGCGCTTATCAAGAAGCCTTTCAAGTCAAAAAAAGCATTCAGTTATCACCTGCAACAACAGAAGCCTTGCAAACGCTGGCGAAACAACACAACCTAACGCTCAATACCCTAGTGCAAGGTGCGTGGGCACTCTTGTTAAGCCGCTATAGTGGCGAAGAAGATGTCGTCTTTGGTGTGACGGTTTCGGGTCGTCAAATGGCCTTACCAGGTGTAGAATCAATGGTAGGCTTATTTATCAATACCTTGCCCGTGCGCGTGCTCCTGTCTGGCGAGCAAACCCTCATCCCTTGGTTACAGCAATTGCAAGCACAACAGGTTGAAAGAGAGCCTTATTCATACACACCCTTGGTTGAGATTCACCGTTGGAGTGATATACCGCCAGGCACTGCTTTATTTGAAAGTATTTTTGTTTTTGAGAATTACCCCTTCGATGAGTCTTTATTGAAATCAAACAATCAATTAACCCTCAGCAATTTTCAAAACATTGAAAAAACCAATTACCCGATTGGTCTCATGGGCATACCGGGTCCAGAATTATCTCTTACCCTCATTTACGATCAGGGCCGTTTTGAAGCCAGCATCATTGAGCGCATGTTGGGGCATTTACAAACCTTGTTGGAGGATATGGTAGCCCATCCACAACAAAGGCTTATGGAAATCGAACTGCTGACCGAAAGTGAACGACATCAATTATTAGTCGAATGGAATCAGACTCAAACCGCTTACCCGCAAGATCAGGGTATTCATCAATTATTTGAGGCCCAAGTCGAAAAAACACCACAGGCTATTGCGGTTGAATTTGAAGATGAACAACTCACCTATCAAGCTTTAAATACCCGCGCCAATCAACTCGCCCACTATCTACAAACCTTAGGGGTCAAACCCGAAGTACTGGTGGGTATCTGCGTTGAACGATCTTTAGAGATGATGATAGGGCTGTTAGGTATCTTGAAAGCGGGCGGGGCGTATGTCCCCTTCGATCCCAACTATCCTCAAGAACGCTTGGTCTTCATGTTAGAAGATTCAAAAGTGTTGCTACTGTTGACGCAACAGAAGTTAATAGCACACTTGCCCGATTCAATAGCCCAAATCATCTGTTTAGATAATGACTGGGGAATGATTTCAAAGGCCCGTTCAGAAAATGTAAACAGTGGGGTTGACTCTAACAACCTGGCCTATGTGATGTATACGTCAGGTTCTACTGGGAAGCCCAAGGGTGTGAATGTCATACATAAAGGAGTTGTGCGATTAGTTCAAAACACAAATTACGTTGAACTGACCGATAAAGAAGTTTTCCTACAGCTCGCCCCCCTTTCTTTCGATGCCTCAACTTTTGAGATTTGGGGAGCTTTGCTTAATGGTGCCAAGATGGTGATCATGCCGCCTCATCCTCCCGCTTTACAGGAGCTGGGAGAAGCGATTGTGCGCTACCAAGTGACAACACTATGGCTGACAGCGAGTTTGTTTCATATTATGGTAGATGAGCGGCTTGAAGATTTAAAACAGGTACGTCAACTCTTAGCAGGAGGGGATGTTTTATCGGTTATCCATGTCCAAAAAGTACTTAAAAACCTAAAAAAATGTACATTAATTAATGGTTATGGACCGACTGAGAATACCACATTCACTTGCTGTTTTCCCATAATCGAACAGCTTCAGTCCGGTATTTCTGTTCCCATTGGACGGCCTATATCAAATACCCAAATTTATATTTTAGACAAACAACTTCATCCCGTGCCCATTGGTGTTTCCGGTGAACTTTATATTGGTGGTATCGGATTGGCCCGAGGCTACCTCAATCGTCCCGACTTAACGACAGAAAAATTTATTCCTAATCCATTTTTTGATTTGAAATTGGACTCTAATAATCATCAAAAATTAACAATCAATAATCAAAAATCTGAACGTCTTTATAAAACAGGCGATTTAGCCCGCTACCTGCCTGATGGCAATATTGAATTTTTAGGGCGCATAGACAACCAAGTCAAACTACGTGGTTTTCGGATTGAATTGGGTGAAATCGAATCAGCCTTGACTCAACACCCTAATATACGAGAAACCGTGGTCATCGCACGAGAAGACCAACCCGGCAATAAGCGCCTTGTGGCCTATATCGTGTCCGATCTCATTCCCGAACGCATACCTTATCAGACGGATTGTCTGCTGAGACCAAATGGTAATATTTTGAAACTTCGCACAGAGGATATTTCCTCTGGTGGTGTTTTATTGGGTGGGACTGTTCAGCTTGAAAAAGACAAGGCGATCAGCTTACGCCTCAGGCTACCCGGTGAATCGGATGCGTGTTGGTTAAATGGGAAAATAGCCTGGTCACAGCCCCCCTGGGCGGGTATTCAGTTCAATCTGACACCGACTGAGCAAACGCGGCTTGAAAAAAGTATAACGTATCTGCTTGAAACGCAAGGCCTCTTGAAAGTTTTACAACGCATACTGACGGAAAACCTGCGAAATTACCTGAAAGAAAAGCTGCCAGACTACATGGTGCCTGCCAACTTTGTGTTACTCAATGCCTTGCCCCTCACACCGAATGGCAAAGTGGATCGCCGTGCTTTACCTGTACCAGAGATGGCTTACTTATCCAAAGAAGCGTCTTTACCCCAAACCCAGCTGGAGCAGGTGATGGCAGGCGTTTGGCAAGAAGTCCTTCATTTGGATAAGGTGGGTATTCATGATAATTTCTTTGAGTTAGGGGGGCATTCATTATTGTTACCCCAACTGCAATCCAAATTGCAGAACAAATTGGGTAAAGACATTTCAATGGTTGAACTGTTTGAATATCCCACCATACAGGCCCTAGCCCAACATTTCACTCAGACTCATCAGTGTGTACCGGCTCCTGTTCAACAGCACGCAGAAGCCCGTCGTCGCACCCGTCAAGCTTCTTATGATATAGCCATAATTGGTATGGCAGGCCGTTTTCCAGGTGCCCCCGATCTGGAAGCGTTTTGGCAGAATCTACGAGAAGGGGTAGAATCCATTACCTTTTTCTCGGATGAGGAACTGATATCTGCTGGCATAGACACCACAACGCTTAATCAACCTCATTATGTGAAAGCCAACGGGGTGCTGTCTTCTGTAGAATGGTTTGATGCGGCATTTTTCGACTTCAGTCCCAGAGAAGCAGAAGTGACCGATCCGCAACACCGTCTGTTTTTAGAATGTGCTGTTGAGGCGCTTGACAATGCGGGTATTGCGCCTGACACTGATGAGTATTCAGTCGGTGTTTATGCTGGTGTCGGCATGAACACTTATCTCTTCAACAACCTGTCTCAAAATATTGACCAACTCTCAGAATCAGTGGGCACTTACCAACTGCTGATTGAAAATGATAAAGATTTTCTACCAACTCGTGTGTCTTACAAACTCAACCTGAAAGGGCCAAGTGTCAATATTCAAACAGCCTGTTCAACCTCATTGGTCGCGGTTCACTTAGCCTGTCGTAGTTTGCTAGATGGTGAATGCGATGTGGCTTTGGCAGGTGGCGTTGCCGTTCGCGTTCCCCAACAGGTCGGTTATTGGTATCAAGAAGGGATGATTAGTTCTCCCGATGGACACTGCCGCGCTTTTGATGCTCAGGCCCAAGGTACGGTGGGTAGCAATGGTGTGGGGATAGTGGTGTTGAAAAGACTAGAAGAGGCGATAGCGGATGGCGACAGCATTCAAGCGGTTATCAAAGGTTCGGCCATCAATAACGACGGTTCTTTGAAAGTGGGTTATACCGCGCCCAGTGTTGAAGGGCAAGCGGCGGTGATTTCTAAAGCTCAGGCGAACGCTTCTATTAAAGCTGAGAGCCTGTCCTACATTGAAGCCCATGGTACTGGCACGGCACTCGGTGATCCCATTGAAATTGCGGCGCTGACTAAAGCATTTCAGGCCAGTACCCAGAAAAAAGCATTTTGTGCGATAGGTTCTGTGAAAACCAATATCGGCCATACTGATGCGGCTTCAGGGGTAGCGGGTTTGATCAAAACGGTGCTGGCGCTCAAACACCGATTGCTACCACCCAGCCTACACTTTGAACAACCCAACCCGCAAATTGATTTTGCTAACAGTCCTTTCTACGTCAATACCACGCTGTCGGAATGGCAGCCAATTGACGGGATGCCTCGCCGCGCCGGTGTCAGTTCTTTTGGTATTGGGGGAACAAATGCTCATGTCATCCTAGAAGAAGCGCCAACCATTGAACCCTCTGGAGAATCCAGGCCTTGGCAACTGCTACTGCTCTCAGCCAAAACCGAGTCGGCACTTGATCAGAGCACTGGCAATCTGGCTGCCTATATAGAACAGCATCCTGAAAATAAGCTTGCGAATGTGGCTTATACGTTGAGTACAGGCCGCAAGGCTTTTAAGCATCGGCGGATGTTAGTTTGTCAGACAGCTGAAGAGGCCACCACCGCACTGCGTAGCCTCGATCCAAGCTGCGTTTTAACCCACTTTCAAGAACCACAAAAGCGGCCTATCGTCTTTATGTTTTCGGGGCAAGGCGCACAGTATGTCAATATGGGATGGGAGCTCTACCAAACTGAGCCCATTTTTCAAGAACAGGTGGATAAATGTTCAGAATACCTGAAACCGTTTTTAGGACGGGATATACGTTCCGTTTTGTATCCTGAATGGCATAATAGCCATTTTTCAAGGGGGGTAATTCAAACGACTGAAAGACCGATTTCAGAACAGGAATCCACGGAACTACTGACTCAGACCGCTATCGCTCAGCCAGCCCTGTTTGTGATCGAATACGCACTGGCTCAATTATGGATGGCCTGGGGAGTGCATCCTGAGGCCATGATAGGCCATAGCATTGGTGAATATGTTGCTGCCTGTTTATCAGAGGTTTTTTCACTAGAAGAGGCCTTATCGCTGGTTGCGTTACGCGGAAAAATGATGCAAAAGATGCCCCATGGTGCGATGCTTTCTGTCCCACTGCCAGAAAAGGAAGTGCAACCGCTTTTGAGCAAAGGCCTTTCTCTTGCCGCAGTTAATACACCTTTAGTTTGTGTTGTTTCTGGTCCAACAGAGGCCATTGAGGTATTACAGGCTGAATTGACAGAACAAAGCGTGGAATGCCGCCGTCTACACACCTCCCATGCTTTTCATTCTGATATGATGACTCCCCTTTTGGAGGCATTCACAGAACGGGTCAAACAAGTCGATCTGTGTGCGCCTAAAATCCCCTACCTGTCCAATATCACAGGCACTTGGATTACCGACAATGAAGCGATCAATCCCAATTATTGGGGAAGACATTTACGATATACTGTGCGTTTTGCAGAAGGTCTACAGCACTTATTAGAAGAACCAGCACGTATCTTGTTTGAAGTCGGCCCTGGCCGGACATTAAGTACTTTAGCCAGGCAACATCCCGATATGAAAGCAGAACAAGTGGTGCTGTCTTCTTTACGCCATCCGCAACAAGACAATCAGTCTGATGTGGCGTTTTTATTGAATAGCTTAGGCCAATTCTGGATGGCCGGTGGTCAAGTTAATTGGTCAGGATTCTATAAACCAGAACGCCGTCGTCGCTTAGCTTTGCCAAGCTATCCCTTTGCACGCCAACGCTATTGGATAGACCCACCCAAACAGACCCGTCAACAGGCACCCTTACCCCTATTGTCATCAGTGCAGGAAGAAGAACATCAAGCAGAGCAGAACAAGACAACACCGGTATCATTGGGCAAACAACCTGATACGGCAGATTGGTTTAACATCGCCTCCTGGAAGCAAAAGAGTCTTTCAGTACAACGCCAAGAATTACCCCTTGTCGAAACCACGACATTAGTGTTTAACGATGAATCGCTCACTTTAGGCAAACAACTGCTACAACAGCTTGAAGATCAAGGTCAGGATGTGATTAGTGTGAGCATTGGAACAACATTTAGCCAGATCAGCGAAAACAGTTATACCCTGAATCCTAAACAAGCGGATGACTACGAGGCCTTAGTTAAAGCCCTTCAGGCACGAGACAAACCGCTTAAAACCCTTGTTCATTTTTGGACAGTCACACCTGAATACACTGAGTCAAGATTGGAAGGCCTAGAGCAAGCTCAAACACTGGGATTTTACAGTCTCTTCTTTCTCGCGCAGGCTTTTGGCAAACTGAATGTGACTGATCCGCTTGAAATCGCAGTCGTGTCGAATAATATGCAGCCGGTGACGGGCCAAGAAATGAGGTTGTGCCCAGAAAAAGCGACGCTTATTGGGCCCGTTCGGGTGATACCCACTGAATATTCAAATATCAATTGTCGTAGCATTGATGTGGTTTTGCCAGAATCGGGTAGTCCATTGGAAGAGAAACTGATCGAGCAACTACTGGTAGAACTCTCTACCCCATCGGATGATCGCATGATCGCTTACCGCGGTCATCATCGCTGGGTGCAAACCTTTGAACCCTTTAGATTGGAAGCGGTTGACAAGACACCGCGATTGAGAGAAGGGGGAGTCTATCTGATTACTGGGGGACTCGGCGGCATTGGGCTGGTGTTGGCCGAACATTTGGCCAAGACGGTAGCGGCTAAACTGATCCTGATCGGGCGTTCTGCTTTTCCACCCCGCGAGGACTGGTCTCAATGGCTGGAAACGCATGATGCTGAAGACAGCATAAGTCGCAAACTGAAAAAAATTCAAGCACTTGAAGATTTGGGTGCTGACGTATTGGTCGTCAGCGCCGATGTGACCGAACTGCAAAAAATGCAAGCCGTCATCACACAGGCCTCAGAGCGATTTGGCCAGATTCATGGCGTGATCCATACTGCTGGCGTTTCCCCAGGCGGGACTATTCAACGCAAAACAGCAGAACAGGCCGACACGATTTTGGCACCTAAAGTACTGGGTACGCTGGTACTTGATACGGTACTCAAGGACTTTAATCTTGATTTCTTTGTACTCTGTTCGTCTCTTGCTTCGGTTTTTGGCAATATTGGGACGGTCGATTATTGTGGTGCGAATGCATTTCTTGATGCTTTTGCTCATTATAAAACCGCTCAGTCGAATCAATTCACGCTTTCGATTAACTGGGATGGCTGGCAAGAGGTTGGACTGGCGGCCGAGGCAGCCAAGCAAGAATATGATGGGAGATCGGTGATTTCCCAAACTCGTCAAGAGAAATCCGTGAGCCATCCGCTATTTGATAAGTGCATCATTGAGGGTTCTGAAGAACACTATGTCACCCTGCGCGCGAAAAAACACTGGCTTTTGGACGAACACCGTATACTCGGTCAAGCAACACTGCCGGGAACCGGCTACTTGGAAATGGCGAGAGCGGCTTTTGAGGAAAGTCACCCTAATCTGGGTACCCTTGAAATTCAAGAGGTTTATTTTCTGACACCTTTAACCATTAAAGAAAATGAAGACGTTGAAGTACGGACGATCCTGAAACCGCAAGAGCATGGCTTTGAATTTGTTATAGTCAGCCAATCAGACTCAAACAAAGCGGAATGGATAGAACATGCCAGGGGTGAAATCATCAGCAGAGAGGCAAAAGAAGTCCAAACTCAATACGATATTCAAAAAATAGAGACGAGTTGTCGTGAAAAGGAAATGATTTTCACCGGTACTGAGTTAGAGAACCAAGAACGATTCATCAAGGTGGGCCCAAGATGGCATAATATGAAGTGGCTTAAATTTAGCCAACATGAGGGGTTGGGCCTTTTGGAGTTACCGGCTGATTATGCCAGCGATCTGGATACCTTCAAGCTGCATCCTGCTTTATTGGACAATGCGACGGGTTTCGCGGGTGCCAAAAATGAGGGGGATTATCTGCCATTTTTCTATAAAAAGCTGGTCATAAAAGCCCCGCTTCCAGCCAAGATTTACAGCTATATCACGCCTGATGCTCATAATGCATCCCAAACCGATACCCCGAAATTTAACATCACCATCATGGATGCGCAAGGAAGGGGCTTAGTGGAAATTGAAGACTACACGCTCAGGCGAATAGCGGTTGAAAAGCTTGAGAAACCTCAACCGGTTTCTGACAACTTTTATTTAGATATCGTCTCGCCGGGCCTGTTAGACAGTCTGACGTTTATGCCAGCGACACGCCAACGCCCTGGGCCTGGTGAAGTGGAAATTGAGGTTTACGCTACGGCTATGAACTTCAAAGAAGTACTGATAGCACTGGGGGTGATTTCGGTTCCGACTAATATGCCTGTCAAGTTTGGTTATGAGTGTGCGGGTAAAATAGTTGCGATTGGGGAGGGCGTTGATGGGTTTCAGATAGGTGATGCCGTCATGAATTTTACCCCCAATGGCTTTGGTGCCTTTACCACCACTTTGGCTTCGTCTGTCATCAGTAAACCCGATACGCTCAGTTTTGAAGAAGCAGCAACAATTCCAGTCGCCTTTGGAACAGCCTATTATGCGCTGATAAAATTAGCTAGACTGGCTCAAGGTGAACGCATTTTGATTCATGCCGCGGCAGGGGGGGTAGGTATGGCGGCCGTTAAGATTGCACAATGGATGGGCGCGGAAATCTTTGCTACAGCCGGTAATCCAGAAAAACGGGCCTTTCTGCGTTCTCTTGGGATTGCTTATGTGATGGATTCAAGATCATTGGATTTTGCATCGGAGGTGATGGCCTATACTGAGGGCAAGGGTGTTGATGTGGTTTTAAATTCATTAGGGGGAGAATTTATCTCTAAAAGCTTTGAAACGCTCGCTCCATTTGGACGCTTTGTAGAGCTCGGTATTCGAGACATCTATAACAATACGCAATTAGGGCTACGACCGTTTGAGAGAGGTTTAGCCTACTTTGCAATTGGTGCGAGTCAAGCGATTCCTCACTTTGAAGGCCTCATTAAAAATGTTCTACAACATTTCAAAGCTGGTGACTTCACGCCTCTTACCCATCAGGTTTTTCCAATCACTGAGGTTGCCAATGCTTTTGAGTACATGGCGAAAGCCAAGCATATCGGCAAAGTTGTGGTTTCTTTACAAGATAAAGAGGCTGTTCTCAAACAGGTTTCAGAGAGCCCAACAGTACAACGTTTGGATAGGCCTGTTCGGCGTATCGGCCAGTCTGCGGGTTTGCCTAACAAACCCGACGCGGTGAAAAATATCTTGTACAAAAATATCAATGAATATTTATTACCCGCTGAAGGCGTTGAGGTGTTTAGGCGCGTTTTAGGGAGTACATTGCCTCAGGTACTGATCTCGACACGAGACTTACAATATCGTTTTGAAGAAAATCAGGCAGACACTTTCTTAAGTGATATGAAAGCTGATGAACAGGCCGATTCACCTGCACACCCACGCCCTCAATTGAGTCATGCTTACGTGGCTCCCCGCAATGCGCTTGAGCAAAAACTGGCCAACTTATGGCAACAATTCATGGGTATTGAGCAGGTAGGTATCCATGATGACTTTTTCGAGTTAGGCGGCGATTCTTTACTCGCCATTCAAGTGATTGCTAAGTTACGCAAAACGCTAAAAATAGAATTATCGCCACATAGCTTATTAAATTCACCGACTATCGCCAGCTTGGCTAAATCGCTTGAAGAAACCCTGCCAAAACAGTCTGACCAACCGCAAGAAGCCTTATCACCTTTATTGGTTGACATTCAAACCGGCAATCGTTTGAAAACCCCTTTATTTTTAATGCATCCTGTCGGTGGACATGTTTATTTTTATCGCAATTTGGCAAATCAGATGGGAACCGAACAACCTATTTATGGCTTGCAGGCACGGGGTATGGATGGAAAAGCAGAACTCCTCACTCAAGTTGAGGAAATGGCAACGCTTTATATTGAGGCCTTGCGTGTTCGCCAACCGCAGGGGCCTTATTTTCTAGGCGGTTCTTCATTTGGGGGTTTGTTGGCTTTTGAAATGGCACAACAACTCCACGCGCTTGGTCAACAAATCGCGTTACTCGCTATGATAGATACACCAGTACTCGATCAAATGCCAGTCAAACTTGAAACGGATGTAGAAATCTTAGCTTATATGCTTAATGTGGGGGGGAATGTGGCTCTGCCCTTAGACGAGCTACAGAAATTGGAACCGGATGAACAACTCCGTTATTTTTTGGAAGAACAGCGGAAAATTGAAAACCAGATGCTTTTTGATCTAGATATCCCTCAGCTTCGCCATTTTCTCAAGATGTTCAAGGTGAACAACCAAGCCATGTGGGATTACCAACCGCGAGTTTATCCGGGTAAAATCACTTTTTTCAGTGCCCAAGAAAAGGATCCCTATAATGCCAAAACACCGGAACGCGCTTGGCAGTTGCTAGCAGGCGAAATAGAAGTTATCGACGTGCCGGGCAATCATATCACCATGAATGCCACACCCCATGTTCAAGTCATCGCTGATCGGTTGAAAGCGGCGCTAGATCAATGAACAGAGTTTAAAAGTGGGCAACAAAAACACGTTACCCACCCTACATTGATTTAAATGGTGGGCAACAAAAACACGTTACCCACCCTACATGCTTAAAGCATCACCATCGCCAATCCTAATAACGCAATGCCCGTCGGCCATTTCCATAACCAGCGGATCATATCGTCGGTGCGATAACGCCCAAATACATTGGTAATCGCGACGCTGATAAAAACGACTGCAAAAACTTTAGGCAGAAAAGTCAGCCAATTTGCGCCACCACCGAGAAATAGCGTCGTGTACAAAACCCCGACGGTATACAGTTGGAAGCATTGCATGATAAACAACGCGCCCATGTATTTGCCACTCATTTCAACCATCGGCCCTGTCGCGATTTCAGCCGGTGCCACGTAAATCTCAAAAGGCTCTTTGCCAAGCATAGCGTACATGGAAATCAGGCCCGCGATAGCAAGAAAGGGCATCGTGAATAATCCCCAAGTTGCCGGCCCACCTTGTTGTTGAATTTCAATGATTTGGACTAAATTCGTCGAACCATAACTGATGGCCGCACCCGCTATCACGATAATAAAGGGCACATCATAAGCCAGCATAGATGACAGGGCGCGAGAAATACCGATAGAACCATTAGGGTTAGCACATTGTCCAACCCCTAACGCCATCCCCAGCATGGGCACCATCAATAAATACATCAAAGTCAGCAAATCCGCATGACTGGCCAAACCGTCCATGCCCGGCACGGGCAACAGTATTTCTGAGGCGATATAACCACCCAACAGCATCATCACAGCGATATCTTGCATGTAACCATGCGAAATTTGAGTTTTTTTAGCATATAACTTGATGATGTCATATAAGGGCTGTAAAAAAGGCGGCCCAACGCGCCGCTCAATTCGCGCCCTGACTTTCCGCATCATCAAAACCAGCAGCAAGCCCACCAAAAAAGCAACCAGGGGCATTAAAACCATTTCTAATAACAGTTCAGATAACTGTATCGTGTTGTTTCCCATAAAATTATTCTCAGATTAGGGTTTAGATTGATAAGGGGATGAAAACAGGCGCATTCCTAAAATTTTGAAGGCCCGCTTTTCGTTCCTGTTATTTTGCGGCCGCTTTTCGTTCCAAATTTATTTTGCGGCCGCTTTTCGTTCCAAATTTATTTTGCGGCCGCTTTTCGTTCCAAATTTATTTTGCGGCCGCTTTTCGTTCCAAATTTATTTTGACTTTTTTTTGGGAATGCGCCCCATTTAAAATTTAAATCCATTCCATCAATCACTGGCAATAAGAGATTATGATGCAGCCGAAATAAAATCCATTCTTCAAGCACCTCTTCTAATTGCTCCCGACACAATTCAAGGGTTTCAACATTAGCGTAAACGCCTTGACACTGAAATATTTCCCCATAAAAAGTGCAGTCATCCGTTAAGATTTCATAAGTCGCATAATGTAATGCGGCTTTCATATAAGCGAGTAACATGCTAATCATCCCTTAAACTTTGCACTCCAAGGCAAAATAAATTTGGAACGAAAAGCAGCCGCAAAATAAATTTTGCACTCCATCGCAAAATAAATTTGGAACGAAAAGCTGAAAGCAAAATAAATGCGCCCCTATTTACTGCCCCTATTTACGGATTGTTTTGATAACTGATAACTGATAACTGAACAAGACCTATCTCTTCAGCCTCTCATACCGCCCCATCAATTCCGTTTGCGCCATAATATGTCCTTCCATTGCCTGTTCAACCTGCGATTTAGTCGATTTGACCGGCAAATGCAAAGTGGTATCCAAAGCATACAGCTTAAAATAATAACGATGCTCTCTATCTGGGGGACAAGGGCCAAAGTAACCTAAGTTATTGTCAGTACCCCAGCCTTGCGTCCCGTCAGGTTCCTCGCCCTCTCTAATTTCCCATAAACCGCAGTGCATGTTAAAGAGAATCCAATGATCCCAGATACCATCGGCCTTCAGATATCTCGGCACATCAGGATCATCCATAATCAAGGTTAAGCTTTTTGCTCCCCTTGGTATATCACGAATCTTAAAAGGCGGATTAATGTTCTTGCCATCACAGGTGTATTTAGAAGGGATTTTGCCGCCATGTTCAAAAGCCGCACTTTCGAGTCTCATTAATATTGCTCCTGATGAAAAAATAGGATTTTGGTCATCCCCATAAACATAAGCTGGTCAGTATGAAGCATGGGAAGCCCCATGCGAGCGTCGATACAGCCTTACGGGTTTAAACCCTATAGCGAAGACTGATTTAATTCGTAGAGTTTCGCATTAACCATTAACCATTAACCATTTACGATAAAATATCATTCACACTATTCAATTTGAAATAATGAAATCCTTTTGGTTCATTATCTCTCTCAATATGACTGTTTCCCACTTGGATAAAGTCAACACAGGCCTCTTTGGCAGCAAGGTAATCACTACTTGAATTGCCAACATAAACACTTTCTTTAATGCCCACTTTCAGTCTTTTCACGCACTCTAAAATCGGTTCAGGGCTCGGTTTTTCAGCGATGAATTGCCCATCAGCATGTTGACTACCCGCACTGATAATCAAGTCTTCACTTTCAATAAACTCGCCTACTAAAGCATTGACATGCTTTAAGGTATAAAACGCTTCATCAGTGGGGCGGCTAGTCACAACCGCAATCTTGATTCCAAGGGTTTTAAGGGTAGGAAAGAATTTTTCAGTATAGATTTTTTCCTCGGCCGTATCAATTAAACCTTGTCCATTAAAAGGCGGATTGCCAAGGTAAAGATTTTGAAAAAAGCTTTTAATTTCAATAAATTCTTCCGATTTTGGATTGATGTCATCCATTTTTTTTTCGGTCAAAATCATTTTCCATTGTTCGGTGGAAAAGTGTTTGACTAACTGTATTAAAAGCCAAGTGACATGCCAATCATTATTGACACCATAAGCCATACCATGAGAACGCACTAAATTGATCTGCTCATCGCTCACCTCAATTTGGACTGCATTTTTGACGGTTTTCTTTATCGCCTCATCATAAGATTGAGACGTGTCAATTAACGTGTCATCGACATCAAAGAGGAGGGCTTGGTAAGTTTTATTTTTGATTTTAAGGGGCATAATAAATAGTGGGCAAGATAAATCTGGACGAAAAACGGCTTTAGGCAAGATAAATCTGGAACGAAAAATGATTCTAGTGCAAGATAAATCTGGAACGAAAATAGGTACACTATTATAGACTACCTTTAGTTGAAGGCATCACATTGAACATACGCGGATCAAATGCGACTGCCATGCGTATTGCTCGCCCAAAGGCTTTAAAAACCGTTTCGGCAATATGATGAGCATTTCTACCCCGTAAATTATCAACATGTAAAGTGACTAAAGCATGATTCACAAAACCTTGAAAAAATTCAGGGCACAAATCCACATCAAATTCCCCAATCAAGGCGCGTGGAAAATCAACCTGAAATTCTAACCCCGCTCGCCCAGAAAAATCAATAACGACTCGTGACAGGCTTTCATCCAAGGGCACATAAGCATGCCCATAGCGATAAATGCCTTTTTTATCGCCAAGTGCTTTAGTAAAAGCTTGCCCTAAAGTAATCCCAATATCTTCTACCGTATGATGCGCGTCGATATGTAAATCGCCTTTCGCGATAATCTCTAAATCAATGACACCATGTCGCGCCACTTGATCTAGCATGTGTTCAAGGAAGGGTACGCCCGTCTCAAAATGCGATTTTCCCGTACCATCCAGATTGATTTTAACCTCAATTTGGGTTTCAAGGGTATTGCGTTCGATGGTGGCAGTGCGTTCACTCATATATATTTACTCCCTTATTTATATTCGTTGTTCATCAAAAGCTCAATTTTTAACCTCAAGCAAATCTAGCGTTTTCCTTTTGCGTGAACCTAAGAGAGGCTACGCTAAATACATCCGTTGTAGGGGCAAGCCCTTGTAGTTGCTTTTGTATTTAGGAATGAGAATTCAATAAAAGCCGATATTAAACCTGACAGCCGAAAGAAAACCTGTCAGGTTTGGTTGACAAGTTTCGGAAGTTATTAAAGCCTCATTCCTAAGAAAGCAATCCGTTGTATACACCCTGCCCGTCAAATGACGCGACAGCATTTTCATTTGAGTTCGTGTGCTGTGATCACAAACTGGCGCGAATAAAATACCCGTGTTTAAGAATGTACCAAAGTCTTGGTGTTTTTTCCCATATTAAAACGAGCAACGAGCATGTTAAGCCAGTTTTTAATCGTTGTCGTGGTATACTGTCCACCATTTCACTTAAGAAGTTGCGCGCAACTTCTTAAGTGAAATACAATTTGCGCTTTTGCTGTTAGTCACCACCACCTGACTTGAGCTTTTAGCTGTGTCTCATTTATGCAGTAAGCTTCAAAAATGGCCTTAAATTTATCATTTAAGAAATCATTGATTGTCGTTGCAAATTTTTGTTTGATCTTTTCAATTTCAAAACCTTTTGAAGACTTAATATCTCTCAGTTCGACCAAATAAAAGTCATAACAGTCATTAGTCTCACATTTGACAATAATTAAGCAGTCAATAGCAGGTAGCGGGTTGTGTATTCTTGATGAAGAATAATACGCATCAATTTTTAAGACAATATAGTTATCTTCTATCAGTTTGTCGTCAAATGCGATACGAGCCTCATTTTCCTCACAAGTTGCCCGACATAAAGCAAATAAATCTGAATTTGACAAAATTGTTTCAAACATCAGCTACCCTCATCGTTCAATTTTTCTATTAATGACAGTTTTTCATTAAAAATGTCTTCAGCAATTTCCAGAAAATTTTCATCATCAATCCCCAGTTTGTCTATAGGCACTTCTTTAGCAATGCTACCCTGATGGCTTTCTTTGATAACAGTCGCTTGTATTGAATTTGTATCAATTTTGCATTATAAAATCAGGTTGTTCATTTTGTTAAACATATAATCACTATGAGAAGTGATGACAATCTTGACATTCGCTTTAACCAATTTGGCAAAGATTGCCATGAGCTGTACTTGGGTTTCAGGATGCAAATGGGCCTCTGGCTCCTCTATAAACAGAATAGATTGTGCGTTCGCAAAAGCCACTTTATATTTTAGGTAACACACAATCGGGGAGAGTTCTGAAACCATTGAAGACGTTGCAGAAACATCTAGCACTAAATCTGTTTTATGAGGTTTATAAAACCTTTTTTTAGTCACCTCATCAAAAATGACTTCACCTTTGAGAATCGTTTGTTCTATCTCATTCACAATGCTTAAAATCGGATTATCAGGATTCAATTTTTTAGGTTGAAGGTTCGATAAGCCTAAAAAATAATCGCTGTAGGGTTCAGAAATACTGAGCAATTCAAATTTTTTGGTTGCAAATCGCCGACTTTTTGACAACTCAACCATAATTTGAGAAAAGGTATTTAACCCTTGATATAAACCGGAACGAGAAGCGGGTAAAAATATCAACGACGTTTCTGTTTTACCTGTATTGTCATCGTGAAGAAAAAATAGCACTTTGTTTAAAAGCCGATCAAGCTCATCATATCGATTATCATCAAGGTTTTGTGCTTTGTCGATTTCAGCAAGAGGCGGGCAAAAATTTTGAAGTACCCGTTTTTGTTCTTGAACTGCCATTGTTAATTCACCCTGATCTTGCTTGATTGTCACACTCGGTATTTCTTGAGAATGCGGGTTAATGATCTTATCCATTCCATCAAAAGTATTATAAAAAGACTCTTCAATCTCTTCCTGTAAGGTTTGGATAAGTGGAAAAAGGATGACACTGATTGCTTTCTCATCTCTTTCTGTCATCAGCGCATCATTCAAAAAATAATCCCTGAGTTGTCGTAAGACATTTTTCCGTCTCGTTTTGTCCGTTTTGAGATTCAACAGATTCTTTAAAACTAAATAAACCGCCGAAATAGCATAAGATTTGCCGAGATTATTTTTTCCGAAAATAACCACAAAGTCTTTTTTTAAATCAAAATAAAATGCTTTTACCGGGCCAAAATTTCTGATTTGAATGTGCATCATAATATTCTGATTTTAACTATCTGAGGTATGTGTTGTTGAGTTGATATTATTTTATTACAGTCTTAATGTGCAAGATAAACTTGAAGGCCCAATTTTCGTTCCTGTTATTTTGCTGCCGATTTTCGTTCCAAATTCATTTTGCGGCCGATTTTCGTTCCAAATTCATTTATATCAAGTGCTTTCATATCATTACCTTACCAATATTAAATAGTCTGGAAACCATACCAATCGTTTTTGAACTATGATTGATGTGATTGATATGATTTTTATCAGGTACATCCTTCGAGGAAATGCATCATAACATCACACCCATCACAGTTCAAAACTTATCATTTAGCGCGGTAAATTCAATTTATCAAACAGTACCCGATTCCTTTCTTTGGCATCTTTTAAGAGTTTTTCATAAGAAATCACTTCTATATAAGCCTTCAAGTTTTTATGGTAATAAAAATATCCCAGTTCATCAGGAGACTTTGTGAAGTCTTTTAATTCAAAGAGATTTCTCATTTTCTTTGTGAGACTACAAATGATATAACAGTAAAAAGGCGTATTTTCACGCACTGATATCAGCATACCTTCTTTATCCGTCACATCTTCATTGCGAATTTGGTTGATATACCCATAGACTTGTTCTACCGGATCATCGGAATCTTGTCTCATCGGCCGTTTAAATTCAATGATGACAATGGATGAAAAGGGCCTGGATTCTTCTTCAACAAAGACTAATGGTGAGTTAAACACGATAATATCTGGCCTTTTTTTATCATTCAGATCAATTGGCTCTAAACGATTCAAGGCTTTATCTGAAGCTAAGTATTTATGATAGGACAGTCTTTCATCAATAATCCACAGATGATGATCGTCATAAGCAATCTCGTCAGAAGTTTGCCCCACTGGAAAAATCAGGCTATGAAGCGATTTCTCTTTACTATATTTGCCATTATCACTTTGTTTTAAATGGCTTTCTAGCAATTTCAAGATGATATCTCTATGCGCGACATATTCAGCTAATTTCGCTTTACTCAATTCATTCTCTTGCTCAAGATATTTGTTGTATTCCGCTTGATATTGAGGTAAATCCTTGATATCTTCTATCTTGGTGGTTAGGAACCGTTTCCCTTTCTCCATTAATTCCAGTTCGAGTTGCACAGAAACTTTATACAGTTCCAAATCCATTGACTGAGGTTTGTCCAATAATTTTAATGGAATGGTGTGTAAACATTCTGCTCTGTGTTTTAAGATATGACGATATCGAGGTGCTTCTTTTTGAACGTAATTTTCAACACGCTGTTTTTTAGTCGCATTGATAGCGTCTAAATAGGTTTTCATCTGTTCCTTGATATGGCTCATGGCCATTTCTATCACTTCTGATTTAGAAACAAATAAGCTTTCTTCATCATCAATATTGAAGTCAGTCCGCTCAGCATTGACATGCTGATCTAAATAGTGACTTTCGATATAGGCTAACAAAATAAACTTTTTTCCACTGGTTTGATCCTCAATTCTATTCCCTAAATCAGGCAGATATTTATCAATTCGTTCTGCCCAAACATCCCTTTGGTAAGCACAAAGATGTACCTGACTTTCATTGATGCTACTTTCATAAAATCGGAGCGTCATGATTTCAAAGGTTTCATTTTTGAGTTGAAAAGAGCCCTTTTCTGTATAAGGACGGATTCTTTCCTGATAGAGTTCATTCAAAATCAGGGTATTGTCATCATTATCTTGTAAGATGATCGAACAGTGATCAAACATGAAATAGATTAAAAAATGCTCAATGATCCGTAACGCTATTTTTTCAAGGCTTTTTGGACATTTTTTCTGATAGGGTTCTTTAAATTGACTGAGTTTGACTCTGGTTTTCCGTTCCGTTTTATCAGTCTGATTTTCTTCTAAGTCACTAATACCTTGTTTTGTCAATGAAAATTCAAAACACCGCTGATAAAAAACCTCATTTTGTTGAAATACGCTGTCTATTTGGACATGCTCGAAAACTTTTAACCATAAGAGTCGACCAATCCCTTTTCCACCTCGTTTTGCTTTAAAGGTAGAATCGGATGTTCTGAATGAGTTGAAATTGTTATCATTAAAACCAATTCCATTGTCTTCAATCAGAATGGTTTTGATGGGCGCAAAGTCACTTCCTTTAAGCGATTGTTGGGTGTTATCCCGTTCTATCATGAGGTGAATACGACCATTCTTGATGCCGGCATCTTCTATCGCGTGTATGGAATTAGTAATCGCTTCAAAAAGAGGCCATAACGCTTTGGAAGGACTTAAATTGGTATTTTTGACACGCCCAGCTAAATCTATTTGCATGTTGTCTGTTTGCATGATGTTATCTCTTATTTTTATTGCGAAACTGTCGATATTTTCGGAACGAAGTAACGGGTGAAGCGAGATCAAACATCAAAGATTTTGCACTTACTCTTTTTCTGAACATAGAAAGTGCTTTGTTTGATATTCTATCTATGCACCTTTTCAAGTTCAAATTCTAACCTTAATAATTCCTTATGATAATCCTTGATCGAAGAAGAAATTAAGCGATTTCTATCAAACTTTTCCCAAGTTTTTAACCCATTTCCAAAAAACGGTAAAACAATATTATGTGCAATAGCCATCACATTTTGAAATTGTTGACTTAAATCAGCACACTCACTGGGAGGTAAACCAATATCACCCGCTTCAAAATAGAGTTCTGTTAGTCTAACTTCTAACTTTTTCATACTATTGACATCGTTATTTTCTTCAACTTCACCTCTTTTATATTCTTCAGTCAAAAAGATAACTTGTTCAACAATATCTTTAGTTGGTAATAAAATATTGTCTAATTTTTCTAAAAAATCTTCCTTTGTTATCTTAAAAGAATCGAATATTGTTGATATTTCCTCATATTCTTCCTTCCACTTCAAAATAACTCCATTGCCGATATCTTCACCTTCTATTTGGGTTGGTGCAAATTTTGATTCTAAATGTTTGTCAATCCATTGACTCTGACAAAGCCAATTGACATGATCTAAATCCTCCAGTGATAAATATAAATACAACCATACAACTTGAGCATTATTACCTTTCCAATGTTGCTTTAGCAAATTATTTCGATAATATTCCCTATTCTTTAACTCCTCCGTTATATTCTTAACCATACTCACTATTTCTGGTTTTGAATATTCCTTATTAAGTAGAATATTAGCAGAATAACGCTTTGCAGCGCCATGACTGACATCCCGAAATGATAAGATTGTGTAATCACTTAGAGCAGACAACTTTTTAGCAAATTGTTTGATGAAATCAACTGACGAAATGTCAATTTTTTGTGTTAGGGGTATATGGAGTTTCCAATGCTTTGCCGTTTTGGTGATGGTATGTTTATTAACTATTTGCCAATAGGCTATATTTTCATCAACTTTATAAACAACCAACATAACTGGCAATGAATGTGATATCCAATAGGATAAATGTTTTAATTCACCTCTAAAAACAATACTGTCATTGTTTTTTTCTTTAAAAAAACTGTCTCCACTTTTGATTTGAAGAGCAATTAACTTTCCAGTGGCTTTTTCGTTCTCAACAACTTCAATATGAGCATCAATTCCATAATCTTCTATGGGTTGCTCACGGAATATAAAACCCAGTCGTTCAAAAATAAATTGTGCGGCAGAAACACCCAGTCTTTCTGTCCGAGATTGTGGTACAACTTTCATATAATCAGGCATTCATTTTATTCCATAAATTTTGCACATTCTGATTCAGATAATTTAGCCATTGCGCCTTATTCACCTTGTTCTATGGCAAGTTCAACGGTTTGTTTGGCAATTTGTAGCAAGTGTTCGGACTGTTTTTTGAGTTGAAATGATTGTTGGACTTTATTGGCGATGCTGTGCTGAGTTTTTATTGGCAAAATAGGGATATGTAAACTTGAAACTTCCTCTAAGTTTAAGTTGGTTTGTAGTCCTTGCCTTGAAAACTTTGACACATATTCCTTACCAATACGAGAATTAAAAAAGCAAACGACATATAGTCTTAAAAGCTTATTTTCTTCAAATCTTAATATTGAGATAGCTTGATTTATATTTGCCTCAAATGAATGATTAAATAAAGCACATCTTCCAACTGTTCCCGCTATTGAGAATAAGACATCATCTTTTTTAAGCCTGGTTTTCTTTAAAATATTATTATGAATTTCTGTTTTGATGTATAAAAAATGATCTGTTTTTACTTCCCCATTAACCAAATCAACAGCACGAATAAACGGATTACCACTTCCTTTATCTGTATAAGCATTTCCACCTGCTTTTGGAGTCGCACCGCTTGAAACGGGATAAGTCACTAAATCACCGATTTTAATTTGTTTAAATTTTAAAAGTTCCTTTTCTAAGTCATCATACTTAGGCTGATAATACTCCGCATCCAACCGCCCGGTTGCCCCAAAACTGGCAGAAAAGTTTTTAATGGCTACTGCTTCTTTGGGGGGCTGCCAATTATCTAAGCCAAGTTCTTGCAGTAGGAGAGATTCTGCTTGGGTGTAGAGGGTTTTGCTTTGAAATAATTTTTCAAAAGCGGAATGAAACAACTTAACAATTTTATTTTGAAATTTTATTGATAATAATGGGATTTTTACCGCTTTTACTTCTTCGGCATTGACATTTGATTGATTAATAGAAATTCTAGCTCTGCGCTTAATATCCCAAATGCCAAGCTTGCTATTTAAAAATACAGTTAAATATTCTGGTAAAACATATTTTTTATTTGGTATTAAACGGATGAGATAAGAAGCAAAAATATGTTCTTCACTAGAAAATTTTTTAAATAGCCCTGTTCTTCCAACAAATACTTGTGAATTTGTGCGATTAAATAATACATCTCCTTCTTGTAGTCTAAAATCAGTCATTTCTGATTCTGTTACATCAGCCCATTTATTCACTTTGAAACTACACAACATATTTACAATCTCATTCATTCTATAAATTTTATAGCCTACCTTTTCTTCATTCATTTCTATGGATAAACCATATTGGGCTTTTTGAAGAATAGAGCCTATTTCGACGTAAGTAAACTGAGGATTTTCAAAAAAAGGCGGTTTTTTATGAAACTCAGCGTCTATACGAAAATCTTTATTTTCCAGTGTTTCACTTAAATTCATTTCTGTTACGTCAAGCCCATCCAATAAATTCCGATACTTAACCTCATCGAAGGCACTATGCAAAAAAAAACTTAAGCCCTCTTTGCTGGCAAATTCAATAAAAGCTTCCGCAATCCCATCAGCCGTTTTCGAGCCATTTTCTAAGTCAGTGCTGAACAAATCATGCTCAACCAATTTATGTCCGTGCTTGTCTACCAATAATTCACCCGTTTCTGCATCACGCGCAAATATTTTATCACCAGAATTATTTTTGCCCTTATGTTGCTGGGTGGCAAAGAAAATCGGGTAATCTTCACAATGTGGACATAATGCGCCCGCTTTGGGATCGTTATTCCATTTTTGCACAAACAACACGCTGGTTTTAGTACCGGTATGCGGTTTAAACGTGTTTGGATGTAAGCCGACTACCGCTAAAATACGACACTGTTTGGCAATAAAGTCACGAATATAATAATCGGAACTGTTATTAAACACACCTTGCGGCAACACAATCGCCATCCGCCCACCCGGCTTTAAAAAATGTAGGTTGCGCTCAATAAATAAAATATGGCGAGAAATTTTGTCTTGCCAGCCCTTATTTTTAGCCGACTTATTTTTGGATGGCGTTGATGCACGACTCTCCGGTTTTTTCCCCAATTCATATTTGTGAATCAGGCGGGTATCTTTAATATCGCCGGCAAACGGTGGATTCGCCATTAACACATCAAAGCTAAAATCCCGATAGTTTTCGCCTTTTTTATCAAGCCTCAATTTACGCAGCCGCTTAAATCCGTCGTTATATCTATCAACCCATTTCCATTCTCCCGTGGTTTCTTTCCAACGTTCCCAATCAAGGGAATTCAAATGCAAAACATTGGTTTGCCCATCGCCAGCAATTAAGTTGAGACAACGCGCTACGCGCACTGCTTTTTCATCAAAATCAATGGCGAACACTTTTTTTCTGACGTAATCGACATAATGTGAGGGTTTATTTTCAGCGGTGAATAAATGGGTTTCATCTTTGCCCTCTTGCTGTAAAAATTGTCTCCAGACATGGAAAATGCTATGTACTGTAAAGCCAGAAGAACCGGCGGCCGTATCAATCACGGTTTCATCGGGCTTAGGATTGAGCATTTTGACGCACAGATCAATGACATAGCGCGGGGTAAAATATTGGCCCTTTTCGCCTTTTGCGGTTTTATTGATGAGATATTCAAAGGCTTCGTCAATGATATCTAAGTTACTGTTAAATAACTTATATTTTTGTAAATAAGAAATGCAGGTTGGCAAATGGGATACACTGAGTTCAATTTGAGCATCGGGCGGAAAAACACCTTCCCATTTTTCTTGGGCATTTTCAAACAGTTTTTGAATTTTGGCGTACACTTCGGCTTCTGTGTCTACGCCCACGCGAAATTGTAGCGAACGTTGACGTTTTGGGCTATTGGCTGAGGTAAATTCATCATATAATTTGGTAAAAATGAGTTTAAACGATTCTTCAAAGACATCAACGCCGGCATTGGCTAAGACTTCATCTTCCATTTCCTCAATCACATCTTTCAGCGTTTTTTTGCCTTGATTGAGGGCATCTTCTTTAATCAAATCAGCAAGGGTAAAATCTTCTTGCAGCAAGTCTTTGAGCGTTTGATAAGCGTTTGGCATACGGGCAAGCTTGTCAAAATAATTAGGGTCCTTGCGGTGATAGATTTCAATCGGATCAGTGCCATTAGTCCAAATACCAATCGGCGCACCGGTGGCATTGCAATAAGAACGCAATTGTTCTTTGCCATCTTTGCGTTTCGGTTTTTTCAGTTCGACAATGATATAAGGCACAGTGGGACGATCCTTGTCAAAAATAACAATATCGGCTCGTTTGGTTTGGGAACCAAAAGCAATCGGCACTTCAACACCAATACGTTCAGTTGGATAATCGTACTGTTTCATTAAACGCAGCAGAAAAAGTTGCCGAACAATTTCTTCTGGTTTCAACTGAATATGCTTTTGGCGAATAACACATTGGACATAAGGGATTTCTTTTCCCCTCGTTTCTTTGACAAATATGGCTTGTTCTAATGCCTCTATTTCAGGCGGTTCAAATTGTGATAGCCCATGATTGGAATCTTTAAGAATATCAGATAAGTGCATAATGTTTTATGGTTTTTAAGGGTTAACTCATTACAAGGATTATTTAATTGATAAGGATAAATATATAGTTTTATGAGTGTTTAATAAATTAGGAGATTCACCTAAACTTGGCATCAAAGTGCTTTCTACAAACGGTGTATAAGCCTCATCAACTACGACAATATTGGATATAGTTTCTATGATCCCTTTTATGTTGTCAATATAAAACACATTACCTGTGGGATTATTGGAACAAGCTAAAAATATCAAAGCCGGTTGATGTACTTCAATCGCTTCCAATATGGCGAACATATCTCATTTAAAATCAGCAGTTTGCAAAGGCACACCAAGATATTGCATGTCAGCCACTTGTGCTAAATGCTGGTACATCACAAAACTGGGCTCCGGCACCAGTAAGAGTCGCTCTGCCCCATTTAGGGCTAAAATCAACATTTGTATCAACTCGTCAGAGCCATTGCCAAGGATAATCTCCATGGTATCAGGTACTTGCATTTTCGTGCGTAATTGTTGTTTGACTTCACGCGCTGCTGAGTCGGGGTAACGATTAAGTGCCGCGCTACGTAAGACGTTGAGCCATTCTTCAATAACGGCAGCATCCCACTGATAAGGGTTTTCCATCGCGTTGAGTTTGATAGCATCACCCGGATCAGGAACGTGATAGGCCGTGAGTTGTTGGATTTCTGGACGTATCCAATTATGGATAGATTTGTTCATAATAATAGTCTTACCACCTATCAATTTTGTTTAACTTTAGTACAACGGATTGGCTTCATCCCCGGATTAGTTTATTGGTACCCTTGAATCAATCCGTTCATTCCACTGATTCATTCTACTCCTATTTTAGTTCATCCGATATTCCGCAGAGCGTGCAACCCTCAAAATGCGCGAGCATCCCAGCCGTTTGGCCCAAGTTACGTGCCCTCACTTTTGAACACATAATCAGAGCGTTTTTGAAAATCATATACGCCTAACGGTTTTGAAAATCGGGCCGTGCGCGAAGTAGGCAGAACATGATTAGGGCCAACACAATAATCGCCTCAGGCCTCAGCGGTATAACGCTCCATAAAAATAACCCCAGCATGACGGACTTGCGAGAGGTATGCTTGGGGTTTTTCAATCAATAGATAATTCAAGATGTTCCGGCGAAATGAGCGACTTTAATGCCTTCATCCAAATTTTTGACTTGTCTCAAGGCCCCCTGCTGCTTTACCACCTAATACATACAAATCGACTCTATCTAGCGGTGTAACTTGCTGCCCCAACATGGTATATTGCCAAAAAGCCTGTTTTTGGTGTTCGTGATAATGACGAATACGCTCAGCGGCCTGTTCCAAAGCGTCTTATTGAGTTTTGTCTAAGCCCGTCAAAGCTTGTTGCAAACGTTCATGAGAAACAATCAATTCTTGGGGATTTTGTACTTATGATAAGCATTTCTACCTCGTAGATTATCAATGTGTAAAGTGACTAAAGCATGATTCACAAAACCTTGAAAAAATTCAGGGCACAAATCCACATCAAATTCCCCAATCAAGGCGCGTGGAAAATCAACCTGAAATTCTAACCCCGCTCGTCCAGAAAAATCAATAACGACTCGTGACAGGCTTTCATCCAAGGGCACATAAGCATGCCCATAGCGATAAATGCCTTTTTTATCGCCCAGTGCTTTAGTAAAAGCTTGCCCTAAAGTAATCCCAATATCTTCTACCGTATGATGCGCGTCAATGTGCAAATCACCTTTCGCGATAATTTCTAAATCAATGACACCATGTCGCGCAACTTGATCTAGCATGTGTTCAAGGAAGGGTACGCCCGTCTCAAAATGCGATTTTCCCGTACCATCCAGATTGATTTTAACCTCAATTTGGGTTTCAAGGGTATTGCGTTCGATGGTGGCAGTGCGTTCACTCATATATATTTACTCCCTTATTTCTATTCGTTGTTCATCAAAAACTCAATTTTTAACATTGTTTATCAAGATAAATCTTGAAGGCCCGATTTTCGTCGCAAAATTTATTTTGCTACGGCCCGATTTTCGTTCCCGTTTTTTTCCACATAAAAACGAGCAACGAGCATGTTAATACCGTTTTTAATCGTTGTCTTGGTATAAACAAAAATTAAATTTATCAATAGCTTACGACGCAGAATAGAGAGTTCATAAATAAAAATCTGTACTAATTCACCAGTAACCGAATCGACTTTAAACAGAATATTGCCATCAAACAAAGGGGCCACTTCTGTTTCTAACGGATGAGTCATTTCTCTCAGATGGGCGATAAAGACATCCTTTTCACGCAAAAGTTTTTTAAGCAAATTGTTTATTACGTTTAATTCGGATGATTTGAGACATAGACTGTTTTTCCAGTTATTGGCGCATTGACGATTTATTCTTCAGCCAGATTAGTGACTTCTAATATCAATTGAGAAGAAAGACGATAGCCAATATTTAAGAGTTGATTGAGTAGCGGAACAACCAAAGAAATGAAGCCTTGCTCTTTAGCAAGTAGCAATATGCCACAAACACCGACAATTGCTATGCCTCGTTTTTTTGCAACAACACGCCCCGATCGTTCATCTATTAAAAGAAAACGACATTTTAGCGCAAGCAATATTGCTTCAACTTCCCCAGCATCCAATAACAATTCCAATAGCGATTTATCCTTTGACAAAGGTATTTCTATGACTTGCAACCAGCCATCTGAAAGTGCTGTCTTTAATAAGGCACTCCCAGGTTTATGAGTATCGACTGCTAATTCTTTCAATATCGCTGGCGGAATCAAAACCTCGCCATACATTTGATGGAGAAGATTTAAATGCCCAATTTTTGCTAACGCAATCAATGGCCCTGCATCTGCGACAATTATTGCATTCATCTGCCCGCTTTTAACTCCTCATGAAGTTCCAAAGCTGAATAATCCACAACCGGAATATCGGTTTCCTTTAACAAATCAAGAAAATCATAAATGGTGATATTGGCCAGTGCAGCAGCTTGTGCTAGGCTCAAACAATTTGCTGCAAATAAATGAATGGCTATTGAACGATGAACACCATTTTCAAGTAATGTTTGATTAAAAGGAACCATTAAAAAAGTGGGCCGATCTTGTTTTGTGATTAAGGCAAGCTTTCCTAATTCCGCCTCTTGTATAAAATCATTGAAACGTTGCCTGTCATTAATATTAAAAATATCAAGTGCTTTCATATCATAATTTTGTGTTATAAGAATGCGTTGAGAAACCAATCCGTTGTACTGCAATATACACCCTGGCCCGTCAAATGACGCGACAGCATTTTCTTTTGATTTAGTATGCTGTGATCACAAACAGGCGCTAATAAAATACCCCTGTTTAAGAATGTACCAAAGTATTGGTGTTTTTTCCCACATTAAAACTAGCAACGAGCATGTTAAGCCAGTTTTTAATCGTTGTCGTGGTATAAACAAAAATTAAATTTATCAAAAGCTTACGACGCACAATGGAGAAATCATAAATAAAAATCTGTACTAATTCACCAGTAACCGAATCCACTTTAAACAGAATATTGCCATCAAACAAAGGGGCCACTTTTGTTTCTAACGGATGAGTAATTTCTCTCAGATGGGCAATAAAGACATCCAATTGTTTATCACGTTCAATTCGGATAATTTGAAGTTCATTATCATTGATAATTTGAGACATAGATTTTTTCTCCCGTTATTGGTGAGTTTGCACCATAAAAAGTAAGGATATAGTTTCTGGCACCCAACAACCGATTCCAAATACTGCCATATCGAATAACCACCCTCAGATAGTCATGTTTTCTATTCAGCAATTTGATATTGGCAATGCGTGTGTGTTTATCGGTTTTGCTGATGACGACAGATTCTGGTTTTGATATATTGGCTTTGAGCGTTTCATAATATTCATAAGCCTCATCATGAGCCGCTTCTGCAATATGTCGTGAATAAACTTGATGGGTGAGTAAAATTTATTTATTTTCCCAATCCTAAAGCACATCAAGTACTGTTTTAAGTACTGAAGCACAAATAAACAGGTATTTTAGCGCAAGGGCAACCACAAGGGATTGCCCCCTACGGGCGCGGTTGTAGGGGCAATCCCTTGTGGTTGCCCCGGTTGCTTTTATTAAAATACCTGAAAATTTATGGTTCAGTACTTATCAGGCTTTTTTGGGTTTCTTTTTAGCCAATGAGTTCTCCTGTTATGTCAGAAAAAAGAATAAAAATAAGTAGTTGATTTTGTTAAATATTTTTGAATGTCCCGTTGTTCAGTTTTAGATGTCAATATGGGTGAAATGAGTGTTCAATTGTTTAATTTTAAAATATCAACGAGAGGCCAATGAGTGTTCAATTGTTCCATTTTAAAATATCAACGAGAGGCCAATGAGTGTTCAACTGTTCAATTGTTATATGATTTTAATGGAAAAAGGAAAGAAATTGGATAATAAAGAAGTTTTAATTGACTTTCGAAAAGTTGGATAGTAAAAAGTGAGTCGAAAAATTGAGAAAAAACAGATTGAATAATATGAGTGATGAAGCGTAAGTAATTGGGTGATGGTGGGCAGCAAAAAGACGCTACCCACCCTACAAGGAATGGTACTTTCATTAAATGTTACCAACAAAACGGTTAGGGATAACTATTTAATTCGGCGTTCAAAATGTTTATCTAAAAAATCACAGCTAGAGAAACATGCCTTTGTTTCCCGTTCAAAGTTATCGTGGCAATGATGTTCAACTGCTTTTGCAATACTCCTTTCAAGTCTTAGAACAAACTTTTCCACCTTAACCCAGTTGATTTGATTCCACTTTTGTTGAGATTTCAGTTTTGCGTCTAAGCTACTATTGTTGCCATACATGTAACCTATTTACTGTATTTTTATTTTTTTGCTCTCATGGCTATTTTTCCTGACTTGGTTATCGGATATAACTACAAGGATTATTTATTCGATGCGGATTAAATTATAGCCTGATTGAGTTCGTTATGTGAGTTTCGTGAGTCTTCGTTGAAAAATGACACTTACGATGTTTGGCATTGTTTTGATTTATGATCGTTATCATGATCTCACAGATTGTCACAATCTTATCCTTTCTTATAAATAATCCTTGTAGTTATAATAATAGAAACCATCACACAATCTGTGTCAAAGCTTTCAAAAACGCCAGATTTTCTTCAGGCCTACCCACCGTCACCCGTAAACAGTTGTCTAACAAGGGATGACTTCCATGCAAGCATTTAATCAAAACACCTTGATTTTTTAAGGCCTCAAAAACGCTTTGCGCTTCTGCGACGCGAAATAAAATGAAATTGGTTTGACTCGTCCAAGTTTGCACACCTTTGATGGCGTTCAGGCTTTCCAATAAATTTTCCCGATCTGCCCTGATTTGCTGTGTTTGTTTTTCTAACACGCTGTATTGTTGTAAAGCAAATACGGCACTCAGTTGAGTTAACACATTGATATTATAAGGTAAACGGGTTTTTTCAATCTGTTCTAACCAAGTGTGTGATCCTGCCAATAAGCCCAGTCGCAAGCCCGCTAATCCCAATTTGGAAACGGTACGCATCACCAGTAAATTAGGATATTCACTTAAGCGCGGCATAAAGGTGTCATCAGTAAATGGCGCGTAAGCTTCGTCAATCACCACAAGCCCTGGTGCCGTTTCTATGATCGCTTCTATATCGAAAGCATCGAACGCATTACCGCTGGGATTATTGGGATAGGCTAAAAATACCAATGCCGGTTGATAAGTTTCAATCGCTTCCAGCATGGCAAACATATCTAATGTGAAATTATCGGCTTGCAAAGGCACGCCGATATACTGCATACCGACAACTTGCGCGATTAAGCGATACATCACAAAGCTGGGTTCTGGAGCCAGCAATATTCGCCCTTCTCCATTTAAAGTTAAGGCTAACATTTGGATTAATTCATCGGAACCATTGCCGAGAATGATGTCCATGTTGTCGGGAATCTGCATCACAGTGCGTAATTGTTCTTTGACTTCACGCGCAGCTGGATCAGGATAACGGTTTAGGGCTGAACCACGTAAAACGTTAAGCCATTCTTCAACCTGTGCAGTTTCCCACTGATAGGGATTTTCCATCGCATCTAATTTGATGGCATCACCTGGATATGGAACGTGATATGCCGTGAGTTTTTGGATTTCTGGACGTATCCAATTATTGTTCGATTTGTTCATAATGATGTTTTTTTAAGATCACGCAAAGACGCAAAGGCGCTTCGGTGCCAAGTTATTATAGTTAGCTTAGCGGCTTAGCGGCTTAGCGTGAGAAAATAATGCCATGAATAGTTATACGACTATCTAATCCGATATTCCGCAGATCGTGCATGAGCCTGCAAACCTTCGCCATGCGCGAGAATCGAAGCCGTTTGGCCCAAGGTACCTGCCCCCTCTTCCGAACACATAATCAATGAAGAGCGTTTTTGAAAATCATAGACACCTAACGGTGACGAAAATCGCGCCGTGCGCGAAGTAGGCAAAACATGATTCGGGCCAGCACAATAATCACCTAAAGCCTCAGCAGTATAACGCCCCATAAAAATAGCCCCAGCATGACGGACTTTCGAGACATACGCTTGAGGTTCTTCAATAGACAATTCAAGATGTTCCGGCGCAATAAAATTCGCCACTTCAATGGCTTCGTCTAAATCCTTGACTTGTATTAATGCCCCCTGCTGGATTAATGAAGTGCGAATAATCTCGGCGCGTGGCATTTGTTCAATTAAGCGATTCATGCTGTCTTGCACCGTGTCCAAAAAGCGGACATCAGGACTGATTAAAATCGCACGGGCATCTTCATCATGTTCTGCTTGCGAAAATAAATCCATCGCAATCCAATCAGGATCAGTTTGCCCATCACAAATCACCAGAATTTCAGAAGGCCCCGCAATCATATCTATGCCGACTGTACCAAATACCATGCTCTTAGCGGTAGCCACATAAATATTGCCCGGCCCCACGATTTTATCAACTTTGGGCACCGTCTCTGTGCCGTAGGCCAGTGCGGCAATCGCCTGCGCTCCCCCGATACTCAATACCTGATCGACACCCGCAATCGCTGCCGCCGCTAACACCATCTCATTGAGAACATTATCAGGGGTTGGCACCACCATAATAATGTCATCCACGCCTGCCACTTTCGCTGGTAACGCATTCATCAACACCGAAGAAGGATAAGCGGCTTTGCCACCGGGCACGTATAAACCGACTTTAGAAAGCGGTGTGACTTGTTGCCCTAACATCGTGCCATCAGCTTCAGTATATTGCCAAGAGCCTTGTTTTTGGTGTTCGTGATAACGACGAATACGCTCAGCCGCTTGTTCCAAAGCGTGGCGTTGAGTTTTGTCTAACCCCATCAAAGCTTGTTGCAAACGTTCATTTGAAACAATCAGTTCTTGGGGATTTTGTACTGTTCGACGATCAAATTGACGTGTGTAATCAAGCAAAGCGGTATCACCATGACGACGCACATTTTGCAAAATATCGCGTACAGTTTGCGTCACCGTATCATCAGATATCGTATCCCACGCGAACAAATGTTCTAATTGTGACCAAAAATTGTTATCTAAAGTTGTTAAACGCTGAAGTTTTAGCATCTTGTTTTTCTCGCAAGTCAGGGCGTGTTTTGAGGAAATAACGGTAAATAAAACACATCGTGTATTCTTAATTTTTAATATCACGCTTTTCGCTGCGGCGCAAAGGAGCAAAGTCATTATGCTTAAGACTTAGTATCTTAGCGCGAACCGTGAGCAAATAAGCTGTCAGAAAACTGATTTTATCGGAGCCAGACTCGTTTTTGTTCCCAAGGGTTTGCATTATGTTATCTTTTCGTTGAGACTAACGACGATAATCATCATTTCCTCAAGTCGTATGAGGCTAAAGCCGTCAGGCTCAGAGAACAAAGTGTCGGTGGCCCCCACGTTTTTGTCAAAACGGTGAACAAAACCAAGTTTTATCATGGAATGATGACGAAATAGGAACAATGTTTAGGTTGGAATAATCGAAAATGGCGATGAACAATTGTCATAATACGTTGAATATTGAGTCTTTCAGCCATTGCTGTGATGACACAATCTACAAAGTCAATTCGAGAATCAGCATATTTTTCCAAAATTTCTGCTGTTCTTGCCAAATCTTCATCTGTTGATTTTTCAATTTTGAGTTCACCATTTAAAATGGAACGTAGAAAACTAAGCAAAATCTTATGATTGCCTTTACGCAAAATCATGTAAGCCAGTTCAGGTAACACAACATCTGGTAAAATAGGTTTAGGTTCTGCCAACAATGCTTTTACGCACGCGGTATGCCATTTATCGTCAGCATTGAGAACCGCTAATAAAAATCCAGTATCCAGCAAAGCAGTCACATTCATTCTGGTAAACTCCATCCTTCACGTTGATTTGCACCTTCGCTTAAAACTTCATCGACTTGTGTAGAAAGATGACTGTCGCCACTATGCCAAATACCGATAAAAGAATATTGCTTGGGTGACGGCACTTCTTCAGATTGTAAATAGCGTTGTAAGGCTTCTTTGACTAAGGATTCTACGGTAGTCAATTTGCGTTCAGCCATGATTTCTAATGCCATCAAAAAGTCTTCTTCAAGATTGATCGTTGTCATAATTTCATTTCCTCAAACTTTGTAATATGAGCAAAGGTTATGTCATTGAGTTTTTTAGGTTTCATATAATAACATTTTTTTTTATAATGATTAATAGTTGTTAAGCAATGCCATTGCCACTTCTTAAAATTGCTCTATAGCAAGTTCTACGACGTGTTTGACAGTTTCAAGTAAATCTTTCGACTCATCTTTTAATGTATAAGATTGATGAATTTTTTGCACAAATTTCTTTTGAATTTTTGGAGGTGGACAAATAATATGTAATGACTCAATAACCGGAATTGTCAAATTGGTTTGAACTGCCCCTGTATTAGCTTGTTCTACTTGCATTTTTCCAACTAAAGAACTCATATACAAAGCTAAACAAGGATTGTTTATAATAAAGGATTAGATTGTGCTTCGATCAAATAAACGGAAAATTTCATCGATAAATGAGGTTGAGAGTGATAAACTCATCAAATGCGCGGTACTTATCCTTATCCTTATCCTTTATTATAAACAATCCTTGTAGTTATATAATCCTTGTAGTTATATAAGCAGAATCGGAAAACGTGATCATTGATTGCGAATAAGTGTTTTTAATTCTTCAATATCGGAGCGCAAAGCACGAATTTCCTGTTGCAAGATTTCGTTTTCTGAATGCGTTGTGTTTTCCAGAATTGACTGCTTTTCAGTTTTTTTATCTTCATGAAGGTTTTGCATGGTATCAACAATTATGGCAATAAAGAGGTTGAGCATGGTAAAGGTGGCAAGAAGAATAAAAATGATAAAAAATAACCACGCATAAGCAAATTTACCCATCAGGGTGTCAGCGATGTCGGCCCAGCCTTCTAGCGTCATAACTTGAAAGAGGGTGTACATTGAGGAACCTAATGTGCCAAACCATTCTGGAAATTCTGAGCCAAATGTTTTTGTGGCAATGACGGCAAAGATGTAATAGAAAAGTAGAAAGAGGGCGAAGATGGCACCAATCCCTGGAATCGCTTTGAGTAAGGCTTCTACGATAAAACGCAGTTGTGGTACGAGAGATATTAAACGTAATACCCGCAGAATACGCAAAACTCGTAAGACTGAAAAGACACCACTTGAGGGCATTAAGGCGATGACTATAATTAAAAAATCAAATATATTCCAGCCACTTTTAAAAAATCGCCAGCCATAAGCATACCCTTTTAAGGTGATTTCGATCACAAATACACCTAAAATCCCTTGATCTAAGAAATGTAAAATCTGGCCATATTGCTGAACAAGGCGCGGTGCGGTTTCCATGCCTAAGGTGATAGCGTTAATTAAAATCAGGCCAATAATGAAATTGAGTACTGGTTTTGATTCAACCCAATTGCCGATTTGAGTACGCAAGGTGTGCGCTTCATTTTTGTTCCTCAACATGGTTCCTACCTTATCAGTTATCAGTTATCAGTTATCAGTAAAAGGGCGAACACTTATGTTGGGCGAACACATAGGGGCAAACACATAGGGGCGAACACATAGGTGTGCTTGCCCTTGAATATTTTATGGTTTTCTTTAAATCCTTTGTACTTGCTTTTGAATCAACGGCCTCAATGATATCGCTCTTTTCGCTTGGAGCGATCCCTTGTTATTTTTTAGTTTTGACATGTTGTATCATGCGTTGGCGTTTTTGACGTTGGCGCGGTGTTAGGGTATTTTGACGGCCTTGGAAAGGATTGCTGCTTTGTTTAAATTCTAGCTGTATTGGTGTCCCTTCTATGGCCAATTTTTCGCGAAAGTAATTGATTAAATAGCGTTTATAATCTTCTGGCAAGGTGTTGACTTGGTTGCCATGAATCACAAACAGGGGGGGGTTGTGTCCACCTTGATGGATATAGCGCAATTTAATTCGTCGGCCATGAACTAAGGGGGGGGGATGATTAGTCATGGCTTGTTCTAAAATTTGATTTAACAAAGGCGTTTTGACACGGCGCTCGGCAGATTGCCATGCGGCATTGACTGAGGTAAATAGGTTGCCAACACCGCTACCGTGTAGCGCGGAAATAAAGTGAATTTTGGCAAAATCAAGAAAATGTAATTTCCTCTCAATATTGTAACGTACTTGTTCTTTGTGGCTTTTTTCTAAACCATCCCATTTATTAACGGCTATGACTAAAGCTCTTCCGCTATCAACGGCGTAAGCGAGTAAGTGAGCATCTTGATCAGTCATACCTTCACGGGCATCCAATAAGATAATAACAACATGGGCGGTGTCAATGGCTTGTAGGGCCTTAATGACGCTAAATTTTTCAATCTTTTCAGAGACTTTAGCGCGTCTTCTCACACCTGCTGTGTCTATCAGTACATAGAGTTGTTCATCACGTTCAAATGGAATAAAAATACTGTCGCGGGTTGTTCCGGGTTGATCGAAGGTGATGACGCGCTCATAGCCTAATATGCGATTAACGAGGGTAGATTTACCGACATTTGGTCGGCCAATGATGGCGATTTTAATGCTTTGTTTATCGGATAAGAACTCTTCCCAAGATGAATTGTCTTCATTTTCTAAAACGTTTTGGCGTGTTGATAACACTGTCGTCATTAAGGCTGTAATGCCTTGTTGGTGGGCTGCGGAAATGGCATACACTTCAGGAAAGCCTAAACGATGAAATTCAGCACTGACTAATTCTTTTTGTATACCTTCGCTTTTATTGATAACCAGGTAAATTCGGGTATTGAATTGGCGCAAACTTTGGGCAAGATTTTCGTCTACTACTGTTAAGCCTGTTTGTCCATCAACCAAAAATAAGACACTATCGGCCTCTTGTACGGCTAATAGTGCTTGTTGACTGATGCGTTCAACAATAGCGTCGCCTTTTTCACCAAGTCCACCAGTATCAACTAGCCAATAATGGCTGCCACCGATACGCCCTTGACCAAATTTGCGATCACGAGTGAGGCCGGGTTGATCGGCAACCAAGGCATCACGGGTTTTCGTTAAAGCATTGAATAAAGTAGATTTGCCGACATTTGGACGGCCTACGATAGCGATTGTAGGGAGCATTTTTAAGTAGAAGGAAAAATGAAAATTGAAAATTAACAGGGTATAATTATTCTGACAATGTCACATTCAAGCAACAAATGAATTATGAATTATGAATTATGAATTATGAATTATGAATTATGAATTAAGTAAAATAAAATTTGCAAAGCGAATAGCGAATAACTTCTCGTAGGTTTGCGAAGCTAATGGTGGCGAATCTTTTTTTTACTATATATTTTCAGATAATTACGGCAAAATGGATCAAATTATTTTTCTGAACATCTATATTCGCTATTTGTTATTTGCTATTTGCTATCGTTATTCGCCCTCAAAAAAATAAAACAACAACGATCACTTTTACTCGCAAGATTTTTCTTTATCTATTCTTAAAACAGCATACAGTATAACTTGGTAAAATCTCTCTAGTCTTGACAAAAAAATATTGCGATAGGACAAAAAACGTAATCTATTGTATTTTATAGCATTATTATGTGGACTCTATCCGAACTTCAAGTTTTTGTTAAAAAACTTGAACATCGAAATGAATGCTGACCTCATTAATCAAGTTGAGGTGCTGGGCTGGCAAGGTGGGCAAGCAATGATGTACCGAGCTTTTATTAATAAAAGGGGCTGTTCGCTTGTCCACCCAATATCAAGTGACTCATAAAAAACCTCATTTTATAGGCGATTGTCCTGTGGACAATTGTACTTAAGACCACACAAAAGGAGGATTTTGATGGAAACCCCCAATGATGAATTGACGCAACGTTTGAAAATTCTTGAAAGCGAACAAGATCGTCTAAACGGTATGTTAAAGACTATGCACGAACTAGAAACACAAGTTCATCAACTCAAAACAACATTGATGCGCAAGAAAACGGAGACAAAAGCATCCCCGTTGATCTTGACAAATAACGAAAAAACGACTCAGGAAAAATTGAATACGGTATCGATATCACACACTCATTCTCAAAAGCATGGGTACGTTGTTTGCTTAATGTTTCATCCACATTCACCGCCTGAATGGTCTGGAAAAGAGTGGCATGCTCATGGTAAGGGTAAGTGTTATTTGAATTCTGAACAAGCTTATCAATGTTTGCGACAACTTCAGAAACGGTGGCCAAATTACCCTTTTCAAGTTTTGGAAAGGCAGTTGGGCTCAACTGAAAGCTGTGTTCGCGTCTAAAGAAAGTTTTTGTACGCAAAAACTTATAGTGTAAATAGGGAATAGGGAATAGGGAATAGAGAATAGAGGATAGGGATTGTGAAACAAAGTCATTGTGAACAGAAAATTAATTTTGTTAAGTGTGAATGAAAAGCTTAAATTTAAAGTGACTATCCAAATTATAAACATTCAATATTTTCAATAAGATAGACTTGTGAGTCAAAGTCAATCAATGATTTGTATTAAATCGCTATAATTCTTATATTGCCAATGAGCAAATTATAAAACAATTTTCTAATCTTTTGATTTCATAAGAAGCATCTCATTAATTTGTCAATTGAAGTTTGTGAGCTTGATATTCGTATTGTTGCTGCTTTTCTTCCGACATCCGAGAACGGTTTTTTTCCTTTTTTAAGTAAAAACAAAAACGGGCATGAACAGTGACTTTTTGGCTTGATACTTTTGAAAGGATAGGCGTTCATAAATTCATAAGTTCATGAATTCAGATATTTATTGTTTACGACGCTTTTGGGCAACTTGGGCTATTTAGACTGTGTTAATTGCATGGTAGAATTTTCAAAGCTATCTTTAGGTAAAGTCAAAATTTTTATGGACATTTATTGAGGTGAATTGTATTTAATAAGATTAAAATCGGAAATGTGAATCTTCACTGTTATCATTATTACAACAAATATTGTTAGATTGTCCGTTCATTTTCCATACAATAAAAAAATACTTCTAAAAATATTGAGGCTATTATTTGGAAAACTTAATAAATTTTCTAATAGTTCATCAGTTCATAAAATAAAAATAAGACGTTTTTGATTTAAAGTTTAAACTGTGTTTTTGTAATCTGATTTAGCCACTCCAATAAAGACATACCCCAAAAACGATTTTTTTTCAAAAAATTAGCTGTATTTTTACCGTAAACCGAGGGCCGTTTTTAACCAGAACAATAGTGTGTATGCTTTTGAAGCGTAAACGAGGGTTGTGATGATGATTGAAATCTGATAATTTCTAAGCTTAAGTTTTTGCACACAAAAACTTAAGCTTGGAACTGACTATCCATTTACAATTCACTCTTTACAATTCATAATAAATAATAGTGCTGATGTCGTTATTTATTTTTCATAACGGCTTGCTTTATTAAATTCGCCGATTCTTCTTTTGCCATTACCCTTGAACATTGGGCAAAATTGTTCTGATTTTCTATACTGAGTATTGTTACCTATTGCATTTTTGTTTTATCCGATGGGTGAGGTGGTGATGTGATTTGTGTCAGTGTGTCGTCTATCAGACAGAAACCCATTTTTTAGTGGGTAACAAGATCATTTTTAAGCTCATATTGACTACACTATTTCGTCGATTTTTCAGTAGTTCGTTTTTAGTTTAGGCTACACTTAGGCCGTAGCGACTTTAATAACACAAGATTGAGGGAAAATTGAGAATCCTCAATTTTTATTGGATTTATATAGACACCCTAGTTCAAAAGGAAGGAGGATTTTAATGACCATGATGACCCAAGAACTAGAACAACGTTTGAAAAACTTGGAAGTTGAACAAGACACTCAGGATATGTCATTAAATAACTTTAATGATTTTGTTGAAGAAATAAAAAAACTAGAATCAATATTGAAACAAATTGATAGTTATAGCGTATCTAAACAGAAAACTGACTACAGTGATTTGCGCGATCTTGATGAAATTGAGAAACTAGAAAGAAAATTAGCACAAATAGATGACGAGGATACTATAGAAACCTCCAAGCAGTTTCAGGAAGGCAAGAAAGAAAAAAAGAACAACATAGCCTCCTTGAAATCGTTCGATAAAACTGACAAATCACAACACAAGATAACAGGATCAAAAAGTACCCGCTCTGCAGCACCAAGTTATGTCATTTGCTTAGTATTCGATTCTCAATCACCTCAGGAATGGTCAGGAAATGGATGGTGTGAATCGGGTAAAGGGTTGCATTATACGAGCCCTGAACAGGCTAAGCAAACTTACCAAAAACTTAAGAAACAGTGGCCTGATTATCCTTTAAAAATCTTTAAAAGATAGAACCGTTATCCATTATCCGTTATCCGTTATCCGTTATTCGTTATCCGTTATCCGTTATCAATTAAATAAATAGGGAATGGTTCATTAGGAAGGCACTGGGATCATTAAGTGGGAAAGGGTCTATTTCAAGGACAACAACAAGGAATTACCCCTACGTTTAATCCGGCTTGTAGGGTCAATCCCCGAGCAAGCCCTTAGAGAATTTGACTTGAATCAATCCCACTCAACTCGCCCAGTGTCTACATTGTGAATTATGAATTAATTAATGATTAATTGTTTGTTAACACCTTCGCGGCATTTGAACAAGGGTTTGAGCGTACAGCAGGCAGGGGATGCCATAGATGGTGGCCGTTGTAGTGGTCTGCGTTCCAATGGTGTTAGCGATTGTGGTGCTTGCTTTTGAAAGCGATTTATGTGTATGATCACCGTTTTACTTACGGATTGTAACTAGAAATGCTACGCGCCCTCAAGCTTATGGCTCCAATGGCTTATCACGGCATGTTGCAACAACTTGCAAAGTACCCACTGTTATCAAAATAATATAGTTTGTTTAATCTATAAATCTTGGATATAATAGTCACCAAGGTTTTAAATAACCGATTGATAATTGAGCTGTGATAATTGATCATTGATCATTGATTTCGCTTTGCAATTCTCAGTAATGATACCTTCATTGATGCAGCAATGGCACAATAGATTCGCAAACTTGCACCTCATTTGGTGTAAGTGAGCCTTGAAGGGACAGCAGTAACATAATATTCGCCGGGATGGCAACTTTGCTCAAACGAGAGTAGCCATAATATTTACAGCGCGAAAAAATGGTCATTTTTGAATAGTTCATTAGGAATGGTTTATTAGGAATGGTTCATTAGGAACGGTAACCAATAACTGATTAACCGATTGTTTTTTTGGGTAGTCCCTACAAACCCAAGCCTATTTTAAAAATCAATAACTTACGTTAATGTGCGACTCAATATTTTAATTCTATTTTGTACTATTTTTGTTCATTTTGAGCATTTTCTCTAAAAACGAAAACGCCGACAAGGCTCAAGAATTTGGATTTTTTGGCTGTCTTTGGGTAGGTAACCACACATGAACTCCCAATTCCCCAGAGAAGAATATTTTAAGGGGTTTGTAAGGATTACCCCAAAACTTTATTAATAACTGATAACTGATAACTGATTTTCACGCAAAAGTTTTTGCGCGCAAAAACTTTTGCGTGAAACTGATAAAGCGGGAATGACTTGGCGTTGAAACACCAATCATTCCCAAACAAGGCAATCGAACGATTATCATTCGTCACCATGCCACGCCTTAAATCTATGCTTTGCCAATTCTATTTGCTTTGGCAAGTATGGGTTGTGTGGCTATTCACACATCTAGGAGTACATACCATTAATGCAAAACAACTCTAATAATGAACCTGGCTACGTTTACGTGATCGAAAACGAACTCGGACTCGTCAAAATTGGACAGGATAAAAAACCAAAAAAGCGTATTGCTGACATTGAGAGCTTCAGTGGGCTACGCATGACACATCAATACATTTCACCCTCTTGCTTCAATTTTGAAGCTATTGAACAAGCTTTGCAGAAGCGATTGAGTTTTTACGAGAAAACCGGGGAATGGTACAAAGGGGCGACTTTCGATTCCGTCTGTTCGATTTTGGAGACACAACCCTTTCAAACTACGCCATCTCAACCCTTTTTTACACTGCTATTTGATGGCGAGTCTTACCCTATCATTCACCAAAACGGTGAAAGTTGGTTGACATCTGACTCAATTGGACAAGCGTTGGACTATGACACACCACGCAAAAGCGTTTTAAAAATCTATCAACAGCATCAGGAGGAACTTGAGGAGTACTCAACAAAAATCAAAATGACCACTGCGAGTGGCATACGACGTGAAGAGCGCGTTTTCAACGATGAAGGCGTGATAACGATTACCATGCTCTCTCAACAGCCCAAGGCGCGTGAGTTAAGAAAGGAAGCTGTCCAGCTTCTCAAAACTTATCGGCTTAGAGAATTACAATCGACAAAGGAACCATTGGAGGAGGAAACTGATGATCCGCTTCATGCCATTGTCGATTATGTGACGCAACAAACCCGGCTGGCATTAAGCGCCGTTCCGCCACAGCAGCTAGATGAAAAAAACCAAAATTTTGTGAAGACAACGGTCGATTTGGCTGTGCAACAAATCAAGCTTGCATTAACACCGATGTCTTCCAAACCTGCCCGTGGTGCCGATTTAGTCAATCATAAAGAACAGGTGATACTCAACCAAGTGTACCAGTTTTTTAGAAACAACTTCGAGCGGTTTTTAGAGTTAGATTTGGTGGATAAATCACAAGAACTACGCTCTGATTTAGCGGGATTTAAGGATTCCTTGGATAAAGGGGTGACGGACTTCTATGTGTTTCCTGAGGTGCTCAATCAGGATATGTCTGCTGGTAAAAAACCAAAGGTTATCAAGCAGACTTGCAATGAACATGGATTACTGAATCCTAATCCCAAGGATAAGGGTAATACCACTGCTATTAATAAGCGTTTGCCGCCAGAGTATAAAGCGCAGCGTGTTTATCATTTCCGTCTTGTTTTAGATGGCAATCAAATCTAATTAATTAAATTAGATTTTTCCATTGTTTCCATTGCTGTTTTAGATTGGGAAGGCTTCTTTAATCATAACGACAAGGTATTATTATATAATAAAGGATTAGCTCGTAGTAATGCTTAGATTGCGGTTCAATACTGACCGTTTCCATAACAAATCAATTATAATTAAAAATGGAATCATTTTTGATTGAGCTGATTTGCTATTTACGAAGCAAAATGGCGTACAACATCTTATTGACCGCTACACGAATCTTAACATTGCTATTCGCTTATTGATTAATAAGCACCGCGCCCAATTAAAACAGCAGGAACCGTTTTAATCAATATCAAAAAATCAGTCCAAAATGACTGCGTTGCAATGTAGTGTAAATCCATTTCAATTTGCTGTGGAAAAGGAATTTCGGAACGACCTGAAATTTGCCAAAAACAGGTGATACCAGGCGTGATTTCTAAACGCTGACGTTGATAAGACGTATATTGTTCTACTTCATCGGGTAATGGTGGACGTGGGCCCACTAAAGACATATCGCCAAGCAACACATTCCAAAGTTGTGGGATTTCATCTATAGAAGATTTGCGAATAAATCGACCTAGAGGTGTTATACGTGGATCGTTTTTTATCTTAAAGAGAACACCTTCTAACATATCATTATTTTTCAATAAGTTAGCTTTGCATTGTTCCGCATTTATAGACATAGAACGAAACTTCCACATCACAAATAATTTACCGTGTTTCCCTACTCTTTTTTGGGGAAAAAAAATGGGGCCAGGCGAATTTAGATAAATCAACACCATCACAATAAGTAATAAGGGACTGAAGAAAATCAGCAACAACCCGGACATAACAACATCAAACAGACGTTTTAATAAACTGTCGTGATAACAGCTTGGTTGAGGATAAAATTGACAACGCGCTAAAGCTAAAATCAAGTAGCGTGACATAAGTAGTGGTCTCTCCAGGCAAAATTCAGTGATCAGTCATTATCTTGTCCGTTTTTGAACCAGCCTTTGTTCTCGTAGTTGGAAAAGGATTGACAAAGGGTGGTGGGGAAATTTTGTCATCTCAGCCATAACAAAGCGTTGATTTCATATCACAAAACAGATGGACTCTTCTATGTACTACCTTGACTAATTTAGCATCATCAGAAAGCAAAGCTTGGACAATAAAATTATTATTTTCTGACCTAATTGCGGCATCGACTTGCTTAGTAAGATTGGATTCTTCTATTGCTTCAGTGACAAACTCGTGTGGTTTACTATATTTCATGAGCAGTCTCCTAATAAATTGGTAAATTATCTCTCTCATTATATTAATTAAAGATAGCATATTTTAGGCCATTGTAAAGCATTAAGAATTAATAAATGAGTCTCTTGCAAAACTCATTTTAAATGGCCCAATTTCGTCGTTTCCAAAGCCCGTTTTTGGCATTTTGCAAGTTCCTCAAATAGAATATTTCATTTAATAAAATAAACTTTATCGTTTAGTAAAAACGTGTTGAAAATCAGCAGACTGTGCTGATTTTAATATCTGTAAAAGCCACACAGTTTCTTTGATAAAACCAATTCTAATGTTTGTGAACCCCAAAAATAAATTAGTGAGGGACAACGTCCGTTGTAACCTCACTACCCTTGCTTGTTAACATGATGGTATAAATTAAATTTTCTCCCGGTTAAAGGAGACGTGGGCTGGGGACAACCTTCACGTTAACTCAGGATTTTGTTATAAATATAAAAATTGGACATCAACCCGTTGGTTATGCCTATGTTTTATCGGGGCATACCTGCGTGTTTGCCCGAGACTAAATGGTATTGGGGCTACAAAAACGAGCATAATACTACTAATGGTAACCACAAGTTAAGCACTCAAGTGTTGCATTTATATATTAAATAGATTTAACGCTTCTGTTAAATTTTTACTTTCCAGTCAACATTCAATGCACAATTAATTGGTAAAGTTAACGGTTTCGTTAAACTCACTGATTTTTTTATCTGTCGTGTCGTAATAAATCATGTTGTATTGATTCGTTCTCATTTCTATTTTTTTTGATAAGTTTACCGCGATAGATAAGATCGCGGTGGCGGTGATGCCAGTCTCCGCCCCGCGCATTTGGGCAACGTCACTTTACAAGTAGAGTGCCGCAAACAATTAGTTAATAACATCTGAAAATCTAAAAATAAGCCAGCCCTCATGGTATTTAAGCAGAAGATACCGTTGGGGTAAGGATATGTGAAAAAAACGGCATTAAGCCACAAGTCTAATCTCACAGAATGAAAAATGAACAGACACTCACTCACTTGATGCATTGAGCGAGCGAGCATGATACTACCAACATGCATCACAAGGTAAGTACCAAATAGAGTACATTTGATGTTAAATCCGTTTAACAAAACCTGACAAGTTTTTAAAATCTGTCAGATTTGGCCTTCCAATGTACGCGCTTGTTGCCGCGTAACCCTTCAACTAAATTCTTAATACCCTTCTTTAATAAGCATTACCAGATAATCACCTTCAACTAAACCTTCAATTGTCCAATTACCAGCACTATCATTTACAGTGACTTTTGGATTGACACACGCGATTAGCAAAGCTTGATTTCGGTTCACAATGACATCGTTACGTCGTTTCGCAATTCAAAATTAAAATCACACCATTGTCTTCAAGATACTGAGTCGCGATATCCAAGGCCCTTGCCGTCGTTTCTGGATACTGGCCTTGGCTTGATATTTTCAAATGTTCAACAGCTTTGTGTAAAAGAGTTAGATCAGTGCTTGCCGAATGTCTCTTAATGTCATTTTTAAAAGTCACTTGTGCCATGATGGGGGCCGCCTGATGGGGCTCATTGTTGGCGATAAAGTTTTTGATAGCGGCAATCACGGTATAAATTTCTTCTTGCATACGGTTTGCCCTCCAAACAGAAATGAGTGCGTATTATTATTTAAAGCAGTCAAGTAGAGTGAGTCCTTAAACGTTGCATTGGGATTAAATCGATATGACACTTTTGTTAAATGCGATACAGTGATAGCGTTTTAGGCGGCTGATTTCTGATTTTTGTATTAGCCTTTTTCTCGCAAAAGGCCAAAAATCGAAAAGGCCGAAAATCGAAATTAGGCGGTAGGATAGATGGGTTGGCTGAACATTACACGTCTAATGCTTTGTAACATGAAATGTTGTGTGGGAATAAGGAAGGAATAAATGATAAACAAGGATTGCTTATGGCACTGGGCCATTAAATGGAATGGTGTCATTATCAAAATATGGCTAATACTTGATGAACACGTTTTTTGTAAACCTTTGATTTAAAAAAATATGATAAGTAATAGCTAATTAAAATAGGGCGCATTCCCAAAAAAAGGGTCATTATCAATCTCAATAGCAGCAAAATAAATTTGGTTTGAAAAGAGCAGCAAAATAAATTTGGAACGAAAATCGCGATAATGACCTTTTTTTAGAAATGCGCCCACCGAGATTGATAATGACCTTTTTTTGGGAATGCGCCCATCATTGATTGATAATCCTATAGATGAACAAGGTATTGCCCTTAGCATTCATTGGCTATTCTCGAATCATCCACGTCTCATAAATAATCAAAAATCGTTATGCCTTATTCGTTTATCCTCGTCATTAGCTCAGCTTTCCTTCGTTGTACTTAATAAGTAATTGAAGAAATGCTTTTTCCGGCACTGGACGACTAATCAAATAACCTTGTATTTCATCACATTTTGAGGATTCTAAAAAGGCCTGTTGAGATAGCGTTTCTACCCCTTCTGCTACTACTGTCATCCGCAAACTGTGCGCGAGTGCAATAATGGCTTGGGTGATGTGCATATCATCTTCATCTTCTGGAATATCGCGTACAAAACTTTGGTCAATCTTCAGTTTGTCAGCCGGAAAACGTTTGAGATAGCTTAACGATGAATACCCTGTACCAAAATCGTCGATGGCTAATTGAATACCTATTTCTTTCAGTTTGTATAAAATTTTAGTCGTTAAATCAATATCTTGTATTAATAAGCTTTCCGTGATTTCTAATTCCAATAAGCTCGGTTCAAGATTCGTTTCATCTAATATGTTCACAACCGTTTTGATTAAATCATCTTCTTTAAATTGGCGCGAAGATAAATTGACTGATAAACGTATCATTGGGCCGCCATTTTGACACCAATATTGCTGTTGCCGACAAGTCTGATGGAGTACCCATTCACCTATTTGTACAATTAACCCCGTTTCTTCTGCTAACGGAATAAAAGCGTATGGCAAAACTAAACCCTTTTCTGGATGCTGCCAGCGCAAGAGGACTTCGGCACCCACAATACGCCCCGTCGCCAGATGCAGTTGAGGTTGGTAATACAACACAAATTCATTACGTTCTAAGGCATAGCGCAATTGAGTTTCTATAATCAATCTGTTTGCAATAGTCTTGTTCTGATGTGCCGTAAAAAATTGATACGTGTTTTTACCGCTTTCTTTAGCACCATACATAGCAACATCGGCATGTTTTAATAAGGTTTCAACCTCTTCACCATCTTTGGGATAAAGACTAATGCCAATACTCGCACTGATAAAGGTTTCATGCCCATTTAATTCAAATGGTGTTTGCATCATTTTGAGAATGTGTTGTGCAAATTGTTCAACTTCTTGCCGATTAGTGATGTTTTCTAATACAAAAGTGAAATCATCGCCCCCTAAACGCGCTACGGTATCCGTAAAACATTGCCGTTCCATCAATCTATGAGCCACTTGTTGCAGCAATAAGTCGCCTATTGGATGTCCCCACGTATCGTTGACGTATTTAAATCCATCTAAATCTAAAAACATCACCGCTGCTAGACAGTGGCGTTGTTGAGCGTGATAGAGGGCACGAGAAACTCTTTCATAAAATAAAGTACGATTAGGTAGCCCTGTCAAATCATCGTAATGAGCTAAATAGGCTAAACGTTGTTCCGTTTGTTTACGCAGACTGAGATCAGAAAAAATGGCTAAATAATTCGTGACTTTGTCCTCGATTTCATCTTTTATCACACTGATATGCAACCATTCTGGATAAATTTCACCATTTTTGCGACGATTCCAAATTTCGCCTTCCCAATAACCCAACTTGTTGATGGATTGCCACATCTTGTTATAAAAATGACGATCATGTTTTCCAGAACCCAATATAGAAGTGCGTTCACCTAAAACGTCAGATTCTTGGTAGCCTGTAATCTGGGTAAAAGCTTTATTGACTTGGAGAATATGGCTTTTCGCATCCGTAATCACAATCGCTTCGGCACTATTTTCTAACACTTTAAACCATTGTCTCAGTTTTTCTTCCACCTGTTTGCGTTCGGTAATATCTTCAAAGCTACCTAATGCGCCAATCACTTGCCCCTGGCTATCACGTAGTGGAATGTTATTCATTTCCAGCCACAAATAGCTACCGTTAGCCAGCGATAAAGATTCAACATATTGATATTTATAGGCATTATCAACACTGATACACCGGTTAAGAATTTCAAACAGTGTTGTACCAGCAGGTTGAAAACGCTTCATTAAATCCTCATCCGTTTTATTGATTATCGTATTGGGAGATTCAACACCCACTATGTGAGCAAAATTCTGGTTGCAGCCCAAATAAACCCCTTGTTGATCTTTCCAAAAGATAAATTGAGGAATATTGTCAATAACGAGGCGCAACATCTGTTGAGATTGACGTAAAGCTTCTTCTGATTGCTTACGTGCTGTGATGTCACGACTGATGCCAATCAAGCCTAATATGCGTCCATCAGGGCTAAAAAACGGCGTTTTCAGCGTATCCAACAGTACCGATTGCCCTGCCGGGTTAGTTACCCATTCTTCGTGAGTCTGAGATTGACCCGTCGCTAACTTCTCTTGATCGCTTTTTGAGCAAAATGCTGTCCCGTTATTGGATACCCCCTCTAAATGGTTTTTACCAATTAATTCAGCTTCCGGAATCCCCACAAATTGTTCAAAGGCTTTATTACAGCCCAGATATAAGCCTTCACAATCTTTATAACAAATCAATTCAGGAATCGAATCAATCAAATTGCGTAGCAAAGCACGTTCATGTAAAAGTGCTTTAGTGCGTTTCTCCACCCGTTGTTCTAATACCGCTTTAGCAGAATGAATTTCCTCAAAACGGGCCTGTAATGATTTAGCCGTTGATTTAAAGTTATGTGTTAATGAATTTATTTCGCTAACGCGACTATTAGGCCAGGGTATGATTTGTTTATTTTCAAGACGACTGGGCAAATTATCCGTAATTTTGGCCAGTGTTAACAACGGTTTAACCAACCAACGGCTGATCATCATGCCCAAAATCAGGGCTAACAGGGCAATAAATGAAATCATCGTCAATTGATTGATATAGACTTGTTGCCATGATTCAAGATAACCCCGCAAAGGTATTTTCATCACAACGGTAATCGGCCAATCTTGACTCAGCGGCGTATGTTGCACATAAATCGCGTTGCGCCAACGCTGCATAACATGCGTTGTGTTTTGAGGAAACCAAAGATAAATAGCAGAATTACGCCATTGTGTTGAGGTGTTATCGCTACGCCCATAAGGTGTAAATAGCACGAAATCCGTTTCTGTGCTATCAATCATGATGCCTTGTTCATCTGTTAACGTCACCTGAGCATCATAAATCAGTGCATGTTGTATAGCGTGCGCCTTATATAACGTTTTTGAGAGACTGAAGTAAACCATTACAGCACCAAGAATGTGTTCATCGCGGAGTATGGGAACCGCATGTACAATAATAGGTTTAACCGTATCCTTTTCAGTTAAGGTTGTGTGAAAAGTCAAAACGTGCGCTTTTGCCAAAACAGACTGCAATTGCTGTGGTTGGAAGACTTGAGTATTGAATTCATTAGAAGTATTAGAATAATGTAATAATGCTTTTCCTTCAGTATTGATCACAGTGAGGTTTAAAAATTCGGGAAATAAATCCAATGTCTGTGTTGCCTGTTGTGCTAATTGTTCTGATTCTTGTAAATGCGTTTGGGCCGCCATCTTGGCGAAACTTTGTAGAGATTGAATATGTTGGTGATGCAGTAAACTCAAATCACTAATAATGTTTCTTGACAGGGTGTCTAAATCCATTTTGATTTCCTGTTTAACGTGAGCAAGAATCAACCAGCCATTGACTGTCATCATGACGACGGCCGGTAACAACACTAAAGCAATGATTAAATTCAATAAAATTTGTTGTAATGAGGGGCGATATCGGCAAAGATGCCGGTATGCCCACCGCGATAGGGGTAAAAAGGTTATGATTAAACAGGCAAACGACGCATTCGCCACGCCATTAACCCATTTTTTTAAAACAATCAATAAGATTTGGTTCGTTTCGAGTGGTATCACAAAGGTATAGATCAGCCATAAAAGCAATGGCCCCGGCCCCAGCCAAAAAAGCGCTTCAAGCAACAATAAATTTTGACGATAACGTTGCCAAACGAAGCCAACTAACAAGGCTTCTAGGGCAAAAATCAGCATTCCGTAAGGATGCCCCCATAAAAAAACAGTGTAGCTATTAACAATCAAGGCAACAGCCACACCCCAACTCACACCAAAGAGGTGAATAACCACTAGCACGGCAATGCTGCCAAAAACGAAATCCAGCCCAAAAAAGAGTGGTAAACTAAAGTAATTGCCTAGCACACCGAGTATCGTCAGCAAGGCCAATATGATTATTGATTGTCGTGTCATGTTATCAGTTATCAGTTATCAGTTTCACATTTCACGCTCAAGTTTCGCGAAGCGAAACTTGAGCGTGAAATACAGTTTTTGCGCGCAAAAACTTTTGCGTGAAAATCAGTTATCAGTTAAATTTGAATTCAGTGGGTAAACAGAATTAAGTGGGTAAACTTAAGGTTTAGAATAGAACATTGATCTAGCTTATTCTGCTGTTCAAGATTGATTTTTTTAATCATATTAGAATAATTTATACAATGATTGTATGGTAAAAATATTTTATATAATACTGATTTTTTATCAAATTAATACTCATTAATCAGTTAAATCAGTTAAATCAGTTAAATCAGCATTCTATTCTAATTAAGTTTACTAACTTAATTTTATAACTGATAACTTATAACTGATTTAGCTTCGCTGACCTTCGGTTCCACGCTAAAGTTTCGCGAAGCGAAACTTTAGCGTGGAACTGATAACTGAAAATCTATATCAGCAAAAAAAGGGCCGGGATGAACGGTGAGATTGCTTGGTATAAAATAAATTTCACGCTTTTGAAGCAAAAAGGCGCAAAGCATAAATCGCCATTAGTATAAAACAGGAACCGATTTTTAAAATGTCTACTAAACAAAGAATAACCCAGATCATTGAGAAATGGTACGTGATTGAGCCCTTGTTTTTTGCAGTTTGGACGACGCATGAATTAAGCATCGATTCCAATATTCAAAATATCCGGGTTGGGCAAGGCAGAATTGAATATAATCCAGCCTTTATTGCGGGTTTAGATGATCAAACACTTGAACAAGTGCTTCAATTTGAAGTCATGCGAATTATATTAAAGCATCCCTATTTACGCCGAAAAGAAAACCAAAGCGTCGCTTACGCGGCAAGTAATATTACCATCCAAGAATATCTTGAAACACCGCTTCATTTTCCCAAGGCAAAAGAGGTTTTTCAGACAACAGAATATGATAAAAAGTACTTTGAGTTTTATTATTATAAATTGCTAGAATTGGCAGACGATGAACAGTCAATGAGGGGAGAATCTGCACAAGGGGGAGCAAGTGGGGGTGGACGCAATGACAATCAATCATCAGAACGTGATGACAGCCCGTCAACAGAAGGAGAAAGCGAACAGGAGACGGATTCTAATGATGAACAGCGAGAAGAAGAATCACCATCAACGACTTCTGAGAGTGAAACAAGCAGAGAAATCGAACACGACACTAATCCTGAAACCAGTGGTTTGGAAAATACGGCGCTTTGGGATGCTAATGAATATTACAACAATCAAATCAATGAGAAAATAGAATCGGCATTAGAAAGTCAATCTTGGGGCACCATTCCAAGCCGTATCCAAGAGCGGATTCTCGCCACTTTAAAACCTAAAGTCAATTATCGACAAATACTCCGATCATTCAAAACCAGTATTATTTCTGTCAACCGCGTATTGACTCGGATGAAACCTAGCCGTCGTTATGGTTTTTTAGACATGGGCAGTCGTCGAGATTTTTGCACAAAACTCTTATTTGCAGTCGATGTCAGTGGCTCAGTCACTCATCAAGATATCCGAAAGGCATTCTCAATCATCAATCAATTATTTAAATATGGTATTCAAAGCGTTGATGTTTTACAATTTGACGCTGAGATTAAAGACAAACCCCTCTCTTTAAAAAAGGCTAAGTATCAAGTCAAAGTGATTGGGCGCGGTGGCACTGATTTTCAACCCGTGATCAATTATATTGATAAGAATAAGGATTACGACGGCCTCATCATATTTACCGACGGCTTTGCCCCAGTGCCTTTTGCACCCAAGAAAAACAAACGAACCAAAATTTTGTGGCTGTTTAATAATGAAGACAATTATGTCAACATGAAACAACAAGTTAGGCAAATTGGACGCTCGACTTTTATAAAAGCCAGTTGAAGATAATTATTTTAAAAAGGGCGAACACGGGCGCATTTCTAAAAAAAGGTCATATCGATAAATCCTGAAGGCGCGATTTTCAAACCCAATTTATTTTGCTTCTTTATTATTTTCAAACCCAATTTATTTTGCTTGTGTGCGCGATTTTCAAACCCAATTTATTTTGCTTGTGCGCGCGATTTTCAAACCCAATTTATTTTGCTTCTTTATTATTTTCAAACCCAATTTATTTTGCTTTTATTTGTTATCGAACTACTGAGAATGCAACAATACTTAGAAGAGTCAGACATTATTGATTGGAAGCATCCTGATATTCAGGCACTTGCCGAAGCGATATCGAAGGGAAACACCTCAGAACTTGACATCGCAAAAAAAAGTTTTGAATGGGTGAGAGACAATATCAGGCATAGTTGGGATTATCAACTTAATCCCGTTACCTGTAAAGCATCGGATGTTCTACGTTATAGAACCGGTTATTGCTATGCCAAAAGCCATCTACTTGGTGCATTATTGAGGGCAAATGCTATTCCTTGCGGTTTTTGTTACCAACGATTGAGCTTGGAAGGAAATGGAAAACCATATTGCTTACATGGTTTAAATGCGGTTTATCTTCAAGACTATGGTTGGTATCGAATTGATGCAAGAGGCAATAAAGAAGATGTCAATGCTCAATTTACGCCACCCATTGAACAACTCGCTTTTCAAGTCGTACATGATAAAATTGAACAAGATTTTCCAGAAATCTTAGCAAAGCCTTTGCCAATCGTCATCAAAACCCTCCAAGCAAATAAGACGTATTTGGAACTCTATGAGAATTTACCCGATATTGAAATAATCAAGGTTGAGAATAGCCAGATAGGGAACTTTGCGTAGTGACTTCGTTTCCATTATTTGAAAGGGCGATAACAAAGGTTCGCCCCCTACGCCAAATCTTGTAGGGGCGAGCCGAAAGTGTTCGTCATCCCAAAAATCCGTTAGAATCATAAATTATAGCTTCGTAAAATGAATTTGTAATGTAAATCGGGCCGTCGCAAAATAAATTTGGAACGAAAATCAGGCATTCGCAAAATTTATTTTGCGACGGCCAAGATTAATAATGCTCCTTTTTTTAGGAATGCGCCCGAAAATTATCATTAAATATCAAGGAGATCAATGTCTTGATAAATGATGTGATAATTGATAATGGCGCATTGGTATAACTATGTACGGAAAACTTTTTGAAAAATTTGAAAATGTTGGGAACTTAGCTGGTAAAGCTTGGCAACATAGCATCAATATAGATTGGATAGAACAAACCAATATCAAAGACTGCTCTCTTCACTGTTTCCATTATCAGCAGATGTTTGAGATGCTATTTAAGCACTTATTGGAAACCAAAAGTCAATTTGGTTCTTTTTCACATAGTCATAAATTGCATAAGCTATTAGAAGAGTTAATAGCCTATACCCCTTTCAGAACCGACAAATCTAAATATAGAATGGCTTTACAAGTCATCACGGTTTGTGCTGAAGAATATCGCTACAATTTTTTGATAGATTGCGAAGGCTATAGAGACAGTGTACAAATCGCGAATGAATTATTAACCGCATTATTGGAATTTGAGCAAGCTGACAGGGATTGTCTATAACTTGATTTGTAAGGTGCTGGTAACGTGTTTTTAAAGCCTGCCCCGATATTTAAATATTTGATTTTAATGAGATTTATAGGGTGGGCAAGCCCACCTTAAGCTTAGATGCTGGGCTTTTAAAAACCAAAACCCACCCTACAAGGGGAATGGTGGGCAACAAAAACCCGTTACCGGCCCCCTACAAGAAAGTTTAAAACGATTATGAATGATAAAGCCAAAGAACTGATTAATAATTTAGAACAAATCTATTCAGAAAAGCATGAATACCAAATCATCAATCTCAGGCATTCGCAATTTGGCACGACAGCCTTCAAGAAAATATAAACGTTTTTAAGAATGATTTGGCGTTATTTTAGTTTTCCCGTTTTCGCACAGAAAGCAATTGAAAGGAAAACTCTAATTTATTATTTATTCTATTCAAAAAATAGAGTTTACAAATACCCTCAAAAGGAGGAATAAAGATGTCAATACCAACTACCCCTAATTCAAGTCAACTGACACAGGCTCAACTTGATGAGTTCAAAGAAGTCTTTGACTTGTTTGACGCAGATGGCAATGGTTCGTTAAGCCGAGAAGAAGTGGCCAATGCTATGAATTATCTTGGCCTGAATCCCACAGATGAAGAGTTGGATGCCATATTCATTAAGGTTGATACGGACTTGAGTAACACTCTTGAGTTTTCTGAATGGGTAGAGTGGGTTTCTAATAAAGTCGATACGAGTTCCGAACAGGAGTTATTCGAAATATTCAAGCTAATTGACCTTGATGGCAATGGGTCTATTTCAGAAGATGAATTACGTTATCTGTTGGATGCGTTAAAACTCAACTTGAATGATGAAGAAATCACGGCTCTGATGCAACAGGCCGATCTCGATGGCAATGGTGTCATTGATTACAATGAATTTGTTCAAGCGAGAGGTTTGTGGAGTAAGCTCAAACTCACCGTTGGCATTTCTCGCTCATTTAAGGAGATTCTTAAGCAATATACTCAACTTGCCGAAAATCCCTCGGCGGGCTTTGGCACAACGATGCCACTTGAGTATGGTAAGCAGAATGCTCAGGGCTTGGGATACGATGTCTCTCAATTCCCAGATGTGGTTTGGGAATCTTCTTGTATGTGTGGTAACCCATTTTCTCTTGGCACCGTTTCTCAAGGTGAAGTGGTTGTGGATTTGGGCTGTGGTGCCGGTGCTGATCTTTGTGTCGCGGCCAGTTTGGTGGGTGAAACTGGCAAAGTGATTGGTGTCGATATGACGGCGGCTATGGTGAAAAAGGCGATAAGCAATGCACAGATGTGTGGTTTTAATCAAGTTGAAGTCATTCAAGCACCGTTTGATAGCGGCAATCATAAGGCTATCCCATCAGGGATAGCCGATGTGGTTATTTCAAATGGCACTTTCAACTTGTCTGCTCGTAAAAAGTGTGCTTTTATTCAGGCCTTTAATTGTTTAAAGCCCGGTGGCCGATTTTATTTAGTGGATATGGTTTTTCAAGAAGGCCAGGAAAAATCGGAAATATCAGAAGGCAGTTGGTGTGATTGTGTCGCAGGTGTCGTGCCCATTTCAACAATATTGGAATTGATGAAATCGGTTGGCTTTGTCGAGTGTGAACAGGTGGCTTTTACAGATTACCGTACTTCAGATTTTACCCTTGGTGCCACATTCCGTGCCAAGAAACCGCAATAATATTCACGCTTCGCGCCAAGAGACGCACGGCCGTGCGTCTCTACCTTGGCACCTTTACGCCTTTGCCCGAAGCCCGAAGCGTGATATTGGTTTTAGATCGAACCCTTCTTTGAAAATAATTATCTGACTTTAGCGTGAACCTTCGGTGTGCTACGCTAAATGTGAAACAGATAATTTATTTTTGGGATAGCCCTAACTACTGCTAAAAGCTAATAAATTGATTTGAGTTTAAAACGATTATGAATGATAAAGCCAAAGAACTGATTAATAATTTAGAACAAATCTATTCAGAAAAGCATGAATACCAAATCATCAATCCAAAGGATTTTTCGCATTTGGATCTGAAATACTATGATAAAACAGCAGGCCTTTTAGAAAAGAATGGGTTTGTCAGGTTGGGTGATATCGAAGATATCACAGTCAATCGTGCAAGTCCCTATCTTTGTATGGTTTTTATTCGCGTATTAGCCAGTAGCGATGGCACGATTTCGGCAGGTATTTTTGATGCCAAACCTAAAGGTTTGATAGCGGTTTTTAGCTGGTTATTGGGCAGTCGCCGTGAAAAAATCACCGAGTTTGAAACCGAATTTTCTAATGGCTGTTTTATATTAACGACTCATGCACAAGCTTCTCAACAAATTGCTTTGCCTTTGGAAATCATACCGCAATATTTGCCCAAGAAAACGGCACCGATTGAACTGTTGAAATACCATCAAACCAGAGTGGCAGCATACCTGAAGCAATATCCTGATGTACAGCCCATTGTGATTCGCTCACTTGAAGACGGGCTTGAAAGTCAACATCGCGCAGAGGCGCTGAAATCAGGGCACCGTCAATCTCAAGGCGGCGGAGTCACGCTCAAAGAAATCAAAGATATCGCTAAAGACGGGAATATATCTCAAGATACCGCCACAAAACTCTTTACGGAAATGCAGAAAATCCAAGAGCCCGATAAACCTCATGACATTTTTTTATGGGAAATGCAGCCAAGTTTACCGGAAGAGTGGGATGATCACGAAGAATGGGAAAAACACTATATCTCATTGTCTTCCAGTGCGTTTTTGGACAAACATGAAGACGACTTACTGGCCCCTTTTTCCGAGGTTTGGGAAATTTACGAACAAATGCTCAGCTTCATGGAATCTAATGAGAAAAGCTTATGGTTTCCCGGCTGTGGTTTTTCCTACTTACCCAAATTGTTTGCTGAATGTGGTTTTCGTGTACATGCCACTGACATTTCAAAAACCGCTATTCAATTCCAACAAAATCTGAATGTGGCACACCTGAAAAAGCAAATAGAAACATTACATAAAGAAAATACTTCAGCAGAAGAGGTACCCCTGAAACGCGGCTTATTTGAATATGCAGTGCATGATTTTAGAACGCCCTATCAAGAAAGTTATTTTGATGTGATTTTCAATGTTTATGCTATTGAAGGATTTTCGCGTAGTAGCATGGAGAAAGTAGCGAAAGTACATTGCGCCGCTCTAAGGCCCGGACGTTATGCGTATTTTTTCACGATGAATCTACTTAAAGAAAAACGTGATAAATTGGAAGCGTGTTTAGCACAAAGCGGTTTTTTTATGCCGGGATTTGAGGTGAAAAAGTCGTTTCATGATAGCCTTCAGGAAACGGGTATTACCAACATTATATTTATGGGAGGGCATCCTATTATTGAAAGGGTTGGGGAATATCAACACAATGAAAAAAAATGGTATGAAGATATGGAGAAACTGGATAACATTTTTCAAGAATACCGCGCTAAATCACAAACCTCATACGAAGAGATTCCTTTCGGTCGCAAAGTAGCCGTTGTGGTTGATCCAACGGAATAGTTTTCACCTAGTACACTGTCAAGGTTGTTTTGATGGGTAAAAAAAGGTTAAATATAAAAAAATTTCTGGAGATAAATATAATGGCTAAAAAATATATTGTACAGCTATCTTTTGAGGAACGAGATGAATTA
>Ga0190315_1000014_pt1 | contig 110834 bp, 88 predicted proteins | sample 48701101_MG_FD_161673 | JGI IMG/M metagenome (GOLD analysis project Ga0190315, IMG submission 161673) | Hydrothermal vent sediment bacterial communities from Southern Trench, Guaymas Basin, Mexico - 4870-11-0-1_MG | ecosystem: Environmental > Aquatic > Marine > Hydrothermal vents > Sediment ...
GTAGTTATTGGTTTTGATTTTAATCCTTTCTTATAGACAATCCTTGTAGTTATTGGTTTTGATTTTAATCCTTTCTTATAGACAATCCTTGTAGTTATTGGTTTTGATTTTAATCCTTTCTTATAGATAATCCTTGTAGTTATTGGTTTTGATTTTAATCCTTTCTTATAGACAATCCTTGTAGTTATTGGTTTTGATTTTAATCCTTTCTTATAGACAATCCTTGTAGTTATTGGTTTTGATTTTAATCCTTTCTTATAGATAATCCTTGTAGTTATTGGTTTTGATTTTAATCCTTTTTTTATAATTTTTGCAGTTCTTGATGAATTAAGGAGAACAACATGTTACAAACAATAGAAGCAACCATTAACCCATTTGGACAGATTGCTTAGTCAGAACCTATCCAAATTGAAAAGCCACAAAAAATATTGATTTCCTTTTTAGAAATGCCTGCCCAAACAGTGCATCTAAAAAACAATTCACCCTTTCCAACTGTCACACTTGATGACGTTGCCGGTTGTCTTGCTTATCAAGGTGAACCTAAAACCTTGGAAGACATGGAAAGAAAACTTGCTTCGGGGTTGTTAAATGAAAAAACGGCGGGTTGTTGATACTCATATTTTGATTCGCTTGCTCACCAAAGATGATCAGGAACAATACCAAAAGGTTTATGCGTTATTTACAACATGAGGATATTTTCTTGATTGAAACCGTGTTGCTAGAAACCGAATTAGTACAACGGATCAGGGGATTGAGATTGCACAACGTCTGTCCAAATAGAGGCCCTGATGCCACCTGTGACAGAATAAATCAGAATAGCAACGACAGCGATTAACGCGCCTAATTCGGGTTTCAGTCCAAAAAAGACTTCAAGTGTTTTGCCCGCTGCGGCAAATTGGGCGGCGGTATAAGCACCGATAAATACGACGGTTAAAAGTGCTGCGATTAAAGTAATGGTGCGTTTACCTTGGGGCTTTTCTATGGCAGAACCAATCAATTCTGGAACGGTTTGTGAATTGCGTTCAATGGACATCTTATTAATGCGTTCTGGAAAGAGCATCCAAAAAGTGAGATCGCCTAAAAAATAGGCTATTATTAGAAGAAAGGCTGAAAAGCCTTGGGAGTAGGCAGCACCTACCGCGCCTATCATAATCCAGCCACTATTCGCTGTCGCGCCAGCACTGAGTCCAATGACATATTTACCAAAACTTCGGTTGCCAAGTAGATAATCGGCATCCGTATGCGTGGAAAATCTAGCAGCTAATGCTCCAATCCACAAAAAAATGACTAAAAAAACGCTAAAAGTGATGATTGTAATCAGGTCTATTTTTTGAGAGAGAAAGAAGAGAATGATGAATTATGAATGAATTGAACAATTCATCATTGAATAATTTTCATCATTCCTTCTGATATTGACATCTATTTTGGGCTCACCCTAGGCTGTTGATTAGGAGCTTCTTTTGAGGAGTATTTTTAGCGAAGCCGAAGTTTCATGCTGGTTTTATGTCAAAATGACTTATAACGCAAGAGACGCAAGAGGCGCAAGAGGCGCAAGAGACACTTAGATTTCTTTTGATAAAAAAGTGTATTTAGCGTCTTTAGCGTCTTTAGCGTTTATTTTTTTTAATCGCAAGAAAACCAGTTGTATTCGTATGAAACTTCGGTGTGCTGAGCTAAATAAACACATCAAAAAAAGCTCTCAGTCAACACCCTAGACTCACCCCAAAGTCGCGATTTAAACAGTGCCAAGTATATGTTGAGAGTTATAAAAACTTGATAGAACGCAGATAAAGCTGATTGTCATGATTGACGCTGATTAAGATTGATATTAATGAGTTCAACATCAAGCTTCCCACTACAGATTACAGAATTTTTTTGAAAATTATTGGCTACTTTCGGCAACCACAAAGGATTGGTTGCCCGGTTCAAAGTACTCAGCGATAATAATTGTCAGGATTGTACACAAAATAAAAATCCAACGGATTTAAACGGGGTAATTTGAGGTAGTGTTGACCTTGTTGATCGAGTTTTTCCGATAAGGCTGAACGAGGCCGCAGCATCCCGCCTTCTTCACCTTCCTCTGTTTCCATAGGTTGACGGTTAAAAGAAGTATCTCTGATGTCTTTAACGACGGTATCTACCCATTTCAGCTTGATGGCCACATCCGCAAATTCATACCAATCCCCTATTGAATTTTTTTCATACATTTTTTTAACCAACTCTTCCATAGAGAGTCCCATTTTTTCAGCCACGGGATACATAATGCGCTTCGTCCAGTTTTTAGCCATTTCCAGTTGTTCTTCTATTTCTCTCTGATTACCAATGGCACCTGTCCAAAGTTGATGATGGACAATCACGGCATTAGGATAGGCATAAGAACGTTCTGCTAAGGTTGTAATCACTGCCGCCATACTCGCCGCTAGGCTTTTAACGACGACATACACCGGTGCGCGACTGGCCTTCATGGCTTCCAGGATTTTAGAACCTTCCATCACGGAACCCCCATAACAGGTGTCTATCACCAGAAAAATAGGATATTCCGTCGTTTTATTATTGTAAAAATGAATACGTTCATTGACGTAGGCTGCGGTTCCTGGAAAAATCACTTCCTCCAATTCAATTTTGCGATCACTGATAATCAAGTGATCGTTGATAAACGGTTCTTTTAAATATTGCTTGGGGCTGTTGACTTGACTTTCCCAGAATTCGATCTGTTCTCTGGCAGATATTTTTTCGGCCAGTTCTTCCATATCCAGCCCTTTTTGAGTTTTTTCAAACTCAAATTGAGCGATTTCAAAATTCAATTGGGCCGTTTTTAACTGAATTTTCAGTTCTTCTTGTTTATTTTTCTCTTCCAAAAGCGCATTTTGCATGGCCAGTTGCTCTCGCTCTGATTCCAGTTTAGCGAGCGTTTTTTTATGCTCTTGTTCATGCAGATAATTTTCAAGTTCACTGTGCGTTTTCAGCGTTTCTAACTTCGCCAAGATTTGTTGTTGTTGAGCAGACTGAAACTCATTTTCTAGCAGCAATTTTTCTTGATCAGCCATCAATTGCACCCATTCTTGGCGCGCTTTCTCCAATTGCAGTTCATTATTCAACAGCAAGTTGTCTTTTTCATGTTGAACGGCTAATAATGCCTGCTGGTATTTTTCGGTTTGAATGAGATTTTGCAGAGACAGTACTGCATTTTGCAATTTTAGACGTTCAAACTGTTCCATCAAAGCTTGAATTTTTGGATCATCGCTGCTGTTTTGATGGGTGACTTTTGGGAGTAGAGGGTTAGGGGTACTCGTTGTTGAAGGGGGTTGCGTGTTTTGCTTACCCGTCGTCTTAAGAACATTGACAGATGATTGTGGGTTTAGCAAAAAGCTAGTGCTGGGCTGGTTTTGCGCGAGCGTTTGACTCTCGGCACTTGGTTGAGAGTGAGGCGATGAGTGTTGCTCTGAAACAGTCGGTGTTGCTGTTGTCAACTCGCTTGACGTTTGGCCATTCACGAAATTCGAGAACATTAACAAAATAACAGACAGACACGAAGTCATGTATTGTGGCTTAAAATATTCCATAATATTTTCTCCTTAGCAAAAGGAAGGTTATGATTAGAGTATAACACGCGATAAATAGAATCGTTTTGGTATAATAGTCACGAGACTGTCATTCATTTCAACTATTATTAAAATTCATCATAAACGCTTGTCAGTCGTAAAGCAAGCTTATTAGGATATTGACATGTCGCAAACTTGATGGCAAGGACGAAGCCCTATAAGGGGGACATCCATAAGGCATGGTTACTGATTTTGACGGTGAAAAGCTGATGAATAAACACGAGAGAAAGTGGTTTAATCAAGCAAAAGGCGTTTTTTTATGACGGATTGATTTATGATTCACAATTAATCAGCGATTTATTTCCGAATTGATGCAACATATTTGTCATATCTTCTACTGATATAGGTGGACTAAAGAAATACCCTTGAATGATTTCGCATTGCTGTGCCTGCAAAAAGACTAATTGTACTAAATTCTCTACCCCTTCTGCAACTACGGACAGTCGTAAACTATGTGCCATTGCAATAATGGCGCTCGTAATAGCGGCATCATCTTCGTTTTTACCAATATCTTGAATAAAAGAACGATCAATCTTCAAGGTATTGACGGGAAAACGTTTTAAATAACTTAAAGAAGAGTAACCGGTTCCAAAATCATCAATAGCAATCTGTACGCCCATCGCTTTTAATTCTTTCAACACGCTCAAAATGCTATTTTTTAGATTATCTTCTTCAGAGATTAGCAGACTTTCAGTCAATTCTAATTCCAGATAACTGGGATTAAGGCCGCTGTCTGTCAAGGCATCTTTGACGGTTTGCAATAAGTTAGCGGGGTGGAATTGCCGACTGGACACATTCACTGAGACACGTAAGAGAGGAAAACCTGCGCGTTGCCACGCTTTATTTTGTTCACAGGCCGTTCGCAATACCCATTCTCCAATAGGTATAATGAGCCCCATTTCTTCAGCAACGGGGACAAATTTACCCGGCGAAAGTAACCCTAATTTGGGATGCTGCCAACGTAACAAAGCCTCCATACCGACAATGTGTCCACTGTTCGAGTCTATCTGGGGCTGATAATACAAACATAATTGATTGTGTGTTAATGCTTTACGCAGTTGATTTTCTAAAATCAAGCGTTCAAGGGCTACCTTATTCATTTCGGTGGTGAAAAATTGGTAAGTATTTTTACCTGCGGCTTTGGCACGGGCGAGAGCCGTATTAGCATTCTTTAGTAAAACAGAGGCCTCTTCACCATCGCTTGGGTAAACACTTATGCCAATGCTAGCCGTAATAACCACTTCATGATTAGAAAGTGTCATTTGTTGGCTGATGTTGTCCAACATCAGTTGTGCCATTTCACTCACTTCTTTAACAAAATTATTTGTATCAAATATAACTACAAATTCATCACCGCTCAATCGTGCAACGGTTGCCCCCAGCGAAGACACTGTTCGCGTCAAGCGTTGTGCAATTTCACGCAACATGTTATCACCGACTTCATGCCCAACACCATCGTTAATCATTTGAAAATTATCTAAATCCAGTGCCATTATAGCTACATTTTGATGAGATCGACCGGCATGTGTCAAGGTTTGGCGTAGACGTTCAAGTAGCAAATTACGGTTGGGCAAACTGGTCAACATATCATAGTTGGCTAAATAAACCAATTTTTCTTCCGTTTCAATTAAACGACGATAACGGTTAAGACGGGTGATAGTGCGGACACGGGCACGTAATTCCGCACGATCAAAAGGCTTGCTCATAAAATCATCAGCACCTGCTTCGATACCACGCAAACGTGAGTCACGATCATCAAGCGCCGTTATCATGACAATAGGTAATTCTGCTAAACGTGGATTTGCACGTAAGCGTTGACAAACTTCAAACCCATCCATGCCGGGCATCATCACATCAAGTAGCATTAAATCGGGTATTAATTTGACTGCCTTTTCCAGTGCCTCTTCTCCGCATTCGGCAAAGACTAAGGTATAGCCTTCTTGAGCAAGTAAGACTTCAACCGTATAGCGAGAAACCATCTCGTCATCTACAATTAGAATGGTACTGTTTTCGGACATGGTTGTTTTCCAATCAAGTGTTTTCGCATCATTTTTGCGGTTTGTTCGTTAGCTTGTTTATGAGGGCCTGTAATTCATTGCGGCTAAAGGGTTTACAAATGACTTCTGTTGCCCCAATATCCAAACAACGTTGACGAGCAACAGGATCATCCCAAGCAGTTACCATTGTCACGGGTAACGCGCAAAGCTGTGGATTCGCACGCAAGTGCCGACACACTTCAAAACCGTTCATGCCTGGCATCATTACATCCAATAAAACCAAATCTGGCACCATCACTTCGGCTTTTTCCAAGCCCTGTTTGCCATTTTCAGCAAAGAGTAGGGTGTAGTTTTCTGATTCTAGGAGCGCTTCTATAGTATAGCGAGAAACGATTTCATCATCTATAATCAGAATGGTTATTTTTTCCGTCATGGTTTTGAGCAGTTATCATTTATCAATTGTCAGTGGCCTTAGTGACTGAAAATAAATAATTAGCACATTTATAAGCCTGCCGTTTTCTGATATGTTCATAGAACGTTGAATGAGCTAATGTAGCTCTTATTTAAATTAATTTTCTCAAATTATTTTACTGACGTTTTGAAATCTTCACTTTGTCAATGTGTCAGTCCTATTTAATTAACTCAAAAAAATTAATAGTTCACCCTTTTTCTCAATAATTGAAGGGTAGCAAATGGGTATATTATTAGATTTTGGAGTTGCCTAATGAAAAATGCCCATTTTAAGATTATGGCAAAAAAAAACGGTGTTAAACACAGTTCTCTTTTTTAACGATGGAAGTCGCGCAGAAAATCAGTATAACCTATACAATAAGTTCAGAAGACTTTTTCTTATATGAGAACGTTATCCTTTTAAAAAGTTTCCAGCAAAAGAAAGGATATGCGCTACTTCCTATCTCCAACAAGTTGGGGAATATTTTTAACTCTAGTATTCCAGAAAAAGAAATTGGCAAAAGTCGCTTCTAATCTTTTGATTTTGCTAGCAGCCTAGACCAACGTCTTTATCTGGAATACTCTATTTGGATGTGTTGTTAGGGTTAGGCATTGCTGGCGGGTTTAGACAAACCCGATTTTGCTTTATCCATCCCTTTTTCAGCCCAAGAAGTGAACTCTGCCTTGACATTAACCAAGTCTTCCACGGTTTGACGCGCATTATCCATCACTTTTTCGTTGAGTTCAGTAAACCAACGAGATTGAGCGGCAACAATGTCTGGTACCCCTTTAGCTTGGCTAAGCGTTTCTATTTGCTTGGTACCTTCTTCCATATACAGGTTGACCATATCCATTTGTCGCTGTGTCAAACGAGTCATGGCCTTGGTATTGATTTCGCCCAATTCCTTAATGGCTTCCATTGCCGATTGGTTGATTTTAGTCCATTGTTGAATCATTTCTTCATTTTGCATCATATTCACCTTTTCAGTTGTGTTAGTATCAGTTAGCCCATGTGCATACCACCATTAATAGCAATGTTGGCCCCGGTAATAAACCCTGATTCATCCGCCGCTAAAAATCCCACGACTCTCGCAATTTCTTCAGCTTTTCCTAAACGCCCTACCGGAATTTCCGCGATCATTTGGTTGACAACCTTTTCACCCATCGCAGCAACCATGCTTGTTGCAATATAGCCTGGTGAAACTGTATTGACAGTAATCCCTTTACGGGCAGACTCTTGGGCCAAGGCCATGGTAAAACCATGCATACCTGCTTTCGCTGCCGAATAATTGGTTTGTCCAATTTGACCTTTTTGGCCATTGACAGAAGAAATATTGATAATACGCCCAAATCCTTGATTTCTCATACCCGTAATGACTTGCCGAGTGACATTAAAGACACTATCAAGATTGACATGCAGGACAGCATCCCATTGCTCATGCTTCATTTTGTGCATAAAACCATCTTTGGTAATGCCGGCACAATTGACTAGTATTTCAATTGGGCCCACTTTTGTCTCTGCCTCTTTAACCATTGCTGCTGCCGATTCAAAATTAGAAACATCACCTCCAGCAATGGCAAAGTCAAAGCCTTCTTCTTTCAGTTTAGTTTGCCAACCCTCTCCATCATCAACACCTGGCAACCAAGAGGCGACGACACGGTAACCCTTGTTAGCCAAGGCTTTGCAAATTTCAGTACCTATTCCTCCAGTGCCCCCTGTGACTAAGGCAACTCGACTTGTCATTGATTATTCTCCTTTTTCAGTTATCAGTTTCACGCTAAAGTTGAGGCAAACAAAAACTTTAGCGTGGAAATCAGTTATCAATTCTTTGCGAACATTTGTGCATAGAAGCCGCTTTATTGTGAAAATAAGGCTTCAATAAAGCGTCACTGTAAGACATTGATTTTTAAAACCGGCATGGTTTATTAAGTAAGCGGTACAATCCAAGTCATAAGGCTTTATCAAATTTAAAATTAAAGCCGAATTATACCTTTTATCGCAAATGTCGTCTTGTTTTTGCCTAAAAGGCTATTCACAGGAGGCCGTTTCGATGTTTTTGTCACTTACACCTAAGTCATTGATTGATATAACTCGATGTTCTCGTTTTTCATAAAAACGGGGGGTTAAGCGTGGATAGGCCTCTAAAAATTAAGTGTTTGTTTTTCTTTTAGACAAATGAATAGACTTGATTTTGAGCGATTATTCTAAAAAACTTTATAAATCAGTGCGTTAAAAAGAACATCGAGTATAAAGAGGCTATGGATATTGTTCTTTTGAAATCAATGAATGACATTGAATATGAGAGAATTAAGAACGTTCGACGGCGAGAGCAACGCCTTGTCCACCTCCAATACACAGTGTTGCTAAACCTTTATGGGCATCACGACGTACCATTTCGTGCAACAAGGACACTAATATCCGTGCGCCCGATGCGCCGATGGGATGGCCTAAGGCTATCGCACCGCCATTAACATTCACTTTAGACAAATCCCAACCTAATTCGCGATTAACTGATATAGCTTGAGCGGCAAAGGCTTCATTAGCTTCAATCAAATCCAGATCATGAGCTGTCCACCCCGCTTTTTCCAAACACTTGCGCGTGGCAGGAATAGGGCCAGTCCCCATGATTTTAGGATCAACACCGGCATTGGCATAAGAAACAATACGCGCCATTGGCGTCAATCCTAACGCTTTGGCTCGACGTTCTGTCATTACCATGACAGCCGCTGCCCCATCGTTAAGGCCAGACGCATTGCCGGCCGTCACGCTACCTTCTTTTTTGAAGGCTGGCCGTAATTTTGCTAACGTTTCTGCGGTTGTGCCATGACGCGGGAATTCATCCACTTTAAATACTATCGGATCACCTTTACGTTGTGGCATTTCAATCGGCACAATTTCTTCATCAAAATAACCCGCCTTTTGAGCAGCCTCGGTTTTCTGTTGAGAAGTCGCCGCAAAGGTATCCTGCTCTTCCCGACTGATCTGGTACTGATCGGCAATATTTTCTGCCGTACAGCCCATGTGATAATCATTGAATATATCCCACAAACCATCGACTATCATACTATCGGGCATCGTCCAATCACCCATGCGTTGCCCCAGGCGAGACTTAGGCAAAATATGGGGTGCTAAATTCATATTTTCTTGCCCCCCCGCGATGATAATCTCGGCATCCTGACAACGAATTGCCTGAGCCGCTAAATGAACGGCCTTTAAACCACTCCCACAAACTTTATTAATCGTCATCGCTGGCACAGAAACGGGCAAACCAGCTTCAATTGTCGCCTGACGCGCTGGATTTTGCCCAACACCCGCGGTTAAGACTTGGCCCAAAATAACCTCATCCACTTGATCTGGTTGTAAGCTCGTCCGTTGCAATAAATTTGCAATCACCGATGCCCCCAATTTAGTGGCAGACACATTAGCAAGACTCCCATTAAAATTAGCTATGGCCGTTCGTGCAGCTGCCACAATCACAATATTTTCCACACGATACCTCTCATTGTTTGTAGTCGCCTGTTTGTAGCAGGAGCGAAAGCGACTTTTATTTGATTGAGCAAAAACAAAATACCCTATTATTTTAATAGTATTTTAAGCTTACCACCTATCAGTTTTGTTTTTCACGCAAAAGTTTTTTAACAAAAACGGTATTTAGCGTAGCCTCTCTTCGGTTCACGCTTTCACGCGCGTAGTGAAGCGCAACTTTTGCGTGAGCCGAAGGCCAGCGAAGCTAAATGTGAAAAGTCATTGAAAAGCGAGTACTTTGAAACGAAGTAAAGCTACGCTAATTTTGGTGCTAAGCGAATAAACCAAATAATATCAATGATTTATTAGTTTATCCCCCGTGATATGCGTTCCGTAACGAAGTTTCAAAGTACTCTTTTTTAGAAACTGATAGGTGGTAAGGCATTTTAAGATAAACCGCCTCAGTTTACCAAACTGAGGCTTTTTTTTACCTATCCAAGTGAAAACACTACATTGATGGATTATTCGCCAATTCAAATAAACTCGTAATACTGTTCAACTTCGGATTAGTCGCCAAAAAGGCGATACCCCGATGAAGATGTAATTTAAATTGCTCATTTAATACTTTAGGAGAGATTGTTAAACCCTCCTGGTGACACCGTTGCACCAACAAAGCGAAATACACATCCGCATGTGTTCCACCAAAAACCTTCCAAGTCATTTCTATTGGACTATCACTTTGCAGCTTTTCTTTAGGCGGGATAGAAGGCTCACTTAAGGAAACACAAAAGGCCCAACGACATAATACATTCCAATTTTGAATACCGGTTTTACGCTTCAACATTATCAAATAAGTCTTATCTTTTTCATAAATTCTAACGGTTTCAATAGTCATCTATTTTTTCACTCCTAACATTCTATGACCTAAATTGATTAAGCTCAGCCAAATTCATTTAAAAACGGATGTATAACGATGAGGGTTTCACCTTCAGGTAAACGTTTTTTAACAAAAACGGTATTTAGCTTCGCTGAACCGAAGGTCAGCGAAGCTAAATGTGGAATTGATCATTGCTCATTGATAATATTCCAACGATAGCCCATACCATAAACGGTTTCAATGGCCCCAAATTTAGGATCAATACTGAGAAACTTTTTCCGAATGCGCTTAATGTGCGAGGTGATGGTACTGTCATCAACGACAACATTGGCCTCCTGCATTAATTGCTCACGATGCTTAACGTGTCCCGGAAAACGCGCTAATGCGTGTACTATCCAAAATTCTGTCAGCGTTAAATTCACCGCCACGCCTCGCCATGCCGTTGTCAAGCGATGACTGTCTATCAATAAAGCCCCTCTTTCTATAATACTTTCTTTAGTAGGGGGAGTACGCAACGCATCAATACGTCGAAATAAGGCAGCAATCCGTGCCAACAAATGGGGCAAACTGATGTCTTTCGTTAAATAGTCGTCCGCTCCCAAACGTAATCCCGACACGGTGTCAAATTCGCAATCTCGTGCCGTTAAAAAAATAATGGGTAAATAAGGCGATAGTGTGCGTAGTTCTCGACACAAATCAAAGCCACCCTCAACTTCATCTTCTAATCCAATGTCTAACAACACTAGCTCAGGTAGGCGAGCATGAAAGGCTTGCATAGCTTCTAGGCGATTACTATAAGTGTTGACATCGTACCCTTGCCGGCGTAGAACTGCGGCATAATTCTCTCGAATGGCCGGCTCATCTTCAACAATCGCAATGCGACGACCCATCATAAATTCCTCTATCAGTTATCAATTCCACGCAAAAGTTTTTGTTAAAAAATTTTTGCGTGGAAATCAGTTATCAATGAACAATTATCAATTCCACATTTAGCTTCGCTGGCCTTCGGCTCACGCAAAAGTTTCGCTCCTCGAAACTTTTGCGTGAAATAAAGTTTTTGTTAATAAAGTTTTTGTTAATAAACGTTGGCGTGGAACTGAAGATTCGCAAAGCTAAATCAGTTATAGGCTAAAGTTCAATACGATTGCGTAGGGGCAAACCTGTGTGTTTGCCCTTAACTTAATTAATGGAATGGCATTGAGGTTAAAGTTTTCGCTATGCAAAAAGGCTATAACATCAAAATATTGAGATTTGTGATGTCCAAGGGCAACAAATTACCTAAAATTCACAAGGCCATCACTCGCCAAGATTAGCCTATCTTTGTCTACAAAATGATGAACTGATAATGAGGATTGCGACTAGGATTAAATACAATGACGTTATAAAACAATCTTGATTGTGTGTGATTTTATCACTTTTTATTCATATCATTTTTCGTTTTTCACATTGAGGAATTTAAAATCATTCATGAACAATTCCATTTTTTTGCCATATTCTGCCCCTGTATTGTCAGAATATCTCCTCACAATAGTCTGCGTTTGCTATTTATAATGTGTGTCGATTTTAACCTAGCTCAATACATCATATCTCAAAAGCCAGTTGAGGTTTTGTTGTGAATTAGCCTATAACTGATAACTGAGACGGCTGGGCAACCACCTTGCCCACCCTACTGATGATAACTGATTTCCACGCAAACGTTTTTTAAGCAAATACTTTTGCGTGGAACTGATAACGGATAACGGCAAGAGTCTTGCTTAAAAGGTGTTGGTATTTCATACTATAGTTTTTCATATTTTGAGTTGTCTTGGTACAACTTTAAAAAATTAATTATTTGATATATCTGAAAAACGTAGACTGGATGATTTTCTAACATTAGGGAGTTCTTATGAGTACGGCTAAATCAAGTACACAATCCTCACCACTTATCAGTTTGCTTAATTTTTTAGGTTTAAGCCTCTTGGCATCTGTGGGTGTTTCTGTTGTACTCGTCGGTATTGTGTTGTTGTTATCGGGTTAATTGAAATGAGTTAGCTGAACAAATATTACAGGGTTGCGAAATAAAATGCTCGTGAAAGTCACAATGCAAGTAAATCAACGATTTGATTTTAAAAAATATTATACCTAAAAATCGCAATTAAAAAGTTGACTATTTCACTTAACAAATTAGTTATCAAATTTTGAACAATTCCGTTTTATTATTAAACTCATCAAATGGTGAAATGAAAACCGATATTAAATCATAAGAGCCTCTTGCAAAACTCTTAAGCATAAACTATAAAACAATGATTTACGAGTATATGAGTGTGTCAGTTATTGATTTATTGTTGATCGTGCGAGTTTTGCAAATCCCTCATACAGATAAAAATTAAAGTAATTGCCATTTTTAGGTTATATTTCAAAAGACTTTCATCTCTAAATAGTGAGTGATTTCGCAACCCGCCTATTGGTAACGCTCCCATGAAAAAACCTCTCAGATGGGGTAGCATCATTATTGGAATTGTCTTATGTACGACAACATGGCAATTCAGTCAAGGTAAAGAACTGTACGTCCAAGCTTGGTTAGCGCATGGCTTGCTGCACACGGCATGGGTACGCACTCGGGCCAGTGGTCGTCAAGTTAAACCTTGGCCTTGGGCAAATACTTTGCCCCTTGCACGTTTATCTGTACCCCGCTTGAACGTGGAACAAATCGTCCTTTCCCATACCAATAAAGGTATGTCGGCTTTCGCATTGGGACATTCGGACAGTAGCGTTTTGCCCGGGGAATTAGGCAATAGCGTACTGAATGCTGTGCATCGTGACACCTATTTTGCTTTTTTAAAGGTATTAAAACCAGGCGATATGTTAGTGCTGGAATCTTTACGCAGTGGACGCTGGCACTATCAAGTTTCTGCCATTTATATTGTTGATAAAACAAATACTTATTTGGTTGAACCGAGCTTAAATCGACGTTTAACTTTAGTCAGTTGCTATCCTTGTACTTATAGTGATAATCGACGTTATGTCGTGGTTGCTGAAGAAGTTGAAAGAATGGCGTGATTAGACGTTTAGGGATTTAGGGGTTCAATAGTTTAGGCGTTCTTATGTTTGACGGTTTGTAATCGTACAAAATCAGGATTGGCAAGATTGGCAACAGCGATTCACTATTGTGTACCATTTAAAATGTTTTACTTGGCATGATTTAAAAGGGTTGCAAGAGGTAATTGTTGCCCATTCACTTCTAATATCCCTTCTTTCAACTGTATTTGGCTACGATAGTAGTCTGATTGATCCGCTGCCGGTATCAAAATCCCTTGGGACAACAAAGTTTTCAGGTATTGTCCAAGGCGATTTTGACGTGCCGTCTCAAACGACGACTCTTGTGTCCAATTGTACAGAGATTGGGAAATTTGCAGATCAACTTCTGCATTCAAAGCGTTTAATAGCATAGACGGGTTCATCAATAAAGCAAAGATATGGCTATCAAAAGGTTCCATTTTGAGCCGCACAGTGCCCTGTAATTCACCTTCGTTAGTTATAAAATGCAAACGAGTCATAGCCAATTCTGGGGTTTGTTTTAACAAACCCACCCCCTCTGGCATTAATTTGAACATCGCCACATTAATTTGTTGTTGTGGAGACAATCCCTGATTTCGTATTTCAGTCACGATGTTTTTGATACGACTTAAAGTTGGCAGATGCCAATGATGTAATTCAAAATCACTATAACCCGGCCCATAACGTTCCGTTTCAACTTGTATTTTTTGCAAACCCGTTTTCAGCAAAACGGTTAAATAATCGTTCTCAACATGATTACTGCCCTCCAACTTGATCCCTTCAAGCTTAACAAAAGACGTTTGTTTACCCTTCAATTGTACTTCGGCAATACTCAGACTCCCCCTGCCCGACATCAAAACGGACTGATTGGGTTGTAATTCAGCATTGAGCATCACGCCGTGTATCACGATCTCGCCTTGAAGTGTCTCCAACTGTACTTGTGGCATATAGATATCAGCTTGTAGCAGGGCAAAATTGCGTTTAACGTACACACTGCCTTGTAAGCCTTGCCATTGTAGACGCGCATTCTGATCATTAATAGCCAACGTCGGCATACTGAGTGTACTCACACTATCCCCATTAACCTGTATCGCAGTACGCACTTCTAAAAGGCTACCCTCCTCCTCAGACTCTGGCTTATTCAAAGGCGCATCGACACCAGTATTCGGATACAAAGTAGTCCGAATCAAAACCGATTGTAGCGGTATAAAGCCATGATCAATCTCATGTACCAAAAGCAAACGCTGTTGATTAGCGCCTACATCAGAAAAGCCCAAAGTTTCAACAAGCGTTTCAGCCTTTGAGTGAAACCAACCCCGTTGATAAGTCGTATCAAGTGGCTTTAAATTCACCGTTGGATAAAATGATTCATTGAAATGCGTAAACTGCCGTTCTGCTTCAATACCCGTCCAATAAGGAATGGTACTCAAACAAACCACTACAATCAGTATAATAACCAACAAAAAGAGTATTTTATGTTTATTCATTAGTTATGAATGAATCCTGCAATCATGATTTAAAATTGAACTTTGCACTTTTTGCACATTATAATCATTCTGTACCTCTATGTGCCTCTGTGTACCTCTGTGATCTCAGTGTCTAGTACAACGAATTAAGAAATAAACGAATAAATTCAAAGGCGAGCAGTATAAAAAAAATCAGCGTCAATCATGATCACCCGCATTGACTGATAACTGATAACTGATAACTGATTTTCACATTTAGCGTAGCTTCCCTTCGGTGTGCTACGCTAAATACCGTTTTTGTTTGCCTCAACTTTAGCGTGGAACTGATAACTTATAACTGATAACTGATAACTGATAAGATGTTTGAAACTCAAAATAAATTACAACAACGCACCCGTGTTAAAATATGCGGTATCACGCGCCCCCAAGATGCCCAACTTGCTGCCCAACTGGGTGTCGATGCTATCGGCCTCGTCTTTTATGACAAAAGTCCACGCGCCGTTTCCATTCAGCAAGCACACGCTATTTTGCAAGCCTTACCCCCATTTGTAACAACCGTCGGTTTATTTGTCAATGCCGAACCCAGCTTCGTGCGTGACACTTTAGCACAAATCCCATTAGATATACTGCAATTTCACGGCGAAGAAACACCAGCATACTGTTTAGAGTTTACCCGGCCTTATATCAAAGCATTACGGATGCAGCCCGGTGTTGACGTATCCGCTTATGCAGTAGAACATCAACACGCCAAAGCTTTACTATTAGACAGCTATGTACAAGGGATAAAAGGCGGAACAGGCATCGTTTTTGATTGGCAACAAGTGCCATCGCATATCGAAAAACCGATTATCATAGCCGGCGGCTTAAGCCCAGAGAATGTCAACCAAGTTATCACCACATTACATCCTTATGCCATTGATGTCAGCGGTGGTGTCGAATCAGCAAAAGGTATTAAAGACGCGGACAAAATGACCGCATTTATGAAAGGAGTACTCAATGTCAATCACTAAATCTAAGACCACCGATACACACAATTTACCAGATGAACACGGTCATTTTGGGCCTTATGGCGGAATCTTTGTTGCAGAAACACTGATGCAACCGCTAGAAGAATTGCGACAAGCTTATGAAACCTATATGAAAGATTCAGCCTTTTTAGCTGAATTAAATGATGATTTACACCATTTTGTCGGACGACCTTCACCCTTGTATCACGCAACGCGTTGGTCAGAACAATTAGGGGGTGCCCAAATCTACCTCAAACGTGAAGATTTAAACCACACTGGCGCACACAAAATCAACAATACCGTTGGACAAGCCTTGCTCGCCAAACGCATGGGCAAAACCCGTATCATTGCCGAAACGGGTGCAGGACAACATGGTGTTGCAAGCGCAACCGTCGCCGCGCGTTTTGGCATGGAATGCGTCGTCTACATGGGCAGTGAAGACATCAAACGCCAAAGCATCAATGTTTATCGAATGCGTTTACTAGGGGCCGAAGTGCGCCCCGTCAATTCCGGAACAAAAACCTTAAAAGACGCACTGAATGAAGCCATGCGCGATTGGGTAACCCATATCGACAACACCTTTTACATCATCGGCACCGTTGCCGGGCCCCATCCCTATCCCGCCATGGTGCGCGATTTTCAAGCCGTCATCGGTCGAGAAACCCGTTCACAAATGAAAACCCAAACAGGCACTTCCCCCGATATTTTAATTGCCTGTGTCGGTGGCGGCTCCAATGCCATCGGTTTATTTTACCCCTTTTTAGACAATGAAGACATCACCATGTATGGCGTAGAAGCCGCCGGCGACGGCCTAGAAACAGGCCGTCATGCCGCCCCATTGAATATCGGCAAACCTGGCGTATTGCATGGCAATCGCACCTACTTAATGACCGATGAAAACGGACAAATTCTGGAAACCCATTCCATATCAGCCGGACTAGATTATCCCGGAGTCGGGCCCGAACATGCCTGGTTAAAAGACACCGGACGAGTTCAATATGTAGCCGTAACCGACGACGAAGCCTTAGCCGCCTTTCATGACTTAACCCATATAGAAGGGATCATGCCCGCCCTAGAATCGAGTCATGCCTTAGCCTACTGCCAAAAACTCGCCCCCACGCTAGACAAAGACACCACCATCGTCGTCAATCTCTCCGGGCGCGGCGATAAAGACATTCACACCGTTGCAACACGAGAAGGAATTGAAATATGAATCGCATAAAAACGTGTTTTGATAAGCTCGAAAAACGCGCCGCCCTGATTCCCTTTATCACCGCCGGCGATCCCAATCCCAGTTTGACAGTGCCCATGATGCACACTTTAGTGGAAGCCGGGGCCGATATTATTGAACTCGGCATCCCATTCTCTGATCCGATGGCCGATGGGCCCGTGATTCAACGCGCCAGTGAACGCGCCTTAGCCGCCGGCACCCGATTACGTGATGTCTTAGACATCGTCAAAAGCTTTCGGGAAGAGAATCAAACCACCCCAGTCGTCTTAATGGGCTACCTCAACCCGATAGAAATCATGGGATATGAAAGCTTTGTTCAAAGCGCACAAACGGCTCAACTTGATGGCCTATTAACCGTCGATTTACCGCCAGAAGAAATGAACGAATTGGGCAGCTTATTACGCTCACACGGCATAGCCCCCATTTTTCTTCTCGCCCCCACAACCACCCAAGAACGTATCAAACATATTTGTAGTCAAGCAGAAGGCTACTTATACAGCGTTTCACTCAAAGGCGTAACCGGCAGTGCTAACCTCGATATTTCAGCAGTCGCAAAAAAAGTCAACGAAATTCGGCAACACACCGATTTACCCATCGGAGTCGGATTCGGCATCAAAGATGCCAAAACAGCCGCCCAAGTTGCAAAAGTCAGCGATGCCGTCATAGTAGGCAGCGCTTTAGTTCGACTGGTTGAAACTGTAGAGCCAGATCAGCTTTTAGAAAGGATAGGGGAGTTTTTGCGGGAATTGCGTCAAGGGATGGATGAGAATGAGGAATTGGGATATTAGCCACGGAATGACACAGAAAGCACGGAATATTTCCGTGTTTTTCCGTGTTTTTCCGTGGCAAAATCGAACCGAAGCATTTCTACTTACGAAATGCTCGTTTAAATGAAGGGCTAAAAGCAATTTCAATCATTTAACATTTCCTCAAGCCGATTCATATCGCTGGAAAATTCCAAAAGATTATCATGATGTTGTTGTTGACTGAGGCGATAATTTTGATAAATCTCTTCACGTCGTTCTTCGATGAGATATTTTTCCAGTAATTCTCTTAATTGAGATTTTTCGTGATAAGATAAGTTGTGAACGTATTCAACAACTGTTGCAAAATTGACTGACATATTTAAACTCTCATTTATGGTTTTAAGTCAAAATGAAGTGCTCATCCAAATAGTATCTCGTACTAACCCTTCGTCGTATATTGTCTTGCAGATAATTTCTTTAAAATTTTAATGCAACACAGAGAACACAGAGAATCACAGAGAATCACAGAGGAAACGTAAGATAAAAATGGCTTTGAGTGCTGATGAGAAGTTAAAGATTTAGACTCTGTGGTACTCTGTGTTACTTTGTGCCTCTGTGTTGAAAAAAAGATTTTAAGCATCCAGAAAAAAGGGGCAACCATTATTTCAATTGCCAATTCCCAATATCTGCATTCATATCCGTGCCATCGGGTTGCCCATCAACACCTTGCGAATACAAATCAAATTCCCCATGTATACCAGGCTTGAGATAATTATAATCAAACCCCCAAGGATCCTTAGGCATACTCTCTAAATAACCCCCTTTTTTCCACTGACGCGGCTCAGGCGGAATCTGCGTTCTAACAACAAGCGCCTCTAAACCTTGATCCGTGGTAGGATAAACATAATTATCCAATTTATAGAGTTTCAAGGCCGTTTCAATAGCACGAATATCTTGTTCAGCTTTCATCCGCCGTGCTTTTTCAGGATTATCCATAATCCGAGGCACAACCAAAGCGGCCAAAACACTCAAAATCACCACAACAACCATCACTTCAATCAATGTAAAACCTTGATTTAAAAACGTTTTTGACATTTAATCTACTCCAATTTTTCTGATGTAGGGGGCAGGTAACAGATTGTTGCCCACCAATCTGATAAAGTACTCTTGCGTCTTTTGCGTTTATTGCTTTCTAAAAACAAAAGTATAGTACATAAGATTGGTGGGCAACAACGTTACCCACCCGACATAACTGATAACTGATAACTATGCAATTATTTGCTCTAGGCCTCAATCACACCACGGCCCCAGTTGAAATCCGTGAACAAATTAATTTTACACCGGACAGACTCAAACAAGCCCTGCCCGATCTCATTGAACGAGAACTGGCACAAGAAGTCGTCATTCTATCAACCTGTAATCGCACCGAGCTATACTGTGTACTGGATTGTGACACCACGCAAGCCATTATCACTTGGCTCAGTCATTACCATAACGTCCCCCTTCAACATTTACAGGACTACTTATATACCTACTCGCAAGCCGAAGCGGTGCGTCATTTATTACGAGTCGCGTGTAGTTTAGATTCCATGATTCTTGGCGAACCCCAGATATTAGGACAAATCAAATCCGCCTATCATAGCGCCCGTGATATGGGCACAACCGAGAAATTGCTCAATAAATTATTTGAACACAGTTTTTCCGTTGCGAAACAAGTGCGTACCGATACAGCAATTGGATCAAGCCCCGTATCAGTCGCCTTTGCCGCAGTGCGATTAGCACAGCAAATTTTTGGAGACTTAAGTGGCTACACCGCCTTACTGATTGGGGCAGGAGAAACCATAGAATTAGCCGCGCGACATTTACATGAAAGCCAACTCAATCGCATGATCGTTGCCAATCGCACCATCGAACGCGCTCGCACACTCGCCAAAGAATTTGCAGGCTACGCCATTAGCCTAGAGGAAATTCCCCTGCATCTCGCAGAAGCCGATGTCGTCATTTCCTCCACAGCCAGCCCTGATTATATTCTAACGCAAGCCGATGTCAAACAAGCCATAAAACAACGCAAACGCCGCCCGATTTTTATGGTAGACATCGCCGTACCCCGCGATATTGATCCCGCGGTTGAAACATTAGACGATGTTTTTTTATACAGCGTCGATGATTTAAATGAAGTCATACAAGATAATTTACGCTCCCGCGAACAGGCCGCGCAAAAAGCCGAAGAAATCATTGACACGCAAACCACACATTTTATCGGCTGGTGGCATTCACAAGATGTCGTAGACACCATCTGTTACTTACGTGATCAAGCTGAAGAATCCCGTCAACGCCTCGTCGCAAAAGCCAAAGGCATGATTGACAAAGGAAAAGCACCTCATGAAGTCATTGACTACCTAGCCCACACCTTAACCAATACCTTAATGCACAACCCATGTGTCCAATTACGTCAAGCCGGTTATGATGAACGTAATGAACTCGTCACCGCAGCACGAGAATTGTTCCAATTAAAGCCTGAAGAATAACGACAAGGATTTTTTATTCAATGCGGATAAGTATAACGACAAGGATTGCTTATTAATAAAGGATAAGTATTGGGCAAGCAATGAACTCATCAATCTCAACTTCCAGAAAGATCGAGCATTAAACTCAATGACTTCAATCTTGGCACAATCTAATCCTTTATTATAACTAATCCTTGTAGTTATATGTTTAAACAACTGAGAAAAACAATGCAATTACAAGCCGGATATATTTTACCCAGCGTCAAAAAATTATTGCTTGAAAACGGCAAGCCTATTAAAGACATTGATCATAAAATCAATTCTTTGTTAAAACACCTTTGTTATTTTGAATTAGAAACCAATACCGATCTGTCTTCAAAAAAACAAGATTTGGAGCCACTGGTTGCCGTCGCGAACAACCTCATCACCAGAGGTTTACCGACACAAGCTTCAATTGAAATTGAAACCGTTTTTTCAAACACTTTTCGATTCACTCAACAACAAATTGATGAACTGGGCAATATTCATTATCACTGGATTCATAACCCACTGAATTTTGAGCCACTTTATTATGCCGCATTACATCTTATCGAACCCCGTTTAAATCGTCATAACCGCTTATTAAACGCTTTAACCGATTGGGAAAAATTAGACAGTGAGTCTGAAGAACGATTTTTGTATCAGATTATACCCAGCCAAATTGGCGACTATTTTATCCAGCTATTAGAACCACAACGCCTTTTCACCAGTATTCTCAACGATCATACTGATTTCACACAGCAACGAGTCGATTTTTGCATTGAATTTCCTTATCCCATTAGCGGCAAAAAAGGACTCATCATTGAAATTGATGGGCCTCAACATGATCAAGCGCAACAAATGATCTTGGATCGAAAAAGAGATTCTGCCGTCGAAAAGGCAGATTGGGCAAAGACTTTGCGTATTAAAACAGATGCGCTTGATCAAACCAATATTCAATTTAACCGCTTTGAAAAAATAGCTTCTCAATTAAACCGTCTTAAAGAGATGGTTAAAAATGATTATTTTAAAAGAGTCAGTCACAATTACAACAACCCATTGTATCAAACCAAACAAGGTTTAGAAGCATTGCAATTCATCTTAACGCCTTTTGCCATAGCCAGAATTCATAAAACCTTGATTGAATTGATATTAAAAGGTGATTTAAACTTAACCGCATCCTTGTGGCAGATCGTTGTTATTGAAAGAGACGTACCTTGTGCGTTTTTGGCAATCGAAGAATTTAAGACATTATTTGCAAACCTGTTTTTATTAGAAGGGCAGAACCGAACATTACCCCCTATCAAATTACAGGTTTTTGTCACAGAAGAATTTAAAACCGCTCAACTCAATCAACCTTATCCCATTAAAACGATAAATGCTCTTGATCAGCCTATCACTTGTGATCTGTTGATTGATATTGCCATGTTGCAAAGAGTCGGTTTCACAGAAAGAGACACACGCATTCATTGCCAACATTTTGTCACCATTCGATCTGCACACGCGCCAACCACTAAACGTCTATTTTATAGCTCAGATTTAATTCAATATCGGCAAATCGCTAAACAGCTTGAAAATGAAACTCATGAGATTCTGCCTGAAGCAGAACAGTCATTAACTTACTTTTTGCAAAATATCTTTAGAAAAGAACAATTTAGGCCAGGCCAATTAGAAATATTAAACAGAGCCTTACAACGACAAAGTGTCATTGGATTGTTACCCACAGGCGGTGGTAAATCATTAACCTATCAATTAGCCGTCTGCCTACAACCTGGACTCGCCTTGATCATCGATCCCATTAAATCTTTAATGCAAGATCAATACGAGAATTTATTGAAAAATCATATCGATGCCTGTCTCGTCATCAACTCCTCTTTGAACACAAAGGAAAGACTGATAGCCACTGACAAACTGATTGAAGCCCAAGTTTTATTCACCTTTATTTCACCAGAAAGGCTGCAAATACAAGCCTTTAGAGAAGCACTGCTCAGCATGTCTCGCCAAAGCAACTATTTTAGCTATTGTGTGATAGATGAAGTGCATTGTGTTTCGGAATGGGGGCATGATTTTAGAACAGCATATTTAAAACTCGGGCATAACGCCATAAAGTTTTGCAAAACCAAAAATCTGCCCACGATTCCGTTATTTGGACTCACCGCAACCGCTTCGTTTGATGTGTTATCTGATATACAAAGAGAATTATCAGCCAATAATGAGCATCGTCTTGGGGAAGAAGCCATCATTCGCTTTGAAACCACTAACCGAGAAGAATTACAGTTTGAAATTCTCAAAATTGAGACAGGAAATGCCCTTAGTAAACCCAAAATAGGTTTAGCCAAGCAAGCACAATTAGATCAAGTCTTAAAAACCATTGCTGAAACCCTTGAGCAATACAATAAGATGCCTCAAAATCAAAATATCGCCTTGAAAAATTTTGAAGCGAATCACTTCTTTAATGAAAACGGCACCCATGCCGGTTTAATCTTTTGTCCGCATAGAAGTTGGTATTTTGGCGTGACAGATCAGTACAAAAAACAAGGCAAAAAATTTGGCGTATATGATCATCTTATTGATTTTGCTCATATTGATTTACCGCATCTTCGCGCAGGCACCTTTATTGGCTCTGATGATCAAAACAAAAACGTTGAGACAGATTCAGCGCGTCATCAAGCTGATTTTATTCAGAACAAACTCAATCTGTTAGTCGCCACTAAAGCATTTGGAATGGGAATAGACAAACCCAATATTCGGTTTACAGTGCATATTAACTACCCCAATTCTATTGAAAGTTTTGTACAAGAAGCGGGAAGGGCCGGTCGAGATAGAAAATTAGCGATTTGCTATATTCTCTTTAATGATCAAATGGTTAGAGGAAAAATAGGCGCGAGAGAAGCCGATAAAGATATTTTAGAACACTTTTACAGAAGGGCCTTTAAAGGTAAAGGCTATGAAAAATTATTACTTTATCGTCATTTTTTAAACAGCATTATCTATCCAGAGCATGATAGACTCAAGCTCATAGCGGAAAAATTATCAGAAGCCTTTGATATTGAGATTCACCTGAATATTTGGCGGCATACTCGTTTATATCTCAATCAAGGATTTGATAACCATTACGGATACCTCAATCTGAGCAATTTAAAAATACACAGCAATCAAAGTGACGATAAAGCGTTATCTTATCGCATGTTGAAATGGAGCAAATCTTATATTGAGAGAGAATGCCCTCAGAATATGAATTTACTGGATTGGTTACAAACGTCCAGTCAAACGAAACCAGTGCCCGGTATTGAAAAACAGTTAGCCGAAATAGAAATCGGCGAAAAATTAGCACCCATAATCATCCCTTTTCAGCTTGGTGATGATAAAATGGACAAAGAGAAAGCGATTTATAGACTCTCAACGATTGGCGTTATTGACGATTACACCCTAGATTTTAACTCAAAACATTTTGTACTCTATATCACGAAAAAAACAGAAAACGCTTACAAAGGCTACCTGTGTGATTATATCAAGACATTCTACTCCGAAGTCAGGGCCAATGAAGAACTCAAAAAGCTTGAAGCTTATCAAGGCGAAAGCACCCTCCAAAAATGTTTAGGCTTTTTGATTGATTTTGTTTATGAAGAAGTCGCCAAAAAACGCCTTGAAGCCATCAATACCATGAGAATGGCCTGTTATGAAGGCCTAAAAGAAAACGGTAATCAACTCTTTAAAGAGTTTATTGACTACTACTTTCATGCTAAATACGCCAGAAAAAATTACTTTGTTGCGGATCACAACTATTCTTTAAGCGATCTAACTGATGAAGGTAAAAATCAAAATATTCAATGGGTTTGGAAATTTATTGGTATTATTGATCAAGACAAAAGCGGTTCACAACTGAATAATTTAAAACATTTACGCGGAGCTTGTTTACGTTTATTAATTGATCATCCTGATAATGCTTGCCTGTTGTTATTAAAAGCCTTTACCGTCTTCATTTTGGAAGCTGACAATGACAAGCTCATAAAAGAAGCGAAAGAAAGTCTCATTAAAGGATTTCTTATCTTTCAAGCCACCCAAAAAATGTCTGTCAGCGAATACCTTTCCGAAGTGTTCAAATATCAAAAAGAGCTTGAAAAATATCACCTTGCACAAATACTCGAAAACGAAATCAGCTTGCTTTGTTTGAAAGCGCATACTGCTTGGTTAGCACAATTTAACAACAACTTCTTAGAAGACTATGAATCCAGCCATTCACAACGAACTGACTAAACTACAAGAACAACTCACAACGCTTGATAACGCCGTCAAACAAATTGCTTATGCCGGAGAAGTCTCAACAGCGGTAGTCAAAACGACAGAAGCAGTACAAAAAGAGTATGCCATTCACCTGAAAAACATTCAGGAATTGCTAGAAGAATCAGTCTCTCACACACAGCAACAATTTAATAAGCAACTTGAACTCTTCAAAACGGAATCAACTGATATTTTAACCTCATACCAAAGCCAACAAACTGAATTATCAACACTATTAGATAATTCGAGTCAATTTATTGCACAAACCCAACATCTGATTGACAAGCTCAATCAAATTGATTTTTCAAGTCGATTAGACAAACTTGATCAGACAATCAGTAGCATCAATCAAACTGTCCAAAATGCATCAATCAGGATTGAAAGCTTAGAAAATCTATTAGCTCAAACAGTACATCAAAATCACGAAATCAAAGTGATTAAAAGACTACTCCTGTTATTATTGGCTCTTGGCACAATAGGGCTATTTAGCCTGTTTTTGTCAATGAAGGCTTAATACAGAATAAAAACATTAAAATCAATAGAACGCAGATGAAACGTAATTTATATAACTCATTGTTTTTTCGCGCAAAAACAGTGGCGTGAAATTTATTTTTAGGATTGATTCTGTACTTCATTCAATCGGGAAACGCTATATAACGGATGAAAGGGGAAGGCGAACACGCAGGAGGGCGAACATGCAGGTTCGCCCTTTCAAATAATGGAAACGAAATAACGGCGGAAAAATGAGAATCAGTCGATTTTATTAGAGAGTTGCCTGAGTAATGCTCACATCTAAACTTTGTGGACTATAAACCACTAAACCATCTGCTAAACGATATCCGATGTAAAAATGCCGGAGGCCAGTCTCAACAAACGGCATATTGTCTATTTGCACTTCGATAGGCATCGCCGAGGTTTCAAGCTGTTGGAATGGTACTAAGCTTGCCATATTGATATCCCAAGATATCAACTCACCATGGCTATCTAACATAGCGTAACGCTGTGTACTTTCTGATGCCGACAGTGGCTGCGCGATAACCTTATATCAAGAAAATCGAACCTCAAAATAAATTTGGAACGAACCGCAAAATAAATTTGGAACGAAAAACAGGCCGCAAAATAAATTTGGAACGAACCGCAAATTTGCAACGACAATCAAATTTGTACTTAGCGTAGCCTCTCTTCGGTTCATTCAATCGGGAAACGCTATAGATCGAAGCCTTCTTTGAAAATAATTATCCGAAAATCTATACAACAACGACATTAGGGGCAAGCACAAGAGATTGCGCCGATATCGTTTTTTAGCCTTCCCAAACACCTTCACTCATCACACAAAAATCCATCTTGACATCATATTCATTAACATCGTCTATTTTATCCACAGGTTCAAACAGTGATAAGCCCACTTTAATCACATCTGTTCGGCATTTTTGCAGAAACCTATCATAAAACCCTTTACCATAACCGACTCGAAAGCCGTGTTGATCAAAACCTAATAAGGGTATCAGCACCATGTCAATTATGTCATCTGAACAAAAAATGGCGTTAATCGGTTCTGGAATCCCCCAGCGATTTTCCGTGATTTGAGTATGACTTTTGAGAATATAACTGTCCATAGTGCAAGTCTGAAAATGGCTTTTGGAAGTGATTAGCGTGATCTGGGGATAATGTTGAAAAATCTCTTGAATGATAATTTGGGTATTAATCTCATTCTGTTTCAAAATCGGTAAAAAAATATGCAGTGTTTTAATTTGGCGTAAATCAAAACGCTGAAAAAATTGCTGCCTAATCGCCTGACTTTGTTTTTGTAAGTCATGTAAACAGAGATTTTTTCTTTTGGCTAAAAACTGTTTTCTTAATTGCGCTTTAGTCATTGGATATCCGTTATAATTTGCTCTCAAAATAAATGTTGTTGGGTGAGCAACGTGTTGCCCATCATCGTATTTTATAAATAATATGATATTATCTGTTCTAAGTGTCAAAGTATGACTTACCACCTATCCGTTTTCAAATTTTGCTTAAAAACACATACATTTTCAAAGTATTTTATATTACAATATTATTTAAAATCATAGACTTATACTCTATTGAACGCCGTGCTGTGTGTGTTGAAAAGCTTTTGACAAACTGATAGGTGTTAAGCAAAGTATGAATCATCAGTTGATAACGGATAACTGATAACTGATTTTCACGCAAAAGTTGAGGCAAACAAAAACGGTATTTAGCTTCGCTGGCCTTCGGCCAGCGAAGCTAAATGTGAAACTGATAAGTGGCCAGCTTATCTTGACACGAATTGACACGAATTATTATCGTGAACAATCCCTAAAAATATTCATCACCCTGTAGGAGGAACGATGATTGTCCAGATAATAAAAGGGTATGTGCTATTTGATTTACGATTTATTATTGCACTCAGTGCAATGCTAATCATTTTTCCACAGTGTTCTTCGGCAGACACACTTTATGCCATTATTGCCGGCGATACCCGAAGCGAAATTATGGGTGCTGCCAATGACATTGCGCCTTCCGTTGAACAGGATTTGGCTAATATTCACTCTTTTATTAAGCGCATTTCGACTTTCACTCATCTGAAAGTGGCACCTGAAAATATCCATCTTCTTCGTGGCAAAGAAGAGGGGAAAGCACTCACTGCCACTCATTTAAAAACGCGCTTGAATAATCTATCGGTGACACCGAAGGATGTCATCATTTTTTATTATTCCGGTCATGGATTTCGTCTCAAAGGCAAATCGTCACCTTGGCCTTACATGAGTTTAGCGGGCGACTACCTAGAACAAGAAGCTGTGGCTTTGGATGACGTGGTTAAAATGCTTCAGAACAAAAAACCGCGTTTTTTTATCGCGTTAGTCGATGCTTGCAACACGCTTGAAAAGAAAGTCAATGGTGAAGATTTAACACCTCTTTCTGCAAGAGAATATTTGTCGACTTATAAGCAGATCGGCCAGTATCAACACTATTATCAAAAGCTGTTTGAAAACAGCAGTGGTTACATCATTGCCTCTAGTAGTATTCAAAACCAAAATGCTTATGGCGATAAAAATAAAGGTGGCCTGTTTACGACGGCCTTTTTGAACCACTTTTATGCATCAGCCGAAAAATCCTCTTCTCCCAGTTGGCATAGCATTATGGAAAAGGCCAGTCAAGTTATCTATGCCATTGACAAGCATCGCCAGATACACACCCAATTGCCACAATATGAAGTGAATCTGAAAAATTATACGTGGGATAGTGATGCTAATGACGAAGACAAGTTAGTCGCCTATTTTCCAAATTATGGCATGGACAAAGACATCCGTTTTCCGCAAAAAGGCTTAGTGGCTTATTACCCATTTAATGGTAATGCCCATGATCACAGTGTTCATCAGTATCATGGTACGGTGGTGAAAGCCACTTTAACGGCCGATAGATTTGGACACCCTAACAGTGCCTATTTGTTTGATGGAAACGAGAGTTATATCAGGGTACCTCACCATGATTCATTAAACCTAAAGGGCGATTTTACCCTTTCCTTTTGGGTTGAACGCCATTCTGAACCCACGCTGAAAAATGTCCAAAGTGTGATTTCTAAAGGCAGTGATGGCCAAAATAGTTATTTGTTTCGAGATGCGGGTGGCACCTTTGCACTGTATGATGAAACGGGCCAAAATGATCAGATTTTTGCGGGATTATCTACCCAAAAATGGTACTTCATCACGGTAACGATAGATCAACGTGCCCAGAAAATGAGCTATTATTACGCTGTTTTGGGTGATAAAAAACTCAATGTCAAGGAAAAAACACTGTCTCATGACTATGAAATCAGCAATGAGTATCCTTTAGTGATGGGCAGACATTTTGGGAATCAAGAGGGTACAAGAGGCCCACTTGCCCATTATGAAGGCAAAATCGATGATATTTTTATCTATCAGCGGGCCTTATCCTTGTTAGAGATTCAAAGTTTATGGGATACAACCAATACATCACGCGGCCCAGAAACGCCTGAAGAACAAGACAAGTTGTGTTTTGAAGCTCAAGATGACGGATGTGGAGAAGACTGTGTCGAATTTTGCGGGAAATCGTGCGACAGGGTGTGTGAATAACTACAAGGATTATTTATAATAAAGGATTAGATTGTCATGTTCCCCAATTTCTTATCCTATCATAAGCAATCCTTTTACTGATTGAATTTTCAGTTATCAGTTATCAGTTATCAACGCCTTGATATTCTCTCCACCGTTATAACTGTTGGCTATTAAGTTAAAAGTAATCGCGATCTTAGGTAACTCGAAAAAATTAATATACCACTGGGCTCGCGCGTGGGATTGCCCCTACAACACCGACGGTAGGGGCAATCCGTAGGGTTGCCCCTTTTTGGGTCGATTATTTTTTGCGAGTTGCCTTATGACAGTGCCAAGTATAGCGTTTCCCAATTGAATGAACCGAAGGTGGGCTACGCTAAGTACAAATTATTTGAGTGCCAAATTTATTTTGCTGCCCTCTTTTCAAACCCAATTTATTTTGCGGCCCTCTTGGAGTGCCAAATTTATTTTGCTGCCCTCTTTTCAAACCCAATTTATTTTGCGGCCCTCTTTTCAAACCCAATTTATTTTGCGGTTCGATTTTCTTGATATAACTGTACGTCATGAGATCGGGAAACGCTATATATAAGAAGGAATTGGATTGTGGAGTCACCTGGTTTAAATCATTTTTTATAGACAATCCATGTCGTTAGGGTTTAAAGACGTTCCAGAAAAAACGTTTGACGTTGCTCATCCGTCAGCCCTTGACGTGGAACACTGTCACGCGCAAAGTCAATCAGATTTTGGGGCGTTGGAAAAACGGGAATACGCCACAATCGAGCCATTTTCTCTTTGGAAACGGTGACAAACTGCTGTTGTTGTTTATCAGCACTAAAAACAACCTGAATCACGGGTTGATCATGGCCTGCTAATACCAACAAGGAACGACCGGTTTTCACATCCCAAAGACGCGCGGTTTTATCATCCGAAACGGTGACAACACGCCGTCCATCTGGACTGAAAGCGAGATGATTAATGAAATCGTTATGCCCTTCTAACACAAAGCGTTGCTTACCCGTCTCGACATTCCACAAGCGAGCCGTTTTATCCCAAGAAATGGTGATCACCTCTTTTCCATTTGGACTGAATTTTGCCTGACTGACAGTACTAATATGGCCGTTTAATTCAAAGCGTTGTTGGCCCGTTTGAACTGCCCATAAACGCGCCGTTTTATCATTGGAAGCCGTCACCAGAAGCTGTCCATCGGGACTCAAATCGACGGCTTTAATCTCACCTTGATGGCCTGTAAAGACGGCCAATTGTTTTCCCGTTTGAACTGCCCATAAACGCGCCGTTTTATCCTTAGAAGCGGTCACAACATGCTGCCCATCTGGACTGAAAATCGCTTGATTGACGCGATCAAGATGCCCAACTAACACAGCCACGGGTTGGCCTGTTTGAACGGCCCATATCCGGGCCGTTTTATCTCTTGATGCCGACACAATGTATTGTCCATCAGGACTCAATTCGACAGAGTAGACATAACTGTGATGTCCTTTCAATACAGCAAGTGGTTTACCCGTATCAACTGCCCACAAACGCACGGTTTTATCCATTGAAGCGGTCACTATCAAAGCCGAACTGAAAGCCACATCAGTCACCTCTGCTTCATGGCCTATCAGTTCAACAAGTACTTGACCCGTTTTCGCATCCCACAAGCGAGCGCTGTGATCCTTTGAGGTTGTGATCACCTGTTGTCCATTCGGACTGAATGCCGCGCCAGTGATCTGCTTTTCATGTCCGGTAAACACCGCAACCGATTGATTAATGTCAAGTGCCCATAAACGAGCGGTTTTATCCGCAGAGGCTGTCAACACCGTTTGTCCATCAGGACTGAATGCCGCATCAGTCACCGTTTTCTCATGCCCTGACAATCTAAACAGGGGTTTACCCGTCAAACCTGCCCATAAACGCGCGGTTTTATCTGCCGATACCGTCACAATGCGCTGTCCATCAGGGCTAAAATGAGCCGAACTGACTTCCGCTTCATGTCCAGATAGCTTCGCCAGTTGTTTCCCCGTCTGAACATCCCATAAGCGAGCCGTTTTATCACTGGAAGCCGTTACCACGCGCAGGCCATCAGGACTGAATTCAGCCTGATTCACAAAACCCTCATGACCCCTAAACCGGCTCACTTGTTCACCTGTTTGAGTATTCCACACCGCGGCTGTTTTATCAGTTGAAGCCGTCACGATGCGTTCACCCTCTGGACTGAAGGCCACATACCAAATCGCTCTATCCTGTTTCAAGGGTTCAAAAACGGGTTGATGCGTGTTGACATCCCACAAACGCGCCGTCTTATCAAAAGAAGCCGTTACCACAAACTGTCCATTCGGACTGAAAGTCGCATATCTGACGGCATGTTGATGGCCTTCAAGCACGGCAATCGGTTGCCCACTTTTCGCATCCCATAAACGGGCCGTTTTATCCTTAGAAGCCGTGACAACAAGCTGTCCATCAGGACTGAATTCAGCATGATAAACCGCATCCTGATGTCCTTTCAAAATCGAAATGGTTTCGCCATTCTCCCGCCACAAACGCGCCGTGTTATCCTTTGAAGCCGTCACAATGCGTTCACCTTTTGGACTGAATTGAGCGTCCCACACTTCATCATCATGTCCGATGAACTGCACCACTTCCTGCCCCGTGTTCACATCCCACAAACGAGCGGTTTTATCATCAGAAGCCGTCACGATCCGCTGTCCATCGGGACTCAAATTCGCCTGAGAAATCAGCTTATCATGTCCCATCAGCACCCGACGTTCTCGCAAATTACTCACCGCGCTATACAAGGCCACTTGGGCTTCCAGCACAAAAGGCCTGTCAAGATGGGCTATCGATTTCGGCAACGCTTCCAAGGCTAATAAGGTACCATTCGTGGCATTGCCTTTTTGCGTTTCTTGATGTGACATCGCCGCCAGAAATAACGATTGGTTTTTCAGGGCATGATTTCTTTCGTGTTCCGCTTTTTGCGCCGAGAGGCGCGATAAAATCCCAAAGCTCACAGACACGATAACCGCTAATAGAATACTGGCTGCCACAGTGCCAATCAAAGCCTGACGAACCCGTTTTTGTTTTTGAAGCGCCGCTTTGCTTTTAAGCAACAATTGTTGCTCTATCTCGCTTAAATCCGGCAAACCTTGGCGAATAGTGCTAACTTGTTTTTCATTGAACAGCGCCCCAGAGGTTTTCCATTCAGCCAGGCCGCGATCTAACGTTTCTTTCGCCTTTTGGCGTACCCTCTCACGCTCATCAAACCAGCTTCGCACCTTATCCACCATAAATTCATGCGATAATGAATAACTGGCTTGACGAACTTCTACCACCCGTCTCTCTCTTAATTTTTCAATTAATTCAAGGAGTTCACTTTCTAAACGATCCGGCAAGGCGCGGTGCAAGTCTTTTAAAGAAACAAATTGGCACGTTCCAACGGTTTCTATCATCGCTTTTAACAATGCATGGACAATAGCCGTTTTTTCTGCTGTAGGGGCGATTTCTTCAACTGTCTTATCCAGATAAGTCTGCAAAATCGCTTGTGCGCCCCCCAATTCTTGATAGAGTTTCGCATTAATGACTACCATGCTTTGAGATTTTAAACGCTGATAAGCTGCCTCATATAACTGATTACAGACAATTTGTAAATGAGGCGGATTAATGCCCTCATGTTCACGGGTTTGAGCCACTAAACCGGTTAACAAAACCTCATCAACAAACGCCTCATCATAACCGATTTTAACATCAAGATTCTCTAACGGCTTGATAATCGCTTCCCGCGCCTCCTTATAGCTTAAAGGTTGTAAATTAAAACGCGCCGATTCATTCAAGAAAGTCGGCAAAACCGTCTCAAATTCAGCCACCATTTGCCCCAAAAACTCTTGACGCAATGTAAAAATAAAATTCATTTCTTGAGCATTGCTATTATCCATACACTCCTTAAACGCTTCAATAAAGGCCCGCCGTGTCGTAGGCGAGACATTCAGCAAAAAGCGTTCAAATTGATCAAAAATGACGACCAGATGGTTATCTTGTGTTCTAAAATGTTGAATCAATTGTAATAAGGAAGCCGAAGCCGTTTCGACAATCTGATGATGCTTAATTAAATACTCGCGCAATTGTTGTAGCGGTTCAGAATAATCACGAAAAGAGACGTAGGTATAACCATTATCCGCCAAACGGGGAATCAAACCCGCATTGACTAAAGAACTTTTACCGGCCCCAGACGCACCATTAATAATAATCGTTTTATGACGCGGCACCTTACCAGCTAGTTCATCAATTATCGCTGAACGTCCATAAAAAATATCTTGATCAGACAGATCATAAGAAGCCAGAAATTTATAAGGAGAAGAAGTGAATTGTTTAACGGTTTGCTGAATGATATTTTGAATAACGGTTTTATTGCCCGCCACAATATCGCCCCCAGCTTGTAGGCTAACATCGCCAGCCACATCGCCGATCTGGAAACCGGTTTGAGTGTTATCAGAAGGTGATGAATTTTTCATTGCAGGATTCAGTTATCAGTTATCAGTTATCAATGCTTTGATATTTTATAGCGTTTCCCGATTGCATGAAATACAAAATCAATCAAAAAAAATTAAAATGCTAAGGCCCCGTAGGGGTTTTCAGGCTAAAGTTTCGCCCCGCTAAACTTTAGCCTGAAAATGTGAATAGCCCCAGGTGCAAGCTGGGGTTGCATGGGGAAAGCCTAAAATGTTTGTATTTAAGCCAATAGGGAAACGCTATAAAGGCCTCATTTGAGTGAAAATTTAAACCGGGTTTGCTGGTTGGAAGACACCAATAGACAAGCTCAGCCCTAAATCATGCAGAAAACGGTTTAAACGGATAAGGTTAGGACTGTTTACATTTTCCGCATTGAAATCATCCACGAAGTGGTGTACTGAATCCGTTTCAGAAGTTTCAGCGAGATTTTTTAAAGCTAATAAAAAGGCGTTAAAATCACCTGTTTCCAATACTTCATTTAGATAAGCGGCTCTATCTGCTGGATCATTTAAATAATGAGCTGCTTTATAAGGACGACTTGCCATAGTTATTCTCCTGTATGTTCGTGCCAATATTCAATGGCTGTTTTCACATCTCGGTTTTGAGTTGATTTATCGCCTCCTAAGAGCAATAAAATAATGCTCTCTTCTTCTTTTCCATAATAAATGCGAATACCTTTACCATAAGTCAGGCGCAATTCATATACGCCTTCAAACAAATATTTATGATCACCAAAGTTACCCGCTGCAACTCTATCAAGTCGAGTGAGTACCTTAGCTTTTGCTTTTTTATCACGCAGATTTAAAAGCCATTCTCCAAAATGCGATCGACCTTCAGTATTATCTTCATAAACTTTGTGTTGCCTGAATTGAAAGACAGTTCAAAATTGAGCGTACAACGTTGTTCGCGAAGCTAAACTAAACCAGCAATCCGTTTAATCCGAGAATCCGTTGTACTATTTACAATCTAGTCAGGGAATCTAGCGTGGAAATGCTTAATATCCAAGCCATTCATCAAGAGATATAGTATTACAACAATAACTATCGCAAAAAAACAATACCTAAATCAATGACAGGAATAGCTAAATTCAAACGTAAACGCAAAGCAATCCAATCTCCTAATGTTTCGCGCAATTCACGCCGACAACCTTCTAATGTCTTATGATTTGCCCACACACCTTGAAAATGGGGTATTTCTCCCTGTGCCATCATCCTCAATGATATCATAAACAGCTTCTTCCATAGCGGCATCAATGTGGTTAATAAGCATTATGGTTAATCTCCAAATGACGGATATAGCCCGTTTTACCCAGCTACTTATTCTGCTTCGATCATGACAATCAGCATCATCAGCGTTCTATCAAAAAATCAGCGCCAATGATGACAATCAATATAGCTGACATTTTATCATATCATCTATCATTACCCCTCGCCCTTGCTCAGTGAAAACTATTTCAGTTCGAGGAGCAACTTCGTATAGTCATGATGAACTGGTTAATGGGCAAGAATATACTTCTCGCATGATCCAAGTCTTGCCAGTTTGACGAGATGCCCATACAGTGATGTAATGTCCGCCTTTATTGGGATCATCACCTAATAACTGTTGAAATGCCCCGTCTATCAATTCTTGACGGGGAACGTAATAATGTAGCGCCCGATCAATCGGGCCGTAAGATGAGAATTTTCGCATGTTGTTGAACCATTCAATAAATTTATCTTGATTAGGCAATCCATGTTTGCCTCTGCACTCTCATTCAATTAACTATTAGAGAGGGTATCAGCTTATAGATAGGAAAGAGCGCCAATCAAAATCAGCATCAATCAGGCCATAATCAGCATCATCTGCGTTCTATCAAAAAATCAGCGCCAATGATGACAATCAATATAGCTGACATTTTATCATATCATCTAATCATTACCCCTCGCCCCTATTTTTGCTATACTTTTCAGTGTAATGATTTTTTTAAGCACACTGAGGATAGGCATAATGCAAAAACTCATTTTGATCATGTTATTTTGTTTTACCCAAACAGTAGGCGCAACTTTTGAACTCACCTTCTCGCCATTAAAGCCTACCTATCAGGTAGGTGAATGTATCTCTTTGAAATTACAAGAAAACCTACAAGCCGCGTCTCGTTTTCACCGCGTTGATTTATGGGCTGAGGCAGAATTACCCAGCGGTGACTTATTATTTATGACACCATTTGCCTTTGAGCCTTTCAGTCCAAAGCCGCAACTTTTCAGAAAGTCATTGGAAGCCACAGCGGCATGATATTTTGGATTTTGAAGTGGTGGTGGATTTGAGTGGGCAGTATACCTTCCATGCGGTTTATTGTGAGGGATGATGATTAGGCAGATAAGTCAATTTACCGGTTATGGTAATATATTGCCCTACGGCCAATGTTTTTATTAATTGAGTCTCATCAACCTGACACTTCACTGGCACCGAGGGTTGGATGAATCACATATTGGTTATCATTAGTCACTCCAAGCTGCTCACTGATTGAACCAAAAGCAGATTCTTTTTTGTTTTTTAAGGGATTAATTTCTGGCGTTTGAATTAATGTTTGCCTGTAAGGCAAAAACACGACAATATTTTTAATTGTTAATTTTTAATTTTTAATACTTAATGGTGGAGGCATAACCCTTAACTGTTCATTATATATAACACATCAAATTCAAAAAATATTTATTAATGCGTTCAATTGTACAACGAAATTGTTATAATGGATTGTTTTTTAGTTTTCTTCTAGCTTTTTCAAGTGCCTCTCCACAAATCTGTTATACAATCAGGATATTTTATGGCATAATTGAAACTTGGATATTTTATTTTTCCGAGTTCCTTATTCTTGATGTTCTCGTTTTTCGTAAAAACGGGGGGTTTAAGCTTTGCTATTAGATAGGGCTATAAAATTAAGTGTTTGTTTTTATTCTAATAAGAATAAATATAGGTTTAAGAGTATTCTAAAACGCTTTATAAATCAGTGTGTTAAAATAGAACATTGAGTTATTGGGATGACTTTGGTTTTTACATTTTTAGAGAAATAACACTGCGAGAAATAAGAATGAAAATAGTTATACTGGGCGGTGATGGTTTTTGCGGTTGGCCAACATCCCTGCATTTTTCCAACAAAGGCCACGAAGTGGCCATAGTCGATAATTTGTCTCGGCGAAAGATAGATGTTGAACTAGAGGTGGAAACGCTTACACCCATTACATCAATTCATACCCGTCTCAATGCGTGGAAAGAATTGACGGGTAAAGAAATTCAGTTTTTCAACATTGATATTGCGAAGGAATATTACCTTTTTATCTCGTTTATCAAAGATTTTCAACCGGAGGTGATTGTCCATTTTGCGGAGCAACGTGCCGCACCTTATTCAACCCTGTCGGAGCGTACTAAACGCTATACGGTTGATAACAATCTCAATGCCACCCATAATGTATTGTGTGCGATTGCAGAATCGGGCCAAGATATTTATTTAGTACATTTAGGGTCAATAGGCGTTTATGGCTATCACACGACGGCAATGCAAATCCCTGAAGGCTATTTGAATATTAAAGTAGAATCTCACTCTGGTGAACTGGTCAATCAAGAAATACTCTATCCACCCGACACGGAAAGTATTTATCACATGACTAAAGCACAGGATCAACTTTTTTTTCATTACTATAATAAAAATAACGGTATTCGCATTACTGATTTACATCAAGGCAATGTTTGGGGAACCCAAACCCAAGAAACCCGATTGGATGAACGATTGATTAATCGTTTCGATTATGATGGTGTCTATGGTACGGTACTTAATCGGTTCATGATACAATCTGCGATAGGATATCCATTAACAGTGTATGGTAGTGGCGAACAAACCCGCGCTTTTATTCACATTCAAGACACCGCGCGTTGCATTGAATTAGCTATTAATAATCCACCAAAAAAAGGAGAAAAAGTACAAATCTTTAATCAAATCACGCAAGTACATCAAATTAAAGATTTAGCCGAAACCATATCGAGAATAATTGGTGGAGAAGTTTCTTATGTTGACAATCCTCGCAAAAACATTGAAGACAAAGAAAATGAATTTTTTGTTGCTAAGGAATGCTTTTTATCTATGGGCCTGAAACCTATATTTTTGGAGGAAGGCCTTATCAGCGAGATTCACGATATCGCTGGAAAATACAAGCATCGCTGTGATCGTTCCAAAATTCTACCACCACGATGGACTTAAAATTGGCCGTCAGTGAGCACTGAGACTGATCATTGCTTACTGATAATTGAGATAGTGTTAATGGACAAATATAAGACCTATTTATCGTTTTTAATCGCTAAAGTTCATAAGAATTTTAAAAGACGTCAAATATCCAAGCTTTTCTCATGGCAACCATTGCCGGAGCTTGAAACAGGATGCACAGCAATTATGGCTATGTGTTCCAGAATGCCTTATGTTCTAGGGGGCAATCTTTCTTGTCTTGATAAAAATAAAGGGGACGTTCTCAAAGAAGTTATTATTACTGTTGATGCTGAGAAAGGGGCCTTAGCATCAGGATTTGAAGACGATATTATCCAGAAATTTCCGCGGTTAAAAATAATTTTTTTATACTACAACCGCCAACAAGCTGAGTTTACGGCCAAAGTTAATGATCCTTACATTTACTCCTGGCTATCGTGGGGTACGTGCATGAACCATGTTCGCACTAAAACGGTACTGATTCACGATTATGATGCACTGATGTTATCGGGCAAAGCCCTTGAAAAACGCTATCATGCCTTTATAAAATCAGGGGCAAAATTTCAGGGGATTACCTGGTGTAAAATCAATGGTTTTGAAGCAAATGATCATCTGGCAACCACCTTTGAAGCCTTTCTTGATGTCAATTGGATTCGCTCATTTTCACCCGTGATGGGATATAATAGAGTAGGTTTATTAAAAGGACGCAAGGTTGATTATGATACCTACTTAGATATTCAGGCGAATCATACCCCGGAAAATCGGCGCACGATTATACCGATGAGTGAAGAGGAATTAGTCCATCCCTCACAGATGATTACCCAATACATGAGGTTTAGGAACTCGCCGGGTAAAGCTTTACCTTGCAATGCGGTAACTATGATACCTTTTTTCCACTTTATATCTGGGCAAGAAAACGCTATCATCAATGCGACACAGGCCCTCCAACTGGGAAATCTAGAATATGTTGATCTTTTGTCAGATGGTGTTATATTCAACTTTTCTCAGCTAGACACCAAAGCGGTTGATTTTATGTTGAAGCTGATGGTTCAAGCACTTATTGGGCTGGGCATGAAACCTTTTAAAGAATTTATTGATTACGGGACGGCACTTTATAAGGTTTGCAAAACGCCACCAGAGCAAATTTGGGTGGGTGATTTTACCAGCGCGCAAAGGGAGTGGATTGAGGGTGCAAATAATCTTTAATCTGAATGAGAGAGTTTTTTATTTATGTCACCTTTAGCTGATTGGGTAGGACAGACTTTAGAAAGTGTTTTTCTTTAACACACAAATTAACAATTAACACAGATCACCTGCCCAATTATTATCCAATAGATTAACGACGTATGATACTAGGTTCTGTTGACATTTGTCAAACAAAAATAGACTTGTCAATGAGTTATAAAAATATTAACTCAACGATAAATAAATGACTTGTTGTGAAATGTCAACAGAGCCAAAAAACTTTTAGGATTAAGTTATAAAAATGAATCATTTTTATAGAATAACTAATTATTCAAGGGTGATAGTAAGAAAATTACTCTATCCTATATATGATTCTCTATGTATTAACGAGCTAGATACCCCCCAAAAAGTGATTTTGTTGTTATCTCATATGCGAGCGGGTTCTACTCTTTGTGTCAATTTACTCTGTACCAATCCTGAAATAATTGGAATGGGGGAAACCGGCATTCGTTATTCTTCTGAAAGTGATTTTAGAATACTACGGGGCAAAGTCTATAGCAGACGTTTGAGACTATCGGTAACCGAAAGGTATATCCTTGACAACCTTAACCATAATTTAAATATATCAAATCCTGATATTTTCTTCAATGAAAATGTCAAGTGTATTTTTTTGCTGAGGGACAGTGAAAGTTCTCTTTCAAGTTTATTAAATGAAAAATTTTTAAAGATGGCTTGTCCCAAGCAAGTTGATGGGAAAGTATGGGCATCTCACTATTATAGAAACCGTTTAGCTAAGTTGACGGAGTATGCAAAACTCATTAACGATAAAGAAAAGTCTTTGTATCTTACTTATGAACAATTAATTTCTGATACTAAAACTACACTTAATAGTTTAAAAAGTTTTCTTGATACACAATGTTATTTCTCAGAAAAATACACGCCATTATCCTCAAAAGGTCTTTTTGGATTAGGGGCAGTTGGTGATCCCGTTTCAAAAAAATTACATCAGGAAAAATTATTAGGAAACAAAACCCAAAAACCTCGTTACCTTCGGAAATCTCGAAAGAATGTTTGGAAAGTTATCAAAGTGCAAATGCTACTTTGTTAAAGTATTGTCATTGCATAGGTGAAAATTAATATTGGATGGATAGAATTTTATAACAATACCTTCGCTAATTTTAAAATATTAGCCATTTCCAAAAAAATACTACAATATTTTACCATTTAGCGATGGTATTGTTTTAATGGTTTTAATGGAGTAAATATTTATGAATAATCTCATTCAGAAATTTTATGGGCCAATGATGGTGATGACATTGAGCACCTTGTTGTTGTCTTCTTTTCTCTCAGCAAATGAAGCCATCTTAGTAGGTGCTTTAGATAGCGGTTCGCATTACACCTGCGGAATCAAAACGGACAACTCCATCGTATGTTGGGGCCAAAACCACTATGGTCAAGCTACACCACCAAGCGGCACTTTTCTTCAAGTTAGTGCGGGAAAAAAACATAGCTGCGGGCTTCAAACGGACCAGACTGTGGCATGCTGGGGCTACAACGGGGATGGTGAAGCCACGCCCCCAAGCGGTACTTTTTTCCAAGTCAGTGTCGGCTGGGAGCACACATGTAGTATTAGAACCGATAATACCGTGGAATGCTGGGGGAAAAATGATTATGATCAAGCCACTCCGCCAAAGGGTACTTTTATCAAAATAAGCACAGGCTATGAACACACATGTGGCATTCGTACTGATAACACCGTGGAATGCTGGGGCCGTAAGGGGAACCCTTGGAATGATGGCCCTAAATCTAATATTGGTGATCAGATTATCCCTCCTAGCAACACTACCTTTTCCCAAATCAGTGCAGGTGGGTGGCACACTTGTGGGATTCGTGCCAACGACAATACCGTGGTATGTTGGGGCCACAACGGGGATGGTCAAGCATCACCACCAGAAGGTACCTTTTCCCAAATCAGTACTGGTATATATTACACCTGTGGAGTCAAGACTGACAACACTGTGGCTTGCTGGGGATGGAACGAAATGGGTCAAGCTAAACCGCCTAACAGCACTTGTACTTCTCGGAACGATAAATATCCAAAAGACGTTTGTTCTTCACCCTCGAATGTGAATTTTTCCTATGTCAGTGCCGGAAAAGGGGGAGAAAAGGATGTTCACACCTGCGGCGTGCGAACCGACAATACCGTGATATGTTGGGGCTATAATGAGTATGGTCAAGCTACCCCACCGCCGTGCTTGAGAGTGAAATCATCCGAGCCTCAAACAGCGGCATTCCTTCCCTATGGTATCCTCTATGGTGTTCACAAGGATGGAACAAAGGATTCTCAATTTTTCACTATTGACACCAGAACTTTCGTTCCCAATGTACTTGGCCCCGTTTACGAAAACTACAACATCGCCGCATTAGCTATCCATCCGTTGACCCATCAACTTTTTGCCGTTTCTGGTGATCAAATTAATAAAAAAGGGTATTTTTACCAACAAGTCGCTCATAACCTTTTGGAAATCGGCGGGACGAGCTTTAGAGAAGTTGAGGGTATTTCGATTCATTCCGATGGAACGTTCTGGGGATGGGCCGCGGATGCTGGGCTGTTCAAAATAGAAACTGACGAAAATAATGAACCCTATCTTAGAACGCTCGAATTGGTTTTACCGATCAGTGGAGAAGTTCAAATTGAAGACATCACTTGGAACCAAGCAGGTACCCTACTCTATGCTGTCGAAAACTTACAACATGAGGAGACTCTCCCAGACAGCTTTGATGAAAATAGCCCAAAATCCGCGATAACAGGAGCCAGATTGTGGGCTTATCATATCAGTGACGGTGCTATAAGCACGGTATGCGACAAACGCATGAGTTCGTTAGGGGAAGAAATCGAAGCACTGGAAACGCTGCCAAACGACAACGACACGTTACTATTCCACTTTAGTGGACATGATAATCTGACTTTCGGTGTTTTGGATGTGCAAACGTGTCAGATAGTGCGAAAGGAAATTCCCACAAATTACTACGTTGAAGAGCGTGGTGATCCCGCAGTCTACAAAGATCGTGTAAGAAGTTATAACAATGTAAAAAGCTTTGCTTGGTTTTCTTGTGCGCCTTGATGTAGGAAACCGTTAAGGAGCATCGGTTTTTTTTCACACTGTACAAAAAGTCGCCATTATTTTGGTAAATGAGGTCAATCTTTAAGCGAGATGAATTGCATAAATATATTTGATTTATCATGTTTTTTTATAGATCGCCGCCAGATTATCAATTCGCCCATTTACTAAAACAATGCGATATCAACTCTCAATTGATAGTTCTCAAATCTAACCTATTGCACAGAACACTATTCATTTCAGCGGCTAATTGATTAAAACCTTTTTCTAAATCACCTTTTTTAGCTTCGATAACGATCTGTTCTTGTTTTGAGCGAAACAGATAATCAATGTAAGTACTGAAGCATAAAATAAACCGGTATTTTCATTGAGTTTCCCCTTTAACTTCTGTGTTAGGGGGAATTTAAAATACCTGAAAACTTGTGCTTCAGTACTTAACAACTCAATTTTTCATCTATCTCTATTGGGTATTCTATATTCAATCTTGCTTCAACGCTTCTCAACACGCCATGTCATATCGGCGCAATCATCAATTCTCTTTTAGCGGTTTCTGAGTTGATAGAAATTTTGGGGATGATTAAATAATATGAGGCCCGTAAATTGTCAATCCATTCTTAGATCAATTTCTGTGCTAATGGCTAGCGTCAGCGCTTGTGTTGAAAATGAATACCCCAGTTCAGCGACGATTTCTTCAGTAGGATTCCCCATTTCAAAATAATCACTGAAGGTATATTTTTTGCCTTCTTTAAAGATTTTTCGCGTCATTGTAATGAGTCTTCAGATAGTTACGGCAAAAGGGCAACCACAAGGGATTGCCCCTACAAGCCGCCCGTAGGGGTAAGGCTAGGCACGCGCCCATTTTCGGGATCATTGAAAGGTAGCAAGCTGGTAGATTATGATTTGAAAGTTGCCTTAGCAAGAATAGCTTGCCCCGTTTCACTGTTTGCTTGTAATTCTAAAAGTCGTCCTTGGGGATGATGATGTAATTGAATTTGTATATCTGCGGCTGGTGTCATTTGTCCGCCTTTTTCAGGCCATTCAATTAAGCATAAGCTATCGTTTTCCAGATAGTCGCGTATGCCTAGATATTCGAGTTCTTCTGGATCGCCTAAACGATAGAAATCGAAATGGTAAACCCTGCGGCCGTTGATTTTGTAAGGTTCTACCAGTGTGTAGGTGGGACTTTTCACGGTGCCTGTGTGTCCCAAGGCGCGTAAAAATCCTCTGACTAAGGTTGTTTTACCTGCTCCTAAATCGCCGTATAAGTGTAAAATGCTGCGACTGGAACAGGCGTGTGCTAGATTGCTGCCAAAGGCTTCCATTTCGGCGGCTGTGGGTATGATGTGAGACATTCTGCTTTTAATTCTGGGTTGGCGTAGTGACGTAACCAAGGTAATAAGTCGCTGGGTAATAATCCGCGCTCGCCGTCTCGTGCTGCTCTATCACCGGCTCTACCGTGTAAACACACGCCGACATTCGCGGCTTCAGTGGTAGAGAGGCCTTGTGCCAGTAAACCGGCAATGACTCCGGTCAGCACGTCGCCCATACCACCACAAGCCATTCCGGGGTTGCCGGCTGTGCAAACACCCACTTGGCCGTTAGGCTCAGTGACTAAAGTACCCGCGCCTTTAAGTATACATACGTTACCAAAGCGTAGTTGTAAAGCACGTACTGCGGCTACTCTATCGGCTTGAATCTCAGTGCTAGAACTCTCCAATAAACGAGCGGCTTCCCCAGGATGGGGCGTTAATACGCTGGAAAAAAAACGAAAGGGGGTTTTAGCCAGCAAATTGAGTGCATCGGCATCGACTACGACGGGCTTTTGTAAGTTCTTGATGGCTTCTAACATGGCACGCGCCCAAATGGATTGACCGAGTCCAGGCCCAATCGCTATGACGTTGGCCTTGTTTAATAAGGGTTCAAGTTGTTCTGCTGTTTCTATGCCATGACTCATGATTTCAGGGCATGTCAGATTGAGTAATGCGGCATGGCTACTGCGAGTGGCTACACTGACGAGTCCAGCCCCTACCCGCGCGGCGGCTTCGGCAGCGAGACGTACAGCGCCTGTCATTCCACTCTCTCCGCCTATCAGTAGCAGATGTCCAAAGCTGCCTTTATGGGCAATGCGTGAGCGTTTCGGTAAAGCCGTTTTTAAAATATTATAATCAAGTCTGGTGACAATGGTTTTGATCGATTTATAAATGGTTGATGGGACTTGTAAATCGTTAAAATAGACTTTGCCGCAATAATCTGGCCCTGCGCCGGTAAACAAACCTTGTTTTAAACCAATAAAACTGATCGTCGCATCGGCACGTATTGCTACGCCTAAAACCGTACCGGTATCGGCATGTAATCCCGATGGAATATCCACTGATAATATTGGGCAAGTGCAACGGTTGAGAGATTCAATAGCTTCCCGACATGTTCCCGATATTTCACGGTCAAGTCCAGTACCAAAGAGTGCATCAACGACGACATCAACGATACTGAGTTTTTTGGCCGTAAATTCTTGTGCGATCAAACCGACTTCAGTCATGGCTTGATATGTTGTACGTGCCTCGCCTTTTAACTTAGCCGTATCGCCTAGTTGTATAACGGTCACGTCATAACCCGCTAAGTAGGCTAATCGTGCCAAGACGTAACCATCGCCACCGTTATTGCCTGTTCCACATAAGACTATAATACGACGTGCCTTAGGCCATCGGGATTTTAAAATACTAAAAGCGGCACAACCTGCACGTTCCATTAAACAGATACCCGGAATCCCCATTTCTTTAATGGCAATTCTATCAAGTTCGCGTACTTGGCTAGCACGATATAAGGGTAGGGGGAGCACTTTTTTTTCCATTGTCTGATTCAGTTATCAGTTATCAGTTATCAGTTATCAGTTCCACATTTAGCTTCGCTGGCCTTCGGCTCACGCGCTTTGTTTCGCTTCGCTTCACTACGCGCGTGAAATACAGTTTTTGCGCGCAAAAACTTTAGCGTGGAACCGAAGGTCAGCGAAGCTAAATCAGTTATCAGTTATTTTTTGTACGCTCGACACTTTGTCTTGGGCTTATTTAAATGATTAGCATAGACTGCAAAATAAATTTTTCACTCAAATCGCTTTCGCAAAATAAATTTTTCACTCAAATCGGGCATTCAAGATTTATTTTGATGACCTTTTTTTTAGAAATGCGCCCACTGAAACGTTTTGATTTTTCAGTTCCCTATTTATAACTGATGAGTGTCTTGGACCTATTTAATGATTAGGTATTTGAAGACAATATATTAAATAGGCTATAAGAGATTTAATGTACTTAATTGATAATTGTTCACTGATAACTGATAACTGATAACTGATTTAGCTTCGCTGACCTTCGGTTCCACGCTAAAGTTTCGCGAAGCTAAATGTGGAACTGATAACTGATAACTGTTCACTGATAATTGTTCAGTGATAAGTGAAACAGGTGTTCACGATAGTATTTAAGTTCTTCAATTGACTCGTAAATATCATTTATCGCTCGGTGTTTGGATTCTTTGTTAATTTCGGGTAATTTCGGTACCCAACGCTTTGCGAGTTCCTTTAGGGTACTGACATCGATATGACGATAGTGGAAATATTTTTCTAAATCAGACATGTAGTGAAATAAAAATCGCCTATCTTGGCACACGGTGTTGCCACACATGGGCGAGGTATCGGGGGGTAGATGGCGCTGAAGAAATTCTAAGGTGAGACGTTCTGCGGTAGCGATGGTGATATCGCTTTGCCGCACTCGTTGTGTCAAGCCTGATTCCCCATGATGACTGGTGTTCCATTCATCCATCGCAGCGAGTATTTCATCGCTTTGATGAATCGCTAACACGGGGCCTTCTTCAAGAGTATTCAGGTTGACATCTGTTACAAGTGTCGCAATTTCTATGATAGTATTTTTGTGAGGATCGAGGCCCGTCATTTCCATATCGATCCATATCAAGTTAGTTGGGTTTTGTGGCATAAGATATAAGGGATAAGGGTTTGGTAATGGGTAATAATGGAGCATGAAAAATGATTCAAGGCAAAAATATTCGATAAAAAAGTTTTTATATGCAAAAACTTTTTCCTTTGTACAAAAATTTTTGCCCTGAAGATTTATCAAGTCACTTTCAATAAGGATTGTCTTATAAGTCGTTAATTTGATATGATTCAAAATCACTTTCAATAAGGATTGTCTTATAATTCATTGATTTGATAAGATTCAATTCCACTTGGTTTAAATACTAATCTGCCCTGAAAGTTAGACTGTGAAGGTTGATTTTTATAGTTTGTTCGATAATCGGTTGGTTTTAGATATCACTCAAGCTCAAGAATATCAAGCTATTAGATTTCCACATTTAGCTTCGCTGGCCTTCGGCTCACGCGCTTTGTTTCGCTTCGCTTCACTACGCGCGTGAAATACAATTTTTGCGCGCAGCGTGGAATTGATATTTGAATAAAAGCACGACAAAAAGTGAATGACTTATTACCCACAAGCCATGACATTTTTCTTGATTTAAAAAAAATGCCATTTTAACTTGAATGTATCAAATAAAAGTAGTGTTTCTACTCCTAAGAGATTTTTATGATGAATGAGATTGTTGTGATAAATGACTTAACGGTCATTTTTTTAATATTTTTAATTTTAGGAACGGGATTACAAATCTGGTTAGTGATGCGGCATAAAGCTCATGTGCGTGCCCATCAAAATGCGGTTCCTAGCGCATTTTCCGAACAAATTCCACTAGACGATCATCAAAAAGCGGCTGATTACACATTAACAAAAATCGGTTTTGGGCAAAAGATGATGGCAATTGAAGTCTTCATCTTGTTATTGTGGATACTCGGTGGTTTACTTGAGTTGCTTGATCAAGGATGGCGCAGTATTGGCTGGTCAGAATTATGGACAGGAGTTGCCGTGCTGATTAGTTTTGGTTTATTGTCAGCCTTGATAGATTTTCCGGCGAGTGTGTACAGCACTTTTCGTATTGAAGCACAATTCGGTTTTAACCGCACCACACCGAGGTTGTTTATCACCGATATCTTGAAATCAATGCTTTTGACGTTGATTATCGGTATTCCCTTTGTCGCGCTGATATTGTGGTTGATGGCACATGCCGGAGAATTTTGGTGGCTGAGCGTGTGGGGGGTATGGATGGGTTTTAGTGTGTTGATGATGTGGGCTTATCCCACTTTTATTGCCCCTTTGTTTAATAAATTTAAACCCCTTGAAAATGAGGAATTAAAACAACGCATTGAAGCGTTATTACAACGTAATGGTTTTGCCAGTTCAGGCATTTTTGTGATGGATGGTTCAAAACGCAGCGGCCATGGCAATGCCTATTTTACCGGCCTTGGCAAAAATAAGCGTATTGTCTTTTATGATACTTTGTTGGATGACTTGAATAACGATGAAGTTGAGGCGGTATTAGCACATGAAATCGGTCACTTTAAACACAAACATATTCTTAAACGCATGGTGTGGGTGTCAATTGTGAGCCTCGGCGGCTTGGCACTTTTGGGGTTTTTGATGCAGCAAAACTGGTTTTACAACGGCTTAGGGGTTAGCACCCCTTCGACTTATATGGCTTTGTTATTATTTATGTTAGTCTTGCCCGTGTTTACCTTCTTTTTGTCTCCGATTTTAGCGTGGTTTTCGCGCAAGCAAGAATTTGAAGCAGATGATTTTGCGGCTGTGCAAGCTAACCCTCTGGCGTTGATACAGGCTTTAGTTAAACTTTACAAAGAAAATGCCAGTACCTTGACACCTGATCCTTTATATTCAGCGTTTTACGATTCGCACCCCCCTGCGCCCGTGCGTATCGCGCATTTATATAGTAAACTGAGTCCTTCTACTTCATAAATGGGAGTTTGACTCATGAAGATGACAGCTTATTTTTTGGGTAGTTTATTATTCGTCATTGCCTATTTGGCTCAGGCAGAAAATGCAACAGTTTCTCCCACTGTCAGTGAAATCGAAAACCTGACGGAAACGGCTAAAAAAGGCGAGCCGTTGCATAATGCTAACTGTGTGGCTTGTCATTCTCACGTTGTTTACATTCGTGAAAATCGTAGACTCCACAATTACGATAGTTTAAAAATCCAGGTGGAACGTTGTACTGAAACGCTTGGAATAGGGTGGTGGCCTGATGATGAGGAAATGCTGGCTGTGATTGCTTATTTGAATGAGAAATATTATAAGTTTAAAAAAACGAGCGATTGAATAATGATTGGGTCGTTCCGTTGAATCAATGCAGGTGACTCAAAAAACGGGAGTATGCCGTTGATTGATTGTCGTGCGAGGAAATAGAACGCTGATTTGACTGTATTAAAGAGTGATTAAACGGATTTAAAATCGGTGTGAATCATAACAAGAAGCCGAATCAGCGTTCTCTCAATTTATTTATTTGAAATTATTTGAAACCTAAAATGATAAATTGATTTTTAATAACACAGGCATGTTGTAGGGATTAGTTGTTTCAAATCAGATTGAGGTTTGACTAGGAAGGAATGTAGAGAAAATAGAGCAAAAAAAAAGCGCTGATGAACAGCGCTATTTTTAATGATTTTTATATTGTCTGCTTTCTATTGAACAGATTGGCTGGGGGAGGTATTATCAGTTATCAGTTATCAGTTATCAAGTTATCAAAACCTTGATAATTTTTTGATGTCTAAGGCTAATGAGTTTAAACAAAATTTTTTAGCAATAGTATCAATAAAAAACGGTAGCGAGGATAGGATTTGAACCTACGACCTTCGGGTTATGAGCCCGACGAGCTGCCAGACTGCTCCACCTCGCATCAACAAGTGCGTATAATACACACTTAATTTAATCTTTGCAACCCCTGTTTTCAATTTTTTTGATTTTTTTTGTAAGAAGTTGATTTGCCTTAACTAAATAAATTATTTAAATAGATATAGAATCAACCCTTATCGACAAAAACCAACACCTTGTACTGCAAAAGGGAACGGCATTATAGTTAATAAAAAATTTTTTTGCAAGCAAAAATTTCATTTTTTTTGCTATCCGCCATTTTTAGGGTTAATTGTTAATTATTAATTATTAATTATTAATGTAAAACATTTGGAGGCGTGAAAGACAAAAGGGAGATTAAGGTGAATATCTTTAAATGGTATCTTTGGCAAGTGACATAGCTCAATCTGAATGTATATTGGAAAATAATCACAAAAATAATCAAATAATTATTGATTCACCTTAAGTATCCTTTTGCCTTTCAGCGCCATTTTGATATTAAGCCGTAATAAGGGCCTCTCGGACAAATAAAATACCCCAAAAGTCATTTATAATTCAATGATTTAAGTAAAATGAGTGGTCTATTATTTTCACGCACGGCCCTAACGAGAATAAAGCAGTAGAGGTTTTGTTCTTTACGCTTATGGGCCCGTCATAAGTCAGTTTTGACTTCAAAGAAATAATTGACCGTTTGAAGTATAACAATTAATAATTAACAATTAACAATTTATTATTAACCATTATTCCAGTTGCTTTAAGGTTTTTTCGATTTCATCAGTTCGCTTGCGAGTCTGTTCTTCCAAACAAGTGAAATTTTGGCTATTGGCTAAGCTCGAATGCCAGTGACAATGCGAATCACGATATTTAATCCAAGCGCGTTGTGCATTGATGAATTTGATCCGATTGTCTGTTTTATTAACATTTTCACCTTCACCATTTTTCTTATTGAGCCCCATTTTTTTCGTTAAGGCAATAATGATGCGGTTATACACCTCTTGAAGGCGTTTATCCTGGATTTGATAGGCCTTCTCAACATCAATTGGCATTTCCATTGGCATTACGGCCCCCGTTATCTTCAGATCACCCTTCGATGCCTTGGTATCAGTTGTTGGGGCAGCCCTTTTTATCATGGGGGCAGGATCAGGCTCTGCCCTCACTTTTTCGTTTATCAAACTCGTATCCGCTATCCAGATGATTTCTACCAATTTGGCCTGATTAAGGCCTTCAATCGGAGAGATAACGCCTTGTTTACTTGGCTCAAAAACATATTGGATACTGGACATATTTTCAAAAGAACACACGGTTTGCCCACTTCGTTTTTTGATGCCAGCTTGACAATCAAGGATTTTTTCCTCATTTTTAAATACCTTGGCATAAATTGTCCCTAATTTCGCCTGAAGCGGCGCGATCGCTTTATCATCGAACACACGAATACGCGCAATTTTCATCAAAGCGTCGTCAGGATAAACTTTTAGAATTGATTGATTTTGTCGAAACAACTCAAAATATTCCGTCACTTGTTCATCACCCTCCTTGGTTATTTGTGTGGCCGTTTTGAGTTCCACAGTACAACAACTGGGCAACGCATCCAAAAGCGTCTTTTCATTAAAATCACTATCAGGATTAAGTAATCCAACACTTTGTGGGGTTATCAAGAGCGTCTCTAGGCCAGCTTGATTTATCGTCTGGTTGGCACTAGAACCTCGTTTAACAAAGAAAAATATCACACCATCCCAATAGCTCAGCAATTGTTCATCTGTAACGATAACAAATTCCCGATGTTTGCCAAGCCAACTGTTGACTTGACAAGCCACACTCACCACAAAAATTTCCTCTTCTGTAATACCAAGACGGTGAGGTTTCACTTGATAACCAATTAAAAAATAGCCGTCAGCATTTTCAGTCGTGATTTGGTAATCAAATTGTGGACACACTTGACGACTCAAACTATCATGCAGTATAGCTTTATTCTGTTCAGTAAACTGAACAACCGATCCGATCCAACTTTTTCTTTCTGTTTCTGACATCGTGGGATAACCCACAATTTGATAGCTGATGATTTGCCAAGAACCTGTGATTGGTAAGGATTGATTCTGTTGTGGCAAAGCACTCTGCCAATAAAATAAGCCTATCAAAATAATAATGAGATTTTTCTTCATAACTAAATTCTCTTCAAGTTATATATAGTTTATTCGATAATCAGTTGCTCTCAGACATAACAAATATTCAAGCGCTTGGTCACTGATAACTGATAACTGAAAAACTATAGTTTATTCGATAATCTGTTGCCCTTAGACATAATCAATCATCAAGCCGTTAATAACTGATAAATGATATAGACAGGAGTTCAATTTATAGTGCATATTATATTATATTACTGCCTTAGAGTAATAAACCAAACTATAATTAAAAATGGGTAATTTGTAATACCTATAAATTGAGAGATCGAATAGTAGAGACGCATTGCATGCGTCTCTTTACATGCGTCTCTTTACATGCGTCTCTTTAGTGCAACCTAGATTCAAAAAAAGCATTGACTCCGCAATTGTTTTCCTTTTTCAACAACATTCGCATCATTTATCCATTTCTCATTCAATATCATTAAATCGTTTAACATGAATTTAATAGAATTAGAATACCTTGCCACTGAACTTGGCGCACGTTTACAACAACAAGGTTTGTACTTAGTGACGGCAGAATCCTGTACTGGCGGTTTGTTAGCCGAAGCCGTAACGGCCATTGCCGGAAGTTCTGTTTGGTTTGACAGGGGATTTGTAACCTATTCCAATGCCGCTAAACAAGAAATATTAGATGTGCATCATGAAACGCTGACAAAATATGGCGCGGCAAGTGAACAAAGCGCGTTAGAAATGGTCAAGGGAGCCCTAGCACACAGTCAAGCTCAAGTCGGCGTATCCATTACAGGTATTGCCGGCCCCAGTGGGGGTACCTCTAATAAACCCGTTGGCACGGTTTGGATTGCCTACGCTTTTCCAAACAATACCTACGCACAACACAATTATTTTACTGGAGATCGTACTGGTATTCGTAAACAAGCTGTGATAACGGCTTTGCAACGATTATTGCAGGGATTATAAAAGTGAAAAGTGATCGGGGCGCATTCCCAAAAAAAGGGTCATTTTAATCTTGGCCGTAGCAAAATAAATTTTTAACGAAAAGCGGGCCTTCGCGAAAATAAATTTTGCACGGAAATCAAGCCTTCGCGAAAATAAATTTTGCACGGAAATCAAGCCTTCGCGAAAATAAATTTTTAACGAAAAGCGGGCCTTCAAAATTTATATTTGATGTGAAAAATGATTTCCAGGCAAAAGTTTTTGCAAAAACTTTTGCCTGGAAAAGTGAAAAATGAATCGTTTTTAATAACCTATTTGCTCAGTCAGGGAACGGCAAATAGCGAAGAAATCTCTTAATGACAATCAATCCTTTATTATAGACAATCCTTGTAGTTACTTATGTCAACACCAATCTGGGATGTTACCCAATCAAAAGCACTTTATAATATCGAACATTGGAGTGAAGGTTATTTTGATATTAACCCACAAGGCGAAATCACTGTCTCTCCCATACCCGAACAACCGGGCATCAATCTCTACAAATTAGCACAAAGCTTTGCGGCCAATGGTTTATCTTTACCTGTACTGGTACGGTTTCCCAATATTCTGCATCATCGTGTAGAAACGCTATGTCAGGCCTTTGCAGAAGCGATGCGGCAAGAAGATTACCAGGCCTGTTATACGGCCGTTTATCCCATCAAAGTCAATCAGCAACATCATGTTGTTAAAGAAATTCTCTTGTCTGGAGAAGGGCGAGTTGGCTTAGAAGCCGGTAGCAAATCAGAATTAATGGCCGTGTTAGCACTTGCGCCCGCCGCCGCCGGCATTGTCATTTGTAATGGCTATAAAGATCGTGAATACATACGCTTAGCCCTGATTGGTCAACAAATTGGTTTGCGTACCTACTTAGTCATTGAAAAAGCCTCCGAATTAAACCTCATTATTGAAGAATCACGCCATCTCAATGTTACCCCCCGTTTAGGGATGCGAGTGCGATTAGCTTCTATCGGCCAAGGCAAATGGCAAAATACAGGCGGCGAAAAAGGCAAATTTGGACTCTCAGCAGCACAAGTACTAGACGTCATCACTCGCGTTAATGAAGCCGGTTTTACAGACTCGCTACAATTAATGCACTTTCATATTGGCTCACAAGTCGCTAATGTCCGTGACATTCAAAAAGCCTTAAGCGAAGCCGCTCGTTACTACGCCGAATTACGGGCACTCGGGGCACCCATTCAAACCATTGATGTTGGAGGCGGTTTAGGCATTGATTACGACGGAACACGTTCACGTACAGCCTGTTCAATCAATTACAGCATTCAAGAATATGCCAATAATGTCGTGCATGAATTTGGAGCAATTTGCGATGCCTTAGATTTACCAATCCCCGATATTATCACCGAATCGGGCGAGCCATGACGGCCCATCATGCCATATTGATTACCAATGTCACCGATATTGAACTAGCACCCGCTACCGATCAACCCGAACCCGCTACCGACAATGATCCGACTCTCATTCAAGATTTATGGTATAGCCTAACCCATCTCACTCAACGTTCCGCCCTTGAAGCCTACCACGATGCCGTGAACGGGCTTGATGAAGCCCACACGATGTTTACACATGGCGTATTCAACCTCACCCAACGCGCTCATGCCGAGCAACTCTACTATGCCACCTGTTGGCAAGTTCGCGATTTATTACAAACCCTTTCCTATTCACGCGCCTACCGTGAAGTGCTTGATGAACTCAACGAAAAATTGGCCGACAAATACTTTTGTAATTTTTCCCTGTTTCAATCCGTACCAGATGCCTGGGCGATAGAGCAATTATTTCCCATTATCCCATTACACCGCCTCAAAGAATGGCCAAATCGTCGCGCCACCCTACAAGATTTAACCTGTGACTCTGACGGACAATTTAAAAATTACGTCAATAATGATGGTGTTGACACCAGCTTACCCCTACATGTACCCAATCCCGATGAACCCTACCTGATCGGTATTTTCTTAGTTGGTGCCTATCAAGAAATTTTAGGCGATATGCACAACCTTTTTGGAGACACATACTCCGTCAACGTTCATATCAAAGCTGATGGCCATTATGAATTAGTCTCTCCCATCGAAGGTGATACCGTACAAACCATGTTAAATTATGTCAATTTTGACACCGGATTTTTGCGAAACGCCTATCGTAAACGCTTACAAGCAGCCTCCTTGACAGCAGAAAAACGACAATCGTATTTACGCGAATTAGAGGCTGGATTGGTAGGCTATACTTACTTAGAAATGTAATCCCAAGAAACAAAGCTTGACGGTTTATAGTAGGGGAAGAAAGTTTGTCAAAAAAATAACGAATGATAACGGATTTCTTTGCCGCCGTTTTTGCACGCAAAACGGGGCCACAGATATTGAAAAACGGATAACTGAAAAGGAAAGGTATGTCGTCAAAACAGGGCAACATAATTGAAGAAGTAAGTACTGAAGCACAAATAAACAGGTATTTAACTTATGTAGAGACGCGATCGCGTCTCTACAGGCAGAAAAAGGATAGGTGGAGCAATCAGTGCTTGCCCTCTTCTGGTTACTTCTATTAAAATACCTGAAAATTTAGGGTTCAGTACTTAGAAGATCAAAAAACCCGCGTAGAACTTGAAACACTTGACGAAGAAGAGGAAATCATTTCAATTCCTTGGGATCCCAATCTCATTCGAGTTGATGCTAAAGCGTTTTCATTACGAAATATTCTTGACATGATTGATGAAGGCGATTTAGAACGGGCTCCAGATTTCCAGCGGCGCAATGTTTGGAATCATAAGCAACGTTTTTTATAAACTTGATAAACTCGAATATCTTCAAGAACAACTGGGTGGAAAATCATTTCAAGATATTGAAGGCACTCAATGGGCAAGGCGTATTTACAGCATACAAATTATAGGAAGACGCGAGACATTGCGTTTTGACGCAACTTCGAGGCGAGACATCGCGTTTTGACGCGAAGGAGACGCGAGCATCGCGTCTCTACTGCACCTACTTAATTCTTTTTGTGCTGATATATTGATTCAGCGTAAAGTAAAACACACTACCCACACCCACTTGACTTTCAACCCCCACCTTTCCGCCAAGCTTTTCAACAATGCGCTCAACAATGGATAAGCCTAGCCCATGTCCTTCTGACGTTTTATGAAGCCGTGTAAACGGCGTAAACAATTTATTCATCGCATCAATACTTAAACCCAGCCCATTATCACGCACCCAAAAACGAATGACATTACCCTCTAGCGTTGCACCCAGTTCTAAACGTGGCGACTCTCCCCCATATTTTAAGCCATTGCTTAAATAGTTTACCCAAACCTCTTCCAACCACGGTGCATAACCCAACGCAACAGGCCATTCTTTAGGCATAATAATCTCGCCTTCATATTGTTGTAACATAGAGCTTAAGCGTTGTTCTACTCGATAAAGAATCTCGCCCATATCTAAAGGTGCCAGTTTAACCGCTTGTTTTGAGACACTTGCTAACAGCAACAACGCATTAATAATCTCTATCATTTTATAGCTTGATTTAAAAATGTGTTGCAAACATTGATATCCTTGCTGACTCAAATTCTCAGAAAATTCGTTTTGCAATAAATCTGACATGCCAATCAAGTGACTCAGCGGATTTTTTAAATCGTGGGCGACAGTATAAGAAAAAGCATCAAGTTCAGCATTTTTAGCTTCCAATTCAGCATTTTTAGTTTCTAATTCCACATTTTTAGTTTCTAATTCCGTATTTTTAACTTCGAGTTGTTGTTGTAAATGACGAAGGGTAATATGGGTATTAATGCGTGCCAACACTTCTTCTTGATGAATAGGCTTAGTAATGTAATCCACAGCACCTAATTCAAATCCTTTCACTTTATCTAGCGTATCAGACAGTGCCGTCATAAAAATAATAGGAATCTCTTGAGTTTTGACATCCGCTTTCAGTCGCCGACACGTTTCAAAACCATCTATACCTGGCATCATCACATCTAACAAAATTAAATCGGGGCGCTCATAGTCAATCAGCTCAAGGGCCGCTTCTCCATCTCGTGCCACTAACACTTCAAAATCATGAGTATCTAAAAAATGGAACAATGTACTCACGTTATCAGGAATATCATCCACAATCAGGATAGTAGGAGAGTATTGCATAATAAATCCTCAGTGATGGCGATAACAAAAGTTCGCCCCTACATTGCGTCTCTATGGGCGATAACAAAAGTTCGCCCCCTCCTTAAGCGTCTGTAGGGGCGAACATAAGTGTTCGCCCTTTTGATAAATACTGATTATAACGAATTTTGGTTCAAATAAGGGAAAAGCCTCATTATTTATGGTGTCTCCAAAATCCCTTATAATCAGGATAAATATTTGTACTCCAAACTAAAGTTTGTTGATGTGATGTGTTCACTGCTCACTGATATACGATTTGACAAACTTTTTCAGTTTAGACATTTCAAACTGTTTTGCCAATACTCTAACCCTATCTGCAAACGGTGAGAGTTTCGCATTTTCCTCTTCTAGTTCAGTGACATTCTTGATTATTTTATTAATGTTACCGCTCATAACCCATTTAAATAAGGCAGAGGCTTGTTCAGATGACGGCCCAATAAGAGGCCCATTTTGCGCCATCTCTTCTTGAGAGGGCCGGGTTGACAACGTCTCGCTGTTTTCATACACCCATGAAAGCGGCAAATGCTTTTGCAACAGCATTAATAAACGATCAGTGCGAATCGGTTTAGCCAAAAACTCATTGCATCCCATCTCCAAACTCTTTCGTTGCTGATGTTCAAAAACATTAGCCGAGGCAGCAATAATGACAACGTTTTTTAAACGGGTTGATTTACGAATTTCGCGTGTTAATTCAAAACCATCTTTTAGCGGCATCAGCAAATCCGTGATAATCACATCAGGCCAATTTTCAAAAGTTAAGGCCAAAGCTTGCGCCCCATTTGCCGCTTCTAAAACCTTAAAATTCAACTCTGTCAGAAATTTAACTAAGAAAGTGCGGCTTTGCCATTCATCATCCACGACTAAAATTGTGAATCGCGCATCAGGCTTTTTCAATTTATCCTTGGTATTCAAAATGGGCAATCGGCCCTTCACCTCTTCACCCTCAGCCTTGACTTGATAACCAACAATAATGGCTTTTGGAGTAGACTGAGTTTCCACAAAGCCTTGAACCTCTGGCAACGCTATCTCAAACCAAAAAAGGCTACCGATACCCACTAACGTTTCAACTTGTAACTGTCCACCCATCATTTCCACCAACTGCTTGCTAATCGCTAACCCCAACCCTGTTCCTTCCTGCAGCTGACTTTGCTCACCAATTTGTTGAAAAGGTAAGAAAACCATCTCCAAATGATCGGCAGGAATACCAATACCCGTGTCTTCCACCTCAAAGCGAATCCTGCCACTATAATAAATCGCTTTAAAAGTCACATTGCCTTTTTCCGTAAATTTGATCGCATTGCTCAACAAATTGAGCAAAATTTGTCGTAATCTTTTTTCATCTGTTCGCACTGCGGTTGGCAATTGATAAAGTATTTCATATAAAAAGACAATCCCTTTTTGTTCAGCCCGCATTTTCATTAAATCAGCAATACTCTGCAAAAATTCAGGAAGATGAAAATCAACCAGCATCATTTCTAATTTACCCGCTTCAATTTTCGATAAATCCAAAATATCGTTAATCAGTGTCAATAAATGTTCACCACTACGATGGATGATGTGTACACCTTCTTTTTGCGAGTTTGTTAACGTTTTATCACGATTTAGAATTTGCGTATAGCCCAAAATACCATTCAGCGGAGTGCGTAACTCGTGGCTCATATTAGCGAGAAAAGCACTTTTCGCCTGGTTAGCAATTTCGGCAGCTCTTTTCGCCTCCTCAGCCGCTTTCTTAGCCTGCTGTAATTTCGCTTCAGCGCGTTTTCGTTCAGTTATATCACGCACTATAGCAACAAAAAAGGATTCCCCTCCTTTTAAAGGCATTCCCTCCTTTTTCCCTTTCAAAAGCGTATTGGTTTCCCATAGAAAAGCCGTTTCCTCTTCTGAAAAAGGCACATTAGCCGGAATTTGAATATACTGAAAAAAAGCCTCAACCTGAAGCAAAGTCGTATTTTTATGCTGATGTATCGTTTCAAGCATCAACGACGGCCGCAAACCTTCCAATAAAGGCGCTAAAAATTGACGTGCCTGCTCTTCAGTAAAATAAGGGTTAATATCTAATACCGTCATTTGCAACAGTTCTTCTTGCGTATACCCAACTTGATTGATAGCCCCTTGATTCACATAAAAAAAATTGAAACTTTCTGCCTCAAACATAAACACACAATCAAGCGTCATATCCAATGTTTTTTTGAATTTTTTGAGTTCAAAATTAGCCGATTCTAATTGCGCTTCAGTCTTTTTACGCTCTGTGATGTCGCGTGAAATAGCCACAATTTCTTGCACTTCTCTGCTCGATGAATCGTACACAATTTGACTCGTTGTTTCAAACCATAAATACTCGCCACTTTTTTTGCGAATTCTGTAACTCACCGGATAGCCTATCTGTGAAGCGAGAAAAGTCGAACGTGCTTTAAGTTTAAATGCTTTAAAATCATCTGGATGGAAAAATTCATAAGCATAATGTCCAATCAATTCATCCGGATCATAACCCAGCAACACACGACAAGCAGGTGACGCATAGAGAAAAATACCCGCTAGATTATGCCTTGAAATCATATCAGTCGCATGTTCAGCAATGAGTCTATAACGTTCTTCGCTATCGCGCAGTGCTTTTTCAGCTCGTTTGCGTTCTGTAATGTCCATAATGATACCTTGATAATGTGTAATCGTTCCATCAGTCGCTCGTCTAATCCAAGTCTGATCATCAAGCCAACGGACTTCCCCTGTTTTGGTGATCATTCGATAAACCTGAGTAAAATCCGTCATCCCCGATTGGCTATATTGATTGACATCAAAAGCGACACGATTTAAATCATCGGGATGAATAATCGTAGCAAACGGCACACGTCCACTCTGAAAATCATCAACACTATATCCAAATTGTTGAACATTATCAGAAACAAATTCCACTGACCACTGTTCATCCGCTCTCCACAGAAAAATCACAACAGGACTTTTATTAACAATCTCTTCCAATTCTTTTAAAGCCGCAAAAGACTCACGCAATTGGCTTGCCATCGTATTAAAAGACTGAGCGAGGTTACCCAATTCATCAGCACGTTCTACCCGTAAACACTGATCCCATTTGCCATTAGAAAGTTGTTGAGCGGCCTGATTCAGAACCTCAATCGGGCGGAGAATCCATTTCGCCATACTTGAACCAACCCAAATCGCTATAAAAACCGCCAAGATAGATAACCAGATAATGATTGTCGTATTAGCATTAATATCTTCCATGAAATCCTTTTCTGAGACGATAACAAGAATAAGCCAATCATGATCAGCTTTCAGCGGTGTGACTCGTATAAATTGCCGCTGTTGATTAAAATAAAAAGTCAATTGCTTGTCACCCTCAATTTGAGAGAGATTGCCAAAACCTTCAATCAAATGCTGTACACTAGCCCGAATCAATGAGATATGAGCATTTTGGCTAGAAAAGAAAACAACGGGCTTATCAGTTTGTTCAAAAAGACTTTCCGCCACAACAATTTCAGAGCGTTTTACGAGAAGGTGTTGTCCAGAGAGAGATTGGGTTAAATTATTCAAAAAAGGCGTAAACTGTTTTTGGTTTAAAACAGGCTCAATCTTGAACGGATCTAAACGGCCGTTTTGATTAACTAAATCAGGCATTTCTTCTAAAAAATATTGATAAATATGAATTTGCATAAGCTCAATGGCTTCACTTTGTAACTGGATAACCCGTTTTTCAACAGCCAGTTGCCCGTTACGAAATGAAAAATACCCGACCAGCCCCACTACAACAACAAGTTGAAGAATAAAAGGCACAATCAAAACGGTTCGTAGGGAAAATTTTCCCGATAATTTAGAAGCAAAAAGATTGATATATTTTAGCAACATAAAAAGTGTATCGTGTTAACGTTTGTAATTAGATTAATAGCCATTATTCCATTCATAAATCACATCAAGAACGTTATATATAGATTTTCAGGTGAATAATTTCACAAAGGGCAAACAGGCAGAGGGCAAACAGGCAGAGGGCAAACACGCAAGGGCAGCCCCTACAAGACATTATATTGATGGATTTATGTAGGGGCGAACCGAAGTTATCGCCCTTTTGGAATCACTTTTATCCGATTGTCAAGTGCTAGGGTTGTTGGTAACACGCTCATAATCTCGTCTTTTCAATTATCAATTATCAATTATCAATTATCAGTTATGATGTCGTGTGGGCTACGTGTTTTGTTGCCATGAACAAAATTATTAATTGAACATTAATCAAAATAACAGATCATGTTTAAATTATACTGTTCGCCTTTTCGTTTACTAATCTGTGATTTGCGATTCATGCCCCCAAACGTTGCTGGATTCGATGAATGTGACTCATAGCACCAAGGCTTATTCGTTTATTTCCTAATTCGTTGTACTCTATAATCGAACGACAAGAATTGTATATAAAAGGCATTGATCATAGTAATATCTTAACTTAATCCTTTAGAAAAAGCTTAAACATCTTATTGATACAGATCACCCCTTTTTTAACCTCATAAAAAGTAAATGATTTTCAAATGAAGCATTTGCTCTGTTTATAAATGTGTGCAAAAATTGTCATTTTTAAATTTAAATTTTGCATCCAAACTTGAGCTTGGCAGTCTCATTTAAGAAAACTCTTAAGCTCCAAGGAGTGGCTATAATGCCATACAAACGATCTATATTACGCCTCATCAAGCCTATCCCATTGAGCGCGATGATCGCGTGTTGGTTATTCAGCACTTGTGTGGTGGCACAACCCTCAGTAGCCACGCCCGCGCACTGTGATACGGTTTACGCTGTCCACGATGAAGGCACGCAAGACAGCCAATTCTTCACTTATCAGTTACAATCCGATACCCTTGCGCCTTTAGGCCCTTTGCATAAACGCAAGGATATTGAAGGGCTTAGCGTCAATCCACTCACTCAACTGCTTTATGGCACATCCGGCAAACCCAATTCCATTTTATATCTCGTTGATGCTGACACGGGTGAAATGTCAGTCGTTGGCGATATTGGTTTTGATGATGTCATCGGCTTAGCCTTTCATCCTGATGGCAGTTTATGGGGATGGGCTAACCAAGGGTTATTAGAAATCAATACCGACATGGGGTACGGTACTTTAAAAGTATCGGATAATCGCCCCATTTACGGTTTAACTTGGAATACCAGCGGAACTACACTTTACGCGACGGCCAATGATCGCCCCAATGCCAGTACTTTATGGGGATATACCGCCGACGGTTGGCAAGTGGTTTGTGAAGGTTTACCCCAAAAAGTGGAGGCCTTAGAAACCTTACCCAATGGTTTATTGGTGTATGGTTTTGAGAACGATGCTCAACTCGGTATTCATACGTTTGATGTCGAAACGTGTCAAACCCTTGACAATGCCCGTATTCAAACACCGTATTACGATATCGAAGGCATTGCCTGGCCCACTCAGGCTTGTCCGCCCTCTAATTTAGAAGCCTTAAAAACCTATTTTGAAAGTGTCGAGGCTAAAGACATTATCATTAATCAAGACGGCGCGATTTCTGTCTTGCTCAATGATGAACGGTTTTATGGGCAACTCGCTGAAGAAATTGAAAAAACGACACCCCCATCTGATGGTTTACTCGTTTTTACCCCGATTGATGATGCGAATGCAGATGACAAGGATGATTATTTGATCACCTATCCCAGCGGCGATCAACAAATCCTCTATTATTTAGGTAATGGTGAAACACCTGAGCCTTTTGAGTTTACCGATGTTGAGTATGCCGTTGCTGCTACCGACTATACCTCAAATACCATTACAATCAAAGGTTTAATGACTGAAACCACCGCAATGGTTAGTGGTGATCTGAAAACCTCACTCATTAAAAATGGCGTTGATACCGGTTTAACTTCGATAACGGTGGTTAATGGCGACACCATTGCCGTTAAAACGCATTCAGGCAATTCTGGTCGAACTCGTTCATCTTTCATGAAGCGAATTAAATTGTTCATTGGAAAGTTTTCAAAACAATGGACTATCACAACCCCCCCTCCCATAAAACCTTTACCAGAAACCTCTGGTGTCAAAACGGGCGAAACAGCGGGCTTTGATGTCAATCAATCTGGAGCAGTTGCTTACCAAATACCCATTGCTGTCGCGCCAGGTACGGGCGGTATGCAACCCAAATTGTCATTCACCTACAGTAATCATGGCAATAATGGCCCATTGGGTGTCGGTTTTTCATTATCTGGGTTATCCGTGATCACGCGCTGCAAAACCACATTAGCGCAAGATGGGTTTATTGATGGGGTTGATTTTGACGGCAATGATAAATTTTGCCTGGATGGCGAACGCTTAATGGCGATTCAGGGTGTGTATGGTGCCGAAGGCACTGAATACCGCACAGAACACACCAACTTTAGCAAAATCCAATCCTTTGGTGTAGCGGAAGATGGCCCAGCAAAATTCAAAGTCTGGACGAAAGCCGGTTTGATCATAGAATACGCTTATACCGAAGATGCCCGTATTGAGGCCCAAGGCAAAAGCAATGTGCTATTTTGGTACCTCAATCAAATTCAGGATACCAAAGGCAACTACCTCACTTTTTCTTATCACGAAAACAACGCCTTTGGTGAATCTTATCCTATCCGAATTGATTACACGGGTAATACCCATGCTGGCTTAACGCCCTACAATTCAGTTCAATTGATTTATGAAGATCGCCCGGATATCACACCTCAATACGTCGGTGGTTCATTGGTAAGCATGACTCAACGGTTGGTTGCCATTAAAACCTATGAAAAAGACAAACTGTTTAGAGAATATAAGCTGCGTTACCAAAATACCGATAGTACACAACGTTCACAATTGATAAGCGTGAATGAATGTGGAAGCGATGGAACATGTTTTGAACCGACTCTTTTTGAGTGGCAAACAGGTGCAAATGGCACTTTTCAAGAGCTTGTTGACACACCAAGTGGCGGGATTTTTGTTGCGGATACATCAGGCAGAGACATTGGAAACTTTGCCGATGTCAATGGGGATGGCAAAATTGATTATGTTGTCATTTGGAGTGATGGAACTTATCGCCATTTAGCTACCTATCTGTCTAAAGGAGATGGCACTTTTCATGAACTGATTGATACTCGAAGTCTGGCTGGTATTTTTGTCGCGGATAAATCCGGTAGAGACATTGGAAACTTTGCCGATGTCAATGGGGATGGCAATACCGATTATGTCGTCATTTGGAGTGATGGGACTTCTCGTCATTTATCCACCTATCTGTCTAAAGGGGATGGGACTTTTCAAGAATTTGTTGATACGCCAAATCTGGGTATTTTCGTCGCAGATAAATCTGGGAGAGATATTGGAAACTTTGCTGATGTCAATGGGGATGGCAATAGCGATTATGTCGTCATTTGGAGTGATGGGATTTATCGCCATTTAGCCACCTATCTGTCTAAAGGAGACGGCACTTTTCAAGAAGCCATTGATACCAAAAGTCTGGCCGGAATTTTTGTCGCGGATGAATCTGGAAGAGATATTGGTCAGTTTGCCGATGTCAATGGGGATGGCAATACAGATTATGTGGTCATTTGGAGTGATGGGCGTTATCGTCATTTATCCAGCTATCTGTCTAAAGGGGATGGTAGTTTTTCTGAATTCATTGATACGCCAAATCTGGGTTTTTTCGTCGCAGATAGCTCTGGGAGAGATATTGGCAATTTTGCCGATGTGAATGGAGACGGGAATCTTGATTATGTTGTCATTTGGAGTGATAAGATTAATCACCGCCATTTATCGACTTCTTTATCTAAAGGAGATGGCACTTTTCAAGCATTTATCGATACACAAAGTTTTGGTATTTTTGTTGCCGATAAATCTGGGAGAGATATTGGCAATTTTGCAGATGTGAATGGGGATGGCAAAACCGATTATGTGGTGGTTTGGAGTGATGGGCTTCATCGTCATTTATCCACCTATCTGTCTAAAGGAGATGGCACTTTTCAATAATTTATTGATACGCCAAGTCCTGCCGGTATTTATGTTGCTGATGAATCAGGTAGAGATATTGGCAATTTTGCAGATGTCACTGGAGATGGTAACACCGATTATGTCGTGATTTGGAAAAATGGCAGGGCTCGTCATTTAGCGACTTATGTTGCTCAGCCTTTTAATGCAAAGTTTCTCTCCAGTATCACCAATGCTCACGGTGCGAAAATTGAGATTGACTACAAACCCCTTACCGACAACAGCATTTATACCAAACAAGCCATTTTAGGTGGAGAGGATTCTGGACAACTGAAAAAAACAGGATGCAATGGCGATATCCAACTCCCTAAAGACTTATGTGAAGGCCTCATTGCCTATTATCCGCTAGATGGCAATGCCAACGATGCCAGTGGTAATGGCCACAATGGCCTTGAAAAAGGCGGTTTGGACTATGTCTCTGGGCAACAAGAGCAAGCGGCTCATTTTGACGGTGTTAACAATTACATTGAAATCGCCGATTCGAGCAATTTGCATTTTGACACAGATGCTTTAACGGTCTCTATGTGGTTGAATGCTAAAACCTTTTCAGGGAAAGACCGGGCCAATGAAGGCATCAGACTCTTGAGTAAAAATGGTTATCCCAAAACGTGGTGGGTCACGGATATTCTGCCAAATGGTCAGATTCAGATGGCCATGAAAGACAGTGATGGCGTGAGAATCCTACAGAAAAAATCCACAACAGCTGTCACCACTAATAAATGGTATCACCTAGTCGTGGTCGTGGATCGGAGGCATTCTGAATTAAGATATTACCTCAATGGCAAACTTGATGCGAGACACACCTTATCAGACTTTGGCGATATCAGCGTCAATGGGCGTACTATTGAAATAGGCAGTGGTATTTTTAATCCGTTCAATGGGCTCATTGATGAACTTTATCTCCATCGGCGCGTCTTGACGGATGCCGAAATCCAAGACCTTTACAATCCCGTCGCGGATACTGAGCGAGATTTCCAAGGCCCCATCTACGTCGTTTCCTCCTACAAAACCAGCAATGGCATCGGTGGCCAAAATGAAATCACCTTTCGCTACGGCGGCGCTAAACTGGATTCGCATGGACGGGGTTTTAGAGGTTTTCGTTGGGTTGAAAAAAACGATCAACAAACCGGCCTCCGTGTCACCACTTATTATGATCAAGATCATAGATATACAGGGAGTGCTCTGGTAAAACAAGAACAGCGTTTGGCTGATGGCACTTTACTCAGTGAAACACACAACAGCTTGGCCTTCAATGAAGAGGCTGGGATTTTCTCGGCTTATGTCAAAAGCAGTCAAACGAAAAGCTATGATCTGGATGGCACCCATATCGCCACCGTCATCACGAAACAGCACTATGATGATTACGGCAATCTTACCCAAGCCACGACAACGCATGATGATGGCTATACGCAAACCACGAGCAACAGCTATTTCAATGATACAGCAAACTGGTTTTTAGGCCGTTTAACGAAAACGGTTGTCAGTAAACAGATCGTCGGACAAGCCGCCCAAACGCGCACTTCTGCCTTTGAATATGATCCCAATTCGGGATTATTGACCAAAGAAATCATTGAACCCAACCATGCCCGTTTGCGTTTGGAAAAAAGCTATCAGCATGATGCTTATGGCAATATCATCCAAAGCACCACCAGTGGCCCCGATATTGACTCATGTTCTCATTTCACCCGCTATGATCAAGAAGGCCGTTTTGTCATTCAAAGCCAAAATGCCTTGGGACACAGTGAAACCAAGCGTTATCAAATGGGCAGCTTAGTCGCATTGACCGGCCCAAATAAGCTCACAACGACTTGGTTCTATGATAGTTTTGGGCGCAAAATGCGGGAAAAACGCGCCGATGGCACAGAAACTCAAATCGCCTATCTCCTGTGTGATGACAGCTGTCCAGCCAGTGCCGTGTATTATGTCAAAACAACCACGTCAGGTGCCGCACCAACGCAGCTTTATTATGATTATTTAGATCGCGCCGTTCGGCGCACAACCCTGGGTTTTGATAATCGCGCTATCCACGTTGATACGCAATACGACGAGCGTGGACAGATTAAGCAAGTCTCCGAACCTTATTTTGAAAATGAAACACCAGTCTGGACAGTCAATGAATACGATATCCTGGGGCGCGTGATTAAACAAACCGCTGCCGATAACAGTGTCACGACAAGCCGTTATCAAGGTTTCACAACCGTCGTCATGAATCCCTTAGGGCACACGCAGACACGCACCGTCAACAGTCGCCAGCAAATGATTGAAAGTCAAGATCATCTCAATTATGCCCTCACCTATATTTATAATGGGTTTGGCAATTTGCTAGAATTGCGTGATCCGATGGGCAATGTCACCCAGATGGCTTATGATCTGCGGGGCAACAAAATTCAGATGACGGATCCCGATACCAGTACCAGCCGCTATCAGTATAACGCCCTCGGTGAATTAGTCGCGCAAACGGATGCCAAAGGGCAAACCGTCCAAATCCGTTATGATCAACTGGGCCGCATGATTTGGCGACAAGAACCAGAAGGGATCAGCACATGGACGTATGACACCCGGCCCAAAGGGATTGGTAAACTGGCCCAACTGACCGGCCCGAATGGCTATCAGGAACTGTACACTTATGGGCATTTTGGGCGATTAACCGAAACCCTGACCACGATTGGCGAACAGCACTATCCCATTTCCAAAACCTACGATCAATATGGCCGAGTGGATAGCCTCACCTACCCAACCGGCTTTGCCGTTAGAAATCTCTATGACAATGCCAAGGGTTATTTACTGGAAGTACAACGAGCCAGTGATCATCATGTTTATTGGCGTGCCGAGCAACGCAATGCGCGGGGCCAGCTAGAACAAGTCTCGCTAGGCAATGGATTAGTGACGCAAAGCGTCTATGACAAACTGACCGGCCGGATTCAAGCCATTCAAACGCCCAGCATCCAAAATTTGCAGTTTAGCTTTGATCGCATCGGTAATTTAACCCAACGCCGCAAAGATAACTTAGTAGAAAACTTCCGCTATGACGCGCTCAATCGTCTCATCCAAACCTCGGTAGAAGGCGGCCAAAATACGCATATTGGTTATGATGCGTTAGGGAATATCACCTACAAATCGGATGTCGGCAACTACAGTTATGGCAGCCGCCCTCATGCAGTAACCGCAGTGAGTGGGCAGCTCAACCAGGCATACCACTACGATGCCAATGGAAATCAAATTTGTACTTCATTCAATCGGGAAACGCTATATCTACTTTAAGTCCTGAAATTGACGGATATCTTTGAATGGCTTGAAATATGGGCACAAGCCATTTTTCCAATCATAGACATTGTCACCATTAACCACGCAAGCACGATTGATACTTGCTGATTGGTTAATCACATGACTCCAGTGTTCCAGACAAAAGACATCTGAGCGCCTTAATTCTTTTTTCATTTGTCCAATGCCCCCATCCACAATAGAATGTGTATGCCCTTTAATCATAAATTTGAGTTCAATATGCTTCAGTCTGCCTGTAGTTACTAACCATGTTATATACCATAAAACGTATTTGTTCTTGTTTTGTTCTGTACAATTATCAGCGTGTATTCTAATGTTTGGTGTTTGTATTTTTCGATTAACCAAAAACGGATGCAGAAAACTGATCACTTCATTGGGTCCTTTGCCTGCGTATCGATCATCGTAGATATCAAGTAAATCCACTGCTCGCAAAACATGCATGGCTACCAATTCTATCCAATCATACCAGCGAGGCGGTTCTGTATAAGCATAATGCGCGTTACCGAGCATCTTATGAATCATAAGGTGTAAGCAAAGGGCTAACTGGATAACATTGAGAATAATCAGGTTAACCGTGATGCTGCCTTGGCGAAATAGGTTGCTTAGCGATAGACTATAATTCAATAAAATAAGTAGGGCTGTTGTCCAGAGTAATATCTGTGTTTCTGGCAGCCAAAAACTGCTCGCCAAGTAAGCAATAGAGAGTAAGCTGACGAGTTGAATGATATAAGAGTACAATGGCATCATCCCGTCATAAGATTGTCGTTATTGTCCATATTAAAAATAGAGGATTAGACCGATTTAAATGTCATCACAAACGCATTCCCTAGTCAATTGGCATCAGATTGATACCGTTTTTTTAGATATGGACGGTACTTTATTAGATCTCAATCATGATAATCAATTTTGGCTAAAACATTTGCCGCAACGTTACGCTGAACACTATCAAGTGTCTTTTGATGAAGCGAAAAAAATTTTATTAAACCGCTATACTGAAGTGCTAGGCACACTTGAATGGTATAGTGTCGATTATTGGACTGACGAATTGGAAATGGATGTCGCCCTGCTTGAGGAAGAAGTCGCTCATCTGATCGCCGTTCATCCTCATGTTATTGATTTTTTAGAATTTTTACGTGAACAGCAAAAACGAACTGTTTTGGTGACGAATGCCCATTACAAAAGTTTGTCTTTAAAAATGCAACGTACTCAATTGGCTCATCATTTTGATCACATTGTCTCCTCCCATGAGCTTGGCTTGCCTAAAGAAGAGAGTGCATTTTGGGATAAACTACAACACATTGAACCCTTTAATCCTAGCCGGACGTTATTTATTGATGACAGTTTGCCTGTATTACGTTCCGCAACAGATTACGGTATTCATCAGTTGTTAGCCATTTATCAACCCGATTCTCAATCACCGCCTAAAGCCGTTGAAGAATTTCAGGCTATTCGTAGTTTTCGTGACATTATGCCTGGCTAATTTTGGATTTTTGTAGGGGCAATCCCTTGTGGTTGCCCTTTTTCTCATTTTATATTTCACGCTCAAGTTTCGCGGAGCGAAACTTGAGCGTGAAATCTATTTTTGTAGGGGCAATCCCTTGTGGTTACCCTTTTTATGGATAAGAAGCCCGAAAGTTCATAACACTATGAAATATTTAAATATCAATCCCTCTATACAAGGCGCAGAAGATGCCGAAGATGTACAAGTTGCCAGTGAAGTCTTAGAACGAAAATTGGTAGAACTTGATAACAAAATGGCTCAATTGTCTGACAATGAGATTCTCAAACGGGCAGAATTGTTATTAGAGTCTGGACGCACCTGCTTAGAACTGCAAAGACAATTCGAGGCTTGGCAATTAGGGCAACAAGCTTTTCAAATCTTTGGCTCAGCAGAAGAATGGGAAAGCGCAGTACTGGCTTGTGACGTGATGTTTGAAGCTGAACAACACGATTCGTTAGTCGCCTTGGGTAATGGTGTTTGGCTTGCTGTCACTTTTCCCATCGATCCCGAAATCAGCGCCGTTATGTTAGAACATCTGGTTGACGAAACGCCTACCGATTCAGACGGTGCTGCCGTTGCTGCCGCCGCAGCCCATTACATCGTCGATTTACGTGCTAAAGAGCCTGATCGTGAGAATCTATTATTTTTTACAAACCAATTATTAGCAAAAGTAGCGCGTCGTCATAGCAATGTGGAAAACCAAACTGATTTTGAGGCTTGGGTGACACAACTTGAATTGGATTCCCCAGACGATTTTCTGGGGCGTTTAGCACAAGTGCTGAATGTTATGGTACAAGATGATTGGTGGGTAGATAGAGACGCTTTGCGGGCTAGGTTGTAACCGTTATCAGTTATCAGTTATCAGTTATCAGTTATCAGTTATCAGTTATCAGTTATCAGTTATAAGATATAAACCAAAGACGCTAAAGCGCTCTATGAAGAGAACTCTTTTTCACGCTAAAGTTTCGCGAAGCGAAACTTTAGCGTGAAAACGTCTTTTGCGTTATTTTTCAATAATTTATTTGTTCAACCATTCTTTTAGTTTTTCTAAAGCTGAATGGCGCGTTAAATCAACCTGTAAGGGGGTTATTGATACAAAGCCTTGATTAATGGCATCAAAATCGGTACCTGGCCCGGCATCTTGTTCTGGGCCGGCGAGGCCTACCCAGTAAATCGGACTACCCTGTGGATCTTCACTTTTAATGGCCGGTTCGGCGCGGTGGCGACTGCCTAAACGAGTAACTCGCATACCCTTTAATTTTTCTAAAGGCAAATCGGGAACGTTAACATTTAAAATGCTGTCAGCCGGTAAGGGTAAATTATCGTTTTGTAGACGAGCTAATAAAGATTCCACGACGAGTGCGGCGGTTTGATAATAATGAGGGTTGAAACTCGTTATGGAAACAGCCATCGCTGGTAGGCCTAAAAAACGACCTTCCATCGCGGCGGCAACGGTGCCTGAGTAAATCACATCATCGCCTAAATTAGGACCGGCATTTATACCCGACACTACCATGTCAGGTTCACTGTCAAGTAGCCCGGTGATGGCAAGGTGTACACAATCTGTCGGTGTACCATCAATATAAATAAAGCCATTCTCGGCTTTTTTAGCGCGAAGGGGATACCCGAGTGTCAGAGAATTACTGGCCCCACTTTTATTACGATCTGGTGCAACGACCGTGACATCCGCAAATTTTTGTAAGGTTTCGACTAAACAAATAATACCTGGCGCTTGATAGCCATCATCGTTACTGACTAATATTTTCATTATAACTCTAAATCAATTTTGGTTATTTAAAGAAGTTATTTAAAGAGAATCGAACACAGATTAGACTGATTGTCATGATTAACACCACTCTTTCAGATAATTACGCCCTTTCAGTTTTCATTCTTAATTCACATCGTCAATCTGTTATCTCATAAGGCGAGCAATTTAACCATGTCATCAGTGGCTTCAACCAGTGCTGATATCATGTCTGGATCATGGGCTAAATGTCCACCTGTTGGTATCACTTTTAATTGTGCCGCTGGCCAGTTTTGCTCTAGGAGATAAGCACTTTCTAGGGGACAGACTAAATCTTGTTGCCCATGAACTAGAATAGCTGGAATATCCGCTATTTTTTCAATATCCCTTAACAATTGATTTTCTTCAATAAAACAGTGATGAAACATGTAATGGCATTCAATACGGGCTTCATTTAGCAGAGTTTGAGAAGAGTCTGTTGGTTCCGCAAACTGTCCATAACTGACAACACAGCCTCCCCACGTGGCCCAAGCTAAAGCGGCTGCATGAGCGACTGTGCTATTTTGACTCGTTAGATGATCGTAATAAATCGCTAAGGGATGAACCCAATGGCCGTCTTTTGGTAAAACTTGTGTAAAGGCTTGCCATTGCTTAGGAAAGAAGCGATTGACACCTTTATTACCATAAAACCAGTAAATATCATCTTCTCTCGCTAAGAAAATGCCGCGCAAAATGAGGCATAGCACGTTATCAGGGTATTGTTGGGCGTACAATAATCCTAAAGTGGCTCCCCAAGAACTGCCAAATATCACCCATTTATTGATAGAGAGTTCTTTTCTAATTGTTTCCAGATCAGCCAGCAAGTTCCAAGTGGTATTATCGTTCAGACTACCCCTCGGCGTAGATCGCCCAGCACCACGTTGATCAAATAAGATTATCCTATAGGCGCTCGGATTGAAAAAAGAACGATGCTTGGGTTTACAATGTGATCCTGGGCCGCCATGCAAAAAGATAACGGGAATACCTTCTGGGTTTCCAGACTCTTCTACCGTTAAGATATGCGTTTGTCCGACAGCAATCTGGTGAGTGGCATCAGGTTCAATATCAGGATATAAACTTATCATTTTGGATTTTTAGAGTTTGACTGGGGTGTGTCTGTTAAGCGTTTTGGGTTTTTAACACTCGATGTTGACGTTTTTGCGCGCAAAAACGTCAACATCGAATAGAGTTCACAGAGTTTCACTTCGTTCCCAGGTTAAATCTCTGTGGTACTTTGTGGCCCTCTGTGGACTTTGTGTTGAAAAAGAGGAAGTCGGTATTGACTTTCAAACAAAAAAATCAAATACCTAAAGCCGCATTTTGCTTCTCCAGTAATTGGCTTATGCCCTCTTTAGCAAGGGCTAACATGGCTTGTAATTCATTTTCGCGAAAAGCATGCCCTTCGGCAGTGCCTTGAATTTCAACGTAGCCTTGTCCGTCGTTCATAACGATATTCATATCGGTTTCTGCGTCGGAATCTTCTTTGTAGTCTAAATCTAAAATGGGTACACCTTGATAAATACCCACAGAAATGGCTGCAATAGCCCCATGAATCGGGTTTTTTTTCAGCATTTTCTTTTTCAGTAAATAGTGTATGGCATCAACGAGTGCGACATAGCTACCCGTGATAGCGGCAGTGCGTGTGCCACCATCGGCTTGAATCACATCACAATCAAGCGTGATTGTCCGTTCTCCTAAAGCTTTTAAATCGACAGCGGCTCGTAGTGAACGTCCAATCAGACGTTGAATTTCTAAAGTGCGGCCACCTTGACGGCCACTGCTTGCCTCGCGTGATAGACGACTGTGAGTAGAGCGAGGTAACATGCCATATTCTGCTGTCACCCAACCTCTTTTTTTATCTTTCATAAACCGAGGAACACGTTCTTCAACACTGGCGGTGCAAATCACTTTAGTATTTCCAAATTCTACTAAGACGGCACCTTCCGCGTGTTGGGTGTAATGACGAGTTAGCGTAATTTCCCGAAGTTCATTAGGGGCTCTACCACTTGGGCGCATAGTATTTCCTTTTAAAGTCGTTTTTAGAAAGTTGAAGAATAAGGCGTGCAAACTTGTTCGCCCCTCTTACCACCTATCAGTTTGTCAAAAGTACAACGGTTAAGGGATTGTTCCCATTGTAGAGACGCGATCGCGAAGCGTCTCTATAGCGTTTCCCGATCTCATGACGTACAGTTATATCAAGAAAATCGAACCGCAAAATAAATTTGGAACGAAAAGAAGGCCGCAAAATAAATTTTGGAACGAAAAGAAGGCCGCAAAATAAATTTTGGAACGAAAAGAAGGCCGCAAAATAAATTTTGAACGAAAAGAAGGCCGCAAAATAAATTTTGAACGATAATGATTTGTACTTAGCGTAGCCGACCTTCGGTTCATTCAATCGGGAAACGCTATAGCGAGGCATCGCGTCGAAACAAAAAACAGAAACGTAGGCATCATGTCGAAACAAAAAACAGAAACGTAGGCATCATGTCGAAACAAAAAACAGAGACGCGAGGCATCGCGTCTCTACATTTGATGGTAAGCACTATTTTTGATAATACGCATCAAGCGTTTTTCAAATTGTTTAGGCGAGGCAACATGGCTAACCTTGATTTTTAATCCACCAACACTTTTCCCTTTCAAACCGCTTATTTTGAGTGTACCATAACCTAATATATAGCCTAACAGGCCTTGTTTCACGTTAATCTGTTCAAATTGCTCATGCGTTATTTCAACCTGTTTTATTGAGAATAACCCAAATCGAGCAACTATTCGTTGGGAGGTTATCATTAACGTTGTCGTGAATTGTTGCAATAACGCATGTAGCAACATCAAAACACCCACGCTCACCATAACCAATAAAGTGATGTTCACATATTGGAGTTGTTCTTGCAAAAAATCAACTTGGCTCAGATACTGTTTTAAAAAAGCGGGATCGGTTAATAATAAATAAGTGGGTATACCTATAAATAATATGGCTTTAAAAGAACCAATGCCATGAATATCCGCCCGGTATAAAATTTTTTCAGCCTGCATTTTAGCTTCTTGTTCTGGCTGAGACTTGGCGGCAAGCGTTTTTTTATTCATAATAGCCTCAAGGGCTTTTGCTTGTGTTTCTGCTGATTTTTGCGTTTGTTGAGGCGAAATCGTAGTTTGCCTTTTTGAGGCAGTGGGTTTTGCTGGTTTTTGGCTTTCAACCACAGCCGTTTGTTTTTCTAAACTCGCCGCTTTGTGTTGAAGCTGTTCGATAGCTTGCTTAGAGAGATTGCTCGCCGTTTGGTTTAAACTAGCCGTTTCAGGCCTTTGTCGATTTGCCGGTGGCCGCTGTTGAGGCCGGGTTGTCGCTGCGCCCTTAGCGGTGCCGCTTGTTCGGGTTAAACCTTCAGTCGCAGGTTTTGTTCGATTTACCGCTGCCCGCTGTTGAGGTGTCAAAGCAGGTTGCTTGCCCGTCGCTTTGGCTAAAGTCTTGTCATCTGCCGATTGTTCTGGAACGGCTGGTATTTTGGAGGCAGCTTCAACTTTCTTCAAAGCCTTTCTCTTCAAAATGGCATTCAAGTGTTGAAACAAAGTTATTAACAATATCAAAACACTCGTCACTAAAAGGGCTTGCAAACTGAGGCTGATATAAAACAGTCTCTCTTGCAAAAAGTCAAATTGAACGATTATTCTTTTCAAGAACTTGGGATCAATAAATAAGAAATAAATGGGCATAGCCATCAGCAGTAAAGCGATTAAATAACCTAACCCATATTTGCGAGAGACCTGTTTTTTTCCGTCTTGTCGCTCAGTGCTGTTCTTTTTAAGTGGTGTTTCGTGTTTAATGCCTTTCTTATCTTGTGGCTCGCTCTTGTTCTTTTTGATGACAGGTGTTGCATCATTCTGTTTATTATTACGATGGAAAACTTTCCTGAACAAACTGATAATGTGTAAAAACACGGTATGCAGCAATATCAAGCAACCCGCTAAAAAAAAAACCTGTAACGTCCAGTTGACATACATTATTTTGTCTTGCCAAAACTCACTTTGAAGCAGCGACTGTTTCAAGAATCTGGGAGCAAACGCTAAATAAACAGGAATCAGTATCAGTAGTAAAGCGATGATATGCTTTAACCAATGAATATGGGTACGTTGGACAATGTGTTCACCCTTTTCTTGCCCCGTATCTTCTGTTTGAGGTGTCGTCGTAGCTGACGCTTTTGAAGCCTTGGCCTCTTGCGTTTTTTGAGGCATCGTAGCGGATGCTTTTGAAGCAGTCACTCTAGGCTTTTTTTGATCGACGGCCGGAGTTGATGTGGGCGGCGTTTTCAGGCTCGCTTCATTCTGTTTATCACGAGAGGCCTTTTTTCTTTGAGTGAATTGCCGAAACACCGTGTACAGCAACATTAATAAACTTAATCCCCAAATAGCTTGCAAACCGATATTGATACACCATAACTGGCCTTGCAAAAAATCAACTTGAGTAACAATTTCCGTTAAATCGGCCGGTTCGATAAATAAAAAATAAGTTGAAAGACTGATAAAAAAAAGTGATAACAAATAATTCCAGCCGTGAATTTGAGGAGGAGAGGCTTTCTGTTCACTCATTGCCTGGCTTTTAGTAATCTTTTCTTCATCTCTAGCAAGTGTTTTTTGAGGTGTTTTTTCTAGCGGCTTTGAAGGTTTAGGCGCGACTTGAACGGGCTGTCTTCGCTTTGGCGCAGCTTTAGGCGCAGCTTGGGCCGGTTTTTTAGCAACCGTCCGTTTTTGCCTACCAAGCAACGGAATTTTTGGCGTTTTGGGCGATGGCGGTGGTGCCATTTCCGCCATTTTTTTAGCTAATACGGCATCATAAGCCGCCCGTTTTTGTGGATTACCCAATATGTTGTAAACTTGTTTAATTTTTTTAACACGAGCGACAACCCGCTGATTGCCTGGAAATTTGCTGGGATGAAATTTCTTAACTAAATATTGAGCCGCTGCTTTAATTTCCTCCGGCGTAGCTTCAGGCTCAATTCCTAAAAATTCATAGAGTGTTTTTGTACTCATCGTTTTTTCTATAATCGGCGGTGTTCAGTTATCAGTTATCAGTTATCAAAACAGGGGGGTATATTCTAAGAGCGTGTGTGAAAAATGTTTTTCACCTGAGAAGCTGGCTGGCTTAAACCTCAAGCATCGATATCAAAATTCGACTTATAACCCGCTAGGGTTTCGCTCTTTTAGCATGGTGTTGGCAAGCCCCAGGCATCCGCAACCATTGCTTAATAATTTTAATTTGTTCTTGATCCATCAAAGCGGGCGCATGTCCGATCCCCGGAAATGTGATGACTTGCATGTTAGGATGACTAACTCGCATTCGGGTAATGGTTTTTGTTGTTAAGAGTGCTGACTGTTTGCCATGTAACAATAATACGGGACAAGATACGGCTTCCCAAATTGACCACAAATCGACATTTTTAGGTGTAATAGATTGAAATAGTTTAAAAATATGAGAATCAAATGCGAGACGATAGCTGCCATCTTCGGCAATTCGTGTACTATGTTGGAGCAGATGTTGCCATTGAGCATCCGTTAATTGGCCGACTTGAGCATAACCGCGCAAAAATTGTTCAACTTCAAACAAGCTACTAAAGATGTGCTGTGGTTGTTTAAAGATATTAAAAAACCCTATTAATTTTTTAGGAATAGCGGGCCCGATATCGTTAAGTATTAAACGTTTAATGGGTGATTGAGGCGGCACGGCTAACGACATGCCAATCAATCCCCCCATTGAAGTGCCAAGCCAATTGACGCTGCTCAAATTCAAATGCGCTAATAAGCCTAACATATCTGCGAGATATTGGAAATATTGGTAATCTTTTGGATGGCTTAACCAATCACTGTCGCCGTGTCCAACAAGATCAGGACATAAGACGCGATAATCCGAAGCGAGAGCGGCCGCTAAGTCATCGAAATCCCGACTGTTGCGCGTAAAACCATGTACGCAAAACAAGACTTGTGGATTATCAGCTTCTCCCCATTGGGTGTAAGCGATGTTATGGGTACCGTGTGGATGGGTGCAAGTCAAACGCTGTGATGTCATCATAGTCATTATTCAATTTCCGCCTAAGTACAATGTATTAACTCAAGTACAACGAAACGTCGTTCAGCGTAGCAAATTACTCGGATAAACGAATTAAATTTACAATCGGCCAAAATTTGTTTTATGATGCTGTTTGGATAATTTTTTATAGGATGACGGTCGATGTGATGCGTCTGCTATTGGAAGAATAAATTCAAGGCGAATTACGACATAAGGAAATAATCGGTTCTAATGGAATTAGAATGACGCTCAAAGTCATTAGGAACAAGGAAATAATGAACGATTATCAGGAAGAGTCAACAGCCCGATAAACCGTATGAAGTCTATTAAAATGATAACTATTTTTTATCATAACGCCGTTATTGATTGTTTAATAATAGGAAAATCCCGCTTGATTTTGAAGTGATATTTGATAACAGTCAACATTTAAAACCGAACAAGGGGAAAAAACAATGCGCCATTACAAAACTTAAAGCACACGAGAAAAACGCTTATGAGTCAAATTACTAATACCCTTTATCAGGCAATTGTCGCACATACCGCTTGGAAAAAGCGATTGCGTGAAATTATTGATAGTGGTAAAAGTGAATATGATATTGATGCTGAACATTGTCAATTTGGACACTGGCTTAAAGAACAAGTTGATATACTCAACACATACGAACATTATCAACCGGTTATCCACTTACACAATGAATTTCATCATGAAGCTGAAAACATTATTCAACTCGCCATTAATGGAAAAGTGAAAGAAGCCAACACTGCAGTTGGATATGGCAACCATTTTGATCACATTTCGCAAGAATTGATCAAAAATCTGATTGCTTGGCATGATCAAATCCACTGAGCGTTGATAATTGATGAGCCTCTTGCCAAACTCATTTTGATACCCTGTTCCCAAGAAACTGTGCCGTTTTGCAACGGCTTTTGATAATTGATGATAACTGATAACTGATAACTGATAACTGATAACTGACATGGCTGATATTAAAAAAGTGGTACTCGCCTATTCGGGCGGTTTGGATACTTCTATTATTCTCAAATGGTTACAAGATGAATACCACTGTGAAGTGGTGACGTTTACTGCGGACATTGGGCAAGGTGAGGAACTTGATCCTGCCCGTGCTAAAGCGCAAACCTTTGGTGTTAAAGAGATTTATATCCAAGATTTGCGCGAGGAATTTGTGCGCGATTACGTTTTTCCGATGTTTCGCGCCAACGCCATTTATGAAGGCGAATATTTGCTCGGCACTTCCATTGCGCGTCCCTTAATTGCTAAATATTTAGTGGATATTGCGAATCAAACTGGGGCCGATGCCATTTCGCATGGGGCCACAGGTAAGGGCAATGATCAAGTGCGTTTTGAATTAGGCGCTTATGCCCTCAAACCGGATGTTAAAATCATAGCCCCTTGGCGTGAATGGGATTTAAATTCACGCGAAAAACTTTTAGCCTACGCGGAGCAGCATAGTATTCCGATTGAAATGAAGCGCGGCAAACAATCGCCTTATTCAATGGATGCCAATTTGCTGCATATTTCTTATGAAGGGGGCATCCTTGAAAATCCGTGGGCAGAACCAGATGAGGATATCTGGCGTTGGACACGTTCCCCCGAAAAGGCCCCTGATAAACCAACAACGCTAGAATTAGAATTTGCTAAAGGCGATATTATCAAAATCGACGGGCAAGTCATGACACCGGCTCAAGTGTTGGCTTATTTAAATCAAGTCGCGGGGGAAAACGGGATTGGACGACTGGATTTGGTTGAAAACCGTTATGTGGGCATGAAATCGCGAGGGTGCTACGAAACCCCTGGGGGTACGGTGATACTCAAAGCCCACCGGGCTATAGAATCCCTTACTTTAGATCGTGAAGTGGCGCATTTGAAAGACGAATTAATGCCACGTTATGCGACTTTGATTTATAACGGCTACTGGTGGAGTCCAGAACGCAAGTTGTTGCAAGATATGATTGATGCTTCGCAAGTTGATGTTAACGGTAAAGTCCGTTTAAAACTCTACAAGGGTAATGTGATTGTGACGGGGCGCGTTTCTGAAAGCAACAGTCTCTTTGATACCAGTATTGCGACTTTTGAAGATGATGAAGGGGCCTATAATCAACAGGATGCGGAAGGGTTTATAAAACTCAATGCGTTACGGATGAGGATAGCCGCGCAGTGTAAGAATCGGTGATCTTTATACCTGACAGGTTTTTAAAACCTGTCAGGTTTGTCGTTTCCAGGATTAAACGCCATACAACACAAACGCTGCCCAATACGCAGGAACCTTGTAAGGTTTTCCCTTTTTTAAAAACTCGCGCTCCGTCAAAGCCTCTACTTGTCCCATACCTGCCTTCTTAAAAAACGGATAACAAAGTCTGCTGTCACATCATCAGAAATAGTCCATAATGTCAATATCGTATTTTTTATTGCCCGCGACATAAAACGCATAAGGCAAGCCTATCACACCTTCCCCACTCACCAGTTCACCTATGTTCAGAAAAATAAATTCCGCTATAAGGGCGATATAGCGTTTCCCGATTGAATGAACCGAAGGTCAGCGAAGCTAAGTACAAATCATTATCGTTCCAAATTTATTTTGCGGCCTGATTTTCGTTCCAAATTTATTTTGCGGCCTGATTTTCGTCCAAATTTATTTTGCGGTTCGATTTTCTTAATATAACTGTACTTTATTCAATCGGGAAACGCTATAACAAAGGTTCGCCCCTACATGAAATCGTATTGTAGGGGCATACCGGCGTGTTTGCCCTTGTGAAATTATTGACCTGAAAAGATAACGTCATTATTTGTACTTAATATTCAATGAGTTATAAAAAATGATAGGGGGGGATAAGGGGCTTTGTAGATAAGATTAAATCGGTGGGCAACAATCTTTGCATACCAACAACTTTAGCGAGACGCTGGGCAACAAATATAAAGCCCATCTTACATCTGATAATTGATAATTAATAATTGATATGACTTTACGGCAGAAAACGTTGTGGTTAGTGGGCGGTGCTTTAGTAGGCCTTTTGCTGTTATTACTGAGCGTATCTTCGACTATTTTGTTAAAAGGTTTTACGGATTTAGAAGCGAAGGGGGTTGAAAAAAATTTGACTCGTTTGAACAAGTTGTTGTCTCAGGAATTAGAGAATTTATCGGTTGAAGCCAGTGATTATGCCGCTTGGGATGATACTTATGCTTATATGAAAACACGCGATAAGGCCTATATTACTTCCAATTTTGTGGAAACGACTTTTGAATCTCTTAATCTGCGTTTTTTAGCTTTGCTGGATAGCGATGCCGATATGGTGTTCGGGCTGGCTTATGATGCTAACCTTGGGCAACTTGAACCACTTGATACTCATTTACAAAATCATTTGGGTTCTGAAGGCTTGGTTAAGAGGGGCGATAAACTGAGGGGTTTGTTGTTGTTACCTGATGAGGTGATGTGGGTTGCCAGTTATCCAATTTTAACCAGTGAGGAGGCGGGGCCGAGTCGTGGAACGTTGATTATGGGACGGCCTTTGGATGATGCTGCTGTGCGACGCTTGAGCGAATTAAGTTTTTTATCAGTCAGTTTCCAACGACTTGATAATCAGGTGTTACCGGATGATTTTGCGAAAGCTTATCCGGCATTTGAGCGTCAAAAGACGGTGGTACAGATTTGGGATAGTGATCGTATTGCGGCTTATCTGTTGGGTAACGATATCTATGATGAACCGGCGCTGTTATTACGGGTGATGATGCCGAGGGAGATTTATCAACAGGGTTTGACTAGCTTACGTTATATCAGTGGATTTGTCTTAGGGTTTGCGCTGATTTTTGCAGGCCTGATTCCGTGGTTATTTGATCGCTTGGTTTTAAGACGGTTGGCGAGTTTAAGTTATGAAGTGAGGCTTCTGGATACCACTGACGAACTTTCGACAGTGACGGTGAGGGAAAATGATGAGTTGGCTGAGTTAGCTAGGGCGATTAATAATAAGCTTAAAGCGTTGCAGACTTTCTATGCTAAGGTGTCTGAAAACGAGGCCCGTCTTGCTAAAGCGCAACGTATTGCCTGTGTCGGTAACTGGTGTTGGGATATTGTTAACCCGCATTTTGACTGTTCGGATGAAGGATATCGAATTTTAGGCTTTCAGCCACAGTCGCTCATATCCGATTATGCGTTCTTTTTAAACTGTGTTCATCCGGCAGATCGGGAGCGGGTTTCTAATGCGATTCAAAAGGCAATGCGTGAGGGTGAATCTTATAGTCTTGAACATCGCATTGTGCAGGAATCGGGTAAAATACGTTCTATTCAGGCTTTGGGCGAAACGGTGAGGGATAATAGCGGTCAAATTGTCCAAATATTTTGTGTATTGCAAGATATCACTGAACATAAGGTAGCTCAGGAGAAAACCTTGAGCTTATTAGAAGAAAATCAACGGGCTCAGACAAAAACGTTACTATTGTTGGAGGATAATCAAAAAACACAGGTTGAAACGTTACGCTTGTTAGATGATAATCGTTTCCTGATTTCTCGTTATATGGCGATTCAAGAAGATGAACGCAGACTGTTGGCGAGGGAATTACATGATGAATTTGGTCAATATCTCACAGCCATTCAAGCGGATGCGGAGGCTATAGTGGAATTGGCACAGCAAGATATTGGAATCAATCATTTGAAAAACATTGTGCTGAGTGGGGAGGCGATTTTGTCTGTTTCTTCGCATGTCTACGATGTTGTTCATACGCTGATGCGACAATTACGTCCAAGTGGTTTGGATGAATTAGGTTTAGTGGAAACATTGCGAGATTATCTGGCGACTTGGGAGGTGCGTCATCAAACGCCTTGTCACTTTATCGCAAAAGGTGATTTGCATCATTTAGGTGAGACGATTAATATTCACCTTTATCGCGTTGTGCAGGAATCTTTGACGAATATCGCAAAATATGCACAAGCATCTCATGTGTCTATCCGCTTGCACAACGATAAGGTGAGTGAAAGGTTGACGCTTTGTGTCCAAGATGATGGTTGTGGTTTGAATCAGAATCAGCATAAACGTGGATTAGGTTTGATAGGGATGCGTGAACGGGCTCAAGCTTTAGATGGAAAATGGCAGTTAGACAGTACACCGGGAAAAGGGGTTAAAATCACTTTCACGATTCCGATTGGGGAAACTTATTTACAAAAACAGAGTAAATGGACATGAATACGATTCAAGTTTTATTAGTTGATGATCATGAAGTGGTGCGGGCGGGCTATCGTCGCCTGTTAGAAAACACGCTGGACATTAAAATTCTTGCAGAAGCCGGCAGTGGTGAGGAAGCTTACAGCAGTTATGTGAAGCAGAAACCGGATGTGGTTATCATGGATTTATCTATGCCCGGGATAGGCGGTTTAGAAGCGATTAGAAAAATCCGCTACTACGATAATACGGCACGTATTTTAGTTTTCAGTGTACACGAAAATGAAATCTTTTTAACCCGCACCTTGGATGAAGGCGTACTGGGTTATATTACTAAGCGCAGTGCGGCGAAAGTGATGGTTGAAGCCGTGCGACACGTTGCTCAAGGTAAAGCGTTTATTGGGCAGGAGATGCAATCTTATTTAGTGGATCATAAGCAATCTACGGGCGAGAATCCTTTATTTGAACAATTATCACCACGCGAATTTGAAGTCTTTTTGTTATTAGCTGAAGGCAAAACCGTTAACGACATTGCTGAGATACTGAACCTGAGTTCTAAAACAGTTGGACATCATTATACCCATCTTAAAAAGAAATTGAATGTTTCCAATATTTCAGAAGTGACACGACTGGCTATCCGCGGCGGATTGTTAGAAGCTTGATTCTCAATAATAAATGGTTAATAATTAATTATTAAATGCTAAAAGCATTGATAGAGACGCACGGCCGTGCGTCTCTACTTGGCACCGAATTTGAAAATAATAAATCTGAATATCTATAGCATGGGTGGCAAAATCATAAGCAATTAATGGATAGGGGATAAGAGGTTTGGAGAATGGCAGTATAAGAAACAGACCCGTTTATGTTATCATAAGAAAATCATTCAATTTTTAACGCATTATGTCATTATGCCTGTTAAAAGGATTAACGTATCTGCGCCCCATCAAGGGCTTTTTGATTTTACTCAACAAGTTGCCAATGTTGTTCGTGAAACGGGCATCACTGAAGGCTTATGCACGCTATTTGTTCAGCATACGTCGGCCAGTTTAGTGATTCAAGAAAATGCTGATCCTTCAGCAAAAAAAGATTTAGAACGTTGGCTTAATCGCCTAGTACCAGAAAGGGATTCATTGTATACCCACACGCTTGAAGGCGCAGACGATATGCCTGCCCATATTAAATCAGCCTTAACGGCAACCAGTTTGGGTATTCCCATTTACAATGGACAATTAGCACTGGGCACATGGCAAGGTCTTTATTTATGGGAACATCGCCGCCATGGTGGACAACGCGCCATTGTGATTCATATTGGCCATTAATATAATTGTGAATTGTGAATGAAAACCTTTTAATTAATAGCAATAATTGATAACTGATAACTGATAACTGATTTCCACGCTAAAGTTTTTGCGCGCAAAAACTTTAGCGTGGAACTGATAATTGATAATTGAACTGAAATGTGGTTTAAAAATTTACATCTTTTTCGTTTTTTACATCCTGTCACACTCTCGGCTGATGATTTAAATGAACAACTGACTGAATCCGCTTTTCAGCCTTGTGGCAAAATGGATATGGAAACTATGGGCTGGGTGCCCCCTTTGAGTCGTGAGAGTGAATCCTTAGTACATGCTATTAATAATTGCATCATCTTCACGGCGCGTAAAGAGGAAAAAATTCTGCCTGCCTCAGTGGTGCGCGAATTTGTCAATGAAAAAGTTGAGGAAATCGAAACTCAACAAATGCGTAAAGTGCGAAAACGCGAAAAAGATGAAATTCGTGAAGAAGTGCTGCATGACTTGATACCGCGAGCCTTTACCCGTTCAACTTATCTGTCTGCTTACATTGATGTTACGCAAGGTTGGCTGATGATTGATACGCCGAGTCATAAACGTGCTGAAGAATTGACCAGCTTTTTACGTCAAACTGTGGGTAGTTTGCCAGTGGTTGTCCCTAAGTTGCAACAAAATCTTGGCAATGTGATGACGCAATGGCTTATTAATCAAAATTATTGTCCAGCCGACTTAGAGTTAGCCGATGCTTGTGTCTTGACGGATCAGGATGGGGCTGTGGTGAATTGCAAACGTCAAGATTTACTGGCAGAAGAAATGCACGGGCACTTGACGGCAGGAAAATCAGTGAAACGTTTAGCGTTAGAGTGGAATGATCGTTTAGCTTTTATTCTTGATGATGAATTAGTGATAAGACGTCTGCAATTATTGGATTTGGTACAAGCGCAACTCAATGATACTGAGAGCGAAACGTCAACTCAACGTTTTGATGCTGATTTCTCTATCATGACTTTAGAATTGGCTGCTCTGATTAAAAGATTATTGGAAATTTTTGGTGGAGAAGATGAAGCCGCTTATGCCAAGATGCGTTAGTTAAAGAAAGCGTTTTGATTTAGTGAAGCAAGGGTGGCTATTTTAGCCCTGTCAATAGGAAATAGAACGCTGATTATCATGATGAGACTGATTCACACGGATTTAAAAAACTCAGCGTTTCACGCAAAAATTTTTGCATGGCATCATGACAAGAATGAAAATCAGCGTTCTATCCTATTACTAAAAATGATCCGTGATGACAACCTCTTCCATCGGTAATTGACCCGATCGTGGCCAACTTTCCTTAATTGTTTTCCCAATGGCAACAAACATCGCAATGACATGATCTTCTGGCAAGTTGATCAGTTTACCTACCGCATCAAAATCAAAACCATCCATAGGACATGAATCATAACCCATTGATTTCGCTGTTAACATTAACGTTTGAGCGGCGATGCCGCAGGAACGCATGGCTTCGTCGCGTTGAACTTGTTCTCGCCCTCTATAGTATTGATCAAGGGCAGGTAGCATAAACGCTTGTACTTCTTGAGGCGCATTTTGCCAATAACGGGCTGGTTGCTTTTCCCAAGCTTTGAGATCAGCACAGAGAATAACCAGTAACGAGGCATCAGTCACTTGAGCTTGATCCCAAGCCGTAGCGCGGATTTGCTTTCTCAGTTCAGGATCGCGTACCAGCACAAAACGCCAGTTTTGAATGTTAAAGGCTGTCGGAGAAAGCTGGGCTAATGACATCAATTGCTTCACTTCTTCTTCTGTCATTCGATGCTCAGGATCATAATGCTTGACAGCGCGACGTGTTTCAATGGCAGTGAAAGTATCCATATTGTTTCCTTTTGGTTAATGTGAAAGTATAAAGTTGTGGCGTTAAACAACCCCGGCATTTTGTGAATAGCGCCTGAGCGCATTTCTATTTTTCCGCTTCCATAAGAATTACCCGATTAAACTCGGAAGCGGTGCGGCACCCCTTCCGGTTTCCCCAATTTTGAGTGTATGGCATTGTTTAATGGTTTTATATTCCTGATGTTGTTTAGCCGTTTGTTGCAAATTATATAAACCTTGCCAATTCAACCAAAATTCTGCTGTTGTTCCTAAATAAGAAGAAAGCCGCAACGCTGTGTCAGGTGTAATGGCACGTTTGCCATGTAAAATTTCGTGTGCGCGTTGATAGCTTATCTAGTATATCACGAGCAAATTGGCTTTTGTTAATTTTTAGAGGCTCAAGATATTCTTCCCATAAAATAATGCCGGGATGTTCTACTTCAAATCCTATTATCATATTTCCTCCTAATGATGATAGTCAACAATTTCAACATCGAAAGCATTTCCATCAACCCATCGAAAACAAATGCGATATTGTTTATTAATACGAATACTAAGTACTGAAGCACAAATAAACAGATATTTTAGCGCAAAGGGCTTGCGCGTGGGATTGCCCCTACATGGCATTGCGTAGGGGCAATCCCTTGTGGTTGCCCCATTTCAAAATACACGAAAATTTATGCTTCAGTACTTATACTCTTAAAATTTCTCTTAAAACCGTTTTCATGTTGGTTGGTTTGATGTCAATTCAGATTTTCTGTCTATAACGACATTTAGGATATGAACGGAAAAATTAACGCAAGAGACGCAAGAGACGCAAAGATTTTTCTTGAGAGCCTCTTTAGCGTCTTTAGCGTTTATAAGTACTGAACCATAAATTTTCAGGTATTTAAAAAAAGAAAGGAGAAAGGGGGCAACCACAAGGGATTGCCCCTACGGGCGGCTTGTAGGGGCAATCCCTTGTGGTTGCCCTTTGCGGTATAAATACCTGTTTATTTGTGCTTCAGTACTTATCGATATCAATCGCATGATCAAGAAAACCGTTTAAGCATAGATAAATTGCTGCTACGCTGCTCAAAGCTCGCGATTTTATCACGCAAGGCGCTAATCAGTTTCTGATTCAATGGGATATGTCTTTCGTCTTCTACTGTTCCTTCAAGCACTTCTGCAAGTCTTCCTGCATTATTCAGCATCAATTCAAATGCCACTCGCCCTCCAAAGGGCCCCGGTAAGCGCATAAATAAAACTAATCCTTCTGTCGTAAAATCATCCATTTGGTGAGGATTAAAAGTGCCCGGTTCCATCATATTAGCAATACTAAATATAGCTTGTTGTACTTTAAGTTCACCAATCCCGTAGTGATGGAAAACCTTCATCCTACCATACTGCAAACCTAAATCCTCAAATACCGTCAAAATATCTCTTCCTGTAAACACGGATTGACGTTGTGCTACCACATACAACACAATAATCATTTCCGATTTTTTATCTTCCCTTTTTACGGAAGAAGCGGGAGGAGTCTGCACAACCGTTTTTTCCGGTTTATCGGAAACAGCAGGAAGCGTTTCTGTCTGTAAAAGACTATCTGTCTCCAATTCTTGAATGTCCTCGGTTTTAGGTGTCAGAACCGCTTCTTTTTCCGGTAGAAGGGCCACAGTGTTCTGTGTTTTTATAACCTCCTCTATTTCGGGTATTGGCGCTAATTCATCAAGAAGGGGATCTTCAAACAACGGGTCGGGCTTATTGTTAGATGAGAAATCTTGTAAAGGATTCTCAAAGTAATTATCAGCATATAAATCGTTTTCTGGGCGAGCAGCCATGTCGATTTTTCGGCGACGGCTACGACGATTGCTTTTACGTTTCCAAATCAGTAGGCTACCCAGAACGAGAATCGCAAAAACAATTAAACTTAAGATCAGGAACAGGTTGTTCATAAACTTTTTGAGACGACAAGGATTGTTTATAATATATAACTACAAGGATTGTTTATAAAAAAGGATAAAAGCGTGCTTAGCCCCAATTTTTTATCCTTTATATAACGACAAGGATTGTTTATAAAAAAGGATAAGAGCGTGCTTAACCCCAATTTTTATCCTTTATATAACGACAAGGATTGTTTATAAAAAAGGATAAGAGCGTGCTTAACCCCAATTTTTATCCTTTCTTATAACTAATCCTTGTAGTTATTAAGTCTTTACCATATCGACAGCCATGTCAATATCAACAGCGACTAGGCGAGAGACACCCGCTTCTTGCATGGTGACACCGATCAGTTGATCGGCGATTTCCATCGTGATCTTATTATGACTAATAAAGATAAATTGTACACGTTCTGACATCGCTTTGACTAATGTACAAAAACGGCCCACATTGCTATCGTCTAGTGGCGCGTCAACTTCATCAAGCATACAAAAGGGGGCAGGATTGAGTTCAAAAATCGCAAAGACTAACGCAATCGCCGTTAACGCTTTTTCGCCACCTGACAATAAGTGTATGTGCGTATTACGTTTTCCAGGTGGGCGGGCCATAATCGCAACACCGGCCTTCAGGATATCATCGCCCGTTAATTGTAAACTGGCTTCGCCACCACCGAATAATCGCGGGAACATGGTTTGTAAAAAGTTATTCACTTGCTCAAGGGTTTGCTTAAAGCGTATTCGCGTTTCTTTGTCGATAGTCTTAATCGCATTTTCTAATGAATTTAAAGCCTTGTTTAAATCATCGGTTTGATTATCAAGATATTGTTTACGCTCATTTTGTTCTTCAAATTCATCAAAAGCGGCCATATTGACAGAACCAAGACGTTCTAATTTACGCTCCACGGCCTCAATTTGGGCTTGCCAACTCTCTTCATCGGCATATTCGGGCAATTCGGCAACCAAGGCGACGGGGCTAAAATCGGTTTCCGCTAATTGTTCCTCAAGCGTTTGTCGGCGTACTTCATTGCCTTGACAAGTCATACGCGCTTTTTCAATAGCCGTGCGTAATTCATTGCAGCGTGTCTCAAGGCGTTGGCGTTCGCCTTCATAATCATTTAAAGCGGCTTCTAAATGTTCCACCGTTTGTTTAGCTTGAATAACCGCCTCTTCTGCTTCAGTTCGTTTATGTTCTTGTGCCGTTAATTCAGTTTGCCACCCTTCAATAGGCCCAGCCTGTTTTTCTAAATTGTATTGTAATTCAGAGTGTTGTGTCGTCAATTGTTCAAATTGGGTTTGCAAACGCGCTATGCTTTGCAATAAACGCGCATGATCAGTACGCAACGATTCGACTCGTACCTCAACTTTATGCCGTTCATCTTTAGCTGTTTGCCAAGTTTGACTCGTTTGGGCCACCGTTTCTTGCGATAAATCGCGCTGACGCGCTAACTCCTCTCGTTCATCGGCCAACTGCGCCATTTCTTCCAAAGCCGCATGTAACTTATCACGGGTTGTCGTTAAAGCTTCATTATCGTTTTGGATTTGCGTCGTCAATTCAGCCCGTTCATTGGCAATCCGTTCCAATTGCGCCTTGATATGTTCAAGACGCGCCTGTTTACCGCTATGCTGCGATTGTAACTGAGACAACTGTTGGCGAATCTCATTCACCTGCAACTGTGCTTGCTCACGACTGTTTTCACCCTCATGTAAAGCAATACGTTTTTCTTCTAAGCTTTGGGAAAGACTTTGCACCGTTTGTTCTAATACGCCCAATTGGATCGTGATATCATCAATCTCTTGCTTACGCGCTAACACCCCAGCATTTTCATCCAAGCCTTGCTGACTGTCCAACCAATTAGGGCCCAACCAAATGCCCATTGAAGTCATGATCGATTCATGCGCCGCTAATTCAGTCCGTAAACGATAGGCTTCACTGAGCGTTTCAACACTCCATACCCCCGTTAATAACGTGGTTAAAGGCCAAGGGGCCTGTACTTTATCCAACAACAGCTTAGCCCCTTTTTTAGAAAGCCTTCCCTTTTCCGCAGCCTCCGATGCCCGCTTCCCCGTATCAAACACAGCCAGTACACCTTGCGGCGGCTTTTCCAAAGCCTGTTCAAGGGCCGCCATATCGGCCACACACAAAGCCTGTAAACGCGCCCCTAAAACGATTTCCACCGCACGTTCCCAACCTGATTCGACTTGTAAAGACGAGGCTAAACGGGGTGCATCATGTAATCCTTGCGCGAGTAACCAGGCCTCTTTTTCCGCATCGTTTTTACCTAAAGCCGCCTCTTGCAACGTTTCCAACGAAGACAATCGCCCACTGAGTTTATGCACATCTGATTGATGCGTTTGCAATTGTGCAGACTGCTCTTGAGTCACATCACGTAATTTGAGTACCGCCTCATAATGCGTTTTAAGCGTCGCCTCGGCCTCATCTAAAGTCGTTTGAACTTGCGCGATTTCCTTTTCCAATTCAACAACCATCCGCTCCAAGGCCTTAATATCGATATCTTTCCCTTCTTCATCCAAACGCACCAAACGCAGCTTACTTTGATCTAATCGTTGCTCCAGATTTTGCATCCGAGTCCGTTCAACTTGGGCACGTTGCGTCGGCTCAGCCGAACGCTGATTAAACTCATCCCAAGCATATTGCAAATCTCGCAACTGATCTTCAGACTCATGCAAAGCCTGCACAGCCCACTTTTCAGCCTCTAACGCCGTTGCCAATGCCGTCTCGTTTTCCTGTATATCGCTATCCAAATGAGCGACTTGCTGCTCATCGGCCCCAAGATTCTCTCGCCTCTCAACCTGCGTCGCTTCAAGTTGTTCCAAATCCCCTTGCAATTGCTCACACCGCTCATTAGCATGTTGAAGAGACTGCTCTAACCGACCGATTTCCGATTCAATGCCATAAAATTTAGCCTGCGCCTCATTTAACGTATTTTGAGCAATCGTCTGCGCTTCACGCTGCTGTTTATGCGTCGAATCAAAATTCTGCAAAGCCAAAACATCTTTCTCTAATAAACCCCCTTGTTCCTCAATATACTGTTGTTGCTCTTGTACAGCCGAATCAAGCGCATACCAGCGTATCGCTTGCAATTGGGCCTTCAACAACTGTTCAGAATTTTTAAGTTCTTGATATTTTTCAGCTTGTTTAGCCTGCTTTTTCAGCTTATCCAATTGTTTACCTAATTCATTACGCACATCATCAAGGCGCGCCAAATTTTCGCGAGTATGATTCATCCGCTGCTCAGTTTCCTTGCGCCGCTCTTTATATTTCGATATCCCCGCTGCCTCCTCCAAAAACACCCGCAATTCGTCAGGTTTAGCATCAATCAAACGCGAAATCATCCCTTGTTCAATAATGGCATAACTGCGCGGCCCCAACCCCGTGCCTAAAAAAATATCCGTAATATCCTTACGCCGGCAACGGACACTATTCAAAAAATACGTCGATTGCCCATTACGAGACAATTGTCTTTTAACGGCAATTTCAGAATGTTCAGGATATTGAGGCACATTAACCTCTTCAAAAACCAATTCAATTGAAGCTTGATCAATCGGTTTACGTGTACGCGAGCCATTAAAAATCACATCACTCATCGCCGAACCACGTAATTGCTTAGCCGAACTTTCGCCCATCACCCAGCGAACCGCATCAATCACATTAGATTTACCACAACCATTAGGGCCAACCACCCCCACCCGATTGCTCGGAAACGACAAAGTCGTATGATCAACAAAAGATTTAAAACCAGAGAGTTTAAGTTTACTTAGACGCATTGTGTGTCAGTTATCAGTTATCAGTTATCAGTTATCAATAAAGAATTGTTAATTATTTTATACTCAAACATGATGGTTGTCATTCGAGTTTGTTACTTGTCTGATCAGTTATCATTTTTAAATTCGTTTATCCCAGTCATTCGTTGTACTAATTCGTTTATCCCAATCATTCGTTGTACTAATTCGTTTATCCCCGTAATTCGTTGTACTAACAGTAATTCGTTGTACTAATGTGAGTTCATCCGCTATACCAATTTATATTTATACTCTGTGGCACTCTGTGTTATTCTGTGTCCTTTCTGTTGAAAAATATAGTAATTAATAGCGATAACGGTTGTTTTATCAATTAGATTTTGCTTATCGGTCTAAGCTCTTGTCCTTTTGATTTTACGGTGTCATAATACGCGCTCGATTTTTATGGCTAAAGATTTAGATTTTTTTGTTGATGCTGCTTTTGGGCAACTTAGGCAACTTAAACTGCTTTCAATGTTCAAATTTTTGCACCTAAAAATTTGAACAGCGAAAAGTACATGGCACGATTTGTGCGTCTTTCTTCAAATAAGAAAAAATCCGTTTACTCCGTAAATCCGTTGTACTTTATATAGGAACTAATACCATGAAGACTTTAACTCATTCCCTATTCCAATTGATCTGGATTGTTTTCACTCTCCTTAGCACTGATATCTACGCCAATGACTTAGAGTTACTAATATACGAAGAATCGCGCTTGCGTAGTTCACATGCAATAGACAGTGTTGAGGTTAATCCAGCGGTACTTAATCTCGAAAAAGGTACCGAAGTCATGCTCACTTTACCTAATAGGATGGGAGAGTATCTTGTTGTGTTTGATCGTTATGAAATCCATCAAAGTGGTAATACAACTTGGATAGGGCATGTCAAGGCTAATGAAGCGTTTCGGATCATCGTGACTTATGGGGATGGTGTAGCCATTGGTATGCTCCAAACACCTAATGGGGAATTTCGCTTAGAAAAACAACAGTTATTGGATATGCAACAATTTGAACGTGCGCCAATGTGCGGCGTTTCACAGGCTGATGAATTACCACAATCATCAACCACTTTTCCTGATGAGCAACAGAGCTGGCTTGATGATGAACGACCACAATTATCACCTGATGAGCAACAGAGTCAACTTCGTAGAAGAACGCGAGATGGAAAAGCTGACTCTGATGAAATTGCTTATGTTGATCTGATGATTTTATATACTCAAGATATGGTAAAAAAATATGGAACCGCAGAAACATTAGCGATTGTGGACAATTTAGTGACTATCGCTAATCAAGCTTATATTGATAGCCAAGTTCATGTTCGTCATCGTTTGGCTAAATCCATGCAGGTAGACTATCAAAATACTACTGAAAACGCTTTAGATGATTTAAGGAAGGGAATTATTCCAGAACAAGGAGAAATTCGTGAAGAAATAGCTGCTGATTTAGTTATTCTACTGAAACCTACATTTGGTGAGTTAAATTTGAATGGTAATGCTTGTGGAATGGCGCTGATGAAAGGAATTTATAGTGTAGTAAACTATGAAAATTCTTGCAGCAATTATGCAATGGCTCATGAAATTGGCCATAATTTCGGATTAGCACATGACCATGCTAATGCTAAAACCTATCCTACTTTTAAGGATTACGTTATACTTCCATACGCTTATGGATATGGAAAAGAAGGAATTTTTGGCACTATTATGAGCTACATATCCCCTATAGTAGGTAAATTTTCTAACCCTAATACTGAATGTGTACCTAATTTTACTTGTGGTATTGCTGGTTATGCAGATAATGCAAAGACACTTAATAAACATCGGTTTTATATGGAAAACCTGAACATTCCTATTACCAATAAAAAAGGAGAACCCACTAATGTTCAAGCAAGTGACGGTGTTTATCCAGATAAGGTGCGTATAACATGGGACTTAGCACCAGAGAATGCTTCTTATGAAATACGCCGTAATACAACAAATGATTACAGTTCTTCAAAAATAATTGGAATAATGGGCAGAACAGGCAATGGTACTGCTATATCCACAACTGCGGTTTCTACTGAAGAAGATGGTTCTACATTTCAGGGAGCATCTAGTCAATTTGTTCAGATGGAAATTTTAGATAAGTTAATATTTGATGATACAAATACTATTGATAACCAATTATATTGGTATTGGGTAATACCTCATTATATCCAACAAATTGGTTATAATCCATTTAATGACAAACCAACTCAAGATGAGTGGGTGAGTACACCAAATACAGGCTATAGTGATCGATCAGGTTCTTCTTTTTCTTCTTGTTATACTGTCACAGAAATTCCAAAAGACCAATGCGATGCTTTAGTCGCACTTTATGATAAAACCAATGGGCGTTATTGGAGTGATGCCTCTACAAATAACTGGACAAAATTAAGTCATCCTTGTCTGTGGCAAGGGGTGACATGTGAAAATGGTCATGTTGTTGAACTGGCTCGTGCTCATCAAAATTTGAACGGCACTATTCCTCTTCAAATTAGTGCATTAACTCATTTACGGAGACTTTATCTGGACAATAACACTCTCCAAGGTTCTATTCATAATGGGTTGAATGCTTTGACTCGTTTGGAATATCTCTATTTATATAATAATAAACTCAGTGGAAAAATTCCTGACTTGAGTGCTTTGACTCGTCTGAAATATGTCTATTTGTCCAATAACCAACTCACAGATAGTGAGGTCAATTTTTGGAATGCCCTCACTAATTTACAGAAACTCAGTTTGTCCAATAATAACCTAAGTGGTTATATTCCCAACGATTTGACGGCATTGACTCGTTTGGAATCTCTTTATCTAAACAATAACAAACTCAGTGGAGTTATCCCTGATTTAAGTGGATTAACTCGCTTAGAATCTCTTTATCTAAATGATAATAACCTGTGTGGGAATCTTCCACAATCGTTGACTACGTTGAGTCATTTATCACACATAAACTTGGATAAAAATCACTTAACAACTTCTGATGCTAATGTGATTGCCTTTCTTAATAGCAAAGATGTTAGTCATTGGAAAAGGAGTCAAACTCAAGGCGATTGTCCCACAACCTCGACTTCTGGTACGCCAATTTCAGATTCGATTACAAAAGGGCAGTGGCATTACTACACCATTGCTGCTTCGTCAGCACATACACTACTCGAAGTTGAACTGACTGATTTGTCGGATGATGTTGATTTGTACCTGAAGAAAGGTAGTCAACCCACAAAATCCAATAAGGATTGTAAGTCAACTGCAATGGATACAGATGATGAGCGATGTGTCGTATTAAATAATAGTAATGGTACATGGTACATTGGTGTTTATGGTGACCAAGGGGGGGGAAGTTATACTTTAAATACTACACTAATTCCTTTGCCATATTTGCCTACAAAAATTTCTGATGAGCCTATTTCAGATTCAGTATCAGAATATGGTGGTTTTTTACAGTATTACACAATCACAGCTTTACCCTCACACACCAGCCTAAAAATAGAATTAACCGGCGGTAGTAGCATTGACCTTTATCTTCAAAAAGACAAATTACCCTCAATTGAAGATCATTGTGAAACATCATGGACAAGTCCAAAATCATGTACCCTTATTAATAAAGGTAGCGGTATATGGAATATTGTAGTTTTTAGTAGTGCTTACGAATACGATAGTTATACTTTGAAAGCGACATTAGGTAGCAATGATATTTTGCCACCTCCAGATGGAAATCTCGTGTCTGGTACTACTTATCTTGTCCCATTATCAGAAGAACTTCCACATTATTACACTATTAGCCCATCAGAATCAGACAAAACTCTGCATGTTGAAATAACGGATTTGTCTACTGATTTAGACCTTGTTGTTTCTTACACTGATCTTGGGTCTCATTGCCGTTCAAATAATTCTTATAAACGTTCAGAATTCTGTAAATTCAATAATTTAGCCAATTATCATGGCTCCTATGATATTGAGGTTTCTAGAGGAATTATAAAAAATTTACCATCTACAAGTAGAGATACTTATAAGTTGACAGCAACACTAACAAAAGCGCCACAACGTGCTTTGTTATTGCTACATGGTTTAAACTCTGCTCCTGAGACATGGGATACCTTTGAAACGCAATACTATTCAACGAAAGGACAACTAGGAACATGCCCTACTATTTTAGTAAGAAATGGTGAAGCTTATATTAAAGAAAGATATAACTTTACTCAATCTGTTGATGATTGGGGTGTATTCTGTTACAAACTACACTTTGGCGGTTATGACAATACACCAAAGGGTCCTACTGGAATGGGTTCAGTTGGATTAGAAGGTACAACATGTGAAAGTTCTTCTTGTAATGGAGATTATTCTACATTTTCGCAACTTGGAAAAGAAGTTGAGGCTGCTGTTTCGTATCTTGTTGAAGAGAAACACGGTAGAGGTGTTGAAATTGTTTTGCTTGGCCATAGTCGAGGTGGACTTGCAGCCCGTGCTTATTTACAAGACAAAAACAGTGCTTATCTCAAAAATATAAGCGGGCTAATAACAACTGGAACTCCACATTTAGGAAGTCCTATAGGGCGGATATGGAAATATTTAGCGACTAAATGTCTTACAGGAGATATTTATAAAAAACCTTCAGAGCCAGATGGCGCAAAAAGAAAAGAGAACGTAAATCGTTTTTTAATAAAAAAGCTATGTTCTGCAGATTGGGAAGTGGCTAAGTTTGTTTTGGAGGAAAGTGGACTTGATGTGCGTTCTCCAAGTGTTCATTATCTTTCTGACAATTCATCAGATATAATGAATTTAACATGGAACGTATCAAATTTGCCCGATGATATCTTCTATAAAAAGATATTTTATAATGGGGTATATTTGGGTACTCTTGACCGTAAGAATTATGAAACGAATGCAATCACAACAGAATACAACTACTCAATTTTTCATACTCAAATTTTGGGTTTTACTCAAACGGTTTCTGATGTGGCAAGAGAATTTATACTTGGCAAAGGAAAGAAACCTGAAGATTTTATGGGGGATGGTATAGTAACCAAAGATTCACAAACCATGAAGTTTGAAAAAAAACCATGAGAAAAATATTCGGGGAATGGGAACAGGAAAAGAAAAAACTTTGCATATTGAGGAAACTAAACAAGTAAGCGATTTAGAAAATGCGTTATATAAGCTATACCGTGATGATCTTAAGTGGAAACAACAGTAATTAAAAAAAAGCAAGCAGTGTATACTTAATGTCCAAATTTGAATGGAAGTGTACACTGTGCTTATATTTCGTTGCTTTCATGCTGAAAAACTTGCCAAATAACTGATTTCCAAAATGAGGATTACACAATGCAACATTATCATTATATTATTACCATCTTATGTTGTTTCGTATTATTTTCGAGCAACACCATTGCCGAAATTTTTCCACAAATACTAAATTTCGCCTCACAAGAAATAGGCACTACCAGCGAAATTCAAGAAGTGTTTGTAGCCAGTGAAAAAAACGATATGACCATCAATAACATTGCTATTACTGGAGAGTTTAGCAAAACCAGTAATTGTAAAGGCATTATTGAAGTAGGTGATAAATGTAGTATCAGGATAACTTTTTCACCTACCTCAAAAGGATGGCATCAAGAAACGCTTACCATTAGTTCAACCAGTGCCGGAGAAAGCAAGACTGATATTGTGTTTATTGAAGGTATCGGATTTTATGGTGAAGTGCCTAACACGACTCGTTTAATTAATATCAGCACTCGCGCTCCTGTTCGTGGCGGCGAAAACAACGCCATCGCTGGTTTTATCATCACCGGCACGGGTACTAAAAAAGTGGCTATTCAGGCATTGGGTACGGGCCTCGCACCTAATTTACCCGCAGGTAGTGAAGTCCTTTCTGACTCTAAAGTCGTTCTTTATCAAATGATTAATGGTAGCTTTCAAGTTATAGCCAACAACGACAATTGGCAAAACGATAGCCGAGCTAGTGAAATGCCAGCCCACATGCAACTACCAGCCCCCAGTGATGCAGGATTTATTATTGATCTCATACCAGGTACATACACCGCCATTGTACAACCAGCAAGTGGAAGCATAACAGGGGCTACATTAGTCAGTGTCAACGATTTAGATGATACGAACACCAGCAAGCTGATTAATATCAGTACTCGTGCTCCAATCGAAGGAGGTGTAGGCAATGTTATTGCGGGCTTCATCATTGATGGTACCGGCACACAACAAGTCGTTATTACTGCACAAGGTAAAGGCATCAATATGTCCCAAAACCTTCTCTGCCAAGATACGACTATGAGTGTTCACAAAATGGTTAATGGTCATTGGGCCGAGATTGCGAACAACGATAATTGGCAAGAAGACGCACAAGCCATTAATATTCCTGCCCATTTTCACCCCACTGATCCCAGCGATGCCGCATTACTTCTAAACTTAGAAGCAGCTGCATACACTGCAATCATGGGCTGCAACAACGGAACAGGTATAGGACTAATTGGTGTTAATGCGATTGATTGATAAATAGTGAGCGAACGTAGAGTGCCTTCTGATGCACCATTAATTCATATACCTCATTTTTTTTAATTTAATGGTGGGCAACAAAAACACGTTACCCACCCTACATTGATTTTAATGGGGCAACAATCTTTACCCACCCTACATAAAAGTTTAAATTATGATCGCGTGCAGTATACTTAACATTGTCATAAATTGCGCTTTTGAATTTTAATCGCCAACTTTTCGTAGTTTAGTCTGCTTTTTCAGCTTATCCAATTGTTTAGCTAATTCATTACGGACATCATCAAGGCGCGCCATATTTTCGCGCCTATGATTCATCCCCTGCTCAGTTTCCTTACGGCACTCTTTTTAGAAATCCCCGCCGCCTCTTCCATAAACATCCGCAATTCTTCCGGTTTAGCCTCAATCAAACGCGAAATCATGCCTTGTTCAATAATGGCATAACTGCGCGGCCCCAAACCCGTCCCTAAAAAAATATCCGTAATATCCTTACCTCGGCAACGGACACTATTCAAAAAATAGGTCGATTGCCCATTACGAGACAATTGTCTTTTAACCGCGATTTCAGAATGTTCAGGATATTGAGGCACATTAACCTCTTCAAAAACCAATTCAATTGAAGCTTGATCAATCGGTTTACGTGTACGCGAGCCATTAAAAATGACATCACTCATCGCCGAACCGCGTAATTGCTTAGCCGAACTTTCGCCCATCACCCAACGAACGGCATCAATGACATTAGATTTACCACAGCCATTAGGGCCAACCACACCCACCCGATTACTCGGAAACGACAAAGTCGTATTATCAACAAAAGATTTAAAACCACTGAGTTTCAGTTTACTAAGACGCATTGTGTGTCAGTTATCAGTTATTTATCAGTTATCAGTTATCAGTTATCAGTTTCACATTTCACGCGTGAAATACAGTTTTGCGCGCAAAACTTTTGCGTGAAAATCAGTTATCAATAAACAATTATTAATTATCATTTTATACTCAAGCATGATGGTTGTCATTCGAGTTTGTTACTTGATTATTCTTTATAGCACTTTGTGCTATTCTGCGTTCCTAGCCAGTACAATATAATTAATAGAATAAGCTGATTAACTCAAAGGTGCCAATAAACTAATCCGTTTATACCGCTAATCCGCTGTACTGATATTGCATGATGGTTGTCATTCGAGTTTGTTACTTGATATCCTCTGTAGCATTTTGTGTTATTCCATGTTCATCGTTAGTACAACGGATTAACGGTATAAGCGGATTAATTCAAAGGCACCAATCAACTAATCCGTTTATACCGTTAATCCGCTGTACTGATATTGCATGATGGTTGTCATTCGAGTTTGTTACTTGATTATTCTTTATAGCACTTTGTGCTATTCTGCGTTCCTAGCCAGTACAATATAATTAATGGAATAAGCTGATTAACTCAAAGGCACTAATACACTAATCCGTTTATTCCCCTGATCCGCTGTACTAACATATATTTATATTCTGTGACACTCTATGCTATTCTACAGTCATAGTCATTGATGCAAGGTGGGACAAGCGGTGAGAAAACTTAAAAGGGCTATTAATCAATAACGACAGGGGATTGTATATAAAAAAGGATAAAACCATCAAGTGTTGAAAATCTGCATAGATTATACAATCCTTCGCGAAAGCTCAAAGAAACTAGAAAAATGAGATCATTATGAATACGGTTGTAGAACAACAAGACGTTGAGGCAAAAAAGCACATTTATTTACAGCGTATTAATCAACTGTACGTCAAAATTGGAAATTGGTTACAAGATGAGCCATTGATTTTAGAAAATGGCAAAATTGAAGTCATTGAAGCATTGGGGAAATACAAAGCACCTCAACTCACCATAAAAACTCAAAAAGGTGAACAATTAGCAGAATTTAAACCTGCGGGCGCATCGGTTTTGTTAGCCGAAGGAACGATAGATGTCGAAGGTTGGTTAGATCGAGGCTATGTTGTTTATATGTTAGCAAGCAACCCTCAACCCTTTTACAACATTGAGGTTGATGGTTGGTATTGGCAAGAACAACGTCTCAATACGGAACCGCATTTTCTTAATAAAACTTGGTTACTTCAACTAGTGACTTGGGTGAGTGATCATGAATTCTAATCCACTACCGCCTATATGGCAGGCTTATAAAACCGCTCAAGATAGTTTTAGAATCGCAAAAAGGGCTATAAAAACAGAGTATCCGCCCGCAAGACAAAGATTGCTTCAGCGTACCGAAATGGAAACGCAAAGTATTACAGAAGCAGAATGTCTTCTGGAGAAAAGTAACAAAGAATCTGATGCTTTATTTGTACTGGCATTATGGGCGACATTTGAACGATTCATAAGAGATGATTTACAAAAAAGAGGTCAAATTTTATGCCAAACCAATCCGCCCGATTTGGGCATATCTATTTATGAACATTTTGAAAAAGAAGTGGAATTTTGGAAACCGGTGGAAATTCTTGACTTTCTAAAAAAACGTTTATTTAAAACTCAGCCGGATTTAATTGGACATGCCAAACAAATTCTAGCTTATAGGGATTGGGTTGCACATGGTAAAAATCCAAAGAATTTGCCATCAGCAACACAACATCCCAAAGATGTTTTTAATACGCTGAATGAAATCGTGGAAACTTTGTTACGGTATCCACCATCATCAGTATAGATAAATAGGTGATTGAATTATGAACATGACATCTATTCAAGAAGTTTCAACGCAATTTTCAACTTATTTGTTAATTTATAATGCCACGGAAAAACACAGAAAGCACGGAATGAATTTTTCCGTGTTTTTCCGTGTTTTTCCGTGGCAAAATCTACCCAATTTTAATTTAATTAGCCGCTATGCCTATACCAGCTTAATAATATCACTGAGTTTTATGATAATCTAACAAAAATTGCTGTACCACATTATAAATCAAAGGAAAATTAAAATGGCTTATGGTACTTTCAAGTCAGTTGAAGAAGTGGCTACAAAATTTGATATTGAAGTCGCAGAGACAACGCTATTTATTCGCGAAAAAACCTTAGAAATTTCAGAACTGTTATTTTCTATTATCGAAAATAATTTAAGAGATAAAATAAATTATGTCTCTGAGTATGCGATTTGTGAAACCATTATTCGTCCTATTCTGGATATAGTTGCACAAAATTATCCGCTCAAAGTCTGGTCACATATCCCTTATAATGTGGACAAAGAAAAAGGACTCGTGGGAGAACCGGATTATTTAATCGCGCCAAAAAACAAATATGGTGGAATGGTAAGTCCTGCTTTGTGTGTGATAGAAGCGAAAAAAGATAATTTTGATGAAGGCTGGACACAGGCTTTAGCAGAAATGGTCGCTTCTTCTATACTTGGTGCAAAAACGTGTTATGCCGTAGTAACCACAGGTACCGTTTGGCAATTTGGAAAATTAAAAAACAATATTTTTATTATAGACCCAACATTCGTATCTGCACCAACCGATTTACAGCGACTTTTTAATATCATTAATTGGGTATTTAATGAAATAGCCTAAAATGAAGGCCATGAAATTTAAATGCCCTCAAAAAATCCGTTAATTCAGTTAATCCGTTGTACTAAAGAGGTTCTCATTATGATTTGGTCTGAAGTACGTCAAGCTTATCATAACCAATGGCTTATCATTGAGGCGTTAGAAGCACACACAACCCCCGACACCCAGCGGCATCTTGACCATATCGCCGTCGTTGAAATGTGTAAAAGTGGCGGTGATGCAATGCAAAGCTATCGTCGTCTTCATCAACAATATCCGATTCGCGAATTTTATTTTGTCAATACAGGGCGTGAAACTTTAGATATCTGTGAACGTAAATATCCAAAAAAATTCTTAATTAATCATACCCTAAAACTTTAGCCACCTTATCCAAAATCTAACCAAATCGTTGGAAAAAAAAGGAGGGCTATTCATGGATACACTGGACATCAAACTACCTTATTCAGATTGGGTACTCATTTTTGACTCTATCCGCCATTACATAAAATACATAGATAATCTGAAGAATCCAAGTGATGAAATTTCTGAAGACGAGCTTGCTGATTTTTACACGGATGGAGAAAATCTCAAAAACCTAGAAAAGCAAATTTCTCAAACATTTGAGAAACAATTTGGCAAATATTAATCTAAACGAGATAACTGCTGATGCTATCACACGGGTAACTATTCATGCCACAACGCGCCAACAAATTAAGTTCCGTCTGAAAACGGGGAGATTTATCCATGAATAATGCTAAAATGACTTATTTTAAAGAAGAAGATGTTCTCTATCTGGCTATTTCGGAAGGACAAGAAACTGGGAGTGTTGAACTCTATCCCAATGTGACTGGCGAACTTAATGACAAAGGTGAATTGATTGGTATAGAAATCCTAGAAGCGAGTAAGTTTATTCGGGACTATATTCTCGAAACCGCTCAAGTTAAATTACTGAATTTGCCAGTAGCAATGCCTCCATTGAGGGCGAGTGAAAAAGTACCACAAATGGCGAAATAAACAGATAAACCCTTTTAAAAATCCGTTTATTCCGTTAATCCGTTGTACTCAATCCAAGCCACTGAAATTCACCAACTCGAATACTGACTATCATTTTGATATTGATAACTGATAATTGGGTTGACTACTTTTGTGGAACAAGAGCAATGAAGGTATTATTGTAAAATTGTCATTTGTGTTATTCTATCAATTTTGATTCAAACAAATAAACTTGGAGAAATCTAAAATGCGCTTTTTATCTCAACGTGGATTTACACTCATTGGACTTATTATAGTATTGGTTATCATAGCGGGTGGCATTTGGCTCTATTTTGCTCTGTTTGGGGGTGATGATAACCCGCCACCAAAACCTGATCCAACTGTAGTCGTTTCTGAAGATTGGAAAATTAAAAATGCCAGTCGTATTGCCGTCAATGATAGGAGATGGAGCGCACCACTTTTATTTGAAATTTCAGATAAAGTGACTTTAAAAGATAGTACCTTAATGTACACAGCTACACCTGTCAGAATTTATTGTCACCCTTCTTCAAACAATTTAAAGCATTTTTTGGTAAAGGAAAGCCACGGAATCGACTCTTTCAATATAGGGTGGATAGGGTGGAGTGATCGCGGGTGGACTGATAGCAAATACGAATTATTTAAGTTACTATGCCACAAAAGCGATGAGGATTTTACCATGCAGAGTAGCGGCCACAATAAACCTATTTTTGATAACAGCATCTTCGATAAAACAACAATCATTGATGCTGAAACTAGGAAATCAGGATTTGGTTTATGGTTGTATAACGTAGGACAACACGAACCTTTATTCAAAGCAGTTAAGCTGCTCCTAGAACAATATCATGATCTTGCCGAAAGACTAACAGTTCTTCACGAAGGGCACGCAAAAATTATCAAAGAATATGGCAAAGGTAGTAATGTCAAAGCACTTGATAGCGACATTAAAAAACGGTCTGCTCTTGGTTGGAATTTGACTAAGGTAACAAAACGATTTTTTGTCGCCATTAAACCCAGAATGATTAAATTGGAAGTGGCAGCCACTCGTCAACAAGCCCTTGCTGGGTTAAGAACTTTTGAAAATGAGATTGATTCAGCGCAAACGACTTCTTCTCAATCGTTGGATGATATTATTGCCAATATTGATCAAGCAGTGAGAAAACTTGAAAGAGCCATTAATCAATAACTACAGGGATTGTATATAAAAAAGGATAAAACCATTGGCGATTTAAAATCCTTTCTTATAGGCAATCCTTGTAGTTATTGTTACTCTATATTCTTGCCATTGGCGTAAAACAGAAAAATCAGTTATTCATTGGTGGAGAGGTAATTGAATTATGAACATGACATCTATTCAAGAAGTTTCAACGCAATTTTCAACTTATTTAGAAGCTTGCAAAGAAAAGCCGGTTGTCATTGCAGAAAATGAAAAACCAGTTGCCGTATTACTTTGTGTGACTGATCAGGAAGAATTAGAACGGCTAGTATTGTCTTATTCCCCGCAATTCCAAACCATTCTAAATTCTGCTAAACAGAGAATTAGAGAAGGGCAAGGTATTGGACATGAAGCGTTTTGGGAAGAAGTAGAAAAGGGCATTCATTCATGAGTGAGTAAACCTATGAAAATGCGCTACATACATTTGCTCATTTTATTTTTCATCACCATTGCAAAGTCAGCCGCTATGCCTATACCGGCTGAATTAAAGCCCATCTTAGTACAACACAATCCCCAACAAATAGACGTAGCGGCACTCTTAGCGTTAAATCACCAACACTATCGCCAAGACATTTACTATGGTATGGATATCCACCTTCAAAATGCCAACCAAAATGAATATTTCTTGAGTACCCCGCGTGCCAAAAATCATTTACTGGCTCGCTTTCTTGATAACAGCAAAGGGAACGTATTAAGTTATCTATTCACGGCTACCCATTGCACCCAACAAACCTGTACGAGCCAAACCAAAGGCAGTTCCTTTGCCACTTTTCAATTTCAAAGCAATGATATTTCAGACATCCGCTCCCAAAATCCTATTCATGCCAAATGTGATTATGAAGGCACTTACCGACGTAAATATCCTGACCAAACCAAAATCGAATTTGTGTTTAAGCAATGTCAAATCGTCACCTTAAACAACAAACCACAGCCTATCTTATCGGATGAAACTAAAATCAAAGAAAATCAATCAGAAAAGACAATTTTTTCAAACGCTTTTGGAGAAACCGTTGGAAAATGGCAATATTGGTTGGGGGCAATAGTTGGGATACCTGTAGTGGGCTTGATTTTTTGGATTGTTTTACCGAGTTTAATGCTTTTTTGGCACTGGATATCGCCACAAATGCCACGTATCGTAGCGGGCATCATCATCGGAGTCGTGACAACCGCCATCACACAGTATTTTTGGGGTACCGAACCCGCTGCACTCTCTGGCATTGTGGTAGCGATTGTAGTTGCATGGTTATTAGCAGAACAAGTGTAGTCAATTGCAAAACTCTGCCTTATGTACGTGACTTTTCGTAGAGGTGACTATTGCTTATCAAGGCGCAAACCTTGATATTGCTATAAATATTCAGATAATTATTTTCAAAGAAGGGTTCGATCTAAAACCAATCTCACGCAAAGGCGCAAAGGCGCAAAGGCGTAAAGGTGCCAAGGTAGAGGGTAGAGACGCACGGCCGTGCGTCTCTTGGCGCGAAGCGTGAGATTAAAAATGCCACCCTTTTTGAGCTGCACCCACCTCTTAACAATCTTGTTAAAACTCAAAAATTCAAAGTTAAACGCACTTTGACTTGATCAGGAATCGCTTCTGGTTCAATATGGATTGAACTGACTTGTACTTGATGTTGGTTATGTAATCTGCCTAGCCAGCGCATCAGTTCGGTAAAGCTCACTTTTTCAAAATTAATGCGAACGGCTTGCTCACCTTTTGGTTCAATACGCTTATTGGCTTTAGCGAGTACACCTTGGCGAGTACTTTGATCAATCAAGCTTAATAAGGATTGTTTGTGAGTTTGAACGGGCTTTGCCGTGGATTGGCCGCGTAATTGTTGAATTTCGGCCGCTGCGGTGTTCATCCAGCGCAAAGTATTGTGTTGAGCCGTCACCATAATCTCTAATTGGGCACGAGCCTTGATAACCGGTTCCCAGAGCATAAAATAACCCAAAATGAGGCATAAAGTGATGGCACCAATAATGAGCGTATAACGCTCACGAGAGTTCAGTTGGTTAAACCCGTTTTTCATGATGATATGGAATGTCAGGTATTTTTTATCTCACGCAAAGGCGCAAAGGTGCTAAGTATTCAGTATTATTAGCGCGAGGCATACAGTCTTAGCGTTTTAGCGGCTTTGCGTGAATTTCTCACTCCACTCTAAAAATTCTTGATTTTAAAGGAATGATTTTATGCGTATCAAAAATCGTTGGAATAAAAAAGCGAAACCCCAATCTATCGAAGAGATTGCCGGCGCTTTGGGTTTTATCAGTTGGACAATCACGACAAATAGTGTGCTTGAATTAGAACAGAAGGGTTATCAAACCAATAGCAATGCTCACCGCCTTCAGATTATTCAAGCGTTTTTAATCTTTTTAGTTCAAGTGGCAGACCGATTAGCTTATGATCGGATGGAAAATGAAGAACGACAAGGTTTTATCACCGCTTTAGCCCTGCATGTCGCCAATACTTTTGCTGATAATCAGCGCGATATGTTGGGAGAAGGCGAGCATCGTCAGGCTTTTATTGATGCGCTCAATCAACAGGGCGAGGATTATGCCGAATTAAGTTTTCGCGATGGCGAAGCCGGATTTGATTTTTTGCGTTATTTTGGCGAACACGTCGCCGCCGTTATGGCGGAAAAACATTTTGTCAGTCAACAGGTTATGGATATCGAAGGGCCTGAAGCAATTAAGACGTTTAAACAAAGTATGCAGAATTTATTGGCCTAAATGATAAAACGCTGAGACGCACGGCCGTGCGTCTCTACGATCTCCTTTACAACAACGGCAAAATCGCGTTTTCAATATCTTGCCGTTTGAACTCGCCCAGATGTCGCAAAACAATTTTACCTTGACGATCAATGATCGCTGTAAAGGGTAAAACAGCACGATCATTACCAAAATCAACAGCGATAGCAATCCCGTCTTGCTTACCGACTAAAATGGGGTAATTGATACTGATTTCATTGACAAACTCTTCCACCGCTTCCCAATTGTCGATGGCAATCCCGACAAATTGCAATCCTTGTTTTGCATACTGGTTTTGCAAGTCAATAAACAGGGGGATTTCTCGGATACAAGGTGGACACCATGTTGCCCAGAAGTTAATCACAACCACTTTGCCATCCCATTCTGACACGCTACGCTGATGTTTTTGCAAATCGGGCAAACTGAATATTGGGCGATAGATCCGTTTAGCCTCTGCTTGCGGTGAAGGGCAGGCGGTGAGGCTGACTAGACTCATCATTATCAACCCCATTAACCAAATCAAGTGAGCGGGTTTTCTCATTGTGCTATAACCTTTGTTAGATGTTGGTGAAATTTATCAGCGTCCATAAATCCGACAATACGATAAGCCGCTTGTTCTTGCCCTTGTGTATCAAAAAACAATATCGCTGGCGGCCCATAAATTCCAAAGCGTTTATATAAGGCTTTATCTTGTTCATCGTTGGGTGTGACATCGGCCTTTAATAAGACAAAATTGTTCAAGACACTTTGCACCTTGGGATCGGAAAACGTAAACTCTTCCATTTCTTGACAAGAAATGCACCAGTCGGCATAGAAATCAAGCATCACTGGTTTCTGCTTTGCCGCAGCCAGTTCACGTTCTAATCCACTCACCCCTTTAATCGCTTTAAATTCAGCCACTTGTACAGTATCAGCGGTATTTTGAGAACCGATTGTCAAATGCTGCAACGGTTGCAAAAGATTCACACTACCACTGGCGGCACCAATCATGAGCAAAATCCCATAGACGAAAAAGAGCAATCCTAAACCTTTCCACAGTTTCCGCCAACCTGAAACACCGGCCTGAAGGTGATCCAAAGCACTCATGTATACTGCCGAAACGATTAACAAACTGGCCCATAATATCATCGTTATTTCACCGGGTATGACGCGCTCAATCATCCAAATCGCAACGGCCAGTAGCATGACACCGAAAACGGCCTTGATCGTTTCCATCCAGTTATCGGCTTTTGGCAATAAATGCCCTGCGGATGTGCCAATGATAATCAATGGGATACCCATGCCTAAGCTCATAATAAATAAGGCGAGAAAACCGAGTAGGGCATCACTGGTTTGACTGATATAAATCAATGCGCCTACTAAGGGCGCGGCTACGCAAGGGCCGACAATCAGGGCGGATAAGATACCCATGATGGCGACACCGATTAGCGTTCCGCCTTGTTGACGATTGCTCAACAGCGTCACTTTGGTTTGTAAAGCCGTCGGCATTTGCAATTCGTAAAAACCAAACATGGATAAAGACAACATAACAAAAACTAACGCAAAACTGCCTAAAACCCAAGGATTTTGGAAAGCGGCTGATAAATTTTCACCCAATAATCCCGTCAACGCGCCCACAATCGCGTAGGTAAACGCCATCGCCAGTACATAAACCAAAGACATGAAAAAAGCTTTAGAAGTGGTAAGTTGCTCTCCTTGTCCAACAATGATACCGGATAAAATGGGAATCATGGGAAAGACACAAGGTGTTAAAGACAACAATAATCCCAAGCCAAAAAAGATAATCAGGGTATACCAAAGATCAGCATTGGCTAACAGATTAGCCAGACGATCTTGTTCTGAAATCATCTGTGTATTGCTTTGCTGGCTTTTACCCAAGGTGATCTCTACGATTTTTGTTTCCGGCGGATAACATAAACCCGCCAGCGCACAACCTTGATATTTCACACTCAAAGAAATCGTTTTGAACTTGGTTTGAATAGGCAACTTGATCTCAAGCTGAGCTTGTTGATAAATCTGCACATCGCCAAACAGCGGATCAGTTTTCAACAAAGACAGCGGCCACTGTGGCGAACCTAATTCCCCCTCACTTTCTAAAGAAAATGCTAATTTATCGCGATATAAATAATACCCCTCAGCAATTTTCCAGCGCAGTAATACATAATCGGGAACAGGAAATTCAGCGGAAAAGACAAACGCCTCTTCGGCCTTGAGAAAGGTGGTTTCAGTCTGCCCTTTGTCAAATGAGGATTGAGGAGATTTTATTGTCGCCCACCCATCTTGAGATGAATTGGGAAATTCGGGAGAGGTTGTCGCTGTTTTTGGCGTAGCCAACCAACCACTTGATTTTTCGTCCGCCATGTCAAAAGTGGCTATCTGCCCCGAGGCAACCTCTCCTAACACATTGACATCAATGACTTTTTCGATAGGTGGATAACACAACCTCTCATCAGCGCAGCCTTGATAACCTACTTCTAATGTCAAGGTTTCCAAGCCTTGCGTATCTTGAATCGGCAACGTGATAGCCATCGATTCTTCATAAACCTCAACACGCCCATATTTGATATCCTCTTTAAAAGTGCCCTGCGGAAATTGAGGATCACCCAGTACCCCGCCGCCCTTCAAAGCAACAACAAACTGATCACGATAGAGATAATACCCTTCAGCAATTTGCCAACGCGCCACTAATAAAGTAGGACTTTCCCAATCCACTGAAAATTGAAAAGCCGCATCTGCTGGTAATACTTCAAAAGGCCCCAGCGATGTCTCCTGCTCAAAACCAGGGAAAACAGTCGTCTCTTGTTCAACAGGCGAAAACAGCCCTGCCTCTTGTTCAAGCTGAAAAAATTGACTCGCCCCCTTTTCACTGATTTCATCAGTCGCATTAACAAAAGCATGGCAAGCCAATAATCCTAAACTCAATAAAAACAACCCTTTATTCATTATTTAAGTCTCTATGTCGTTGCACACAATCTGCAAACTAAAGTTTACACTCCAGTAACTGTGTTCAGAAAAATAATTTAATTTGAGTTAGGGCGTTTCCCGATTGAATAAAGTACAGTTATATTAAAAAAATCGAACCGCAAAATAAATTTTGCACTCCAAGAAGGCTGCAAAATAAATTTTGCACTCCAATCAATCCGGCCGCAAAATAAATTTGGAACGAAAATCAATCCGGCCGCAAAATAAATTTTGCACTCCAATTGCGCCACGGCAAAATAAATTTTGCACTAAAATCAAATTTGTACTTAGCGTAGCACACCGAAGGTTCATTCAATCGGGAAACGCTATAGCGCGTGTTCGCCCTAACCTACGTGTTCGCCCTTTTGCCGTAATTATCTGAATATCGATATTACTGACTAACGACATTATCCAACCAAGCCAAATAACTTGGCAAACCCGTTTCTATCGGCAAAACAATCAATTCGGGTACGTCATAAGGATGCTGTTTTAGCACCGTTTTTTCAATCGCGGCATAATGCTCACTGCGCGTTTTGATCAATAATAATATCTCAGCATCGCTAATCACTTTGCCTTCCCACTCATAGACAGACTGAATTTGAGGTATTATATTAACGCAAGCGGCTAAATGATTTTCCACCAAAGTATGCGCCAACTTACTGGCAACCTTTGGATTAGGACAAGTCGTTATAAGTATTTCACGCTAAAGTTTCGCGAAGCGAAACTTTAGCGTGAAATTGATAATCAGCGTCCTTTTTCATCTGTTCTCCAGTGTGAATTGTGAATAACTAATAGTATAATACTATACCATCACAAATTGAGCTTATTCAAATGGGGAATCGGGCCCTTTCCCAATGCCCTAAAGCGCAACTGATGACAATGTTGAGTATACAATCCTACTGATAGAAAAGAGCTATATTGTAATGAATTTATTCCAAATCTTGCTAGTGCTATTTATTTTTGTGCCTATTTTTGAAATCTATCTATTCATCACTGTAGGTAGTTTTCTTGGGGCATTACCCACTGTTTTTTTTGTCATTTTCACGGCCATTTTAGGGGCCTACTTATTACGCCGCCAAGGCTTAGCCACGATCCAAAAAGCGCAAGCCACTATGGAACAAGGACAAATCCCGGCAACGGCTTTATTTGAAGGCATTTTACTGTTAATAGGTGGCGCTTTGTTACTCACGCCTGGATTTTTTACCGACACCATTGGATTTATGTGCTTAATTCCCAAAGTACGTCAATTACTGTTCCATTGGTTACGTCAACGCACTCAAGTTGTCCACCCCGGCTCGCCACACGACTATTCAAAAGGGCCCAAAACCATAAATGGGGAATATCGGCGGGAAGATTGAAAAATACCCCCCCCTTCCAAAGGCTAAACCAATTGATGATAATTAATCATTGAGACTGGTGGGCAACAGCCCACCCTACAATAAATCCCCACAACCTCCGAGACAGACTTATACATTGAGTTTCTTGGGAGTACAAACTCTTCTCGAAGCTCGATCAACTTTAGTTTGTGAATTTCAGAAGGGAAATAATAACTGATAACTGATTTTCACGCAAAAGTTGAGGCAAACAAAAACTGTATTTAGCTTCGCTGGCCTTCGGCCAGCGAAGCTAAATGTGAAACTGATAACTGAAATTAAATCCCCACAACCTCCGAGACAGACTTATACATTGAGTTTCTTGGGAGTACAAACTCTTCTCGAAGCTCGATCAACTTTAGTTTGTGAATTTCAGAAGGGAAATAATAACTGATAACTGATAACTGATAACTGATAACTGATAACTGATAATTGATAACTGAAATGAGATAACTGAAATGAATAATACTTGGAAAATTATGATCGTCGATGATGATATTGCGATTCACGACATCACTGAAATAACTTTGCAAAACTTTTCTTACCTTGGTAAACAGATCGAGTTTATTCACGCTTTTTCTGGGCAAGAAGCTAAAAAGCTGATAGCAACCCATCCTGATATTGCCGTTATTCTGCTGGATGTGGTTATGGAACACCAACAGGCTGGCCTTGATGTGGTCAAATATATTCGTAATGAATTGCGAAATCCTCTTATTAGGATTATCCTCCAGACAGCACAATACGAACAAGCCCCGGAACGAGAAGTGATCTTGGAGTATGATGTCAATGATTACAAAGAAAAACGGGACATTTCGACTAAAAAGCTCTTTACCAGCCTCGTCACGGCATTGAGAACCTATCAAGACATGATGACGATCAATCGGAATAGGCTAGTACATTGTCAAGGATCTATTGAGGGGTAAAGTCTTCTGAGTTTGATTCGAGCATCTTCGGTGGTAAAACGCCAGTCCATTTCAGTTGCCAAATCATTGCGTTGATCGACCCAAGCTGTCACTT
>Ga0190315_1000015_pt1 | contig 108996 bp, 84 predicted proteins | sample 48701101_MG_FD_161673 | JGI IMG/M metagenome (GOLD analysis project Ga0190315, IMG submission 161673) | Hydrothermal vent sediment bacterial communities from Southern Trench, Guaymas Basin, Mexico - 4870-11-0-1_MG | ecosystem: Environmental > Aquatic > Marine > Hydrothermal vents > Sediment ...
AGGTCATCTTGAGATAGCTTTAATCTCACAATCTTTGAATTATCCACAATTTAGGCTTAGTAACTGCCATATTGGGCTCATGTTACGCACATTTTACTGTACTTTGCATGAAACGGGTCGCACATCTGTGAACTTAATCGCATTGCCCACAAAATTATAGAGGATTTGTTGCAAGCGGTTTTCATCCGCTTTAGCTGCGGGCAAATCTAGTGCAATGGCGTTATTCAGTTCTACCGGTTTCTTTGCTACCAGTGGTTGGCTCAAAGTCAATATCACATCAACGATTTCTCGCAATCCGACTGGTTTAAGCTGTAATTCAATTTCTTTATGTTTCAGCTTGGCAAAATCAAGAATATCATTGACTAAAGCAGACAAGCGCTGACCACTTGAAACAATCATAGTGAGATTCGTTTTGACTTTGTCGGGTAATTCACCCGCCACCCCCTCTTTTAACGACTCCGCAATACCAACAATACCATTTAAGGGCGTGCGTAACTCATGGGAGGTATTGGCTAAAAATTCGTCTTTGAGTTGATTGGCTTTTCGTAACGAGTCTTCACGAGTTTGAATTTCATGGCTCATGGCATTAAAGGATTGAGCGAGATGACCAAATTCATCTTGCCGCGTGACTTTTAAATGAGTCTCGAAACGGCCCTTTCTGATTTGTTCAGTCACACCCATTAAATCATTGAGCGGTTTTGCCACTTGTTGACGCAGTACAAAAAATAGGATACTTATTTCAATCAGTAATGAAATCAGCCCTAAAATTAAAATAAAACGAGCGGTATCAAAGGCTAAATTAGCTAACAGTGATTTGGGATAAACGGTGACAAAATACCAATCGGGGCCTTCAATCTTGGTTACGGCTAGATACTCATTATCTTTTGTATTTTCTAGCGCGATAGTACCGGGTTGCTGATGTTTGACGGTTTGAAAAATGTTGTTCAAATGTTGATCATCTGAATTTAAAATATTAAAGTTCCCCTCAGCGTCTTGAATTTGAGTCATGTATTCTGGGTGAGCTATGAGACGGCCATCTTGACGAAAAATGAGGTTATAAGCGCTTTCAAGGTGATCATCACTTGTCCGATTGAACAAATCTGTTAAAACAATGTCGTGTCCAATGGTGGCGACATGCCGGTTTGCTATATCAACCGGCGTTTCACAGGACACCATCCAAATTTTGGACACCTTATCGTAAAACACTCCCGTCCAAACACTCTCTCGTTTGGGATTATGTTGTTGATCCGTAATCCAAAAATATTCTTCATTCGGTATATACATATCGGCTGGGGCATCAATAGCCCAATTCGGTATTTCAGGCCAATAATCAATCATGATATTTTCTGGTGTTGTCACATAAGTATTTTGAAAACGGTTATGCCATGCCGGGCCATAGCGCATTAGGAAATGATAAAAAATGAGTACTCTACGACGAACATCGGCATTAATAGTGAGTGGTTTACCCTGAGTTTTACCTATGTAAACACCAATTTGTCGTGTGCCATCAAAATGCTCCGGTTTATTTCTGATGACACCATCCTCCCATTTAACAAACAATCGTTCAAATTCAGATTGCGGATCACGATCTGGCCCGTTTTCAATTTGCCACATAAATTCCTTTTTGAAGACAGCATGGTTGTCTTCTGCTAAGAGAAACCGTTGACTGTCTCGTTGTCCTCGTTCAATAATGTACTTTTCAAGTTGTTCAAGCGTTTGTGATTCTAAAATAGAAATGACATGCCAATAACTGAGCAGTGTCACAGCAAAGATGACAATCGCTATCCGAATGCCCATTTTAATCAGGGTTGTACGGGTAAGTGATTCTTTTGAAAACAAATGAAGTAATGACATATCATGATTTTCCTTTAAGTTTGGCTTCTCTCACAGATTCAAGTTTGTCACTCAAAATGCTATGGGCAACAACGTTGCCCATACCATCATTAATCAGGAGTAGTCGCTCGCTTGGCGAGTGCTTGATTGTAAGCGTTGATAATGTCGGTACGCAGTACGATACCGACCAGTTTCCGTGAGCCTTCTTCTTCTACGACGGGTAAGCGACTGATTTCTCGAATGCCGAGTCGTTGTAATGCAGCCCCCATGGGTTCATAAGGGTAGGCGACGAGTAAATCGGTGGTGGCAATATCGGCGACGGTTCGCCCTTTCAGGTTTCCTGCGGCGATGGCGGTGTCTAAATCTTTGATACTGACGACACCGGTTAATTCTCCGACTTCATCAAGTACGGGAAAGCCATGACGATGCGTTTTATCAAATTTTTCCATTAAGTCTAAAAGGGGTAGCCCTAAAGGGACGACTTCAATCTGTTTACTCATGGCTTCGCCGACAGTGATACTGTCCATGACGAAGAGTTCTTGCCCTGGTGCGCCTCTTCTGACTTTTATCCCGCGTCGTACTAATTTGAGGGTGTACATTGAACTGGGATGTATGCTTTGCGCGACTAGGGTGCTGATGACGGTGGCTAACATGATGGGTAGGATGATGTGGTAGTTGCCGGTGAGTTCAAAGGCGACGATTATGGCTGTGACGGGGGCATGGGCGGCTCCGCCAAAAAAGGCGGCCATGCCGGCCATGGCGTAAGCACCAGCGGGTGCGGTGATGCTGGGAAACAAGATGTTGACGATGTGTCCAAAAGTGCCGCCAAGCATGGCTCCCATAAATAATGTTGGGGTAAATGTGCCGCCTGATCCGCCTGATCCGAGCGTTAAGCTGGTGGTGAAGATTTTGATGATAAATAGGGCGAAAATGAGGTTGAGAGCCAAGTCGCCATTGAGGGCATCTGATATGCTGGAATAGCCCATGCCAAAAAAACGGGGCATGCCGTCTGCTTGAAAAAAGGTGATGAGGCCTAAAATGCCTAGCAATAATCCGCCTACGATGGGTTTGCTGTATTCAGAAAGCGGGATTTTATCCCAGAGTTCTTCCATCCCGTATAAGACTTTGGTGAAACCAAAGGCGCTGATACCGGCGAGTACGCCGAGTAGGGCGTATAGGAGTAATTCCCAAGAACTGACTAGGGTGTATAGGGGGACGATAAAGGATTCTTTATGGAAAAACTGGGCGATGGTGTCGGCGACGACGGCGGAAATGACGACGGCACTGAAGTAGCGGGCTTCGAGATGGCCTAAGATGATTTCTAGGGCGAAAATCGATCCGGTGATGGGGGCGTGAAAGGTGGCGGCTATGCCGGCTCCTGCGCCACAGGCGAGTAATAGACGTATTCTTTCTTCGGTTAAGGTAAAAATTTGGCCGACGGTGGAACCTAATGCGGAACCGATTTGGGCTATGGGGCCTTCGAGTCCTACGGATCCGCCTGTGCCAATACAAAGCGCGGAGGATAATGATTTGACAACGCCGACTCGTGGATGAATGCGGCCGCCCCGTATTGATACGGCTTCTAGGACTTCAGAAACACCATGTCCTTTGGCTTCACGGGCAAAGTGTATGATAATTGGGGCAAAAATCATGGCACCTAGGGCGGGAATGAGTACGAGGTGATAAGCGCCTGCAAATTCTAGTAATCCCCATAATTTTGTTTCAAAAAAGATGTGATGTACGACTTCGACTAGCCATTCTGTAAAAATGGCCCCAAATCCTGCTCCAATGCCAACGATGACTGCTAATGTGGTGACAACAACAAAGTCGGGTAGGGTTTTAAATTTATGTAACCGTGTTGCTTTATTAAATGAGATTTCGTCTGAATCAGATGATGACATGTGTAAAACTCCTATTATATAACGACAAGGATTATATAACGACAAGGATTATATAACGACAAGAATTATATAACGACAAGAATTATATAACGACAAGAATTATATAACGACAAGGATTGTATAACGACAAGGATTATATAACTACAAGGATTATATAACTACAAGGATTATATAACTACAAGGATTATATAACTACAAGGATTGTTTATAAGAAAGGATTAGATCGTGGTTATACCCAATTTTTTATTAGAGTTGTCCGAAAATAAGGCTTTTGTGAAAAATTGTTTTTATTCTGCTAAAATTTATTTACGGACAAGTCTATTATATAACGACAAGGATTGTTTATAAGGAAGGATTAGATCGTGGTTATAGCCCGTTTTTTTATCCTTTATTATAAATAATCCTTGTCGTTATTATTATAAATAATCCTTGTAGTTATTATCATAAATAATCCTTGTAGTTATACTTATTGAAGACGCAGATCGCGCAGTGGTGTGCCTACGGTGAAGTGATACAAGCTTTGATAATGGATATCCGTTAAACCTAACAGACTATGAAAGGCATCATCAAAATAGCATCCTATCCCCGTGCCTCGTGCGCCAACGGCTTCGGCTTCTAAATACAGAATTTGTCCAATGATGCCTGCTTCCCAAAATAACCGTCTATATGCCCAAGGCTTTGATTCTAAAGTGTTTTCAAATTCTGCTAACATGCCGAGACTAAAGGCGCTGTTAGCGGCTATCTCTTGATGGCAAGAGATTTGTTGGGCAATTTGTTGGCCATCGCCACTGAGTAATTGATACAGTTGTAAATGTTTTGGACAGGCCGGTTTATTCCACTCAAAATCTTTATGTTGTAAAGCGGCACGTAGGTTTTCCTCAATGCCTTCGCGTCGTAATAGGATATAAAGCCCTGGTGATAAACCGGTGATTCTATGGACAAATAAGACTAAATGAAGGCATGGCTGATGGGGGAAGACATCCCAAGGGGCGGCACCGGGGCGTGGTAATGTCGTGTCGAGTAGGCGATAAAAGGCTTCTTGACTGAGCGGTGTGACACCATCAAATCTTTGAGCACTGCGGCGTTGACGAATCAAGTCGGCTGCACGCTGAGTACAGGCAATAATAGGTGACAAGGGGGGGAGTGGCTTTGCTGCCCAATCTGGCTCGATGGTAACGGGTTTGAGGGTGGCTTCTAGCACGGTATCAATAATAGGCCATTCATAGTCATGCTGTGGTTCTAAAACGTTGGCTTTACCTGTCCAGCTTGTACCGGTTATGGCGGGTACTATCGAATCGCTTGATAAACGTGAGAGAGGCGGATAAGGGCTGTTTTCTTGAATCTGGGGGATTTCAATACATAACATCACTTCTGGCACTTCTGGCTCTTTTGGGTTGAAATCTTGTTCTTGATCTAATCCGAGCGTGGTGATGATGTCGGTATCGGCCCAATTATCTAATACGAGTACTCGCCAGCCTAAGGTGGCTGCGGCATAACGGATTGCGGCTATGGCGTGTCCAATATCATGCTGACAGTAACGAAAGGCGCGTTCGCCGTATTTCCAAGCTTCGCGCCAGGGAATGGAGGTTAAACCGAATAAGAAACGTTCTTTTGATAAGGCCGCTTTAAGGTTTTCTGCACTTTGTGCATTTAAAATACCACGTTGTTCTAAAACATGATCGCGGCTCATGTAGTGATAGACTCCGGCGGGTATGTCGTCCAAGTGGGGGAGTAGGATATAACCTTCGGTTGGGTGCAAATTGCCGCTGGAGGGATTGCAACGCAAGGCCCAACGATTATCGCCGTATTGTTTCCAAGCTGATATGCCTAAAGAGAGTTCTAATAAAGCTGCGATATGATTGAGTGTTAACGGCTGTGGCGTGATCGCGCCTGGCTGATATAAATCAAGATAGGCACTGTTTAGGCTATCCGCTACTTGTGGCAATTCAAAACGCTTCGTGCCGATATAGTGACGAAAACCATCGGGTTGTGCGTACCAATTGATATGGGTAGGCCCTTTGGCATAGCGTTCAAAATGATGTTTAGTACGCTGATGGTAGGTTAATACGGTTTCATTAATCATAAGGTTTTCCAGTTAAGGCGATAAATCGCCTACGACAAACACTATACATTATTCGCAAATTGGGTTTCTGGGCGAGGCTGATATTTTGGAATTAAGGCCTGAATTTCGCTGATAAATTGCTTTAGTCGAGCAGGGATGGCGTTGGCTTGACATAAGGCAGCGCCTGAAATCATAAAGGTATTTTCTTGTCCCGTTTTGGAGGTGAGAGAAAACTTAATTTGGTTTATCTTAATACAAGGTTTTTTGAAACGAGTGCCGGTTGGCACATCAATCTGAGTTTGTGTGAATAAATTGAGTTTGTTACACATTTTTTCAATGTGAACAAAATCATGATTTTGTAAATCAGATTGCCATGATTTCTCTATTTTATGAAACGCATAGTTGCCCCACGCTTTTTTGACTTCCTCAATACGATGAGGAGGGACGATGATTTTGTGAACGTATGACATTTGAGGAAAGGCATAGTTCATCAACTGGATTCTCGTATGAATTGGAAAGCGTGTTGTTTCCCTTAAATAGGTTAGGGTAATTTCTTCTAATTGAAAATTGTTTTCATTAATTGCTTTATGAGTTGGTTTATAATACGAGCTTGGCGTACAAGCTACGATTAAAAACCATAAGGCAATCGAAATGAGAATAGCCTTTAAATAATTGATTTGCATATTTTTTCCTTTATGATGTCGAGTGACAACGTATTCTTGTTGCCCAGCAGTTGTCTAATTAAGATGACTATTATAAACGCTAACTCTGATTGATTAATGATATTTTTGATTTCTACGCAAAAGTTTTTGCGCGCAAAAACTTGAGCGTGGAATTGATAATTGATAATTGATAATTTATATGAGGTGTGTAATGACAAATTTTACAAAAATCAATTCGCGGAAAAAGTTTTGCGTGCAAAACTTTTGTCGCGAAACGTGTTTTGTGGCAGCGGTTGCAGCATTCAGTGTTTCAAGTGGAGTCAATGCTGGTGATATCGATTGGGCAACCTCGACTATCACACCCTTGAATGAGAGCACAATTCGCGCTTATGACTTGAAATATGCCCCCACGCCTGAAGTTTTGTATAATGTGGATTTCTTTTTTAATGAGGAAACGCTCTCATTTGAACCGGATGTGTCTACGCTGAAAACCGTTGATCCCGCTAAATATGCAGAAGCCGATTTGGCACGAGGGGGGCTTTTGTACGACAAATGGTGGAAAATCAATGGGGCCTCTGAACCGGCTAATACACATCCTGGTTATCCTGAAGTGGGCAGCCAAACTGGCTCAACAACGTGGCGTTGCAAAGAGTGTCATGGCTGGGATTACAAAGGTAAGGATGGCGCTTATGAGAGTGGTAGTAGCCACTACACGGGTATCAAAGGACTTTATGATGTCCGAAACCAGCCGGCTGATATGATTTATGATGCCATTGCCAGAAAAGGTATGTTACTGTCCGAACAGGATATCTGGGATTTGACTCAGTTCCTGAAAGAAGGGCAGGTTGACATGAACAAGTCTATTATTTTCTCTGGTGCTCAAAAGAAGGCGGCCACTGGTGATGCGGAAAAGGGTCGTTTGTTATATGAAGGTGCTGGCGGTTGTTTGAAGTGTCATGGTGAAGACGGTAAGAAAATCTCAAATGTTTCTGTCGGCACGGTTGTCAATGATAATCCTTGGGAAGGCTTGCATAAGATTCGCTTTGGACAACCGGGAACAAAAATGCCTTCGGCGATCAGTAAGGGCTTATCGCTTCAGGAGCAGATCGATATTTTGACTTATGCTCAAACATTGCCTCAACTGGAATCTGATTCTCTTTAAGCTGGCATGATCGGGTGGGTAACACGCTTTGCCCACTCTACATTATAGAGTACAACGAATGACGGGCCGATAAACGAATTAATATCGGAAAAAAATGAAAACGGGTGGTTTGATTTAATTAAGTCGTCTCCCTTTTTGATACATAGAGTCCTTCATCCATAAAGAATCAAAATTCGTTTATCGGCCTGTCATCCGTTGTACTGATGAGGCATTAAGTATTAAAAATGGCATTTAGCAACCTTAAAAATATCAAGCCACTCATAAAGCAGTATTCTCTCAAAATTAATAAATGGATTGAAATCCCAGAATGCTTTATGGACAACCTCACACTTTAATCGCTTATTCAAATGAAGTCTATGAAATCAATTTCAATGAAGCTGAGTCACAGTTCGGAAGTCTAAAACTTAAAAATTCACCCTAAGGAAATAATAGTATGAGATATGAGGTTTTATATATGATTAGCCCAAAACCTGAATGGCTTGATGCTGTCAAAAATATAAGCGAAGATAGGCATGATATTACGTGAGACATGTGACAAAGTAATAATTATTCATGAGCAATAAAACAGATTTGACATCACAACATGGCAACCAAAACTGAACTCAGAACCTTGGCAAGAGCGCGTCTCAAAGAAGCACAAATCTTATTTGAGGCTAAACGATATGACGCGGCCACTTATTTATGTGGATATGCGGTTGAATTAGCGTTAAAAGCTCGAATTTGCCAAACACTTGGATATACCCATTTTCCAGAAACCAATAAGGCATTTCTACAAATGACTTGTGAAATTGCCGAAAAATCGCTTAAAAGTAAGCGTTTCCAAAAGTTGTACAGTATCAACCCCAATGATTTCTGTGCGTTGTATGAGCGGTATTTTCAAAATCCTAGATTTTTGAAAGTACATGACTTATTGACTTTATTGAAATTTTCGGGTGTGAGAGAGAAAATAAAAAATCACTTTTCGCTAGAATGGTCCATCGTTGAAAAATGGAATCCAGAAATCCGTTATAAACCCATCGGTTCACACACGCGCCAAACGACACAAGACATGCTAACGTCAACGCAAGTCCTGATGACGGCATTAAAATAAGAGGATTGTTTTTATGAACCCGTTTAGAGATAAATTTGTTACGATAGAACAGACATTAGCACAAGAGAAAGGCCCATTTAAATTATTTTCGTTACTGGAACGCGCAACCGTTTTTGATGACTGGGATGTCGTTATGGCCTCAAAAGGCTTGCCAGACAACGATATGTCCGTTTTAAAAGAAGTCATTGATAAAATTCATGCCGTACTCACTTATGAAGAAAAAATGAAAATGAATGCGGTGATTTTGCTGAATGTCAATGACCTTTTTGTCAAAGAAGTCCAAAAATTTTTGGTCGAACATCAGAATCCTACTGAGTTTTCTAATGCTGAAATCAATGGCTTAGAAATTTCCAGAGGCTATATTATTACCTCTCCGATTCCAAAAACGGAATCGGTTTCGGCCACTTCAAAAGAGCTTTTAGCGCAAGCCGCTAAATGGATTCGCAAAGCGGCCACGGCGGGAGATCGTGAAGCGCAAAATACGCTTGGCGTGATGTATTTAAAAGGAGAAGGGGTTAAACAAAATCTGAGCCTCGCCAAAAAATGGTTTAAAAAAGCCGCAACGCTTGGACACGTACAAGCGCAACAGAACTTACAAGCTTTGTAATATGGCTAGACGTATACGATTAAAAAAATCAGTGTTAATCAGTTTGATCAGGCCATAATCTGCGTTCTATTGATTTTTTTTGGATAGAACGCTGATTTAACTAACTGATTGTCATGATTGACGCTGATTAATTCTACTTTGTCAGATTCATTTTCATTCTCACGCAAAGCCACAAAGAACGCTATTATTAATAAGGAAAACCAATATGACTATAAAAACAGAACGGGGTATTCATGAACTCTATGCAGAAGACCCTGAAAAAGCGGATTGGTTGCTCTGGGGTAGAAAAACTGATCCGGTAACACGAAGAGGATTCCTGACTAAGAGCAGTTTACTGGCTATGGGGGCCGTATTGGGTGCGACGATTCCATTTTCTGAGAATATGCTAGGGGGTTTGATTCCAGCCGCTTTGGCTCAGAGCGATGAGGGATTTCAAATTCAGGGCAAAGAGGGCCTGATTGTTCTCAATGATAAGCCGATTAATGCAGAAACGCCTCCCCATTTATTAGATGATGAGATCACCCCTGCTAACCGATTTTTTGTCAGAAATAATGGGATTCCACCTGCCATTGAGGACATTGTTCCCAAAAAATGGACATATAGAAATCGCGGGAGAGTCTTGTGAAAAACAGACCATTTTTACGTTGGACGAGTTGAAGCAGAAGTTTGAAACGATCACTTTACAACTTCACTTGGAATGTGGTGGCAATGGCCGCAGTGAATACACGCCGCCCGCTCAAGGTAATCAATGGTCAGTCGGTGCCATCGGTTGCCCTCAGTGGACGGGTGTTAGATTAAAAGAGGTGCTTGAATTTTGTGGGATTAAGAGCGATGCGGTTTATATGGCTTACTATGGTGCAGACACCCATTTAAGCGGTGATCCTGATAAAGTGGTCATTTCTCGTGGCGTGTCTATGACTAAAGCATTGGAAAATGAAAGCTTGATTGCTTGGGCCATGAATGGTGAAGACATTCCGCTTCTCAATGGTTATCCGTTAAGATTAGTTTGTGGAGGTTGGCCAGCCTCTGTTTCGGGTAAATGGCTGAACAAGATCGTGATTAGAAATCAAGTTCACGATGGCCCTAAAATGGGGGGACAATCTTATCGCGTACCTTGTGAATCAGTCGCCCCGGGTACGCGAGTGCCTGATGAAGAAATGTGTATTATTGAATCCATGCCAGTCAAGTCCATCGTGACGTTTCCACAATCTGGGATCATACATGAACTGGGGCAACCCTTGGCGGTAAGAGGCCACGCTTGGGCTGGTGATTTTGAAGTCAGCGAATTGTCTGTTTCCAAAGATTTCGGTATGACTTGGCACAAGGCGGATCTGAACCCCCCTGTCAACCGGTTAGCTTGGCAACGCTGGTCTGCAACGCTTGAGTTTCATAAAAAAGGCTATTATGAAGTTTGGGCTAGGGCGGTTGATAGTCAAGGGCGTTCACAGCCTATGGTGTTACCGGGTTGGAATCCAAGAGGCTATCTCAATAATGCTTGTCACCGCATTGCAATACAGGTGGTGTAAAACATGAACCGTCACAGCTTAATAGGATTCACTTTGTTGCTATTACTGTTCACTGGGGTTAATGCCAAAGAAATTGATCCTGAAAGTGGCTTGATTATTGACGATAACCTTGAACAGGTTAAAACCAATTGTACGGTGTGCCATTCTGCCCAAAATATTATACGGCAATCAGGTACACGGTTGACTTGGTTAGGTTTGATTCGGTGGATGCAAAATACGCAGGGCCTGTGGGAATTGGATGCCGATACTGAGGAAAAGATACTGGATTATTTGGAAACCCATTATGGCCCGAAAGAGGAAAGCTATCGACGCGCATTGATTTCTCCCATCCTGATGCCACCTAATCCTTACAAAACGCAGGCGACTTTAACAGTCGTCAGTTTACAAGAGGTTTATCAATCAGGTGAGATGCTTAACGTCGATTTAATGGTTCAGTTTCAAGAATCCTATAGTAAAGGACGACTTGATCTTTGGGTAGCCATTCATTTACCCAATACACCCGATTCTGAAATCCAGTTTATCAGTGGAACGCCTTCTGCCCCTTTATTTAATCTTGAACCTCAACCTTTCCAACGTTCATTGGAAGCCGTGAATAAGCGTTATAGCATTTTAAAGGATTTTCCTTTGTCTTCCACTTTGAATCAGGGGGAATATCGTTTTTACGCCCTGCTGATTGAGGCCGGTACAAACCCGCTAGAAAGCGTTGATATCGGCCGATCTCTTCTCGCTATTTTCATGACAACATTACATCACTAATCTAGTCAAAAAAAAGACTCTTTGGAGTCACATTTATAAATTTCACGCAAATTTTTTTGCGCGCAAAAACATTTGCGTGAAATACACACTTAAAGGAGGTTTTTTAGCGTGAGATTATCTAATGCTTTATTTTTAGTGTTATTTTTAGGTGCCGCTTGGGTTCAGGCTGAGGAGGAAGTAAGATACAAACCTTACGTTTTGGCAACCGCAGCCGAGGTGAAAACCAAGTTACAAGATGAAGGTTTTAAAGTCGTTGGTGAATATGAACCTTACACCGGTGCGAAGGTGATTGTAGTCACTAATGAGGAACTGAAAACAATAGCAGCCCAATCCACCAACGGTGGTTTTGGTGCCGTCATGCGCGTGGCTATCACGGGCGATCAAGTGTCGTACACCAATCCGCCTTACTGGGCCAATGCGTATCGGATGGAGACTGAGCTAGACGGGGTAGTAAGTGCTCTGAAAAATGCTTTGGGCAACAACGGAGAATTTGGTTCGGAATACGGTATGACTCAAAATGAACTGCGTCAATATTATTATGCACCGTTTATGCCCTATTTCGATGAGACGGTTGAGTTAGCAACATACTCGAATTATGATAAGTGTGTTGAGACGGTTGAGGCGGGCCTGATATCTGAAGAAGGCGATAAAGCCCAAACGCAGTTTGTTTATCGTGTTGATATTCCAAAGAAAGACGAAACGGTATTTGGCATGGCCGTATTCGGTAAGAGTGAGGGTGCTGACACAAATGTGATGATAACGCTTAACAAGTCTACAGGCAAACCAGAACACACCGCCTATATGCCTTATGAAATACTGTGTTCTGACACAAAGGCTTTGATGTTACATGGCAAATTCCGCATTGCTATCAGTTTTCCCGATCTGAAAATGTGGCCATTTATGATGATTCGTGGTGCGCCAGATGGTATTAAAGAAGCGGCAAAAGCGGCTGCGCAATAATAAAATCGATTCTTCAAGCGGGATGGGCATGGTTTTTATCATGCCCATTTAAGAACAAAAATGAATGTTTGTCCCAAAAAATAGCGTTTATGAGCAATCTGACGTAATGCTATAGCCTTTCCCGATCTCATGACGTACATTTATATTTAAATAGGTATGCAAAGGGCGATTTCCCAAAAACATTACCAATCAATCTCAATTTCGCCGCTGCAAAATAAATTTAGAACGAAAATTGCGCCACTGCAAAATTTAGAACGAAAATTGCGCCACTGCAAAATTTAGAACGAAAATTGCAATTGCGCCACTGCAAAATAAATTTTTCACTAAAATCAAATTTGTACTTCATTCAATCGGGAAACGCTATAACATCAGAATATTCTGAAGTTAATAGGAACAATAATTTAAACTAAATAGGTCAATAAGGAATGGTAATTCATAAAAAATAAAAATTCTGATGATCTGAACGCATAAAAATTTAATCGCTAACTAATCTATATAGCGAAGCCTGTACCGGAATGATGCTAAACAGAGATTTTGAAGGTGTATAAACTTGAGGCTATTTTCAATAGGCAGACTATATTTAATGATTAATAAAAACAAGACGTTATTTCATTTTTTGCGAAAGTACACGCGATTCACAATTCACAATTCACAATTGTTTTACCTGTGTCGATGACAATTCCCACTTGACACATCGTCTCATGTCAGATAAATTTACCCCCGTGTTTAACAAAATGGGGTGCATATGCTAGCACTTGATTTCTTACTCAAACCTAATCAAAGTTACTTATTATTAAGTGCCGTTTAAGACTAATCTATTTTAAGACTTTACTTTTGAAAGTATATCAAATATTATTATATCTTGTCATCTGTTTAGATGACACCATGACGGTGTCATGGATATGAGGGGCTCTGCAAATCAGAGGTTGCAAATTCGCATCAAGATTAGGTTAATCTGGGTGTGAATTTTATTAGGCCTTGAGTCTAGGGACTTTTGACGCGCATCCCCATTAAGTCGCTTGGATACAAGTGGCCGTTCGGGTGAGACAGCCCATCCAGGACTCCAGTTGCAACTCTATTTTTGATTTATCAACGGAGAGCGAATTATCAGGGATAAATGATCATGGATGAGTAAGAAAAAAGAAGCTGGAACAACTAATCCCACTCAATATCCAATAAACCACTGATGGTTTGTTTGGCTAATATTATTAACACACACTTAACGGAGGATTTTTAAGCGTGACATTAAGATTATCCAACGCTTTATTTTTATTGTTGTTTTTAGGTGCCGCTTGGGTTCAAGCTGATGATGTGAAATACAAACCTTACGTTTTGGCAAGCACAGCCAAGGCTGACGTGAAAGCCAACTTGCAAGCGCAAGGTTTTGAAATCGTTGGTGAATATGAACCTTACGCTGATGCCAAGGTGATTGTAGTCACTAGCGAGACGTTGAAAAAGACAGCCGCCCAATCCACTAACGGTGGTTTTGGTGCCGCCATGCGCGTGGCTATCACAGGCGATCAGGTGTCTTACACCAATCCGCCTTACTGGGCCAATGCGTATCGGATGGCGACAGGGCTCAGTGACGTTGCAACGGCTCTAGAAAAAGCCTTGGGCAACAAGGGAGAATTTGGTTCTGAAGACGGTATGAACTCAGATGAACTACGTAAATACCACTACGCACCGTTTATGCCCTATTTCGATAAGCCGGTTAAGTTAGCAACATACGATAAGTATGAGGACTGTGTTAAGACGGTTGAGGCGGGTCTGAAATCTGAACAAGGCGATAAAGGCCAGACGCAGTTTGTCTATAGTGTTGCTCTTCCCGATAAAGACGAAACCGTGTTTGGTATGGGGGTATTGGGCGACGAAAATAAGGGTGCTGACCAAAAGCTTATGACAACCCTTAACGAGTATACAAAGAAACCGGAACATACGGCCTATATGCCTTATGAAGTTTTATGTGCTGGCACCAATGCCTATATGTTACCTGGCAAATTCCGCATTGCTATCAGCTTTCCCGATGTGAGTTATTGGCAATTTAAAAATATTGTTGGTGCGCCAAAAGGTATTAAAACGGCGGCCAAAGCTGCTGTCAAATAATCAAGCCTGAAAAACCAAATTGGGTGGGCATGATTTTTATCATGCCCATTTATCAAAGCAAACTCAGAAACACAATACCCTTTTTTCTCATTCCCACAATTTATACCTCTCTATTCCCCCTCTTTTTCCCGTTATCCGTTATCCGTTTTAGTACAACGAATTACGTTGATAAACTAATTTAAATCGAAGAACTAATTCGCTTATCCATTGTGTTGTTGTACTAGGCAAGGATTCCAACAACAAGCACCTTTGTCACCCGATATAAAAGTTTAAATTGTGCCCGCGTGCAGTTATATATTACTTTTCCAAACTCTGACAACTTTCAAAAACTTTGTTAATATCAAAAACATCAGCATCTTGATAACTGATAACTGATAACGGATAACTGATAACTGATAACTGAAATATTATGGGATTTAAATGTGGAATTGTCGGCCTACCCAATGTAGGCAAATCGACTTTATTTAATGCGCTCACGAATGCTGAAATACAGGCTGAAAATTACCCTTTTTGTACGATTGATCCTAATATTGGGATCGTCGCCATGCCAGATGTCCGTTTAGACGTATTAGCCCATCTCGTCAAACCACAAAAAGTGATTCCAACGACAATGGAATTTGTCGATATTGCCGGTTTAGTTGCCGGCGCCTCTAAAGGCGAAGGTTTGGGCAATCAATTTTTAGCCAATATCCGTGAAACGCAAGCCATTGCTCATGTCGTGCGTTGTTTTGAAGATGATGATGTCATTCATGTCGCCGGCAAAATCGATCCGCTGCTTGATATTGAAGTCATTAACACTGAATTGGCATTGGCAGATTTAGACACCGTTGATCGGGCTTTGCAAAAGGCCATTAAAAATGTCAGAAGCGGCAAAAAAGAGGCTGTGGCACAGCAGCAGTTATTTGAAAACGTTTCAGCCCATCTTGACACCGGGCAACCTATCCGCGCCTTGACACTCAGCGAACAAGAACAGCTTTTACTACGAGACTTGCATCTACTCACTGCCAAACCCACACTGTATCTTGCCAATGTTGCCGAAGACGGTTTTGAAAACAATCCTTATTTGGTTCAAGTGCGTGAAGTGGCCGAGCGTGAAGCGGCAGAACTCGTGCCCGTTTGTGCCGCGACAGAAGCTGAATTGATTACTTTAGAAACGGAAGAAAGACAAGAATTTTTGAACGAAATGGGCCTCACGGAACCCGGCTTAAATCGCGTCATTCATGCCGGCTATCGTTTATTAGGCTTACAAACCTTTTTTACCGCCGGGCCCAAAGAAGTGCGTGCTTGGACAGTTCGCATGGGTAGCACCGCCCCAAAGGCCGCCGCTGTCATTCACACCGATTTTGAAAAAGGCTTTATTCGGGCAGAAGTCATTGCCTACGATGATTTTATCGCCTATAAAGGCGAACAAGGTGCAAAAGAAGCCGGTAAATGGCGTTTAGAAGGCAAAGAGTATATTGTGCAAGACGGCGATGTCATGCACTTTCGGTTTAATGTTTAAATAAACTTGATGATCACGTTTCGCTGACCTTCGGTTCATTCAATTGGGAAACGCTATAACTACAAGGATTATTTATAAGAAAGGATAGATACTCAACAATGTTGTTTATAATCAATAACTTCAAGCGTAACACAATCTAATCCTTTCTTATTTATAAATAAATAAACAATCCTTGTCGTTATATTTCGTTCTATAACCACAAGGATTGTTTAATTGATGCGGATATAACTACAAGGATTATTTATAAGAAAGGATAGATACTCAATAATGTTGTTTATAATCAATAACTTCAAGCGTGACACAATCTAATCCTTTCTTATTTATAAATAAACAATCCTTGTAGTTATATTTCGTTCTATAACCACAAGGATTGTTTAATTGATGCGGATATAACGACAAGGATTATTTATAATAAAGGAGAGATACTCAACAATGTTGTTTATAATCAATAACTTCAAGCGTGACACAATCTAATCCTTTCTTATTTATAAATAAACAATCCTTGTAGTTATATAATCCTGTTAAGACTCCCAATGTGCCTTATCCGTCGTCAAGACACCTTGTTCATGCAACCACGTTTCAATTTCAGCATCAAAACCTTCGGCACTCAGATAAACCGGACAGACAAATTTAATCGCTTTTCCCGTTTTGGCCTTGTGTTGTTTGAGTTTGTCCACCTTGCTAACAAACAATTGCGCTTCCGTCATCGACGGCAAGTTTTTCTCAGCGCGATTTTTAACTTCAAATGCTAATACCCAACAACTTTCAGCATCGAAACCTTCTGCAACAACATCTATTTCCTCTGTTATCTGGCCTGGCACAGACACATAATGATTCATCACAATGTCTTGAAAGAGGGCTTCCCCACACTGGGCTAACAAGGCTTGCTGTTCAGAAGTGGGCCTCACTACGGGCCGTAATCGTTGCTGAAAATTCAAAATAGGCTTTTGGGTTTTTCGACAGCGGTTCAATTCGCGATAAACGATTAATTCTAGCATCCGCCCCTTGAGTTCATTCAACATGCCTTGCAAGGATTTTTTATCCTTTTCTAAAGCCGCAACCTTAGCCTTAAGTTCATTGTCAATATTGGGTATCACATCATCAATTTCTTCTTGGTAAAGATCACGAAAGATCAAATCCAAGATATCATCGGGAATGCCGCAGTAACGAAAATTATTCGTGCCTTGGGTAATCAAATCACCATAAACTAATGCCTTAAGTTTCTTTTCCAACGCACGATCATCTAACGGGCCGCCCAAGTGATTGCTGATTTCAAGCCGTGTACATTCTTTATAGCGTTCTTTTGAGAGAAACAAGAGAATTTGTTTGGCGTATTTATCGTTGACTTCTTCGAGGGTTAAGGCAATGTATTCTGACCAAGTGCCAAACAACTCGCCTTCTTTATTCCTGATTTCAAAAGCCAAGGTTTTAATAGCCCCATCAACCGATGTAAAATCCTGATATTCCCAATCACTTCTAAACAACGACGCAATATAAAAGGGATCACTTTGGGTCAACTCATTAATCACAAAGGCCGCTTCATCAGAAAGCGGTTTATTATTATGTTCGGCATAGCGATAAATCGCTTCCAAACCTTCGGGGGCTGTGAGCTTTGGCGATACCCGCGTTTGTTTAAGACGACCCCCTTTGAACATCTCGTGCATTATGCGCATCATCCAACCCACATAACTACCTGAAACCAACATAGGCGTGACTTTAGATTCTACCAAGCTATGATAACTACCCGGTAAATTACGATATAATATTTTGCATTCTTCATCGCGAAAAATATATTGGGTCATAAACTGGATTTCATCCAGCATCACAAGACAGAACGCATTTTCTAGGCCAGCTATAAAGGCAGGTGTACCCAATGCCATACTCTTCGCTTGAGCGACTCGTTTTGCATCAAGGTGTTCTTGAAAGAAATCCATATTTCTCAAGACTTTTTCAAAGCCTAGTTCTCTTGCCATATCAAACAGTTCAGAAAATTCCCAAGGCTTATTATCAATAGCTAACACCCTTCTGGTTTTAAAAGAAAGGTATTGACTCAGAAATGTGCGGTAATAAGTATCTGAAAAATCCAGCAACCATTGATCTTGATCCTCTACTTCAAGATAAAGCGGAATCACTTGACCGTTTTCGTTCCACAAGATATTGAACAATCGTTGCATCATTGCTGTTTTGCCGCATTTACGCCGCCCTAACAAAACACGGGATTTGGCCATTTCTTTGGGTATCATGTTCACCCAATTTATGAGTAATGCCATTTGTTTTTTGCGTCCACAAAACAAAAAGGGTTTTCCAATCCGTTCTTTCAAAGCATAAATCATCTGCTTCTCCTTATTTCAATGAGCAATTATCATCTGCTTCATTCTTTCGCTACTACCCATCTGCCAAAACGCCCTTCTTTTAAAGGCACATTTTCTAAAACGGTTAAACCGATTTTTTCCAACATCCAAGCCACATCTTCACGGCTATAGCGGTTATGTTCCATAAAATGGGTGAACAGATTGTTTAATGTCTCATGGCTGGTTTGACTGTCAAAAATGTCCTCGTTGGCTTCCGCCGCAATATAGCTTTCCAAAGGTGCTCGCACCCAATCTATTATCAGACTTCTCCCCCCTGGTTTCAGGCAACGTTGGATCGATTGGAGTAATCGTATCGGTTGGCTGGTTTCATGGAGACAAAAAATAGCGGTGATCGCATCTAGGCTATTATCTGCAATGGGCAGATTCGGTTGCTGTAAATCATGCTCGATCACTTCATATAAGCGATTATCTAGCATGTCTAACATGTATGGAGCACATTCTACTCCGATTAAATGGGCTTGGGGGTAACGTTCACGCAAGGGTTGTAATAACATGCCGGGCCCACTGCCAAAATCGGCTATTTGTACAGGTTCGCTTAAGATGGGTGCTATCCAATTTGTCCAGACGGCCCAAAAGGCTTCATCAAATCGGCCGGCTGCCGTTTCTTGCATCAACTGCATGAATTTTTGACCATCACCACCGTGATGTTGTGTGAGTGTGTTTAATGTGTCTTGCATAATGATAGGTTCTTTTGGTTGAACGAACAGGCCGCATTTGAAACGAAAATCGGGCCGATGCAAAATAAATTGGGTTTGAAAATCGGGAATTGTTCACTTTTCACTGAATCCCAATAAGGCCTGATCCCAATGGCGAGTGAGTGCCATGACTTTGAATAATTCTCCCATTTCACTGGGTAAAATCAAGGTTTTCGCTTGCTGCGTTTGTTGTAAATAATATTGGGTATCATTATAATCCAAATTTGATAACATTTCTGGCAAGCCGCAGGCTAATAAAAAATTCGCTTGATTGCTATAACCCGATACTTGCAAGTCGGCACTTTGAGCCGATTCGCCAACTAGCGTAAAATCAACATGGGCCGTTATATCTTGTATCCCTATTAAAATCAATGGGTTATCATGTGCTTGATGCTGATAATGGCACATTAATGTGCCTTGATCGCGTTGAGGATGGTAATATTCATGACTTGGAAAGCCATAATCTATTAATAATACCAGGCCGGCGGCTAGACTCTCTCCGATGCTGTGTATCCAAGCGGGTAAGGTTAAATTCATTTCTGAGACATAACCAATAGGCAAATTGGGGCGTAAGGCTTCTACGGCCGCTCGTAATGTTGCATCACGAGTAGGTAAGTATTGCCAAACATAAGGGGTTTCCGTTAAACTCTCACCATTGGAATCGCCTAAACTGACATAGCATTCTGATACGTCTTCTTCATCCAAACGAAAACGCTGTACGGGCATAGCATCTAGCACTTCATTGGCTAAAATGACACCCTGTAAGGGTTCACTTGGCAACTTGTCTAACCACTGCACGCGATTGAATTGATTGGGTACTTGCGCTTGCAAAGTGGCGCGTTGCCGCTGTTGTAAATCGGCACTGACTTCTAATATAAAATAGTGCTTGGGTAAACAGGCTATGTGTTCCAATTCTTTTAATATCTCGGCCGCCATGATCCCTGAGCCGGCCCCTAATTCTAAAATCACGCCTTCCTCAAATGTGGCTAAGACTTGTTGACATTGTCTCGCTACACAGTGCGAAAAAAACGGCGAAATTTCTGGTGCCGTGATAAAATCACCACTAACACCTAACTTCTGAAGCCCTGCACTGTAATACCCTAAACCCGGTGCATACAGTGCTTGCTCCATAAACTGTTTAAATGGAATTGCCCCCCCAGCTTCGTTAATAGTCTTTCTGATTAAAGCAGTGACACGTTGACTATGGGCGAGAGCCTCTGGGGAGGGGGAGGATAAATTATGCATGCCGTTTATACTAATTCTATTCCAGATGAAGAAATCAAAAAGCCAAGTAACGACTTGACTAACAAAGTGGCCCTGATTACTGGCGCTTCCAGACGGATCGGGGCGGTTATCGCACGGCAATTACATGCCGCGGGTATGAAATTGGCGCTGCATTATCACCATTCCGAAACTGCTGCACACGCTTTACAGGCTGAACTCAATAATCAACGTTCAGAATCAGTGCTATTATTACAAGCCGATTTACACAATACCGCTAAAGCAATCAGTACAGTACGACAGGCGGTAGAACATTATGAACGTTTAGATGTCTTAATCAATAATGCTTCCACTTTTTATCCAACACCCTTAGGTAAAGTGGAGGAGAAAGAGTGGGAAGAGTTAATGGGTATCAATCTTAAAGCGCCCTTTTTTTTATCACAAACCGCTGCGCCTCATTTAAGCAAAACGCAAGGTTGTATTATTAATTTGGTAGACATTCATGCCGAACGGCCTTTAAAACAACATCCGGTTTACAGTACGGCGAAAGCTGGCCTGGTTATGTTAACGAAAGCACTCGCCCACGAACTGGGTTCCAAAAAGGTGCGCGTTAATGCGGTTGCGCCAGGTGCCATTTTATGGCCAGAAAATGATTTAGACGAAGTCAGCCAACAACGTATTATTTCATCTGTTGCCCTGAAACGTCATGGCGATCCCAATGATATTGCACAAACCGTTTTGTTTTTAGTACGCGATGCAGGATACATTACTGGACAAGTGATCAGCGTCGATGGTGGACGTACTTTGAACCAGTAATTATCAGTTATCAGTTATCAGTTATCAGTTATCAGCAAATAGCGTCTTTAGGGTTATTTATACTGTCCACCGTTATAATTTGCGCTTTTGCATTTTGAAAAAAACGAAGTGGTTAGTCACCACCACCTGACTTTCGCTTTCAGACAACGGCTGATGCTGTTGGCTATAACTTGATGCTCAAGTTTTCCGATTCTGCTATATCAACTACAAGGATTGTTTATAATAAAGGACTAGATTGTGCCAAGCGTCTATTCATTGACTTTCATCAATAAATGAATGAGGGCGGAACTGATGAGTTCATCAAATGCCCTGTATTTATCCTTTTTTATAAACAATCCTTGTCGTTATATCTTCAACACGCCACAACGATTGTTCTTTTTTATCAAAGCCTTGCCATAATGCGGCATAAGTTTGCTTGGTAACGGGATGTTGGGCATCCGGTGCAATTTCTGCTAAGGGCAACAGTACAAAAGCGTATTTCAAAATCTCTTCACGGGGGATGTCTACCTGTTCATTTTTGAGGATTAAATCATCATACAATAAGATATCTAAATCCAAAGTGCGGGCACTAAAACGCTTAGGGGTGCGTATGCGCCCATTGTTTTTTTCAATCAACCGCAAAATGTTCGCCACCGTGTACACATCCAAAGGCGTATCAAATCCGGCAACCAGGTTATAAAAATTGTCGCCTTCAAAACCAACCGCTTCACTTTCATAGATGGATGATAAAGTCAGCGTGCCGTAATGCTGTTCCATCTCAGCCAAACCGGCACGAATATGTTGTCGCGGTTCAATATTACTGCCTAGACTAACGTATACTCGTGCCATCTTCGGGTTTTCTCCCTCGCTCAATGAGAATGCCAACATCTTCTGCGCCACGCACTGCGCCTGGCTTATTCAATTGCAAACGCACCCAAGGTACTGAAAATTCAGTTAAAACGATTTCGGTGATCCGTTCAGAAAGCGTTTCAACCAGTTTAAATTCGCTATGACTGACAAAATCAATCAAGCGTTTTGCAACGGCCTTATAATTCAAGGTATCTTCAAGTTCATCTGTTGCAGCAGCTTGACGAATATCGGCCGCCATTTCTAAATCAAGCACTACGGTTTGCTTGATTTTGCGTTCCCAATCAAAAACCCCAATAATCGTCTCTATTTTTAAACCTCTTAAATAAATTATATCCATAATCGTTCGTTATCAGTTGTAGTTCGGAGTGCAAACTTTAGTTTGCCACAATATTAAAGCACTTCTTTCAAAAATGCCTTTATTTTCGGATAATGCGATCCTTTCCAATAAATCTTTTGACAGGTGTCACACCGGTAAAATTTATCATAGTATTGTAATGTATCCGCTGCCACTTGAGCACTAATGTCAGCTTTATCAACAAGATGAATTAAACCATTACAATTGACACAACGTTGAAAAGGGGTGGCGAGTCGAGATAAATCAAAACGCTGCATCACTTCACGTAATTGCTCTTTTGGATCGGTTTCTCGCAAAAAATAACCGTGTGTCACTAAACTTCGTTTGAGTAATCCTATATCGCGTGTTAATAAAATCCGTTGCTCGCGATCCGAAATCTCGGCCAATTCAGGATCGTCATAATCGTTTCGATATAAGGTGTCAAAACCGAGCATTCGCAAATAATTGGCGAGTTTTCCTAAATGAACATCCAATACAAAACGGATTTCAGGCAGTGGTTGAGGCCGCACTTTTGAAATGGGGCTGATATCGATTGATTCAAAGACGGGATAAACACTGATTTTATCATCCGCTTGCAACAGATAGGAAAAATCGACTGATTCGCCATTCACTAAAATCAAATCGACTTCGGTATGGGGAACACCTAAGGCTTCAATGGTATCTTTTACCGAAGGGTGTTTGTCAACACGATATTTAAAATCAACCCTGCGCCTTTCTGGCGCTAAAAAATCATTGAGTTCTGCGTAAAAACGTAAATAAACGGGATGATGTGACATAATATTAATTAGCGTGGTAGAGACGCGATGCCTCGCGTCTCTCGTTTCCATTTACCGTGGTAGAGACGCGATGCCTCGCGTCTCTCGTTTCCCTGGGATATAAACGCAATTAGAGACGCTTCGCGATCGCGTCTCTACGAAATTAGCCTGGTAGAGACGCGATGCCTCGCGTCTCTCGTTTCCCTGGGATATAAACGCAATTAGAGACGCTTCGCGATCGCGTCTCTACGACTTTAACGCACTTCAAACCCTTGACAATGCACACCTACCCAATTTTCTGCAATGGGTTCGTTGCCGGCAGCTGTCAATACGCCACAGGCTTGATATGTGCCTAGTTCGATACCAACAGGTAAATCTAAATCCAGTATCGATAAGCTTTTGGGTTCTTCAAAGGGCACGTTTTCGCGATAGGCATTGACGGCACCTGGCAATATGGGCCCGGATGCGCTGTAACTTAAGGTGATATAATATCCCGCTGGAAAGATGATCGCGGCATAGATATCATAGGGCCCAGGTTGGGCTGCGGTGGCGTTGATATCCAGTTTAAAACTCAAATGTTCGCCGATTTGATAGCGGGATTGATTCATTCTGGCGACGATCAGCCCTACGCCACTGGCTTGCACTTCTCCAAAGGCGGTGTCTGACCAAGTCCCGTCTAGGCCTTGGGCCTGATACATCACGCGCCATACGCCGGCTTGATAAAATCCGCTGTATGCGGCGGCATAACGGTTGCTGATGCTGTCCATTTCGACTTCTATTCGTTCAAAAACGGTGTTATCGCCTTGATATTCCGTGATTTGTATGCCGGGGCGTATCAGGATGGCGCGCACTCGTCGGATGTGTTCTGGGCCGGGTGAGGTTTTGACCCATAACCACCCTTCGGCTTGTTCCGGTGTGAGTTGAATTGGCGGATGAATGTCTATGATTTCTGGCGCATCTGCCGCACGACTCCCGATGTTGCCTATTACGATTCCGGCTGCACGGCTGCCATCAAGTGAGTTGAATGAGCCATCCCCATTATCATCTAATTGCGGACGCTGTTCTCCAAATAACTTGGGATCCGATATCATCATGTCTTCAGTTGCGATAAACGCGGTTTGCAGGTTTTCACCTCGTCGCACATTGCGAATGAAGGTGTCTGATAAATTCGCGTAAAGGGCATTCCATGCCGTGTTTTGGGCATCGCTGCTGGTCAGGATAATCCGTTGTGGTGCGCTTAATTCATCTATGAATGAACCGGAATAGCAACTGTCTAAAATAATCACTTGTTGCACGTCGGCGGGCACTTTGTCTACTAAGCGTCGCAATTCATTAGCGGCTAACCAGTATTCGCCGGTGATTTTGAATTGATCCGCTAACGCATGTCCATGAATATACAGGATAAATTGTTGACCGGCTTGTAAGTCTGTCATTTGATTAAAGGCCGATTCGAGATCGGCGGCCGGATCAAATAATTCATAATCAACGACTTCATCATCGACACCGTCGCCATCGATATCTTGCCATTTTTTGGGATTCAGGTAGATAATCTCGTCATCGCTATAACCACGCTGTTTAAGGGCCAGATACATTTGGCGCGTTAAATCTTCGCTGTACCGAAATAAGGTATTTTGCCGATGGGCCCCACTGGCCGCAATCAAAATCGCACGGCCTAGGCCTGTTGCTGGAGGGGGCGAGGGTGTTGGAGGCGGTGTCACGATTTCAGGGGGGGGGTTTTGAGATGACGGGCAAATTGGCGCGTACTTGATAAGTCGGTGGCTGATTAAAGTGAATCCAACCCATATTGGCCGCCCAAGCATAACCGTTAAATTCACCCGTTGTCATGTTGATTGTGACGTGTTGATGCGTGGGATTGAAATTAATCCAGCCGACTTTCGGACTCCAAGCATAACCGGATAAATTACCCAGGCCATCATTATTGACACCCCAATCGTGATCAGCGGTATTGGCATAATGATGCGTACCGCCTCCTTCATAGCTGCCTAGCGCAATCCAACCAATATTGCCTGACCAAGCAAAACCTTCCAAATGATCCGGATAAACCGTGACACCACCGTGCGTGGGTTTAAAATTCACCCAACCACTTTGGCTACTCCAAGCATATTTTTGCGTGTTATCAATATTGCTGTCAGCCAAAGCAGTTAATGCACTCAGGCTGAAGAGTAAAATAGAAATGATGTGTTTTTTCATGATGTTGACTCATAAGAAATAAACGCTAAAGACGCTAAAGGCGCTAAAGACGCTAAAAATACCTTAAATAAAATATATTTTGCGTTCTTTTGCGTCTCTTGCGTCTCTTGCGTCTCTTGCGTTATAAATAAAATACCCTTAAAACAGGATTTTTAGGGTTTCACGAATGCTTAGACAAGTATTCTTTCAGTACTTCAACCGGCACATCTTTTAACCGCTCTTCAACCGGCACATCTTTTAACCGCTCTTCAACCGACACACCTTTCAATCTGATTTCAGGTGGCAAGGATTCAATAAACGGTATCGTGTATTCACGATAGTAATCATCTAAGGTGTACATAACAACCCCCTCTAATTTATACAGTTTGTACAACGGGTTCAGTAATTCTTTGGATTTCGGTTCATGCCAATGATAGTGTTTATTTCCGAAAGTAAAACCCTGTTCGGTTCCGCTAAACAGTTGCCATACCGCATTTTTCTTGATCGTTGGAACGGTATTGAGTACGATTATCCGTATTGGCCGACTCGTATACTCCATTTCATAGAGACCTTCTTTTATCTTGGTTATTTTTCCGTTTTTCTTATTAAAAAATGTAGGGTGGGTAAGCGGGCGGCAATGATATCAAGATCAACCCAAAAACTCACCGCCCGCTTGCCCACCATTTTAAAATTAATGAGGTTTGTTTGCCCACTAATTGATATGGTGAGAGGATAGAACGCTGATGACGCGGATTATCATGACGGCGCTGATTTTAATCAGTGTTAATCATGAAGATCAGTTCAATCTGTGTTCTATCTATGAACATCAAGCAGATAAGCGCCCTAATTCTCAGTGAGTACAGCTAATTAGTACAACTAATTACGGGGATAAACGAATTAAAATTTAGCTTAACCAAGGTATTTGTGATTGATTGATAATCTCATTAAATTCAAAACATTAGTACAACGAAGTTCAGCGAAGCTAATTACGGGGATAAACGAATTAAAACTCAGCTTAACCAACGTATCTGTGATCATACACCTCAAACTCGTTATGCCTTATTCGTTTATCGGCCAGTAATTCGCTGTACTCAATCCAAGTCATCCACTGTACTCAATATGCCTTAATATACACCTAAAAAAATACACCTAAAAAATAATGAACTAAAAAAAATAAAATCCCAAAGTCGAAAAAGTTACTGATTTCTCACAAGCCGCACACCGACACCCCTGCTACGGAAAGACCGCTGATTCTTGTCGCGGTACGCAGAGCGTATCATCCCTGCACCGTTAACCCACGAACCGCCGCGCAAAACGAAAAGGCTATCTTCATAGGCATCTTCTTTGCTTAAACATTGATATTCATGGCCTTTGTAAGAATCGTCGTATTGTGAACACGTCCATTCCCAAACATTCCCGGCTGTGTCATGCAAGCCAAAAGGATTCGGAGCAAAGGAACCGATTGGTGAGGTATTGACCCACTGATCCTTACCTTCTGCTAAACCGCTACAACATGAATCAGCACCGTAGTTAGCATATTCATGAGAGGCCTTATTCCCCCACCAATACTTAATCTGCGTTTCTGCACGGGTTGCATGGGAGGCCTTGGCCTTATTCGCCCACCAATACTTAGTCTGCGTTCCCGCACGGGCTGCATACTCCCACTCAGCTTCCACGGGTAAACGATATCGATGCCCCGTTTGTTGCGTTAACCATTCTGCGTAAGCTGTGACATCTAACCAAGAAACATTGATCACGGGACGATTACCCCGTCCCCAACCTTCATCATCAGGCTTACTTCTACTGGTGGCTTTTGCAAACCGATCATATTTTGTGGCTTCTACAAACCGATCATATTCTGCAAAAGTGACTTCATACTTTCCCATTGCAAAACTTGTCACATTAACGTCATGTACGGGTTCTTCATCATCATACCCTCCGCCTTGTATATCGCCCATTTTAAACGTACCTCCAGGAATCACGACCATTTCTGGGCCTAAACTGCCATCTTTTAAGGTGTCACGGAAAGTGCCGGTAGAGGGGGTAGCGGCTGCTGGCGGTGGCGTTGCTGGGGCAGTATAGGTTCCCGTTACCCCTAATATCGTTACGCCTTGTTTGATATTTTCTGGGCGTAAATTGGGGATGGCTTTGATTATCGAGCCGCTGGGCGGTAGGTTAAAGGGCGTTGGCGCCGCGCCTGTGGTGAGGCGATTACAGATATCGTCTAAGCTGTACATCGCACTCGCGGGATCGGTGGGCGGGGCGGGTGAGTCTAATGGGCCCGCGAAAACGGTGGCCGGTAGTATTAATAATGTCGCTAATTGTTTGGGGGTTTTTAATAACATTGTTTTGACTCCTGATATTGTTGAAGAACTTTAATGATGTTGGTAGTAATAAGGAAATACCCCACTCAATAACGATGCCAAAGTTTTTCGCAACCACTTTGGCATCGAATTGATCAGTGTTCATTGATATTGGCAGAGGCCTGTTGTTTTTTCGCATCCTCTTCTTTCATGTAGTTGAGAAAATCTTCCAGTTGTTCTTGGTTGATTTTACCATCGTGTAACAGCCTTTGGAGTACGCTCATTTCTTGTGCCGCTCTTTCTGTTTTACCTTCGGTTCTGCCTTCTCTTAGGCCCAACTCGATGTCTCTTTGTCGGAAATTCAGTTGTTCTCTCATAAGCTTCAGTAAAGTCGATTTGTTGAACAATCATATCAATCAAAGTTTTGATAACGATGCCAAAGTTTTTCGCAACCACTTTGGCATCGAATTGTTCAGTGTTCATTAATATTGGCAGAGGCCTGTTGTTTTTTCTCGTCATCTTCTTTCATGTAGTTGAGAAAATCTTCCAGTTGTTCTTGGTTGATTTTACCATCGTGTAACAGCCGTTTAGCCGCGTTCATTGCTTCGGTTTTGCCTTCTGTTCTGCCTTCTCGAAGGCCCAAATCAATGTCTCTTTGTCGGAAATTCAGTTGTTCTCTCATAAGCTTCAGTAAAGTCGATTTGTTGAACACTTTATCACTATATGATTTTTTCCATAAATATTCAACACTGGTTCGCAAACTTTCCAATTGATCGGCCGTAAGCCCATCAATCATTTGAGTGAGTTCCTCTTCATGCTCATCAATTTGTTGAACAAGGGCCTGTAGACGCTTTGTTGCTTGGCTTGTTTCTTCGCTAAGGCTTTTCAATTCGGAGAAGGCAATAAACGGGAGCAAAAAAGGCAGTTTTCGCTTGATCATCGTTTCAATCGTTACCAGACTCAGGTGATAGGCTTTGTATTTCAATTCACCTGAATATCTGGGATCGGAAGTCGGCAGTTTGACGATTCGATCTTCAATCATCTCCTTATCTTCTGGCGAACCTCTGAGATAGAAAACGTTGCAAAGCACTACTTTCCCTTGGTAATCTTCGTCCATTTCCATCAGGTGGCGATATTCCAACTTCCTTTTATCCATTTGTTCATCTGATTTATACTGACTTTCAAATTCCAGATGAATAATAACTTCATTGCCTTTTTTATCTTTGGCCTCAAAAATGACATCGGCAATTCGTTTGACGGCGATAAACTCTTTTCCAATCAAGGCATTGGTTTTTTCCGCTTCAACTTGGTATTCCTCCAAAATGAATTGGAGCAGTTCTGGAAATTCTTGTGACAGCACTTTGGCAATGGAATCAAAACTTCTGATTTCTTTGCCTTCCTTTTCTTCAAGTTGTTTCAGTGATTCAGGCATATCAAGGCTGCCCGTTTCTTGTTTAGCTTGGTTGACTAGCCGTTGTAGCACATCTCCAAAAGGCTGTCGGCTTTCAATCAATCGTCTTTTGATCAGCCCTTTCTCATTTTCAGACAACTTTGATTCGCTAAGTAACTTTCTCAAATCAACCACAACGGCTGGGGCTATTAAATGCCCTTGTTGAGAAGAGGGGTTTTTTGTTTTTTTCATAAGCTTTAATCAATGTTAATAATGTAGGGTGGGTAAGCGGGCGGCAATGATATCAAGATCAACCCAAAAACTCACCGCCCGCTTGCCCACCATTTAAATTCTATTGGATGGGATGAAATGATAGAACGCTGATTTTGCTGATTATCATGACGGCGCTGATTTTAATCAGTGTTAATCATGATCATCAGTCCAATCTGCGTTCTATCCTCTATGAACATCAAACCTTTCTCAGTTTTTGATTAAATACATATAAAAAAATAAGGAAATACCCCAAAATAAAATCGCGGCCCGCGCAGGACGCGGGCCGAAAACCCCCCACTCCCCCAACATCACCTCCCCTTAAAACATCACCTCCCTCCCCAAGAAAAAAGAAAAAAGAATAAAGGGAAAAAGGAAAAAGGCAAAAGAGTTACAAAGACATGGAGAGCCGCGCACCGACAAACCCGAAACGGATAGCCCGCAGAAACCTGCCGCGGCCCGACGAGCGCACCCACAAGGCAACGTCGCTCCACGAGCCGCCGCGCAAAACGAAAAGGCTTTCATTGGCATGTTCTTTGCTTAAACATTGCGTTTCCTTACCATTATACCGACTCTCGTATTCAGAACACGTCCATTCCCAGAGGTTCCCGGCCGTGTCATGTAAGCCAAAAGGATTGGCGGCAAAGGAACCGACTGGTGAGGTATATTGGAAACTGTCACCACACTGACTTCCAGAACAATTAGCGTTATTGGAACCCACCTCATTCCCCCACCAATACTTCGTTTGCGTTCCCGCACGGGCCGCATACTCCCACTCAGCTTCCGTGGGTAAACGATATTGATACCCTGTTTGTTGCGTTAACCATTCTGCGTAAGCTGTAACATCGTCCCAAGAAACATAGATCACAGGACGATTACCCCGTCCCCAACCTCGATCATCTGGCTTATCTCTACCGGTAGCTTCAGCAAACTTATCATATTCGGCAAACGTCACCTCATACTTTCCCATCGCAAAACTGGCCACAGTTACGTCATGTACGGGTTGTTCATCAGAATCTCCGCCACCTTGGATATCGCCCATTTTGAAGGTGCCGGCGGGAATCACAACCATTTCGGGGCCTGAACTGCCATCTTGTAAGGTGTCACGGAAAGTGCTGGTAGACGGGGTAGCGGCTGGAGTTGCTGGCGCTGGGGTTGCTGGGGCAGTATAGGTACCCGTTACCCCTAATATCGTTACGCCTTGTTTGATATTTTCTGGGCGTAAATTGGGGAGGCCTTTGATTATCGAGCCGTTATGATAACCGGTGGCAATGGGTTGATCGGTGGTGCTTGGGGTGTAAACGACGGCACCGTGATGGGGTTGTGTACCGGTTTGTAAGCCCCAATGACTGTCTGTCAAGCCCCAGTATTGTTTTCCGTTGATCACCTCACTGGGTTGGGCACCGTTGGCATTGTCTTTAATGGGGGATCGGCCCATCACGTCGTTTAAGGAACAGCCGATATCTGTCGGGCCGCTGGGGGGTTGGTTAAAGGGCGTTGGCGTGGGCGCTGCACCTGTGGCTAGGCGATTACAGATGTCGTCTAGGCTGTACATGGCACTGGCGGGATCGGTGGGCGGGGCGGGTGAGTCTAATGGGCCCGCGAAAACGGTGGCCGGTAGTATTAATAATGTCGCTAATTGTTTGGGGGTTTTTAATAACATTGTTTTGTCTCCTGTTGTGATAGATTTTGCCACGGAAATACACGGAAATACACGGAAAAATTCATTCCGTGCTGTGTTTTTCCGTGGCCGCAAAAGACGCAAGAGGCGTAAAGACGATGCCAAAGTTTTTCGCAACCACTTTGGCATCGAATTGTTCATTGTTCATTAATATTGGCAGAGGCGTGCTGTTTTTTCGCATCCTCTTCTTCCATGCGTTTAATAAAAGACTCCATTTTTTCTCTGGTTATTTGGCCGTCTTGTTGCAACATCAGTTTGAGTACGCTTATTACTTCTGTTCTGCCTTCGGTTTTGCCTTCGGTTCGGCCTTCGGTTCGGCCTTCTCGAAGGCCCAACTCGATGTCTCTTTTACGAAAATTCAGTTGTTCTCTCATAAGCTTCAGTAAAGTCGATTTGTTGAAGATTTTTTTACTATAGTATTTTCCCCATAAATATTCAACACTGGTTCGCAAACTTTCCACTTGATCGGCCGTAAGCCCATCAATCATTTGAGTGAGTTCCACTTCATGTTCGTCAATTTGCTTTTGAAGTGAAACCATCAAGCCGTTTGTTTTGCTTGTCGATGCTTTGTTGATGCTTCTTAACTCAGACTCGACGACAAACGGTAGCAAAAAGGGCAGTTTTCGTTTGAGCATCGTTTCAATCGTCACCAGACTCAGGTGATAGGCTTTGTATTTCAATTCACCTGAATATCTGGGATCGGAAGTCTGTAGCTTGACGATTCGATCTTCAATCATCTCCTTATCTTCTGGCGAACCTCTGAGATAGAAAACGTTGCAAAGCACTACTTTCCCTTGGTAATCTTCGTCCATTTCCATCAGGTGGCGATATTCCAACTTCCTTTTATCCATTTGTTCATCTGATTTATACTGACTCTCAAATTCCAGATGGATGATGACTTCATTGCCTTTTTTATCTTTGGCCTCAAAAATGACATCGGCAATCCGTTTAACGGCGATAAACTCTTTTCCAATCAAGGCCTTGGTTTTTTCCGCTTCAACTTGGTATTCATCCAAAATGAATTGCAGCAGTTCTGGAAATTCCTGTGACAGCACTTTGGCAATGGAATCGAAACTTCTGATTTCTTTGCCTTCCTTTTCTTCAAGTTGTTTCAGTGATTCAGGCATATCAAGGCTGCCTGTTTCTTGTTTAGCTTGGTTGACTAGCCGTTGTAGTACATCTCCAAAAGGCTGTCGGCTTTCAATCAATCGTCTTTTGATGAGTCCTTTCTCATTTTCAGACAACTTTGATTCGCTGAGTAACTTTCTCAAATCAACCACGACGGCCGGGGCGATTAAATGCCCTTGTTGAGAAGAAGCGTTTTTTTTTTTTTCATGGCAAAATGGATGAAGGTTAAGGGTAAGCTGGTTATTGAGAAAGAAATAAACGCAAGAGACGCAAGAGGCGCAAGAGGCGCAAAGATTTTTATGGAGCGCATCGAAAAAACTGCCAGCGGGAATCACGATCATTTCTGGGCCTGAACTGCCATCTTTTAAGGTGTCACGGAAAGTGCAGGTAGAGGGCGTTGCGGGCGTGGGCGCAGCGCCTGTGGCTAGGCGATTACAGATGTCGTCTAGGCTGTATAGGGCACTGGCGGGATCGGTGGGTGGGGCGGGTGAATCTAGGGGGCCGGCGAAAACTGTGGCCGGTAGTATTAATAATGTGGCTAATTGTTTGGGGGTTTTTGAGAGCATTGTTTTTTCTCCTGTTGTTAGTGATAGTTGATATTATAATATAATTGTAGTTTGTAGGGTGGGTAGAGTGGAGCGCAGCGGAGCGAGCCCACCCTACAATTACACGATTACACGATTACACGATTACACGATTACACGATTACACGATTACACAATTACACAATTACACGATTACACAATTACAACACAAAGGAATTTAATGGCAATGCCAAAACAAGAACAAACACCAAAAACGACTTATTTATCAGACTATCAACCGCCTGATTATCACGTTGAGTCGATTGATCTCCATTTTGATTTACACGAAACCCAAACGGTGGTGAAATCAAAGTTGTCAATCACTAAACGGGTTAATGGCTCGCAAACGCCTCCCTTGATATTAAATGGTGATGCGTTGCAACTCAATGCCATCGCCCTCAATGGCAAAACGCTTTCATCAACTGATTATCAGTTAAACGAGGAAACTCTGATTATTCATCAGGTGCCAGAGGCCTTTGAATTAGAAATCGAAACCGAAATTAACCCTGAAGCGAATACGGCTTTAAATGGTTTATATCTCTCAGGGGGCAATTTTTGTACGCAATGCGAAGCCGAAGGCTTTCGACGTATTACTTATATGTTCGATCGGCCCGATGTGATGGCGCGTTATACGACAACCATCGTGGCAGACAAGGCCCGTTATCCGGTGTTACTGTCTAATGGCAATGCGTGTGGCCGGGGCAAATTAGCTTCTAATCCCAATCGTCATTGGGCTAAATGGGCTGATCCGTTTCCAAAACCGACTTATTTATTTGCTTTAGTCGCTGGCGATTTAGCACACATTGAAGATCAGTTTCTCACGCAATCGGGGCGTAAAGTCACTTTGCAGATTTATGTGCAATCGCACAATATCGATAAATGTCAACATGCCATGCACGCCCTGAAAAAGGCGATGCGATGGGATGAAGAAGTGTATGGGCGCGAATACGATTTAGATGTTTATATGATCGTCGCCGTTGATGATTTCAATATGGGCGCGATGGAAAACAAGGGCCTGAATGTGTTTAATTCCAAATATGTTCTCGCTAAACCCGAAACCGCGACAGATGCCGATTATGAAAACATCGAAGCTGTGATCGCGCATGAGTATTTTCATAACTGGTCAGGAAATCGCGTCACCTGTCGAGATTGGTTCCAATTGAGTTTAAAAGAAGGCTTCACTGTCTTTCGCGATCAAGCCTTTACGGCCGACATGACATCGCGTGCCGTCAAACGCATTCACGATGTCAATTTATTACGCATACATCAGTTTCGAGAAGATGCCGGTTCGATGGCCCATCCCGTTCGGCCCGATAGCTATGTTGAAATTGATAACTTTTATACCGTCACTGTTTATGAAAAAGGGGCAGAAGTGGTGCGTATGCTGCACCGTTTGTTAGGCGCTGAACAATTCCGCAAAGGGACTGATCTGTATTTTAAACGGCATGATGGGCAAGCCGTGACGACTGACGATTTTGTCAAGGCTTTAGAAGACGCGAATCAAATTGATTTGATTCCATTTCGCTTGTGGTATACACAAGCCGGTACGCCTGAATTAGATATCCAAGGGTTTCATGACGCGGAAGCGAAAACCTACACCTTGATCGTAAAACAAAGTTGTCCAAGCACCCCTGGGCAATCTGACAAAAAACCGTTTATGATGCCGCTGGCGATAGGTTTATTAGATCAAAAAGGGCAAGATATTCCCTTGAAAATGGCAGGTGAATCAGAAGCAATTGAGGGCACACGGGTATTGGTTTTGAATGAAGCGGAGGCATCCTTCACCTTTGAAAATATCAAGGAACAGCCGATACCGTCAGTGCTGCGCGGATTTTCGGCACCCGTTAAACTGAAGATCGATTTAAGCGATGACGAACGCTATTTCTTGATGAAACACGACAGTGATGAGTTTAACCGCTGGGAAGCGGGGCAACAATTGGCGGTTAAAATCATGACGGTGTTGGTTGAAAACGTTCATCAAAACAAGGCTTTACAAGTACCCGAGGCGTTTATCGACGCTTATCAACAGATTTTGAATAATCAGGATTTGGATAAAGCCTTAATATCACAGGCCCTCAGTTTGCCATCAGAAAGTTATCTCGGTGAATTTGTGGCACCGATTGATCCGGCCGCCATTCACCAAGTACGGCAGTTCATGTCAAAAAGCATCGCAGAGCGTTTACAGGCAGATTTCTGGCAAACTTACCAGGATTTAACCGAAAAAGGGGCATACCAGATTGAGCAAAGCGCGATTAAGCAAAGACGCTTAAAAAATGCCTGTTTGAGTTACTTAATGAAATTGAATCAGGCCGAGATCATCAAGGTGTGTTATGAACAATTTTTGGAAAGCAACAACATGACGGATGTCATGGCCGCCTTGGTTGCCTTATCGAATACCGATTGCCCTGAGCGGGAAATCGCGTTAGCGCATTTTTATGATCAATGGCAAGACGATCCGTTAGTCGTGGATAAATGGTTAGCGATTCAAGCGAAATCTCGTTTACCGGGTACCTTGGAACAAGTCAAACGCCTGACACAACATTCGGCTTTTAACCTGAAAAATCCGAATAAGGTGTATGCCTTGATTCGCACATTTGCCAATGACAATCAAGCGCAATTTCATGATATCAGCGGCGCCGGTTATGCCTTTTTGACCGATATCATTTTGCAACTTGATCCGATGAATCCCAATGTCGCCTCACGCTTAGTGAAATCGTATACCCTTTGGCGCAAATATGATGTGCAACGACAAGCCTTGTTAAAACAACAACTGGAAACGATTTACAATGCGCCAGGTTTGTCTAAACAGGTTTATGAAATTGTGTCTAAAAGTTTAAGGTAAATTTTTTTTCAACACAGAGAGCACAGCTCTGTGTTGAAGAAAAAATCATTAAGTACTGAAGCACAAATAAACAAGTATTTTAGCGCAAAGGGCAACCCTGGTTGCTTCTATTAAAATACCTGAAAATTGAGGGTTCAGTACTTAGGCCCCCGCATAAGCAACTTGTGCATTTTGATGAGACTTAAACATTATGGCTTCCGGACTTTTAAATTCCGATGAGCTTCGGTTATCAATGAAACCAATTCAAATGGATTCTCGCAAATCAGTGCATCAGCTTCCAAATCCGATAGAAAGAAAGCGATATTTGTCGTGGGATATCCACCCCCCCATGCAAATCACACCTTCTTCTGGAAAAAGGGCTGAAGCAATTCGGAGTTTGGATTCCAAAACGATTCTGACTTGGTTAGGATGATTAAGCAAAATAATCTGATTGTTGTTCATAATGTGTTCCGGTGACAGTAGGAAAAACTCTTAAATAGAGACCCAAACTGTTTTATCAAGTTAAAAGTTGAAAAAAAGTTCAACCGCTACTTTTTTCCAGAACCATTTTGTCAAACAAAATTTAATGCGCCAAAATCAGATTATCAAAATAACAGCCTTTTTATCAAGCAATAACAATAACTTATATAATATAAAAGTGGGTCGATAAGGTGCTCAAATCCGCCACTTTGCAAGACTACCCTGTTGTTTTATAAAAAGGGGATAAAAAAACAGCGCCAATCAGGACAATCAGCGTTCTATCAAAAAATATAGGGTTCCTTTTACGACTGCAAAGGAAGCCTTTTTCTAATGTTTTTTTATTTTAAATCGTCTTTTTATGAATTATAGAAAAGTACTGGCTGAAAGACGTTATACTTCTATTCGCTATGATGTCTATCAAACAGTTGAACAGAAACTCCTTTTTCTTTTTAATAAGTCTATAAGATTAACCAGTATAGACAATAATGCTCTTAAATATTGGCAAGACAAATGGATGCCTCATAATCATAGATATCCTCCTGAAGGGGGATGGGATTGGCGAAATGAGATAATAAAAGTGAGACAAACCTTACCCAATAGATTTGAAGTGGCTATTTGGCACGAGGAAATACTTTGTGGCTTGGCTATGGGTAAACCGTCAGGAGGCTCTAGCCATCTTGCCATTTATCTTATGGAAGGGTATCCCTTGAAACATCCACTTAATGCCTTAATCACAAGAATAGTACTTGAAGTGGGTGCGACTTATGCTGTTGCTTTAGGCAAAGAAAATTTAATGCTGATTGATCCTTTAGAAAAAATGATAAAAGTTTATACTAAAAGGTATGGTTTTGAGTTCAAAACCGCTAAAAATCATCCTAAACGCTTTTGTATCAGAAATATAGTGATAACTGATAACTGACAAAATGAAAAATTTTTATATTAAAAACAATGATTTGACGTTTAATGAAGCAGACGAACAAGACTGGTGTTTGTCCCATGATATATTCCTTCTCGCTCGCGCCTTGACAGAAGCTGAAAAAAAGCAATTGTATGATCCAGCCAAAGATCAAATGCCTAGTCTTGCACAAGTACGGAAAAGACTCAATCAGTATCAGAGTGCTTTTAGTCAAAAGCCAAAAGTGCTGACTAACATAACCCTAGCAGACGAGCATGAACACGCTCTCAAAACCTTAAATAGTGTTAAGACACTGCACGCCAAAGCCAAGGAAATCGCTACTGTGGCTTTTACCGCTAAAATGGAAGAACAAACTGATAAGGTTAAACTGTTGTATAAACAGGCTTTTGATTATGAGCGTAAAGCGGCTATGTTGTCAGCAGATGATATTGAACAAACCCATTTGATGCTGTTTAAGAGTGCCGCCAATTTGGCTTTGGAGGCTGATAGGTATGAGGAGGCAGTAGAAATAATTGAGTTGGGTTTATCTCATGATCTAACGATAGAAATGACTGAAGAATTATTAGGGTTATTGGATTATTTGGCCGATATCTATTATGAAAACGGCGAATATAGTAAAGCTCAACCGTTGCTTGAAAAAGCCTTAGCGATTCGTTACGAAAAATTGGAAGAGGAACATTGGGATATACCCAATTCTCTCAATAGCTTAGGTTTACTGTATCAAGCCCAAGGTGAATACGACAAAGCTGAACCTTTGTTGGAAAAAGCTTTAGCGATTCATGAAAAAATTTTGGATGCCGAACACCCAGATGTCGCTATGTCGCTTAATAACTTAGGTTCTTTGTATCAAAAACAAGGTCAATACGACAAAGCCCAACCGTTGCTTGAAAAAGCATTAGCGATTCGTGAGAAAACATTAGAAGCCGATCACATTGATGTAGCCACTTCTCTCAATAACTTGGGATTTCTCTATCAAGAACAAGCTAAGTTATTGTTTGATAAAGCATTGACGATTTTGCAAAAAAGACTGGGTAATCATCATCCATACGTTAAGATAACCCATAATCACCTTGTATGGCTGTTGCAAGGTAGACAATGATTTATGCTGATAGAACGCTGATTAAACTGATGATGGCCGGATTAACACTGATTAAAAAAAAATCAGCGCCAATCATGAGAATCATGAGAATCAGCGTTCTATCAAAAAATCAGCGTTCTATCATGACTCATCAGGAAATTCAGCTTCACCTGCATCAAGTTCATCAAGCCCTAAAACCAGTAAATCTGTAAATAAGGCATCTTTTCCATTGACATCATTACTATTAACACTGACATAATTTTCGCCACCTTGTTCAGAGGCTAATTTCTCAAGACGTTCCATTAGATGATCTGGAATATTAATTTGTAATGTTTTCATTGAATTGTTTCCTGTTTATGTCTTTAAGTAAAAAAAAATCAGCGTAGATCATGATAAGAAGCAGAATCAGCCTTCTATCATATCTATTATTACCCACTACAACTGATGTATCACCAAATGCTCATTAGGCACCGTTTGTTTAGCCAATTCTAACAAACGAGGATGATGAGTCAAAAAGAAAATTTGCGTTTTTTGGCATAATTCTCCTAATATCGACAACGTTTCTTTTGAACGCTCATCATCAAAATTGATCAAAATATCATCCAGTAATAAAGGCATTTGCGCATTTTTCTCAATATAACGTTCAATACTCGCCAACCGAAGGGCTAAATAAAGTTGATCGCGTGTGCCATCACTCATTCCCGTCGTCGGAATGACAAGATTATCAGGGGTACGCAATCCCACCAAAATCGGTTGTTCATTGTTACCCATATAATCCGTTTTCAGTCCACAAAAACTATTTAAGGTAAAGCGTTGAAATAATTCGCTGGCCCGTTTCAGCACAGGGCCTTGATTTTGTTCACGATAACGCTCCATTGATTTTCGCAACACCGAAGCGGCAAGATGAATTTGCATATAACGTGTACTTAAATCCTGCATTTCCGCCAACGCCAATTGTGCATCATCAGCCGCGATAGCCGCGATAGCATTACCATCCATTTGTTTTAATAAGGTGCGTAATTCACCAATACTTTGATCAATACTAAAACGCTCCTCTTCTAATTGCTTAATGTGCTCTTTGCAGCTTTCCAATTGCCCCGGTAATTGATCAATATCCACGACAGCCGCAGCTTGGGCTAAATCGGCTAACGACATGCCCTCCCCTTGTTCCAATAACTGTTGTTCAACTTCAATCAATTCGCGTTGCCGCTCTTTTTTCCGTGAAGACGCTTGCTCGGCCGCTTCTAAGGCTGCCAGATCACGACAATGCGCTTGCTCCAATAAGGCTTGTAAATGCGCTTGCGAGATTTGTAGTTGTTGACGCGCATGAGCTAAGCGTTGCTGCTCAACCTGTAAACGTTGTTGCAATTGTTCATAGCGCGTTAAATCTTTTTCGCTTTGATTCAAGCGGTTAGATAATGTCGGCACCACTTCTTCAGCAAGCTCATTAACCAATTCAGGCGCAATCTTTTGCGCTAAACGCGCCACATCACTCCGAAACAGCTCAGCATCCCTTAGCATCAGATCAACCCGTCGCCGCAAACCATTCGATTTATCCATTTTATTCAAAACCTGATCTAAATCATTAAGCACATTACGCGCTGTTTCAGGTTTGGTATCGGCTGGCAATTGTAAGGGCATCAAGACTTTTTCCCACTCGTTTTGCCACTCTTTCAAAGCATCGTTAGCGTGCTGTTGGATAACTTGTGTTCGCTGCTGTTCTCTATGCAAAGTATTGATTTCTAATAATAAATGTTCACGTTGACGTTGTCGATTCGTCACCTCAGTCGCACACGCCTCACCTTGTCTAATTAAATCGGATAGGTGCGTTAAAATCGTCCCTTTAATAAAGGCTTTTAAGGGCGTAATGGCCTGCGTTAATTCTTCGCAAAGCGCAGCGATTAAGTACTGTCGTTCCTCTAATAATTGACGACGTTCTCGCAACACACTGGCTTGTTGACGTAAATTGAGAGACTCATTCAACCAGCTTCGCATTTCAGCCACAGTCCAAGGTTTAATGCCAATCGGTTGCCAACTGCTTTCCCATTCATTTTGTAAATGCGTGATTAAGCCTTCGACAGTATGCCATTTTTTAGTTTGTTGTTCCTGTTCGTGCTGAGCGCCCTGTTGTTCAGCTAATAACATGCTATATTCAGCAACGCGACTCGCTTCACGACGTAAACGATCTGACAAGTCATCAACAGACAACATCGCGTCTTCAAAGACTTGATATAATTCATTAATTCCTCCTTTTCCCCCTTTTTTCTTAATGGGCAAACTCACTTCATCGTCGTCAAAAGTCAGTGTTTTTTTATCACTATCCAATAAAGGCGGCGAAGCTTCCGCTGTACCAAAAAGGGATAAATTAGCCTGCTCTTTGTTTTTCGCTTTTCCTTTAGCCGTCAGAGCTAACTTAATTTTTTTCCAATGCTGTTCCCTCCCCTGTCTCGCTTTAGCCAGCGCCTCTTCAGTCGGAATTTCCCCAGCCCAAGATAACGCATTGATTTTCTGGGTAGCCCGTTCATTACGCTGTCTCGCGTCTAAAAGACGCTCTTTAATACGCTGCCGATCAATTTCATATTCATTAAAGCGCCGTTCAAAATGTTCAATTCTTTCCATCTTAGGCAAGGCCGTTTGCTCTAAGGTTTCTAAATTGCCCGTCCAGCCAATTTGTTTTAAGCCCATTTCCGCCTTTTCTGTCAATCGACGCACTTCACTCTCATCTTTAAGCTGAATGTCTTCCAATGTGCCATGCTGACAAGCCCGTGCCAAGGCCGCCTTTAACACGGTTAAATCGGGCACCTGCGGCAAAGCTTCTAAAGCCGCATTGTGTTGTGCTAACTGTTCAGTCAATTCCGCAAAGCGTTTAGCCAGACTATACTGTTTTTCATGTAATGCAGGCGCTTTTTCAGCCCATTTTTTTAAAGATTCACGTTGAGGATTGGTTATTGCCAATTTGGTAGACACATCTTGTAAATCGAACTGAGGATAAAGACGTTGTAACAAAGCACGGGCCTCACTTTCCACTGTCCGCATTTCAGTGCGTACCCCCGGCAAATCACGCGCCGCTTTTTGATGACTCCCTAAACGCCCCCGCAAATCATCAATCGTCATTTTTTGAGCTAATAACGTCTCCGGAATTGTGATTGCAGCGATTTTGTTTTGTAATTGCTCGATATCTTGAATAGCTTGTTTTTCTTGATTTTGTGCCGTCAACAAACCCAGTTGCACTTCAGATCGTTTTGCGTTCGCATTATCGGGTAACAAAATAACGTGTTCCAGATCAGCCAAATCTGTTTTCAATTCTTGATGGCGCTGCAAGCGAGGGCGCGTGCGCTGGATACGTTCAAAACGGTGTTGTTCAGCACGGATAATTTGTAATCGCTGACTTAATTGAATATGTTGTTGTTGTGCGTCATCTAACTTTTTAGCCTGTTCGCTCCATTGATTAGCCGGTAGCGAATTATCTTGAACCCGTTTACAAGCTTCTTTATAAACCCGAATGCTTTTATTTAACAAGGGTTTAGTACCACGCGCCTTAAACAAATCTTCCTTTTCTTTATCCAAAGCTGTCAACACCTCATGGACTTTCAAAGTGCCCGTACCGGCTTCAAATAAAGTTTCGCCAACATTGCCCCCCCCATTGAGCAAATCCTCCCCCCCTTGCCGTAAACGCTCATGATCAAAACAACATAAGGCTGTAAATTGGGCTTCTGTCATATTACCTAAAAAGGCTTGCAAGCAATCCTCGTCTAAGGCTTTATTATTGACATCCAATAAGGTATTTTTACGGCCCTTACGCCGATAAAAAATGAATTCTTCCTGATTATCATTGACTAACTGTGCGCCGATGCGTAATTGATCATTAGCATGAAAATAAGCATCAGCGGTTCGTTCAGGAATACCAAAAAATAAATGCGTAAAAGCGCGACGCAGGGTACTTTTACCGGCCTCATTGGCACCATAAATGAGATGTAAACTAGGTTGTTCAACTGAAAAATCTAAAACCTTATCAGTAAATGATCCAAAAGCGACTAATTCTAATTTTAAAATTTTCATGATGTGTTTAGGTGTTCAAACGTTCAAATATCATTTAATTGTATGTCAATATTATTTATAACGCAAGAGACGCAAGAGACGCAAGAGACGCAAGAGACGCAAAGATATCGATTTCTCCTAACACTTCTTTAGCGCCTGTTGCAAAAAAGCGCGTTTCCTTTTATAAAAACTACCCAGTTGAAACGTCGCCATATTGCAACGCATGATCATCCAGTACATCAATAAAAATATGAGCATAACGTTCTAATTTATGGGTACCTACTCCAGACAATCGCGCAAATTCTTCATTCGTATGAGGCTTTTTTTGTACCATTTCCTCTAACGTGCTATCATGAAAAATAGCGTAGGGCGGGACAGTTTGTTCGAGTGCTAATTCCATACGTTTACGACGCAAGGCTTCCCAAAGCATTTTATCAGGGCCCTCAAATTCTATACGTGAAGAACGGCTATATTTTTTATCTGTTTTTTTCTGGGTTAAGATATCTTTGCGTAACTCAATAGCTTGTTCACCGCGTAGCAGGGGCCGGGCTTTTTCAGTGAGTTGTAAACCGCCATAACCTTCGACATCAACCGTAGCAAAACCCCTTGCAATCAGTTGTCGAAATATAGATTGCCATTGCTTGTTATTCAATTCTTGACCGATGCCAAAAGTACTGACGCGATCATGTTTAAACTTTTCTATGCGTTCATTGCTTTTACCGAGTAACACATCAATCAAATAATGAACACCAAAACGCTGGCCCGTTCGATAAATACAAGACAGGGCTTTTTGGGCGACATCTGTCGCATCCCACGTTGCTACCGGTTCTAAACAAGTATCACAATTTCCACAAGGATTGGACAAGTGTTCACCAAAATAGGCTAATAAGGCTTGACGACGGCAAGCCGTCATTTCACAATAGCCCAGCATAGACTCCAATTTATGGCGTACTATCCGTTTATGTTGTTCATTGGCCTCTGACTCATCTAGTAAATTGCGTAATTTGACCACATCTTGTAAGCCATAAGCCATCCACGCATTCGCGGGTAGGCCATCACGCCCGGCCCGGCCGGTTTCTTGATAATAGGCTTCCATACTTTTTGGTAAATCTAAATGCGCGACAAAACGGACATTGGGTTTATCAATACCCATACCAAAAGCGATAGTGGCGACGATAATCAAACCGTCTTCGCGTAAAAATCGCATTTGATGCTTTTTTCGTATGTCTTTGTCTAATCCCGCATGATACGGTAAGGCCGACCAACCTTGCCGGGTTAACCACGCGGCAATCTCATCCACTTTTTTCCGTGATAAACAGTAAACGATACCGGTATCGCCACGATGCTCTGCCTTAAGAAAGGTCAAAAGTTGATCACGCGCTTTGTCTTTTTGCACGACGCGATAACGAATATTGGGGCGATCAAAACCGGCAATAAACACTTTCGCATTTTCCAAGCCTAAATGGGTTATGATATCTCGTTGTGTTGGGCCATCGGCCGTGGCCGTGAGTGCAATACGTGGAATAGTCGAAAAATGTTGATGTAAAATAGAGAGTTGTACATACTCGGGTCGAAAATCATGCCCCCATTGCGATACACAATGCGCTTCGTCTATGGCAAAAAGCGCGATTTGTGCCGTATTCAGAAATTCTAAAAAACGGGGTGTCATCACTCTTTCGGGGGCGACATAGAGTAAGTCTAATTCTCCTTGACGTAATTGCTGGGATACCACACGGGCACTTTCATAAGTTAAACTCGAATTGAGACAGGCGGCGCGGATGCCAAATTGTTGCAATGCACTCACTTGATCTTGCATTAAAGCAATTAAGGGCGAAATGACGATTGCAATGCCTGGACGAATGAGGGCTGGAATTTGATAGCACAACGATTTGCCACCGCCTGTTGGCATTAACACTAAGGCATTGCCATCCGCTAATATGTGTTCAATGATATTTTTTTGTTCACCACGAAAGTGCTGATAGCCAAATATTTTTTCGAGTATATATTGGTGGGTCATTTTCGGTAGGCCATTTAAGTTTTTAATTTTTTTAGAATTATACGGAATGTACTGGGTAAAAATCTTATGATGAGTTTGATAAGAAAAACGATATCTATTAATTCCACGCAAAAACGGTATTTCACTTCGCGAAACTTTAGTGTGAAATCGTGAACCTTCGGTGTGCTACGCTAAATGTGGAATTGACTTTCAATCCTTTCTATTAAACCAATAACAAATTCGTTTATTTTATAATTCGCTTCGCTTAACGACGTTTCAAAGTACTCTCTTTTAATTATCCGTTTTCCCTTTTCCGTTTTCAATGAATGTGTTCAGTGTTCATTGATAACATAACATAATGATAAACGGTGAAAAGGTGAATAGAGAATGGTTTATTAATAAATAGTGAAGAATGTACAGCGACACTTTGGATAAACGAATAAACTCATTCCTTCAGCGGCCTTATTCGTTTATTAAAAGTCAATTTGCTGTACTCATTATCAGTGATCACTAGGGTGAGGAAAAGGCACTTTGATATTTGATTTGAGATCAAATCATACCGACAACGATCCCACCACAATATAGCTCTATTGGTATATCAATGATTAATTATTAATTATTAATTATCAATGTTCACATCCGTTATCAAAACATTCAGATATAGTGGTGTTTAAGGCCAACAGATTATTGAACAAACTCAACTTGGGAAATGACACAATATTCTTTTAAAAAACAATAGGTTAATCCGTTAAAAGTGACGAATCAATATGAACCATTCCTAATGAATTAAAAATAAGCTTTGCAAGAGACTTTATTAAAAAGTGATTTGAACCGTTTTTGTTCATTTTTCATTTTTCATTTTTAATACGGCTATTGTGATTCATTATTAATTATAATAAATTAATGAACAACTGAATCATTGTCATAACGCTTGAACCCCTGTCATTTTGATTAAATAAATATGTTAAAAAATAAAATCGCTTATAAATTGAATTTTTATGTTATTTTGTTAAGTGTTGTGATGGCTTTACTGATGACTTCTGTGCCGTTATTTGTTTTTTATGAACAGGACATCAACCGTATTGACGAGCGTTTTCAACAAATCCATGATAATTATCTGCAAACTATTACCTATCATTTCTTTGAGTCTAATGAAAAACAAATACAGAGCTTACTAGAAAGTCTTTTAGTGATGGCGGATGTGCAATACCTTTCTATCACGATCCAAGATCGGCTGCTTGCCTCAAAAGGTACAATTGTTAATAATAAGCGCGTTATTGTCCGAGATTTTCCCCTATTTGATAATTCGAGTTCTGCCCCAAAAAACCGTGTTGGAACACTGCGTCTCGTTTTGAGCATTGAGCCTGTTTATAAACGCTTACTTGAGAAAACGGTTGTGAGTTTGACTACCAATGTGGTTAGTATTTTGTTACTTGCTCTATTCAGTTTATTGATTTTTCATTCAATTGTCATTCGCCATCTCAAGAAAATCGCGGATTATGCAGAACTTATAGATTTTGAACATTCAGATACGGTAGTGACTTTGGAACGTCCACATAAGGATGTTGCTAGTGCTGACGAATTAGAACGCATTGTTAATTTGATTAATCGTCTACATCAATCCTACAAAAGCTTATGTTATCGTGAACAGGCTACCCAGGATTTGCTGAATAGTGCGCCGATAGGCTTGTGTTTATGGCAACTCAATGGTTCTATTGTGACTGTGAATCAGGCCTATGCACAAATGATGGGTCGTTCTGTGGAAAAGACGCTGAAACTGAATTATTGGAACGATATTATTGTAGAAGAAAATACGGGAACTTCACTCGCAGAATTACAAGTCTTGAAAGCGGGCGATTGTTATGGGCCTGTTGAACAAGAATATCGACATCAAGATGGCTATTATGTACCCGTCAAATTATCGGCTTTGATTATCGAAAAAGAAGGGGAATATCAAGTTTGGGCTTCTGTCGAGAACATCAGTAGACAAAAATGGGAGATAACGGGATTACGCCAAGCAAAACAAAAGGCAGAAGAAGCGAATCTGGCTAAAAGCCAGTTTTTTGCTAATATGAGCCACGAATTGCGTACACCGATGAATACCATTGTCGGTTATACCGAGATGCTCGAAGAAGAAATTAAAGAGTGTGAACGAGCGTCTTTGTTGCAAGATGTTAAAAATGTCCATGCCGCTGCAAAACATTTGTTGGGTTTAATTGATGGTATTCTTGATATTTCTAAAATCGAAGCGGGCAAAATGCAGTTATATTCAGAACGCTTTGATTTGAAAGGCATGATTCAAAATACGTTGACTACGATTCAGCCTTTGATCGAGAATAAAGCTAATACCTTGCATTTACTATGTGATAAAAACTTAGGTGAAGTCTACACCGATTTGACTAAAATGAGGCAAATTCTATTCAACTTACTCAGTAATGCCTCTAAATTCACGGAACAAGGAATCATTACGCTAGAGGTGAGGCGCGAAACAAAAAAAGAGGGCGATTGGATTACATTTCGTATCACTGATGAAGGCATTGGTATGACGACAGAACAACAAGCCAATCTCTTTCAAGTTTTTACCCAAGCCGATGCGTCTACCAGCCGCAAGTATGGGGGCAGTGGTTTAGGATTAGCGATTACAAAATATTTTACGCAGATGCTCGGTGGCACCATCAATGTCGAAAGTGAATTTGGCAAAGGTAGCCATTTTATCGTGCATCTACCAACCAATCTTGTCGTCAAGAATCTTATTTGTAAGGATGATATTTCTGTTAGGCTTCCAGACTTTACGACAGAAAGTGGCGTACTTTTGGTTATTGATGATGATGAGGCTGTGCGTGAATTGTTAGATATTTATTTGAGTAAAGTGGGATACCAAGTTGTGGGGGCTGCAAGTGGCGCTGAAGGTTTGGAATTGGCGAAAAAAATACAGCCTGATGCCATTACCTTAGATGTGATGATGCCAGGCATGGATGGGTGGGAAGTGTTATCTGAATTAAAGGCTGATCCAAAGTTAGCACATATTCCCGTTATTATGTTGACCATGACGGAAGATAAAGAAATCGGTTATTCTTTAGGGGCAGCCGAATACCTGATTAAACCCATTACGCGCTCTCAATTAATTAAAGTATTGCGTAAGTATCGCACCAATAAGGCTTCTTGTGTTGTGATGGTTGTAGAAGATGATACGGTTACTCGTGAAATGATGGTTCGCATGCTCCATAAGGTGGGTTGGCAAGTCATTGAAGCGGAAAACGGTGATCTGGCTATGCAACGCTTGCAAAAACATCAACCCGATCTCATTCTGCTCGATCTGATGATGCCAGAAATGGATGGATTTGAATTTATTATCCAATTGCGACAAAATAAATCTTATTCTTCAATCCCAGTGGTGGTGTTAACCGCTAAAGATATTTCCGTTGAAGATCGTATTTGGCTCAACAATCGTGTCGATACGGTTTTTCAAAAAGGGGCTTATACTCGCGATGAATTACTGGTTGAACTTCGGCAATTGCTAGTGGGTGCCGTATCTCATTCTTATATTGAACAATAATCATGAGTAAAAAGAGTCGAAATCTTGAAAGTCAACGTTGGCTCAAAGAACATCTGTCTGATGTCTATGTCAAACAGGCCGTTCAATCGGGTTATCGTTCACGAGCTGTCTATAAACTGGCACAAATAGATGCCCGTGATCGCTTGTTTCATCCCGGCATGACCGTTGTTGATTTAGGAGCAGCCCCTGGCGGTTGGTCACAATGGCTAAAACAACGTTTACCCAACCAAGTGCGGGTGTTTGCCTTGGATATTTTGTATATGGAACCCTTACCGGAGGTCACTTTTATTCAGGGGGATTTTCGAGAGCAAGTGGTACTGGACAACTTGCTAAATCAATTGGGAAAATACCCCGTTGATCTTGTTATGTCTGATATGGCCCCCAATATAAGTGGCTTAAAGGCGATTGATCAACCTCGTGCTATGTTATTAGCTGAATTAGCGAGAGATTTTGCTTATGAGGTACTGACTAGTGGAGGACATTTACTGACTAAAGTCTTTCAAGGGGAAGGTTTTGATGCTTATATTAAGGCATTAAGGCCTTATTTTAAAAAGGTTGTGATTCGCAAACCGGAAGCATCACGCTCTCGATCATCCGAAGTTTATGTGCTTGCGAAGCACTATGTTGTCAAATAAGCGTCTTTTATCAATTATCAATTATCAATTCCACATTTCACGCTTTTCGCGAAGCGAAACTTTAGCATGAACCTGTGCTACGCTAAATACCGTTTTTGTTTGCCTCAACTTTTGCCTGGAAGCTGTGCTACGCTAAATTTATCACATCAGTTCTCAAAACATTGATATTCTTTATATTTTTTAATGTCGGCTATGCCAACAGATTGTTCTTTCAAACTATATGTTCAAGTATAAATTACCCTGATACACGATTGTCCTTGTAGGATCAAATCCATTATGGTTGTTTCCTTAAAAAAATAGAATCGAACGACAAGGATTGTATCTAAAGGAAAAAGATTGGGGTAAACTTTTGGTTTAATCCTTTCATATACAATCCTTCTCGTTAGACAACCCATTCTAAATCAACTTGATTCTACAGGATACACATAACGACAAAGAGGCACACCTTCGTGAATGATATTGCCAAAAATCTCTTAGTATGGGTCGTCATAGCCCTTGTTTTAATGATGGTGTTCAATAATTTTGGACCAAAAAAACCCACTTCCCTGTCGATAGAGTATTCGCAATTTATTAGCGATGTTAAACAGGGGCGAGTGCAAAAGGTGGAAATTGAAGGTCGCACCATTCGTGGGATCACACAAAATGGTGAACATTTCGTCACTTATAATCCAGGTGATCCGGGATTGATGGGGGACTTACTTGATAATAACGTCAAAATTAAAGCTGGCCCACCAGAACAACAATCACTGCTGGTGCAGATATTCATTTCCTGGTTTCCCATGCTGTTATTGTTTGGGATACTGATTTTCTTCATGCGCCAAATGCAAGGCGGCGGTGGGCGCGGTGCGCTCTCATTTGGCCGAAGTCGTGCCCGCTTGATTGAAGAAGATCAAGTCAAAATCACTTTTTCTGATGTGGCCGGGATTGATGAAGCCAAGGAAGAAGTGACTGAATTGGTTGATTTTTTAAGCGATCCGGATAAATTCCAAAATTTGGGCGGTAAAATTCCACGCGGTGTGTTGATAGTAGGTTCCCCAGGCACGGGTAAAACCTTACTGGCAAAGGCCATTGCAGGTGAAGCAAAAGTGCCCTTTTTCACGATATCAGGCTCTGATTTCGTCGAAATGTTTGTTGGTGTCGGTGCATCACGAGTGCGCGATATGTTTGAGCAAGCGAAGAAACACGCGCCGTGCATTGTTTTCATTGATGAAATTGACGCAGTCGGTCGCCATCGGGGTGCTGGCTTAGGGGGAGGGCATGATGAAAGAGAACAAACGCTCAACCAACTGCTAGTGGAAATGGATGGTTTTGAAGGCAATGAAGGCGTGATTATCATTGCAGCTACTAACCGCCCTGATGTATTAGATCCCGCTTTATTGCGTCCAGGCCGTTTTGATCGTCAAGTGGTGGTGCCTTTGCCTGATATTCGGGGACGTGAGCAAATCCTCAAAGTACACATGCGGAAAGTACCTATTGCTGATGATGTCAAACCCAGTCTGATTGCACGCGGTACACCTGGTTTTTCTGGAGCCGATTTGGCTAACCTTGTCAATGAAGCCGCCTTGTGGGCAGCCCGCGTTAACAAGCGTTTGGTAGAGATGGAAGAATTTGAAAAAGCCAAGGACAAAATTATGATGGGTGCCGAGCGTAAGTCTATGGTGATGAGCGAAGAAGAGAAAAAGCTTACGGCTTATCATGAAGCGGGACACGCTATTGTTGGGCGTTTGGTGCCAGACCATGATCCGGTGTATAAAGTCACGATTATTCCAAGAGGTCGTGCTTTAGGGTTAACCCTGTTTTTGCCAGAAGCTGATAGGTTGAGCTACAGTAAGCAAACCTTGGAAAGTAAAATTTCCACGCTGTTTGGTGGTCGAATTGCTGAAGAACTGATTTTTGGTGCTGAGTCTGTCACTACTGGTGCAAGCCAAGATATTAAACAGGCGACAGAGATTGCACGTAATATGGTTACGAAATGGGGTTTGTCGGAACGTTTGGGGCCGCTGACTTATAGTGAAGACGACAGCGAGGTGTTTTTAGGCCATAGTGTCACTCAGCACAAAATGCTGTCTGATGAAACGGCACATGTCATTGATGAAGAAATTCGTTCTGTTATTGAACACAATTACGTTCGTGCTGATGGCTTGCTCAAAGAACATTTGAATATTTTGCATTTGATGGCAGAATCTTTGATGAAATACGAAACCCTCGAAAGTGAGCAAATTGCTGATGTCATGGCTGGAAAAGCGCCTAGACCACCGAAAGATTGGAACGACAACAATAACGATAGCAATCATTCTAAAAAGAAGCCCAACGACACAACGGTACAAACTCTCAAACCGAAGATTGGTGATCCTGCTAGTTCCCACTGATAAATTTTCAACCCCCCCCCTTTTTCAAAAGGGCTTAGCTTAAACAACCCAGAAGGGAGGTTGAATGCGAATAGAGGTGGAGGGGGAAAAAACGAACCGGGGAAAAAGTTCTAACCAACCGCACAGAAGGGGGTTGAATGTGAATAGCCAGGCGGAGCCTGGGGGGAAAAAATATAGAAATTATGCACCCTGAAAATCTTGAACCATTCCCTCAAGTGATGGGTATTCTCAATGTCACCCCCGATTCGTTTTCGGACGGGGGTTATTTTTTTTCTATGCCTTCAGCCTTAAATCAAGCTCGCCTAATGATTGAAGAAGGGGCCAAGATTATCGACATTGGGGGAGAATCCACTCGTCCAGGTGCTGAGTCGGTGTCAGTACAAGAGGAACTTGATCGCGTTATCCCTGTCGTGGAACAAATCCGCGCTAGGTGGCCTATTTTAATTTCGGTTGATACCAGTAAAGCAGAAGTCATGCGTGAGGCGATCACAGCCGGAGCCGATATGATTAATGATGTGATGGCTTTACGTGCTAAAGGTAGTTTAGCTGCTATTAGCGCTTCCGAGCGGGTGCAGGTTTGCCTTATGCATATACAAGGTGAACCACGCACCATGCAACACAATCCACATTATGATGATGTTGTGAATGACCTTAAAACTTTTTTTTTAGAACGGCTCAAAGTGTGTTTAGATGCGGGTATTGCTTCAAATCGTCTCTTGATCGATCCGGGTTTTGGCTTTGGTAAAACGGTGGAACATAATTTACGCTTAATGAAGCAATTAGAAGTGTTCACTGAATTGGGTTACCCTGTGTTGGTCGGAGTATCCCGTAAATCATTGATCGGTTTGATATTAAACAAACCTGTGACTGAACGTTTGTATGGCAGTTTAGCCTTAGCTGTTTTAGCCGTGAGTAAAGGGGCTAGGATCATTCGTACTCACGATGTTGCCGCGACAGTTGATGCCCTGAAAATGACTCATGCTGTTTTGCAATAGGCCGTAGAGACGCGATCGCGAAGCGTCTCTAATGCTTCGCGTCTCTATTGAGGCATCGAATTGAGACGCGAGGCATCGCGTCTCTACAAAACAATTGAAATACAATCCTGTTCAATAGGCCGTAGAGACGCGATCGCGAAGCGTCTCTAATGCTTCGCGTCTCTATTGAGGCATCGAATTGAGACGCGAGGCATCGCGTCTCTACAAAACAATTGAAATACAATCCTGTTCAATAGCCCGTAGAGACGCGATCGCGAAGCGTCTCTAATGCTTCGCGTCTCTATTGAGGCATCGAATTGAGACGCGATCGCGAAGCGTCTCTACAAAACAATTGAAATACAATCCTGTTCAATAGCCCGTAGAGACGCGATCGCGAAGCGTCTCTAATGCTTCGCGTCTCTATTGAGGCATCGAATTGAGACGCGATCGCGAAGCGTCTCTACAAAACAATTGAAATACAATCCTGTTCAATAGCCCGTAGAGACGCGATCGCGAAGCGTCTCTACAAAACGATTGAAATACAATCCTGTAGATAGGTAGTACAAACTTCTTTTTATGAATCAAAAGCGTAAATACTTCGGAACAGATGGCATACGGGGTACGGTGGGTACGCCACCGATTACACCCGAATTTGTATTGAAACTAGGCTGGGCTGCCGGCCGTGTTTTGAAAAATGGTTCCAATAAAAACAAAGTGTTGATAGGCAAAGATACTCGTATTTCTGGCTATATGTTTGAGTCGGCCTTACAAGCCGGTTTATCGGCTGCGGGTATGGACATTTGTTTGCTTGGCCCTATGCCAACACCGGCGATTGCTTACCTAACACGGACTTTTCATGCCGTTGCCGGCATTGTCATCAGTGCTTCACATAATCCTTTTCAAGACAATGGTATTAAATTTTTTTCTGGCAATGGGATGAAATTACCTGATGATGTCGAACTGGCTATTGAAGCAGAAATGGAAAAACCGATGCAGACTGTCGCCCCTGATAAATTAGGCAAAGCACAGCGTATCGACGATGCGGCAGGCCGCTACATTGAATTTTGTAAAAGTACGATTCCTTACGATATTACCCTTAAAGGGTTGAAGTGCGTTATTGATTGCGCTCACGGTGCAACTTACCACGTTGCACCGAGTGTCTTTCGCGAATTGGGTGCAAGTGTTGAAACGATTGGTACCCAACCCAATGGACTCAACATCAATGCAGGCTATGGTGCAACCCTACCCCAAGCACTGCAAACAGCAGTTTCATATCAAAATGCCGATATAGGTATTGCTTTAGATGGCGACGGGGATCGGGTTTTGATGGTGGATGCTTTGGGTGAAATAATTGATGGTGATGAATTGTTATTCATTATTGCTCAAGCTCGTCATAAGGCAGGCACGTTACAAGGTAGCGTAGTCGGTACCGTGATGAGCAATTTAGGATTAGAACAAGGGCTTGAAAAAAAAGGGATTTCATTTACAAGAGCCGCGGTAGGTGATCGCTATGTTTTAGAAATGATGCAACAAAACGGTAGTAATTTAGGGGGAGAATCCTCTGGACATATTATTTGCTTAGATCGCACGACCACTGGCGATGGCATTATTACGGCATTACAAGTGTTGGCTGCTAGTGTGGAAACAGGTTTACCTTTGCATATTTTAAAAACGGGTATGCAGAAATGTCCACAGATGATGATTAACGTCGCTATTAAGCCTGATTTAGAAATGACTTCTCTACCATCGGTGCAAGCTGCCGTGCGTGAAGCTGAACAAGAACTGAGTGAGCAAGGACGAGTATTATTGCGCCCTTCTGGTACAGAGCCATTAATAAGAGTAATGGTTGAAGGGGTTGATGGGCAAAAAGTTGAAACACTTGCGAAGCATTTGGCAGAAGTCGTTAGATCAGAAGCAAATCGTCAATCCTAATTCTGGGCAACCACAAGGGATTGCCTCTACCGACGTTTCTGTCTGGGCAATCCCTTGTGGTTGCCCTTTTGAAAATTTTAAGTCGGAAACGGACTAAGAGAATCTTATGGATTGAAAACTTTGGTGAAGCACGTCACTCTGAAAGTGACGTTTTAGCCCTCTTCAAAGCGTTGTTATGAAAAAAAGTATTTGATAATCATTGGTTTATCGCCACTAAGATGGTATGAGCGGGGTACTCGATAACAATAATAATGTCGTTTTGAAATATAGGCTTTGCTTAAACGATTAAAGCAAAAAAGGTTACTTTTTTATTTGTTTCGGTGCGTGCATTTGATATGGGTGTGAGTAATTTTCCAAAGTCTTCGCCGTGAAAGCCACCTTCTGAATCGGCGAATACTTCACTATAGCCTTTATCTACACCATTTCAGGCAAAAGTTTCGCTTCGCGAAACTTTTGCCTGAAATTCACTTCTGTTAAAACCCTTGCCTATTTCCCCTTGTGCATTTTTTTATTTTGACACAATAAATCTGTCGTACTCATCACCTGTTGCAATCGCATGAGTTTGTTCGATGCTATAACTATTCTCATAGTTGTTGAATTGCTCAACATAAAACTCTTGCGTCAGTTCAGGTTTGTCACGGATATCAACTTTCCAGAGTAAGTGTATTAAACCCAGTATCACACCCATGGCTAAAAAAGAGATGTTTTTGTCATCTGTCGCTGGATACATGCGCCTAAATCCCACGCCTTCGTAAGAATTATACACCCGTATAATAAATTCATTTTCCAGTTCCATTTTCTCAACACGATACACCCCCCAGCCCAAAATATTGATAACCGCTACCATGCCATGCAACCAATCTGCTTTGGTATCGCACATCGGTACGACTATTTCATACCATTCTGAGCTACTCATTATTCTACCAAAGGTATTAAAGGCACAAATATGGCCTGCCTGAATAAACATTTCTTTGCTATCTTCTTCAGGAATCCCCGCTTCGCGCAGGGCAAAGTAGGTTTCGTAGGAAATTCGATTGTAGTAATCAGCAAAGTGATTAGTCAGCAGTGCGCCAAAAGCTTCGATCAAACAGGTTTCTTCTGGCCCACATTTTCCATATAATTGTACGGCTTTTAATGCCGTTTTGATTTTGTCATCGTCAACACGGGTGTTAAAATTCTGACAACCCTCAAAAGCAAAACGCGCTGGAATGGCCGTTTGTAATTCAAATTCGCGGGTTAAGTAATTTTCAACATTGATCGGCTCATCAAGCACGGTAAATTTATCCGTGTTAGCCCCCTCAATTTGACATGCCGTTTCGATAACTTTTTTTTCTAACACGCCTTGAAGATAACCACTTGTAAAATAACACCCTTTTTGCGGTTTACCGTGTACGCAAATCGCTTCACCATAATGCGAACGAGGCGTTTCCCAAGTGTTATCATCAACTTGATGGAGGAAACCAAAACCACAGTAGGCAAATTCATGCCGTAAATCACGTTCACTATAACCCCGTTGTTTTAAAAGGTGAACTAAGGCAGTTATAGCATCCGTTAATAAACGTTCTGGATTGTGAGCACCTAAGCCTTGCGTCATCAATACCGTCATTTGTAAGTAAGCATTGTAATGATTACAGTGAAAAACGCGACTTAATCCACCAATGAGATTGTGTCCACCTGTGGTAATGATTTCAGGGTGCATATCCTCTGATGCACTCATGCTGGTTCCTCCTGTATTTTGGATTTCATTTTTAGAAATCCCTTGATTTTATTGAACAAACCATTGCTCTCAGCTTGTAATGATGAGGATCGGCGGCGAATATCAACAACTCGGCTGGCTTGCAATTGTTCTTGCGTGACAACAATGGCGCGGATTTCATCAGTCATCTCAGCATTGAAATGCTGATCAAGAATCTCTTGTAAAGCAATCAGTTGAGCATCGTTTAACTCAACACGATCGCTCTTAAAATTGACATAGCCGTTGGTTTTTAAAGCAAATAAGATGCCCAGTTTGCTGGCTATCAGAGGATTGTCAATTTCTATGAGCCCCTTGCTTTTTCGATGGGTATTCAGAGCATAAAACAATGCCCCAGTGTTGATAGTATAGATATTTTCAATCATAGTGTTTGTACTCCAAATAAATCCCACAATTTTAAAACGGTTCTATTACCCACAAGTCGCGTAACTAAAAATGAACAATAAAAAACAACTTGTCAGTAGATAAGTTTTTCAAAGAGGGTTTTTTTACGGTTCTGTGTTTTTGTAGGGTGGGCAAGCGGGTGACACTTTTTAAGTGATTTCATCATACCCCACCCGCTTGCCCATCATGCCCTTCACTCTATTAGAATAAGGGAAAATATTTTTTCCCCTGGCCCCTGTTTCGCTTTACGGCACAATCGCCATTTGTATCAATTGCGTGAATCATTTACTTATGTAAAGCGACTCAATAAAGTTTAGTTAATGAAGACTTATGACTATTTTTTAAGTTTAATACTTATTAGCAAGAAAGCCAATAATTAAAATAATATTAGAATATTAGTCTTTTATTATTTAGTCAGATTTGATAGAGGCCGTTTTAAGATCACTTCAATCGAAAATAAAAAAACTAAAAAAACTAATTGATAAATTCCAATTTTCGCATCATTCAATGACTCAAAAAATATGCAAGCACTTTGGCTAGAAAATAACCAATTAAGTTATCGAAATAATCTCCCTATTCCACAACCGCTTCCTGGTGAAGCCTTAGTACGTGTTCGCTTAGCTGGGATTTGTGCAACAGATTTGGAATTAATAAAAGGATACTATCCCTATACAGGCGTTTTAGGCCATGAATTTGTAGGGGAAATCGTGCAGGCTCAAGACGCGCCAGAGCGTCTTGGAGAGCGCGTCGTGGGAGAAATCAATGCCACTTGTGGCGCATGTGACAGATGTTTGGCAGGGCAGCCTACGCATTGTGAACAGCGCACTGTATTAGGTATTCTCAATCGGGACGGTGCTTTTGCTGAATATCTATGTTTACCCTTAAAAAATCTTCTCCCAGTGCCCGCCTCTATTTCAGATGAGATGGCCGTTTTCACAGAACCTTTAGCGGCCGCTTTAGAAATTCAAGAACAACTCGCCATCCATCCAAGCGATCACGTTTTAATCGTAGGCGCAGGGCGCTTAGGGCAATTGATTGCACAAACGCTCGCGCTGACCGGATGCCATCTGCAAGTCGTTGCTCGTCACGATAAACAACGGCAATTACTCGCCGCACGTCAAATTGCCTGGCTTGATGAAAATACAGTACCGATGCGTACTTTTGATATTGTCATTGAAGCGACAGGAACAAGTGGCGGTTTTACACAGGCGCGTCAAGCGGTGCGACCGCGTGGTACGATAATATTAAAAAGCACTTATGAAGGCCTCATGTCTGTCAATTTTGGCAGCCTTGTTGTCGATGAAATCACATTAATGGGATCACGTTGCGGCCCCTTTGCCCCCGCTTTGCGCCTACTTGAAAATCGCTTTATCGACCCCACTTTGCTGATTGAGGCCGGTTTTCCCCTCAAAAAAGGATTACAAGCCTTTGAGTATGCAACACAACCTGGAAGACTCAAGATATTATTGCATCTCAACCAGGGCAAATTGTTTTAAAGCTTAAGTTGTTTCGCTGCAAATAACTTAAACCTTGAATAGTGAATCACAATAAAACGATTTTCCACATTTCACGTGGAAACCAATTTCAACACTTAACTCAGGAGATTTGAAACGATGGGTTGGTTTAGCTCTAACAAAACACCGGATTCCTCAGATACTTTTAGCAAGCAAGAAGCTTTTTTAGGCATTGCGCTCGCAACCTCAGCTGCAGACGGCAATATTGATGAGTCAGAAGCCAAGGGCATGTTTGCTTACTTACTGCAAATGAAAATGTTTGACGGCTACACTGAAAAACAAATGTCTGAGATCTTCGATAAATTGGTGACTGTGCTACAGAATGAAAATATCGGTGGTTTAGTCGCCATTGCGAAAAGTAGCCTACCTGATGAATTGCGGGAAACCGCTTTTTCTTGCGCCGTTGACATTGCGATGGCCGATGGCGTTATTACAGACGAAGAAAAAGCCTTGTTAGCAGAACTTCAACAAGTTTTAGAAGTGTCTGACGAGGTTGGGGGTAAGATTGTCGAAGTGATGGAAATAAAGAATCGAGGTTAGTAGAGACGCACGCAGTGAGAGACGCAAATTGCAAATCGACACTGTGCAAATTGCAAGATTCAAATCAAATCTTGTCCCAAAAATTCACGCAAAAACTTTTGCGTGTAAATAGTTAATTTAAATATGCCCTATTGTGTTAGCAATAGGGCTATTTTTTTGTCCGCCCCAAAAAAAAACCTCTCTATCAAATAGAGAGGCCAAAAACATAAGGAGGAATATACTGCTTATTAAATAAGCAATATGTATACCAAATTTTAGTTGTCGGCTGGACAACGTGGTTGCCCACCATTTTATCCGTTATCTGTTATGCTCATCCTACAAACCAATGCCGTATCAAGGCTTCGTCAAAGTCATTTGCAAATTATTGATGTCATAATAAAATGAAATGACGATATTTTGTTTAAACCTATTAATAAACAATAGCTTATAAATGATGAGTTTTGTTATCCCAAAATGTGATCTAAAAACCTTTAGTATTCAGCTTATGAGTCTCGACTTTGAGTCGCCCTGATGCCGATATTAAAAATAAATTCTTGACGAAAGTTGGAGCGATACAAAACTTTCGCATAGAATAGGCTTTAAAAACACGTTGCCCACCCTACAACTATAAGGATTTATTAGTATATGAAAAAACCATTTATCGCTATTACACAAGGTGATCCGGCGGGCATCGGCCCTGAAATTGTCGTTAAATCGCTTTCTAATCCCAAAGTGTATCAAGTCTCTCAACCTTTGGTGATTGGAGATAAAAATGTTATTGCTAACGCATTAAGCTTATGTCACAAAACAGCCCAGATTCATATTGTTGAAAAACCACAAGACGGGAAATATGAACTAGGCACCCTTGATTTAATTGATCTCCAAAATATTGATCTATCCCAGTTGCAAATGGGCACCGTCCAAGCGATGTGTGGACAAGCCGCTTATGATTATATTGAAAAAGCAGTCAAATTAGCGATGGCAGGAGAAGTTCAAGCACTGGCCACTACCCCTATTAATAAAGAATCACTCCGCGCAGCCCAGATTGAACAAATTGGTCATACTGAAATCTTAGCCGAATTAAGCCAAACCCGCGATCCCCTCACCATGTTTGAAGTACAGGGCATGCGAATCTTTTTTTTATCACGTCATGTTTCGCTACGGCAAGCCTGCTCACTCGTCACCAAAGAACGTGTTTTGGAATATATCATTCGCTGCACACAAGCCCTCAAAAAATTAGGTATAACAGAAGGCACTATGGCCGTCGCCGGCCTCAATCCGCATAGCGGTGAACATGGATTATTTGGCGAAGAAGAAGTGAATCAAGTTGAGCCTGCCGTGAAAGAGGCCCAAGCGCAAGGCTATAACGTTGTCGGCCCCATCGGAGCCGACTCAGTATTTCATCAAACGTTACATGGAAAATATAATGCTGTTTTATCGCTCTACCACGATCAAGGGCATATTGCGGCCAAAACCCTAGATTTTGAAAAAACGATATCGATAACCAATGGCCTCCCCTTTTTAAGAACCTCAGTGGATCACGGCACCGCTTTTGATATTGCAGGAAAAGGTATTGCCAGTGAATCAGGTATGACAGAAGCCATACTATTAGCAGCCAAATATACTGATAAGTACAACGGATAAACTCAGCGAAACTTCGTTACTTAGCGAAGCTTCACATCGTTTGACGGAATAAACGGATTTTCTCTAGGTAGGCGTGCAAACTTTAGTTTGCCATTCAAACTAAAATAACCAACGGCCCAACAACCCCAAAGGAGTTTTCAGGCAAATGTTTTTGCGCGCAAAAACATTTGCCTGAAAATGTGAATAGCCCTAGGCGGAGCCTCTCATCGTTATACTTGGCACCATCTGCAATACCAACGTAATCAGCTTGCGGATACTGCTCAATTCCCAATGCCCGTTTTTAGCGTTTTGCAAGTTTCTCATTCATAAGGCATCACAGTCAAAATGCGATTTTCTATTATTCAACGTATCTTGGGACAACTCCTCATCTCATTTAGCCTGACTTTATTGCCTCCTATAGGGGTGTCATTATGGTATCAAGATGATGACTTCATCATTTTTATCACTGTCTTTTTGATGATCTTTATCATTGGCATGCTGTGCTGGTTTCCCGCAAGACAAGCTAAACAAGAACTATTGTTACACGACGGTTTTATTATTACAGCCGGCTTTTGGATTCTCCTCAGTTTGCTCAGCGCCTTACCCTTTTTATTTAGTCCCCATTTAGATATGGCTCAATCCGTGTTTGAAGCGGTGTCAGGATTTACCACGACCGGAGCGACGGTGATAAGTGGCCTAGATGAGTTACCAAAATCTATTTTATATTATCGCCAACAATTACAATGGTTTGGCGGATTAGGTATAATAATCTTTGTAATAGCGGTGTTGCCGATATTAGGCATTGGTGGTATGCAGCTCTATCGTGCTGAAACCCCTGGTCCCATGCACGATGATAAGTTAACACCACGCCTCAGATATACCGCCGAATATTTATTGTATGTTTACGTCAGTTTGACGGTAGCTTGTGCCTTAGCTTATCGGTGGGCGGGTATGAATTGGTTTGATGCCGTATGTCATAGCTTTTCGACACTTTCAACCGGTGGGTTTTCTACTCATGATGCCAGTTTTGCTTATTTTGACAGTCCAGTGATAGAAATTATCGCTATGGTTTTTATGGTACTCGGTAGCCTAAATTTTGCCTTGCATTTTATGGCATGGACACAGTGGAATATGCGCCGCTATTGGGATGATATTCAAAGCAAAATTTTTTTATTGATTGTCTTGTTTCTAACAACTATTTGCTTTCTGGTATTAATGTTAAAAGGAGTCTATACCGATTTTTGGACCGCATTACGCTATAGTAGTTTTCAACTCATTTCGATGATCAGCACGACCGGATTTTTAACCGCTGATTTTAGCCAGTGGCCTTCTATTTTACCGATTTTGATTTTGAGCAGTGGTTTTATTGGTGGTTGTGTGGGTTCAACCGCGGGTGGATTTCGCGTCATTCGACTTATCTTACTTTACAAGCAAGCTATGCGAGGCGTTACACATTTGATTCATGCCCATGCCTTTCTCGTGATCAAGATTGGTCACAGACGAGTATCAGATGACATTGTTCAAGCGGTGGGGGAATTTAGCGTATTATATATGGCAAGTTACCTATTTCTGTCCTTGCTTTTTATGGCAACTGATGTTGATATGATTACAGCGTTTTCAGCAGTAGCGGCTTGTTTCAATATGGTTGGCCCCGGTTTAGGTGAGGTTGCTGTCACTTATGGTAGCATCAGCGATATCGGCCTTATTATTCTGAGTTTTGCTATGTTATTGGGCCGTTTGGAAATTTATACCTTACTCGTGTTATTGACACCGGCATTTTGGCGAAAATAAGACTGAGTATTGATTGACTCCCATACCCACTTCATCATCTTCAAGCACCTCATCTTCAAACTCATTAACGAAACTCATATTATTAAACTCCCTAATTCTTACCACCTTTTCAAGCAAAAGTTTTTGTTTGCCTCAACTTTTGCTTGAAAATCAGTTTTCGTAGAGACGCGATCGCGAAGCGTCTCTGTTTCTATACGAGACGCACGGCCGTGCGTCTCTACAATGGAAAAAATCCCTTCTTCTAAGTACTTTTGACAAACTGATAGGTGGTAAGTTCCCTAATTATAATTCACAAACTCAAGTTTGCACTCCAAACAAACTCAAGTTTGTACGGAAACTTTGTTTTGGAAATGCGCCCAACAATAATCATTTAGACAACTTGCTAAACAGCATGGCATTTTGTCGCCAATCGACTTCAATGGTATCCCCTGATATAAATTTGCCTGCCAAGATTTCTTGTGCTAATGGATTTTCTACTCCCTGTTGAATGGCGCGTTTTAGCGGCCGTGCGCCATAAACGGGATCATAACCGGCTTCTCCAATCTTGTCTAAAGCCGCTTCACTCACACGCAGTCCCAAATTTTGCAATTGCACACGTTGACGCAAATAATCTATTTGCAACTTTGCTATGGCACGAATATGGGTTTGACTCAAGGGGTGAAATACCACGATGTCATCAATACGGTTGATAAATTCTGGGCGGAAGTGTTGCCCAACGATTTCAAGAATGGCGTTTTTGAGGGCGTAGTAATTTTCATATGCCGACATTTCGGGCATTTGTGATTCTGTCATTTCTTGGATTAATTGCGAACCCAGATTGGAAGTCATCACAATGATGGTGTTGCGAAAATCAACGGTGCGTCCTTGTCCATCCGTTAAACGACCATCATCTAATACTTGCAATAGTACACCGAAAACATCAGAGTGCGCCTTTTCGACTTCATCTAGCAAGATGACGGAATAAGGCCGTCGTCGCACGGCTTCTGTTAAGTAACCGCCTTCTTCATAGCCAACATAGCCTGGGGGGGCACCAATCAAACGGGCGACGGAATGTTTTTCCATAAACTCGGACATATCAAGACGTACTATAGCCTCGTCGGTGTCAAATAAAAAGCCCGCTAATGCTTTGCATAATTCCGTTTTACCGACACCTGTTGGGCCTAAGAATAAAAATGAGCCATTGGGGCGGTTGGGATCCGCTAAGCCGGCGCGGGAACGACGGATCGCATTGGCAACCGTTTCTACGACTTCATCTTGTCCAATAAGACGCAGATGTATCGCTTCTTCCATGCGTAGCAATTTATCTCGTTCACCTTCTAGCATTTTACTGACGGGAATACCTGTCCATTTTGAAACGACATCGGCTATTTCTTCCTCAGTAACGGCATTGCGTAACAATTTCAAGTTTTTTTGGTCAACTTGGCTCGCGGCTACGAGTTGTTTTTCCAGTGTGGGAATCTGCTCGTATTGCAGCTTTGCCATACGTTCTAAATCCCCTGCACGGTGAGCCGTTTCCAATGCTAAACGCGCGTGTTCCAGTTCTTCCTTGATCTTACTGGCATCTTGAACACTGGCCTTTTCGGTTCGCCAAAGTTCATTTAAATCAGCCAGTTCTTTTTCTAACTCATTGATTTCAATATTCAGTTTTTCAAGACGCTGTTTTGAGGCCTGATCCTTTTCTTTTTTCATGGCCTCTCGTTCGATTTTCAGTTGAATCAGACGACGATCTAGTCGATCAATGTGTTCTGGTTTGGAATCAATCTCCATACGAATGCGGCTGGCCGCTTCGTCAATTAAATCAATCGCTTTATCTGGCAATTGCCGATCCGTAATGTAGCGGTGTGAAAGCGTTGCTGCTGAGACAATAGCCGGATCAGTGATGTCTACGCCATGATGAATTTCATAACGTTCTTTAAGCCCACGTAAAATGGCGATGGTGTCTTCGACATTCGGTTCTTCCACTAAGACTTTTTGAAAACGCCGTTCAAGGGCCCCGTCTTTTTCAATGTATTTGCGGTATTCGTTCAGCGTTGTCGCGCCGACACAATGCAATTCGCCGCGTGCGAGGGCGGGTTTAAGCATATTGCCCGCATCCATCGCACCTTCCGCTTTACCCGCGCCAACCATGGTGTGCAATTCATCTATAAAGAGAATGATTTGCCCTTCTTGTTTTGCTAAATCCTTGAGTACAGTCTTTAAGCGTTCTTCAAATTCACCGCGATACTTGGCACCAGCAATCAATGCGCCCATGTCCAGTGAGAGTAAACGTTTGTTTTTTAAGCCTTCAGGCACTTCACCGTTGATGATACGTTGGGCTAGGCCTTCAACAATGGCGCTTTTTCCAACACCGGCATACCCAATTAAAACGGGGTTATTTTTGGTACGGCGTTGCAATACTTGCACAACTCGGCGAATTTCATCATCACGCCCAATCACGGGATCAAGTTTGCCTTGTAGTGCCAGTTGTGTTAAATCAATGCTATATTTTTCAAGGGATTGACGTTGTTCTTCCGCGTTTGGCTCATCCACTTGTTGTCCACCACGCAGTTGTTCAATAGCCTGTTCCAACAAGCCTTTTTCAGCACCCGCTTGACGCAGCAAATGACCGATGCCAGCTTTATCTTCTAGTGCGGCCAGTACAAATAATTCACTAGAAATGTAGCTGTCTTTTCGTTCTTGTGCGAATTTGTCAGTGACATTTAAAAGGCGTATTAAGTCATTAGATAAGTGGAGTTCACCTTGACGACCACTGACTTTGTCAATACGTTCTAAAATGTCAACTAAGCCTGAACGGATTTGATTGACATTCGCGCCAGTACGCGCTAACAAAGCGGTGATACTACCGTCTTGTTGATTTAGCATGGCTAATAGCAGATGTGCGGGTTCAATAAAACGGTGATCGCGTCCAACAGCAAGACTTTGCGCCTCCGCAATGGCTTGTTGAAATTTGCTGGTCAGTTTTTCCAGGTTCATTTGATGTTTTCCTCATGTTATTTGTGTCATGATTTCTTGGCCTGAGATATGGGGATTAATCTGCTACACTCTGTAGGGGCAATCTCTTGTGGTTGCCCTTGAAATTGAATATCCTGCGAATATCGAAGCTTCATCTTCAAAAAGTAAGCTATTGATTTTACCTAAAAAATAGGCTTTATGAAGGGTTCATTCTACATAATATTTGCTCATTACTAAGGTTGACTATTAATAAAATCAAGGTATTTTTCAAATAAATAGTCAATACCTGTTGAGCCTTTTCATTTGAAGTCTTTCAATAAGTTAAGAAATATTAGGATGAAACATCAATTGCTGAATTATAGATTGTCAGAAAAATAATTTCAAAAATGGTGATATTGGTTTTAAAAAGAACTTCCGTTGGCATCATTATCTGAATATCTCAGTGGTTTTCAAGAAAATCCCTTAACTTTTATATGCCTCTCTTCAATATCCAAACGATTAAAAAATAGTGATTGTTAATTTATATAGGTATTAATACCAGTAAAACTCAAAACTGGCATGAACATTAGCTGTTCATTTTTATAGTTTTGTTCAGAAATTCAGACGTTCATAGTTTTATAGTTGGCCTTGGGCAACTTGGGCAACGTTATAAACTGATTTTCAGGCAAAAGTTTTGCGCGCAAAACTTTTGCCTGAAAAGCATGGCACGAGTTATCGCGGCCCCCTTCAGATAATTAAGTACTGAAGCACAAATAAACAGGTATTTTACAGCAAAGGGGCAATCCATTGTGGTTGCCTAACTCATTGTATGTAGATTTCGCGAAGCTTCGCGTCTCTGGTTTGTTTTAAAAACAATATGCTTTGCATCTATAATTTTTTTTTTGCTATGCAGAGACGCTTCGCGATCGCGTCTCTACAGGCATTATAGAAAACGGATAGGTGGATCGGTGGTTGCCCTACGCGCCGCCGCCATGTAGGGGCAATCCCTTGTAGTTGCCCTTTGCGGTAAAATACCTGTTTATTTGTGCTTCAGTACTTATGTCGTCCCATGGGATTTGAGCTATAAAAAAATTGTACCGAAGATGTCCGACAAAATAGCCTCTCTGCTGCCCGGATTAAAGAAAATCGCATTGAGGAAAAAAGATTGACTATTATTCAGTGAGTTTATGAATATATTAGTGTTATTGCGAAATAACTTCAGTCTTTGAGCAGAATACTTTGGCCATTTGAGTCGAACTCTAATCGTTCAAAACGATAACAACTTGATTTTATTAAACTTCGTGGAGTTGGCAAACCGCGTCATAACTTATTAATTTTTAATGAATGGGCAAAGATAACACAGCGCCTTTTAAAACTAAGTCATTGATTTTTCAATTATCTCAGTTTTATTTTGCAATCAGTCTATTAATGAGCTGAGTGACAATCAATTTGCGTTTAATCTGCGTTTAATTGCGTTTAATTGCGTTTAATTGCGTTTAATTTGCGTTTAATCTGCGTTTAAATTAGGAAATGCTTATATTGTAAGTAGTTGAAATTCAAGGCTTTGTTATATTGGCACAGATATTGCCTTTCTATAAACATCGTAGCCACGTCGGTTGCGAGGTTCATGGTAAACAATTTGTCAATCGCTTTACCCGGCCCTATAGTCTTTCTATATACGTGTCCTTGATAAGGTTTATGGTTTATTAAGTCACCATGAATCCAATAGTTCGCCGTCTTGATCTCACTTTTTTCAAAGTTAAGGCATTTTGTCAAATTTGAAGAGAGAACATAAATGATCTACAGACCAATCTCTAAGAGAGAACAAATCATGCCCATCAAATTTTTAGCCCTGGCGGCGATCGTTGCTTTTACCTGTACGGAAGCGGTGAACGCAGCATGTGGTTGCTCTCAGATGACGCTCAAGTATCAGAACGCTGTCGACGGCGGGGTATACTCGAATACCTACTGCGTGGATGACAGCGAGGATTTCTCTGAATGTCAAGAGGTAATACCGAATACCTGCGGAGCAGGAAAGAAGACTTGGCGTTGCCCGATCGGGGGTGCCTATGGCACAGACAGTGTGGGTCCTTGGGTTGGTATTGGCTTCGAGGTGGAAACAAACCTCCCCAATGGTACGAATCTGAACGACTGCACCTATGGACAGGGGATTCAAAGAAATCTCACCGAGGATGGGATATTGAAAGACAACAAGCCATCAGGGCACGACACGCCAACAGGCATTGTCAGTTACACAAATGTCAATGCTCGGTTATACTCCAGTAAGACAGTCAGTATTCCACATCTAGGCGATGTCGATGGAAATAACCGACTCAAGCTCGCATCCGACTATTACTCAGAGCTTTCACCGAAGCAGACGATATCATATTCTAACAACGTGCTTCGCTGGTCCGACCTGCCGTCGATCTATCTCGAATCCGGCGACACTCAAAAGAACATCGTAATGACAGATCGCTTTATCGCTTTCATTAAGGATAAAAGCAACGGAACCGTGTACTGCGCCTGCAAATTCCTACTCCAAGCCAACAAGAATGCCGGAGGTGATATCCTGAACAGCGCCGTGCTTACCCAAGAAATAAGTACTAGCAACTGTGTATTCTCACCGCAGCCTTAGATAACTCGCAAATAATATTTTTTGTACAGAACCTAAATGTAATTGGGCAACCACAAGGAATTGCCCCTACGTTTTAACCCTCAACGATGGTAGGGGCAAATCTTCAGATTGCCCTGAAGGTTCCGGCAAAATACCGACAACCAATGCTAGCAAGCATGAAGGATTGCCCCTACATGGCGTGATTGATGTAGGGGCAATCTCTTTTGCAAGCCCTGTGTTGGCAGTTTTTAAATTTGATATCCTTAATTGACAAAAAACAGTTTCGTAAAAGCTTTTTGCAACGGTTTGATTTCCGAAACTTCTGGCGTATCACCCAAACCCGAAAATAAACCCATCACACATCCCCACCGATAATAATGCTTGATAATGGCAGAGTCATCGAGAAAAACGGCCAAAACAAGCAATTCTTTCAATATCTGGCGCGTCAGCCTTCCAGCACGATAAACAGCGTGTTCAAACGCTTTTTGATAATGCGTCAACGCTTCTTCGTAATCCCCGCACAATGCATAATACCGGCCCCAGCCGTGTTCGACAAAATAGAGAAAATTGGGAGACAGCGCATCTGTCTCAATTTTCGTCAATGTTGCTCGCGCCCGTTTTTCATCAAAACTCGCGGCCTCAATAAAAATCTGTCGCAGCGGCCGCAAACAATGCTTTTTTAAAGCATTGCGTAAATAGACTAATTCGTCTAAGTCTTTGATTTCTTTCATCAAAGTGGCTCGTATCGCCGCCGGTTTTGGCCTAAATTCCGCAAGATGTTCTCGATAAACAGCGTGGACAATTTCAGTAAACGTCCAACTGGCTTCATATCCAAACCGTTTGGCGACACTTTGAAGTGTGTATTGCCAAGCCTTGGCTAAAATCAGCCAAAAAACGAGATGGCGGATTTCCGGTTTGCCGCTCATCTTGAACTCAAGCAAGGAAGAGATATCAAGCAAAGTAGCGTCTGTTTTCCAACAGACTAACAAATCGCGGCTGGCTGATTCATCTATAAGATAATGCTGGCCGATAAAATCAAGCAACTCACTTTCAGAAACACCAAAGCTTTCCATCCACCAAGATAACACTTCTTCAATCGGGCAGGTGTCAATCGGCTCAAACCATCGGCTCACGTTCGGCGAAACGGGCAATTGATTCAGGAAAATCACGGTACTGGGTATAAAAAGCTCATAAGGCAAAATCCTTAAGACGGTAGTACGATCTGCTACATCTGCTGGTACCGTTAAGACTATCGTTTTATAGTCAGCCAATAATTGAGTCAGCCAATTTTCGACATGATTCAAAGCAGCCGCATCAATCCGTCTTAGCGGTATCAACAAGGCTTCGTCAATAAGCGTGTTCGCTGTTGCCAAATTAAAATCAGATTCGTGAGCAAAGCCGTTCAAGCGTTGGCTCAAATGCTCGTCGTCACCAACTAAACCAAAGGCATGGCTGACAAAATGCACGGCTTCACCAAGAAGGGGATAAGGTGTTTCATTAATCATTATTTCTCCTGAAATCGTTTCCATAAAATGTGATCTTTTAGCTTATTAATAGGTTAAACCCTCTTGGTAGGCTTATTGAACTCTTTTTCAAGTCTTGAGTAACTTAACTATCTGATTTATATTAAAAAGAAAAATTTTATATCGTTTTATGATCAGAAATCATATTGGCGTTATTTTCAGATTATTTACCCTAAAATATAGATTATTAAAGTTATGATGATGAGAACAATTTTAAATGGCGATAAAAAGAATTCATTTGTCAGAATCAGAATGAGCTGAATTTAAAATAGGGCGAAAAATGGGCTGAATTTGAGAATGGGCTGAATTTTCAAATTAGCAAGATTTGAGAATTGGTATGATTTTCAAATGGGGCGGATTTGAGCAATGGGCTGAATTTTCAAATGGGCAAGATTTTAAAATTGGACGGATTTGAGCAATGGGTAAGATTTTAGAATGGGACAGATTTTGAAATTGACAGGATTTGAGAATGGGGGCAAATTTGAAAATAGCTATATAACTACAAGGATTGCTTATTCGATGCGGATAATAAAACTTAAGAAGTCATTAGATGAACAAGCTATCCTCGTTGAGGCAGTCGTGCCGAAACGCTTCCCTGCTCTTATCCTTTATTATAAGTAATCCTTGTCGTTATAGTCGAGTGTGGGAAAAAAACATGATCATCGAGTATTACGGGCAGATAAACGCGACGGATTTTGAAATTGACAGATATAACTACAAGGATTGCTTATTCGATGCGGATAATAAAACTTAAGAAGTCATTAGATGAACAAGCTATCATCGTTGAGGCAGTCGTGCCGAAACGCTTCCCTGCTCTTATCCTTTATTAAGTACTGAACCACAAATAAACAGGTATTTTACCGCAAAGAGACGCGAGGCATCGCGTCTCTACAATTCGCGGTTTCGTTCCGACGCGATGCTTCGCGTCTCTAATTACAAATAAACATTGCTTCTATTAAAATACCTGAAAATTTATGCTTCAGTACTTATAAGTAATCCTTGTCGTTATAGTCGAGTGTGGGAAAAAAACATGATCATCGAGTATTACGGGCAGATAAACGCGACGGATTTTGAAATTGACAGATATAACTACAAGGATTGCTTATTCGATGCGGATAATAAAACTTAAGAAGTCATTAGATGAACAAGCTATCCTCGTTGAGGCAGTCGTGCCGAAACGCTTCCCTGCTCTTATCCTTTATTATAAGTAATCCTTGTCGTTATAGTCGAGTGTGGGAAAAAAACATGATCATCGAGTATTACGGGCAGATAAACGCGACGGATTTTGAAATTGACAGGATTTTCAAATTGGACGGATTTGAGCAATGGGTAAGATTTTAGAATTGGACAGATTTTGAAATTGACAGGATTTTAAAATGGGCAGGATTTTAAAATGAGTTGAATTTTAAAATTGAGAGACAAAATTTGTCTCAATCAGAAACGTCGTAACGAGCTTCGCTCGATCATTAGACTGGATTTTAAAATGAGCAGGATTTTAAAATGGGTAGGATTTTAAAATGGGCCGAATTTTCAAATGAGTTGAATTTTAAAATTGAGAGACAAAATTTGTCTCAATCAGAAACGTCGTAACGAGCTTCGCTCGATCATTAGACTGGATTTTAAAATGGGTAGGATTTTAAAATGGGCCGAATTTTCAAATGAGTTGAATTTTAAAATTGAGAGACAAAATTTGTCTCAATCAGAAATATCGTAACGAGCTTCGCTCGATCATTGACTGGATTTTAGAATGAATCGAATTTTAGAATGAGCCCGATTTGAGAATGGGTAGAATTTTCAAATTGGCCTTATTTTCAAATTGACTGGATTTAAGAATGGGTAGGATTTTCAAATTGGACGGATTTTCAAATTGACTCAATTTGAGAATGAGCCCGATTTGAGAATGGGCAAGATTTAAGAATTGAACGGATTTTGAAATTGACAGGATTTGAGCAATGGGGCGAATTTTATATTGGTTTTTGAAAAAAAACCGCCAGAAGGCGTAATGATCTGAATAGTTATACTGTGTCACATTACAGCAAAGTCATTAATTTTATTAAATTGACTCTTTTTGTGTTACTTTATAAATCAATGAGTTATGTTAAATATGATCAAATTAATCTCGGGCTTTAATTCGTTTATCTGCCCGTTTTATAGCCTTTTTCGATTTGGTTAAATACAGGCTGGGCTTAGCACTTATCAGTTGTACTCGCTTTTTAATGACTTTTCACGCAAAATAAATTTGAAACGAAAATCTTTTATTTACTTAATGCTGTTCTGGGAATGCGCTTTAATTATACCCATTATTCAAAAAACGTGAAGTTGACTATATAATAACGAGGTTCTGTTGAGCTTTTTTTGATAAGTCATTGATTTATCATCAAGTTGATATTTTTATAACCCATTGACCGTTTTTTTGATAAATGTGAACAGAACCTAGTATTCATCAATAACGAATTGGCAAGATCGCAAAATCAAACCGTTAAAAACGCTACGAGAAAATACAATAGATAAGTTATTGATTTTTAACACCGGCAGACTGAATGAAGTCGGTACCACTCAATTTCAGGAGAACCTCGATATGAAGAAAAAATTAACAATCACAAGAATGAGAGATTATTCAGAGACACTTGTCCACTTTGTTGTGATCAATAACGAAGGACAATATGCTCTCTGGCGTGAAGAATGTGAATATGCTCTCCCGTCTGGTTGGCTTGAGGTTGGCATGAGAGGCAGTAAAGCGGAGTGTCGAGAGTACGTCAATAAATTGTGGACTAACCCAGTACCCCTTAGCTTGCGAAAAGGGATGCCAAGACAAAGACAGTGTTTAGTGAACCGTGAACAATGAACAATGAACAATGATTCAATTTTTATCAATAAATCCCCTCTATTCCTCTCTCTTCCTCTGTGAACGCTGTGTTAATAAATGAATGAGGATTTTTACCCTTCAACACAAATCATTCGCCATCGCCGTTTTGCAAATTCATCGCATGTTAAAACATTTATTGACATTTTGGCAGAAGTCTTTTGGGAAACCGTTAGACAATCTGCCTATTGATAAACCGACAGAAGCAGAACTCAAACGCTGGGCTTGCAGTGACTGGATTGAATATCAAGCTTGGTTATTTCATCATGGTTTTTTGACGCTGCATGACTGGCAACAATTGCGCGATAAGGCGCTGTCGTGGCAAGAACGTCCGCTGATCAGCGTTATTACGCCGGTTTTCAATACACTGCCTCTCTATTTACAAGACTGTATTTATTCGGTGCAAACTCAAGCTTATCCTGATTGGGAAATGTGTTTAGTCGATGATGGCAGCGATAATGCTGACACAATAGACTGTTTGCAAACACAGGTTGCACAGGATGCGCGTTTGCATCTGCACCGTTTTCCTAATAATCAAGGTATTTGTCACGCGACGAATCAAGCATTAGCGATGGCGCGTGGCGAATACATCGCTTTTTTAGATCATGATGATCGTCTTGCACCCGATGCGTTATATCAGGTTGTGGAAACGCTGAGAAATCATCCTGATACTGATATTATTTATTCTGATCGGGATACTTTATCGCCGACTGGTTTTCGTTTTATGCACTTATTCAAACCAGATTGGTCACCTGAAACGTTGCTATCGGGCAATTATTTATTTCATCTGATGGTGTATCGGCGTGCGTTATTAGAAAAACTGGGTGGTGTGCGTGTCAGTCGAGAAGGTTCACAAGATTACGATTTGATCTTGCGGGCAGCGGAAAAAAAACCACAAGTGCAACATATTCCCAAAGTGTTATATCATTGGCGACAGCATGAGCAATCGGTGGCAATGGAACACAATGTCAAAGAATATGCTTATATTGCAGGCCTCCAAGCCCTGATTGATGCTTTAAAACGGCGTGGTTTATCGGCTAATGTGAGTGAAAACAAAGCGTTATGGCGCGGTCATTACCGAATACACTTCAATCCGCCACCTGCTGACACGTATCACGTTTTACAGTTAAGTACGCTACAGGATTATGCTACACAAATTAATCACGCTTTTGAGCGCAATACTGAAAATGATTATTTAGTCATTTTAGGGCCGAGTGTGCAAACTGTGGACGATGATGCGCTAACAGAATTAGTGTCTTGGTTACAGATTCCAGAAGTGGGCATGGTAACGGGCAAAGTGCTTGATACTAAAGGGAATTTATTACATGCCGGATTAGTGCAACGGCCTCATGGCGTGCCATTGGCAGTGTATGCGGGATATCCAGAGAATACACCGGGTTATATGGCCTTTACAGCGATAGTGCGTAATGTGAGTACGCCACACCCAGCGTGTTGTGTACTGGAACGTGATCTGTGGCAACGATTAGAAGGTTTAAACAGTGATTATAAAGGCCCCCATGCGTTATTAGATTTTGCCCTCCGCGCCTTAACGACTGGCACACGTATTGTATATACGCCTTTTGCCCGTTTTACGGCAAGCGACTGGCAAAGGCCAGAAACTTGGGATGAAACTGATCTACAACGTTTTGTTGAACAGTGGATAACGTGGTTAAAACAAGGCGATCCTTATTACAATCCCTATTTAACGCTAGAATTAGTTGATATGGGATTAAACAATGATCAACTGTAGGGTGGGTAACGTGTTTTGGTTGCCCACCATTCTTGAAGTTACAATATGGTGGGCAAGTTCATTTCGACGCGGGGCGTCGAAACGAACTTACCCACCCTACATTTATATACTCATGAAACTAAAAGCACCTAAACGATTAAAAAAACGACGTAATAAACCCCTTAGCGATCTGTGTTTGATTGTGCATGGCACGATATTATTACATACTAAACATCATAACCTGATTGCACAACCTGATGAATCCTTGCTCAAACTGACTCCGACGGAATTGGCGGCGGCGGCTAAACGCTTATTACCCCGCACAACCAACAAGCAACGCATTGCACTGGCTTTACCCAGTTCTGAATTTGTCGCCACGACTTTGAAGTTACCGACTAATCTCAAAGAAGATATCAGGGAAGTTGTTAAGCTACAATTGCCCACCTTATTGCCAGGCATAACCGATCCATTATTGCTTGCTGTACAAAAACCGGTAGAGGGAGAACAAACTTGTGCATTGTGGATGCCAGCTAAACGGGCGGATGAATTATTTCAAGCCTTTGAACAAGTGGGTTTATTTTTAGCTTGTATTTTACCGCGTCCCGTCATACTACTACCCGATACGATAACCCCTTATCAAATTTATGATGAGGATGAGAGTACGATTACCTGTATGGAATGGTCGGGCAATGTGATTCAACATTGGTTACATACTTCTAAAGTTGAATGTGATCTCGTTGAGTTTCAGGAGCAATTTGATGAAGCGCAGTCAAGTTTTAGTGATGACTTGGCGCAAGAGAAAAAAACGACGGTTAGCGATTGGGAAGAACTGTCTATGCCATCACCAAGCGCTTATGATTATGCTTTTATTCCTCCCAGTACCACTGCCCGTATGGAAAAAGCGGCTAAACGAAAACGGCAACGTAACTGGAGTCTTCTGGCTTTATTGTTTATTGCAAGCATTATCGGCGGTATCTATTTTGCGCTAGATTATGAACGCGGCCTCAAACAACAGTTGACTGATTTGAAGCATCGTACTGACAATGTGAGTCAATTACGGGCCCAAGTGAACGAGATAGAGACTCTGATTGGGCCAGTGAAAAACTTTCCCCGCCAAGAAGTTGTGAGAATACTTGAGGCTTTAGATCAAATCATTCCGAAAGACAGTTGGATTACCAATTTTTATATTGAAGGCGGCGCTGTTAAACTTGAAGGTTTGAGCCCTAATCCGACTCAACTAATAGAACAGTTATGGAATAATCCGCATTTATCTGAGGTGAAAAGTGATGGTATTACTAACGTTAATAATCGCAAAGAAGACAAATTCCGTATTAAATTCAAATTGAAAAATTTTGATTTGGGGGCCTATTGGATGGAATATTTTCCAGATAAATGAGGTGGTTAATGGTTACCACCTATCAGTTTGTCAAAAGTACTTAGAAGAAGGGTAGTCCCTACAAACCAATGGAGGTATTCAAACAGATTAAAAGCCACGGAATGACACTTCAATGCACGGAATTTTTCCGTGTTTTTCCGTGTTTTTCCGTGGCAAAATAGACCCGACGCTTTCAAACGAAGTCACGAAGTGGTATTACTATGCGACTCTATGGTACTCTATATCTTGCTATGTTGAAAAATAGCCTTTTTACAAATGGCTTTATCCATAAAGCTATTAATCACCATTAACAATTAACAATTAATAATTAACATGAAACGACGTTATCTCATTTTCCCACTGATGTTGTGCTTGGGCACTCAAGTGTCTGCACAAGATTCACAAACCCTCACAACGAACAAAGACAAACTGAGTTACTGGTTTGGGCAACAGTTTGGGCAATCGTTTAGAAAAAACATTGACGACTATGTCACTCAAAAAGAACTTGATCTGAATCAAGAAAAACTGGCTAAGGGCGTGGAAGATGCCCTGCTTGGCAATCCCTCTTTACTGACTGAAGATGAAATCAAGTCTGTTTTAATGATACTTCAGCAAGAGCAATTTGCTAAGCAAGCTAAGCTGGCGGCAAAAAATCTCAAAGAAGGAAAAGCTTTCCTCGTGACGAATAAGAAAAAGGAAGGTGTTGTTACTTTACCCAGTGATTTGCAGTACAAAGTGATTAAGCCAGGTACAGGCAAAACCCCGAAAGACAGCGATAGCGTGACGACTCATTATCGGGGCACTTTAATTGATGGAACAGAGTTTGATAGTTCCTACAAACGTGAAGAACCCGCTACCTTTCCCGTTATGGGTGTGATTGCAGGTTGGACGGAAGCCTTGCAGTTAATGAAAGAAGGGGCTAAGTGGCAATTGTTTATTCCTGCTCATTTAGCGTATGGGAAACGCGGTACGCCAGACGGCAAAATAGGCCCTAATTCAACCTTAGTTTTTGATATTGAACTGCTTTCGGTGAATGGAGAGGAAATCAAGAAGTAAACTGATTTTGGGCATCCGAGATGCCCAAAATGCGTACCTGAGCTATTATGCCCAAGTAACAAAGCAATCAATAAAAAATCAAAAACGAGTTCCGCCTAAATGTCATTCAAAAATGATCGTCATCCAAACAGGTTGTTAATGACGTGATACAAGAAAGAGTAAAGCAGGATTTTAACGGATTCCATGCTCGTCTTGTATGGAATCCATAAATAAGACGGCACATCCCACATCGTTTACCGCGTCGTGATATACAAGATGCGGTTTTCCTCATCCCACATCACCTCATCATCCTCATCCACATCGGTATGCACCCATATTTCTTGATTATCCTTGACGACCATAATGTGAGGCATGTATATCTCTTCATCGACATTCTCAGGGGCATGATCATATTGCTGAGCGGGATCATAAGTTTCCAAAATATTTTTTGCCTTCTCTAGCACGATTTCAGCATAGTCAGCTTCTGTGCCTCCGCCATAAACGGCAGCCCCTCGATCATGCGGGCGCCGCGTCTTGTACTTATGCCCCACGCTAAAACCAATCAAACCACCGCCTGGAAAATATTCAATAATACTATCGGCAAGCACTTTTGCCAGCTTGTTTTGCCCCTCTTCGCTGCGTACCCATTCTGCTTGGGTTGGATTGCTAACAAACAGGGGTTCTAATAAGATAGCTGGCATGTGAGTGTATTTCAAATTGTTATTTCCACGACCATTCCATCCGCCTACTAAGATACCACTGGTTCCACCCATAGGCACTTTAAATTCATCGCTGATGCGTTGGGCATACGAACGTCCCCAGGTTTTACTGGTTGAGGAAGCATTAGCACCCGTTATAACCACAACATAATTGGCAGTCGTTGTTGCGGCATTAAAATGATGTTCCACATAAGCGGTACACTTATCTTGATTGGCAGCTCTTTGCCGCGTTGAGTATTCACCTGTGTAAAATTTAACGTGATACATTCTATAGTTCCTTCTTAGTTGGGATGAAAAATTGAAGTCGGCTGATAAACGAAATAACACGCCACGGGAATCAAATGATTGATTGATTTTGTTTCTGAACAAAATTCTAATTATGACATAATTCAAAAGTCATCTCAATACGATTTAAAAGAACATCCGTTTTTAAATCCGAGGGCCGAAAACAGATATCGTAACATGGCATTTTATTTCAATTTGATATCTCAATCTTAGACTACGATGAAGCGGTATGAAGTGCTACTCAAGTGAATTGAAAATGCTTTGAGCAATAGGTTATCACTCAAATTGTTAATTGTCAGTGGATAGGCAGAGAAATTTGCAATTTGCAATTATCAGCGATTTAAGTTGAGTGATTATACTTAATAACTGATGTTACGCACTCAACTTCTGTGTCTATTCAAACACTTAAAAATCTGAATTAATTTCATTTTGATTTTAATTTTTTAATTAATTTTTTTAAATCAATAAGTTATGAATTAAAATCAGCGCTGTAGAGACGCGATGCTCGCGTCTCTGACAGAACAAATCTGGCATCACGTTTCTGGCAGAGCAAATCTGGCATTGAGACGCGAGGCATCGCGTCTCTACTGGCAGATTAACTTTTGGGCCCGTTTTTTATCAAAAAAAGAATCTGGGTGCGTAACATCAGTTAATAAGGCAATAAATTCAATCTTGAGTGATTTCTTCTAAAAAGAATACCGCCCTTTCAAATCCAGGTATATTCTTTTTCAAAAATCACCTTGAGTGAAGTCATTCAAAATAAAAGCTGAAAACTGAACAAATAGGCCTCAGTAGAACCCATTAGTCAAGTACAACGAATTACTCGGATAAACGAAGTACAACGAATTACTCGGATAAACGAAGTACAACGAATTACTCGGATAAACGAATTAGATATCTTAATAAACAATCTTTGTCGTTGTTTTTTAAATCCTTTGTTATTAAACAATCCTTGTCGTTAGGGTTTGAAATCCTTTTGACATATTATTGATTATCTATTAAAAATTGAAGTGCCTTCATTTAAAAATGAGATCGTCGATTTAATGATACTTTTCTAAAAAAAATTATCTATACTTAATAATGTAAACTTTTTATATCAGGAGCTTTTCCCATGATCCATAATAAGATAATGACCCCAATCCTTTGCATCAGTCTGCTAGTCTTTTCTAGCACAGGACAAGCCAAAGGCCTCTCTCTGTCTTTAAACCCTACCACGGTGACTCGCGGCGAATTACTTGAAGTCTCAGTAACCGTTAACCGCGATGAAATCAAAATCACCGAGGCGGCAGCTGATGTTTACTTGGTTGTACAATTTCCAGACGGCTCACTGCGTTATTACGGTTATGATGTTTTGAGTGGCAAAAACAGTTTTAATGGCAAAAACAAAATCGTGCCCATGGTAACCGCCTGGCCTATCACAACCTTATCCTCCCCCGTCACATTACTCACCCTCACCGTGCCTCGCGATCTCTACCAAGGGGCTTACAAATGGTATTTGACCTTATGCAAAGTGGGTCAAGATGTTGCTCAACCCGCTAATTGGATAGGCAACGCCAAGGCCGAAGTCGTACTCGTTGCAGGGGGTGATGATTATTCGCCTTCTGTTTCGTATGAAGAAGACTCGTCTGGCGATGCGGCATACTCCGACGAGGGTGCGACTGTTGCCGAAAGGCCGACCAGCGCAAAACCCTCATCGCCTACCACAGCGGGCGCACCACCGCCACCGAGTGCCCCAGGCAAGGTAGACACCAGTACGGGAGCATCAGCCGATTTTGCGGGAGGCGGATCCGCTGGCGATGCTTACGGTGGCGCGGCTGAAGAAGCTGATGGCGGTTTTTATAGCGACGATGAGGGCGAAGTTGACGCTGATGGTGATTTTGATGACAGGGTGGGTATCTGGCCTTCACCACCGCCTGAAGAAGACATTCCGGTGCAATCCGGTATTTTGACAGCAGGCGATATTGACGACAATCTGAATTTGACTGCTTTTCAAGGCTATCTTGATAGGGCTGTTCAAGCGGATCGTTCTCAAATACTGCCCTCGATTGAGGTTTCGGATAGGGTGACGTTACAGCTTTTAGATGCAGTCGATCAAGGTATCAGCAACGCTCAAGTGCGTATCTGTTCCGCAGGAACAACTCGGCCGCTGATAGAGACTTTTGCTGGCACAGATGGCCGATTCTACCTCTTTCCTCAGTTTGATAAGGTGAACATTTCCAAGAAGCTTGATCTGGAAATCACGCCACCTGACGATGAATTGAGTTCACCCAGCACCGCTTTTAAAACCACCTTAGATTTGCAACAGATGGATAAAGATCGCACCGTCACGATCACACTACCCCATGTTGTTTCTAAGCGCCCGAAAGCGTTAGATATCATGTTTGTCATCGATACCACGGGCAGCATGTCTGACGAACTGCGTTATATCACGACGGAGTTGCGAGATATTATCAGTGCCGTACAGGATTATCATCCCGAAGTCTTTATGCGTTTTGGGCTCATTCTTTACCGCGATGAAGGCGACGCTTACGTGGTGAAATCTTTCGATTTCACGGAATCGTTAAATGATATGCAAATTCAATTAAATCAGCAACATGCCTCTGGCGGTGGAGACTATCCAGAAGCGATGGAACAAGCATTAGCTGCCGCTGTCGAAGCCCAATGGCACGATAACAACACAGCACGGTTAGTGTTTTTGATAGCCGATGCGCCACCGCACAATGAGCATTTAGTTCCGATGTTAGATCAAGTTCGCCTAGCGCGCGAGAAGGGTTTACGTGTTTATTCACTGGCTGCCAGTGGTGTAGCCGATACGGCCGAATACATGATGCGTTCAGCGGCCGTGTTAACCCAGGCCCGTTATTTGTTTTTGACAGATGATTCCGGCGTAGGCTCCTCACATAGTGAGCCCAAAATTGCTTGTTACTTGGTGACACGCTTAGATCAGCTCATAAGCCGAGTGATTGCCAGTGAATTAGCGGGCGAACGTGTTGAACCGAAATCGGCTGAGATTGTACGCACAGTAGGCCGTTATCAAAACGGTGTTTGCCAAGCTAACGTCAATCAAAATCAATAAATTTTGGCCTCTCTCCTAAAGCAGGGCGAACCGAAGTTATCGCCCTTGTCAGATCATTTGTTAATGCTTTCCCGCCTTCCTCATTTTTCATTCTTAAATAATTTGAGGGCGAACACGATCGGGCTGCCCCTACGAACGCAATGTAGGGGCGAACCTTTGTTATCGCCCTTTTGCCGTAATTATCTGAAAGATTGAAAAACGATATGCCCGATAATCTTATCAGTTATCAGTTATCCGTTATCCGTTATCAACGCCTTGATATCCCGTATTGGAAAGGCCAACATATTTATCTGACAAACTATTTAAGTACCCGTCCATATATTCTTCAAAAATAAAGTGAATAAAAACAATCGTTTTCGTAGTCAAAATACATAAAAACTTGTGGATGGGTACTTACAGGAATTTTTGAGACTTGATGTCTTGACATTCCCGAAAAATACGCCGTTCACAAGTCTGGCAAAATTGATGATCCAAATGTTTGAAAATCTCAGCTATTGCCTCTTTTTTGGCGGTAAAAAGGTTGTGTTCACCAATCTTATCCAAATAACCGCCACGCTGCAAAAATTTATCGGCTTCCATTTTGAGTCCACACAAATACAAGCCACCGCCTTGCGTTTTCCAATATTTAGCTTCTTGGACTAACATTTCTGCCCCAGCAACGTCAATAAAATTGATTGGCTTAGCCAGAATTAACAAATGGGTTAATGTCGGCTCTTTTTCCTTCAATCGGTGTAATATGCTTGAGGTATAGCTCACAGCACCAAAGAACAGGGAGCCATCAATACGAATCACTCTTAATTGTGGGCATTCTGGCAGTGCTTTACGTTCAATATTAGTCAAGTGGCGGCGTCTTTCTTCTGGGTCCGGGGCTAAGGTAACAATCTTAGGACGTGCGGTTTGATTTAAATAAAATACGAGGGATAACAGAATGCCGGCATAAATGGCAAATTCCAATTCTAAAAATAAGGTTGCTAAAAAAGTAACAAGTAATACGCTTGCTTCTGAGTGACTGGCTTTAATAATCCCTTTTATATGATGGAAGTCAATTAAGTTATAACCGACTAACAGGATAATGCCACCCATAGCGGCAATGGGTAAGTAAGCGGTTAATGGGGCAATGAGTAATATCGTCAGCGCTAGGAATACCGCAGCAAAAATGGCTGATAAAGGTGTTTTAGCTCCGGCTTGATAATTAATGCCAGAACGGGTAAACGAGCCAGAACCGGCATAACTAGAAAAGAAGCTGCCAGCTATATTGGATAAGCCTTGACCCATAAATTCTTGATTGCCATCAATATGTTGATTAGATTTGCTGGCTACAGAGCGGGCTATGGAGACGGCTTCAATCAAACCCAATAGTGCCACCGCAAAAGCTTCGGGGGCTAATTGACGTATTGTTGCTATGGAAAAATCGGGCATTGATAAAGGGGGTAAATGGGCTGGCATTTCCCCGACTAAATGAACGCCATGCGCTTCACCATTGAGCAACAGGCTAACTAAACTCCCCAAAATCATCGCCAACAACATGTAAGGTAGGCGAGGAAAAAAACGTTTAAAGAGCAGGGCGGATATCAGGGTGGATAATGCCACTATCAAGATATAATAATTAATATCGCCTATCTCATTAAAAACATCTACCCATGTATGTAAAAAAGATTCACCTTTAGGGACATACACACCCAGCACATGTTTTAATTGACTGGTCATAATGAGAATGGCAGCCCCAGCGGTGAAAGCGACAACGACGGAGTGAGACACAAAATTGACTAAAGTGCCCAAACGCGCCAAGCCAAAGGCGAGTTGATAGACACCGGCTAAAAAGGTGAGCGTTAAAGTGAGACTGATAAATTCTGCTGTGCCCGGTTCAGCGTGATGACTGATAGCGGAAAAGACCACAATAGAAATAGCTGTTGTTGGCCCGGAAATGAGATGTAGCGAGGATCCAAAGAGGGCCGCTACAATGGGTGTCACCATCGCCGTATAGAGTCCGTACTCTGGCGGTAGGCCGGCAATCATGGCGAAAGCTACGCCTTGGGGAAGAACAATCACCGCACCGGTTAAACCTGCGAGTAGATCAGCCCGTAAACTGTCACGCCCAACGAGGGGCCACCATGCTAAAAAAGGTAAAAATTTATGCCACATATTAAGTTAAGTATTTATGTTGTAGGTGATTTTCTGTCGTTAAAAGATAGATAATTTTAAAAAAAGTTATAAAATTATCACGTAAAAACATAAATTAAAAGGGGTTGTTGTATTAAAACGAGTCGAATATAATTCTTCAAAAACAATCATATGCAAAAAGAACACAACTACCCAAGATTAGATATGATAACACTTTTAAAAAAACTTGAACATCGATCATTAAATTACTTTTGCCAAAACGCCGCCATCAACAATACGCTTTTTTCGATCTACCGATTAATATTGAACTTTCAATAACACTCGATTTACCGCATCACTTAAACGGTAAGTATGATTGCGCTTTGAGTTTACATGCTTATAAATTTGTAACCCCTATCATATCAATTGTTGAAGTGAAACCGGCACAGCAAAGGTATCGGTCAGTGTCTGGCTAAAATGTACGCGACGCTAAAAGTATTTGAATAAAGCAAGGTGTACGGCATCATAACAGACGGTGTTGAGTGGGCGTTTTATTTACTGGAAAACTCGGTATTGACTGTCGATAGAAAAGGTTGTTATATCAGTAATGTTTCCGGCATCATAGATAGGATAGGTTATATAGCGGATAGATTTAAGAACAAAATTGATTTTCGCGAAGGGCTGATTGGAGTGCAAAATTGATTTTCGCGAAGGCCCGATTGAGTCGCAAATGGTGGGTGTAGCGCAGCTCTACCCACCCTACAAGACAACAAAACATCACTTTTAATGGTACCCTATTATTTCTGACTTATTGTTTTAAAAGCATTTTTCCTTTATTATAACGTTCCTCTTTAAAAAAGGAAAAAACTAATATTATGAATGAGTTATCTTTAGAACAGCGGCGAGTGTTTATCAACTTGGCTCAAGTGTATGAAACCTATCGGGAAACCTACCGACACAGTTTGCATTACCAAGGCTCAATGCGCTGGAAAAAATCAAATGGTAAGGAATATCTGTTTCATGGGAGAGGAGATAAAGGATACGGGAGAAGTTTGGGGGTTCGTTCCGCCGAAACTGATGTAATTTATGAGCAATTTCATGCGGGCAAGCAACGCAATAAAGAACGTTTGGAATCTTTAAAAGCTGAATTATCGTTGGGCGCTAAGTATGCTAAATTATTAAAACTGAATCGAGTACCTAAACAGGTGGCAGAAATTCTGCGTCTGCTTGAAAAACATAGATTGTTAGGCAATAATGTGATGGTTGTTGGAACCAATGCCCTATATGCTTATGAGATGTTGGCTGGAATACATTTACAGTCAGATATGCTGGCTACAAATGACTTGGATATTTTATGGGATGCCAGAAGCAAATTGAAGTTAATGGCTGATGAAAATTCTGGTATTTTGCATATCTTAAAGCAAGTTGATTATTCTTATGAACGTTTAAAATCTCGGTATCGAGCGAGTAATAATCAAGGTTTTATCATTGATTTAATCAAACCAGAACCAAAGCCACCTTGGAAATCTGAGGCTGAGAGTATTGGTGATGAAAATGATTTGGTTGCGAGCCCGATTGCTAGTCAACGCTGGATTGTTTCAAGCCCGAAAGTAACCCAGATTATTATTGGTGAAGATGGTTTTCCAGCGCCAATGGTTGTACCTGACCCGAGGGCTTTTGTTATCCATAAAATGTGGTTATCTCATCAAACCAATCGAGAAAAAATCAAAAGTCGGCGCGATGAGAAACAAGCGTTAATTTTAGCTGAGATAATCCAAAATGGGTTACCTAATTTTCCATTTTTAGCAGAGGAACTAAAAATGTTTCCCAAGTCAATGATTGGTTTACCTATTGGGTTTTGAAAAGACGGCTAGTAAAGACAGCTAAAACGGGCTAAAATTTTTAAATATTCCTATATATTTTCAGGTAAGTAAATAATTTCAAAAGGGCGAACACAAATTGGGCGAACACGCAAGGGCACCCCACTATAAAATTATTTTTATGAACATAAATACATTATCTTAAAATTCATCTCGTTAGCGTTTTCAACAGGTTATTGATGAGACTTAAAATTCATTTCGTTAGCGTTTTCAATAGGTAATTGATGAGAAAGTGTGGATTCAATATGATAGTGCTTTACTTGATATGGCTTTAGAATGAGTCGAGGCAGGTATTCCCCGTGAGGCAATTGTTTTGGGTTTTCATCCAGCCTATGTCACCATACTGGTTTTGCAACGATTTAATGGGGTTTTAATATGAATGACTTTAGCCATTCTGAAGAAACAGAGAGCATAGATATGCCTTCAAAGAAACATAGCTTAGCCCAGACTAATTTGACTATTTTGTTTGGGAATGATGAGCGGTTCACACCTTTTGTTGAATTAAGTTTAGATGCGACTGCAATTGATTTAAGCCAGTTTGATCTAAAAGCGAAAGATGAATTGGTACCCGACATCAGTGTTTACCTTGAACCACCGCTTGATCAAGAGGATGTTTTGGCTGTTGATGAAATGCGCGTGACTAAAATACCTGATTTAGCGATTGAGGTGCTTTCTCCAAAGCAGGCGATTACAGATTTATTGGCTAAGATTAAGGCCTATTTCGCGCTTGGGGTTAGAAGTTGTTGGTTAGTGATGCCTTCTGTGGAGGTGATTAATATTTATTCGCAAGGTGAAAAACAAACGTTTGATATGAATGATACAGAAGTACTGGATAAAGTGCTTGATGTTCATTTGCCTATTGCTAAGGTATTTCGGATAGGTTAAGAGTTTTGTTTTTCCTTCGACAGCCTCCCCTTTTTTAATTTGCTCCCCATGCGAATTTGGGGAATCATGACTAATTTTACCTTGTTGGCAGTAGCCTTATTTGTTTTCATGGGGATCATGGAAAAGTCAGGCTTGGGCGAGGATTTGCTAGAAACAATGGGGCTATTATTTGGGCCATTGCGGGGCGGGTTAGCTTTATCCATTGCGTTAGTGTGTGCATTATTAATGTGGTGACGGCGCGTGAGTTTGTGGAACAGTGCGTAGAGTGGATAAGGCGTAAACCGTCATCCACCTTATACTGTCCACCGTTATAATTTTCGTATTTTTTTCGTATTTTTTCGTATTTGGTTTTGAGCCACCACCTGACTTGAGCTGTGTCTGTTAATAATCGCGATCTTATGACAATGTTAAGTCTATCTGAAATTTGTTTATAGTGTATGACGCTTCTTATTTCGGTACAGGCAGACCCATTTTCTCGAAATGCAAATAATTAAAGTAATATTTACAGTTCATTTCTATAATGTAGTCCAACGTATCCTTGTATTTATCGTTTTTAAACCAGTCATTTAGTAGGTATATAAATTCTACTTTATAATCCAAAGGGGAAAAGAGCCTCTTATATTGTCTAAGTTTGAAACCACAAGTTTGCAATTTTTCATCAACACTACCTGGAACTTGTTGAGACTTTATCTCAAAAATAAAAACCGTATTTTCCTTTATTATATAAACGGCATCATCCGGCAATAACTTTTTTGACAATATCTTTTTCCAGTCAACATTTCTACTTTTTAAAAACTTATACAGTTCGTGCTTTTTATATGAAATAGCAACGAAGTCTTTTTTAAAATAAATGCCTTCCCCAATATCCAAGTTTTCAACATGGTAATCATTTACTTGATCATTTAGAAACGTGCAAAGTTCTACTTTATCTTCAAAAATGATTCCGGTTTGCGTATTAGCACCACCTACTCCATTTTTTATCATTTATTGATACTCAACAATTCATTATCAGCAGTTCAGTTAATTGCCCTCTTTTAGAAGCATTAGCGTTAATACTTCTTTTTGCTAGCACTCTATCTATTTTGAACTTCTCATATAAATCATCAAAAAAATTATCTTTATGATTGTTTCCTTTCACATCAGAATTACTCAATATCCATTGACAGTTCAATGAATCCAGAGTATCACAAAAATTTTTAAGCCGTATTTGCTCCTTATCGTCAAATATATCTTTTGCATACGAATTAAAACTTGATGTTTCACTCAACGGCTTATATGGCGGATCTAAATAAAAACAAGTCTGATTTTCCACACAAGAAATAGTCTGTTCAAAATCACCATCTAATATTAGAACCTTTTTTAAGGATTGGCTAACAAGACTTAGATTTTCATCATCACAAATCAAAGGTTTTTTATAACTACCAATAGGCACATTAAACAGGTTTTTTTTATTGACTCTGTAGAGTCCATTAAAACAAGTTTTGTTTAGAAAAATAAATAACGCGGCCTGAATAAAAAAATTTGACACTCGTGAATTAAATAACTTTCTTTTTGAATAATAATATACCTTCTTTTCCTCTTCTTTCTCAGACAGGGAGTGATACTCCTTTTCCCAGCCCTTTAGTAATTGAATAACCTCTTCAACTGACTCAGTTATAGCCTTATAAGTGTTTATCAAATCAGTATTGACATCATTTATAACCGCTTTTTTTAGATTTGGATAATTATTTAAAACCCAAAATAAAACAGCACCACTACCAACAAATGGTTCTATATAAATAAAAGTATCCTCTTTTTCGTATGGGAACTTAGAGCTTATTGATTTTAAGAGTTGTGTTTTACCACCTGCCCATTTAAGAAATGGTTTGGGTTGTCTACTATTCATTTTATATCCATTACTTTAGTTATCTAACTCGGAGCCTAAAATTAGGTTTTATACTTGGCACTGTCATAAGATCGCGATTACTTTTAACTTAATAGCCAACAGCTAAAGCAGTTGTCTAAAAGCTCAAGTCAGGTGGTGGTGACTAACCAAACACGAAAATTATAAATTATAACGGTGGAGAGTATATACATTTTTCTAGTGGCATATCATACCACATTTACCATTTACTAGAATATACAGAAGATAACTTAACAAAAAGCGAGGACTTACGCATTGACAGATTTAAACTTTTATGATCTCGCTTAAAGACCAAGTGATTGTAACTGATAACTCAATTTCACACTAAAGTTTCGCGCAACTTTTCTTAGCGTAGTTTCGCTTCGCGAAACTTTAGCGTGAAAGCGTGATAATTCGATTTTTAACCCTTTTTATATTATGTCATATTATTGATAAGGTAACTCCAAAAAATTAAAATACCCACACCTTTAATCAATCTTCTTTCATTCTCTGCGGCTCTGCGGCGAAGCTTTCGCCTACAGTTTGTTACATAAGATTTGTATGCATAGAGTAGTGTGGTTGTTTTGGGTATTTTATTTTTTTTGAATTGCCTAAGCAATTGATTTTTATTGAGCCTTTATTATGACTCCCCTCTAAAAAAAATTAAAAAAGATAATATTATGAATGAGTTATCTTTAGAACGGCGGCGAGTCTCTTCGTCTCTTGCGCTCTAAATAATATTGACATAAAATCAAGATGATACGAAGTTCAGCGTAGCTAAATAAACACTTCAAAAAAAATCACAGTGAATACTCAAGGGCTAAGCCCCTATTTCTTATTTCTCTTTTTTCATTCATTTTTAATCCTATGGCAATCATACGTCAAGTGGCTCAATTAGGCCATCCTGTTTTAAGAAATCAAGCGGTTAAAGTGGAAGAAATCAACGATCCAACCATTCAGTCTTTGATTGATGATATGTTGGTGACGGTTTCAGAATCGAATGGGGTGGGCATTGCCGCGCCGCAGGTTTATGAATCGGTGCAGATATTTATTATGGCTTCGTTTCCTAATTCAAGATATCCTAACGCGCCTAAAATGGAACCGACGGCGATTATTAATCCCGAAATACTCTGGTGTTCTGAGGAACGCGAGAAAGATTGGGAAGGGTGTTTGAGTGTGCCCGGTATACGGGGATTGGTGCCCAGGCATAAGGAGATCAGGGTGAGATATACCATCAGAAATGGCCACCAAACGGAAGAGACTTTCTGCGACTTTTTGGCGCGTATTTTCCAACATGAATATGATCATCTCAAGGGGATTTCTTTTCTTGATCGCATGGAAACAACTCAAGAGATTATCACTGATAAAGTGTTTCAAAAACTCATAAAACAAGAGTAGCAATCTGGCTAATATTATAGATAGTTCAGAAAAATAATTTGAGTCCTTTTGACGTGTTCGCCCTTTTGCCGTAATTATCTCTCTCAAATACTATAGAATAGAACGCTTTAGCAAACAAGACATTTGTTGAATCTTAAACCTTAATCTTAATTCTTAATGGTTCATGAAAGAAAACATGCCTTCTCAATTATTTATTTTTTTCCGAAAAATCATTGTTCTTATTGAGACAATCAGTGAATGGAGCGGCCGTTTGATCGCTTGGTTAGTGCTGCTTATGGTACTGATTATTGTTTATCAAGTCAGTATGGTGGCCTTATTTTCTATCGGTTCTGTCGCGTTGCAAGAATTGCAATGGCATCTATTTGCTTTAGTGTTTTTATTCGGTGCGGCTTATACCTTGAAACATGATGAGCATGTGCGAATAGATATTGTCTACCAAAGTCGTTGGATGGATGATAAACGACGCGCTTGGGTTAATCTGATCGGCGGGTTTCTCTTTTTAGTGCCATTTTGTTTAGTCGTGCTCGTCGCTTCATGGCCGTTTGTTTATAACGCTTTCATTTATGGAGAAGGTTCGCCTGACCCGGGTGGTTTGCCTTATCGTTTTGTGCTTAAAGGGGCCATTCCGATAGGATTTGCGTTATTGATGTTACAAGGCATCGCTAATAGTTTAAGCAGCTTGTTGTATTTATTAGATTCTCAAGAGGATAAATTGTAATGGCATTTTTGATGAGCATGGAAGTGTGGGCACTGGTGATGTTTGCCGTGCTGATGTTCACCTTATTCTTAGGCTATCCCGTTGCATTCACTTTAGGCGTTGTCTCGCTACTGTTTGGCATGATTTTTCTGGGCCTCCCCTTTTTTAATTTGCTCCCCATGCGAATTTGGGGAATCATGACTAATTTTACCTTGTTGGCAGTACCCTTATTTGTTTTCATGGGGATCATCTTGGAAAAGTCAGGCTTGGCCGAGGATTTGCTAGAAACAATGGGACTATTATTTGGGCCATTGCGGGGCGGGTTAGCTTTATCCATTGTATTCGTGGGTGCATTATTAGCAGCAACCACAGGCGTTGTGGGCGCGACGGTGGTCACAATGGGTATCATCGCGCTTCCTTCTCTGTTAAAAAATGGTTATGCCCCGGCCTTTGCCACGGGCATCATTGCCACTTCGGGCACATTAGGACAGATCATCCCCCCTAGCATTGTTTTGATTTTATTGGGTGATATGGTTGGTGTACCAGTGGGCCGTTTATTTCTCGCTGCCGTGGTGCCCGGTATCTTATTGATTATGCTCTATATTTTATATATTGCCTGGAAAGCGTGGCGCGATCCGCATAGTGCCCCCGCTTTGGCGAGCGAGACGCACACTTGGGATAGACGCTTTTTGATGCGTATCGTAAAAAGCTTATTACCTGCATTGCTATTAATTATGGCCGTATTAGGCAGTATATTTTTTGGCATCGCTACCCCCACAGAATCAGGGGCATTCGGCGCGATAGGGGCCTTATTATTGGCTTTATTGCATAAGCGTTTGACTTTACACAATTTGCAAGAAGCCATGCAACAAACCACGCGCTTGACAAGCATGGTATTCTTGATTTTGATTGGCGCAACCGCTTTTGGTTTAGTCTTTCGCGGCATGGGCGGCGATCAACTCGTGCATGATATTTTGACTCAAGTGCCCGGTGACAAATGGGGATTTCTAGTGGTAAGCCTCTTGCTCATTTTTGTTTTAGGGTTTTTTCTCGACTTTCTCGAAATCTGTTTTCTCGTCGTGCCGATACTCACGCCGATTGCCGAACATTTTGGAATAGATTTACTTTGGTTTGCTATCCTTATTGCCGTCAATTTACAAACCTCTTTTTTAACGCCGCCATTTGGCTTTTCACTGTTTTATCTCAAAGCGGTTGCCCCCTCCACCATGCCTATAGGTGTCATTTATCAAGGTATCGTACCCTTTGTCATTTTGCAATTATTCGGCCTGATACTGCTAACGCTTTTTCCACAAATCACGTTATGGTTACCTAATTTAATTGATAACGGCTTCAATCTGTAATTATAAATAGCGAATAGCGAATAGCGAAAAACGTGTTTTAATGACACAGCTGGCCTTTGAGTTTAGTTCTCTGTGATTTGCGATTTATGCCTTGATTTCAAAGGTTTGAACGATGAATATGACTCAAGGTTATCCCAACTTATTCGTTTATTTCCTAATTCGTTGTACTATATATTTAATTAAGCCGCGTATAATTTCTCAACAGATTTCAAAAAGGTATTATCGAATAGCATGGTTTGCATCATTTTTCACGGGCTATTCATTTTTCTAATTCATTTTTCATAGGAGTAAGTCATTTCAATGGCACAAGAACGCACCTTATCAATTATCAAACCCGATGCTGTGGCTAAAAATGTGATTGGCAACATTTACTCGCGTTTTGAAAAAGCCGGTTTACGCATTATCGCGTCCAAAATGCTGCATTTAACCCGTGAACAGGCAGAAGGTTTCTACGCGGTACACAAAGAACGCCCCTTTTTCGGGGAATTAGTAGACTTTATGATAACCGGCCCCGTCATGGTACAAGCGCTTGAAGGGGAAAATGCCATCAGCATCAACCGTGATTTGATGGGTGCCACCGATCCCAAAAAAGCAGCGCCTGGAACAATACGGGCTGATTTTGCACAAACCGTTGACGAAAATGCCGTACATGGCTCTGATGCCCCAGAGACAGCGAAAACCGAAATCGCCTTTTTCTTCAACGATGCCGAGATTTGTCCACGCACCCGGTAATCAGTTATCAGTTATCAGTTATCAGTTATCAGTTATCAGTTGTCAATTACACCATAAGGGCGAACACACCATAAGGGCCCCTTGTCGTTCAAATTATTTATTCTAAAAATATCAGTTTTTAAAATTTGAAGAACTTAGGGATAACTGATAACTGAAAACTGAAAACTGAAAACGGATAACTGAAAACGGATAACTGATAATTGAAACATGGTTAATTTGTTGGATTTTGATCGAGAAGGGTTGGCCTCTTTTTTTATTGAACTGGGTGAGAAGCCCTTTCGTGCGACACAAGTGATGAAATGGATTCATCAACAAGCCGTTGTCGATTTCGATGCCTATACTAATTTAAGCAAAGCATTACGGCAGCAATTAAAAGAAATCGCTTATGTGTCACAGCCTCAAGTTCAAATGAGCCAAACCGCACAGGATGGTACCCGAAAATGGTTGTTACAATTGGATAATGACAACAGTATTGAAATGGTGCTTATTCCTGAAGAAGAACGTAATACTTTGTGTGTCTCTTCACAAGTGGGGTGTGCGCTGGATTGTCGTTTTTGTGCAACAGCACAGCAAGGTTTTAATCGTAACCTCAGCACCGCTGAAATCATTGCACAACTCTGGTTGGCAGAACATATCCTGACTCAAGAAGGTGAGCAAGCCGATAACCCTAAACGGACTATCAGTAACGTTGTCATGATGGGCATGGGCGAACCCTTGACTAATTTGAATAATGTGATCAAAGCGATGAAAGTCATGATGGATGACTTTGCTTATGGTTTATCATGGCGGCATATCACCCTCAGTACCACTGGCATTGTACCGGCGTTCGCACGCTTGAAAGAACAATGTCCGGTTAATATCGCCATTTCTCTACATGCGCCAAATGATGCATTACGCGATAAACTGGTGCCAATTAATCAGAAATATCCACTTGCCGAATTAATGTCAGCCTGTCGTGCTTATGCTAAAGGTAACCCTCAACGCAAAATCACTTTTGAATATGTCATGCTCAAAGACATTAATGATAGCCCAGCCCATGCTCGTGCATTAGTCAAGTTATTACAAGACTTTCCGGCTAAAGTGAACCTCATTCCTTTTAACCCTTTTCCACAATCCCGTTATATTTGCTCACCAAAGGAAACCATCGATCATTTTCGTGATATTCTTATAGAAGCGAAGATATTAACCGTGACGCGAAAAACACGAGGTGAGGATATTGATGCCGCTTGTGGACAATTAGCTGGAAAAGTCCGTGATAAAACACAACGACAATTTAAACTGTTCAACAAGGGAATAGTCAATGAAACGATATAATCATTTCTACAGAGGCTGTTTACTGTTGCTATTCATCACTATATTCGGTGGCTGTGCTTCCACGCCGTTTAGCGGTTGTTCTCTTGAAGATAAAAAAAGTGCAGACATTAATGTACAATTAGGCGTAGAATACATGCGGCGTGGACGAAACGATATAGCCCTCTCTCGACTCAAAAAAGCCTTAAACCACTGCCATTACTCTGGAGATGCTCATAATGCCATTGCGGTGTTGTATGGCCGTTTAGGGATGGCTGAAGAGGCGGAACCACATTATCAACAAGCCATCGCACTCATGCCAGAAGCGCCTGACATTCATAACAATTATGGACAATTTTTATGTCAAAAAAGTCAATGGGATGAAGCCCATAAGCATTTTCTAAAGGCCTCTGAGAATCCCGTTTATAGAACACCTGAGATTCCTTATACCAATGCCGCTTTGTGCGCTTTACAGCACCAAGATTATGCGACAGCCGAAACTTATTTACACAAAGCCTTGCAGAAGAATTCAAAATTCCCAAGAGCATTGTATCAAATGGCTCATTTAAGCTATGAACAAAAACGTGATAAAGCAGCCCGTGAATACTTACAACGCTGTTTAAAGGTTGCTAAACACACCCCGGAAACGTTGTGGCTGGGCATTCGCATTGAACGCCGCCTTAACAATAGAGATGCGGAAGCCACTTATGCGCTTTTATTGCGGAAAAATTTTCCAGATTCGGAAAAAACACGATTACTAAATCAGTCTGAATAATTGTAAAATGTGTGTTAATTGTTAATGAAAACAATGATATGTCGGCAATTGAGGCCGTAAAATCTTTTACATTGATTTCAGTATTTATAAAGAGGTTAAGATGAACACAACGACGAATACACAAGTCTCCCATTTTTATGTGGATTCTGATGATCGCAATGACATGACAGAATCTGATCAGATAACGACTGGCTACGACACAGAGCCTTACTACAACAGCAGTGTGCGACGCTATGAAGCGAAAGACAATCATGAAACAGAGGCTCGCTATGACACCGATGTTCGCTACGAAGCGAAAGAAAGTCACGATATCCCTGATCGTCACGATATCCCAAATCGCTATGAGAGCAATACGCCTGACGAATCGAGAGAAGATAACGAGGCAGCCCAAAATCGCTCCCAAAGCCATGTTGATTTCAAGCCTGATGAACACAACGAAGGGAAACCCGTAACCAAGCCTTATGAGAGGACTGAAGATCGCTATGATAGCCACGCTCATAACGAAACGAAATCAAGTCACGATGATACCCTAGCTCGCTACGAGAGCAATACGCCTGACGAATCATCGAGAGAAGATAACGAGGCAGCCCAAAATCGCTCCCAAAGCCATGTTGATTTCAAGCCTGATGAACACAACGAAGGGAAACCCGTAACCAAGCCTTATGAGAGGACTGAAGATCGCTATGATAGCCACGCTCATAACGAAACGAAATCAAGTCACGATGATACCCTAGCTCGCTACGAGAGCAATACGCCTGACGAATCATTGAGAGAAGATAACGAGGCAGCCCAAAATCGCTCCCAAAGCCATGTTGATTTCAAGCCTGATGAACACAACGAAGGGAAACCCGTAACCAAGCCTTATGAGAGGATTGAAGATCGCTATGATAGCCACGCTCATAACGAAACGAAATCAAGTCACGATGATACCCTAGCTCGCTACGAGAGCAATACGCCTGACGAATCCAGAAAAGATAACGAGGCAGCCCAAAATCGCTCCCAAAGCCATGTTGATTTCAAGCCTGAGGCGCGCATTGAAGGGGAGCCCGTAATCGCTCGCTACGAGAGTCAGGATCGCAACGATACTCGCGACAAAACGACAGAAAATAACCCTACCCAAAAGAACCCAGATCGTTACGATAGCCACGCGCGTTACGACACCGACGTTCGCTATGATGAAACTGAGGCTCGCGACGAAACCGCTAACGGCACAAAAGCGCGTTACGACACTGACGCTCGCTATGATGAAACTGAAGCTCGCTACAACACGAAAGAAGGTTACGACAGCAAATTTCGTTATGATACAGACGCTCGTTACGCGCTGAAAGAAGAACTGGATACACAACTACGTTACAATGCAATGGAACGTGACAACTTGGAAAGACACAACAAGATTTCTGCTAACAACGACAACGATTTGACCGATAGTTCTCCGGGTGTTCGCTTACGCCATGTGCGGGAGAAAAATAAATGGTCAGTTAAACATATAGCCGATAGGCTTTTTTTAGATATGCATGTGATTGAAGCGCTTGAAGCAGATAATTACGACGGTTTACCACCCACCATCTTTGTTCGTGGCTACCTGCGTAATTATGCTAAATTGCTAGAACTCTCGCCTGAATCTATTATGGAATCTTTTGAACGGCTTCAGGAACAGCCAAAGGCTTCTTCGATCACGCCCCAAAAACAAAAAAAACAAACCAGCAGCCACGATATCGGGCAGAGTATTATCACCGGTATCGTTATCGTCACACTGATTACTTTGGTTGCCTGGGCCGGATTGCGGTTTTATCCCCCCAATCCCGCTCTAAGTCCAAACCCAGAGCTTCAAACCCCAGTTGCAAGCGCACCCCAAGAGGCGACACCCTCGCTGAAGACGTGGTCAGATCAGATAGAAAACAATACCTCGCTCATCAGTCGGCTTGATACTGATACGACTTTCAATCAGCCAAGTGAACCGCCTGCGAGAGTCTTGACGACGGCAATAGTCAGTCAACCAACAAATGACGGCGTGACTACCAACCTGACACCGCCCGCAGAGCCAGACACCCCAGAAGAAATCACACCAACCCAAGATCCGCGGATGCTGAGTGTGCATTTTAAAGCGCGTACTTGGATCAGAATAACAGATAATACGGGCAAAAAACTGTATGAAGGCATAAGTAACAGTGGCAAAGTTTTACCTTTGGAAGGTACGCCACCGTTTTATCTGAAAGTAGGCAATCTTGATGGTGTTGATATTGAGTATCAAGACGAAATCAAAGATATCAAAACCTTCCCCAAGCGCAGAGGACGCAAACGTCTTTATATTATTGGTTATGAGCAATAAGCTCAGTTATCGTTTCTAGGTGGGCTTTGCCCACCACTCTGTTATCAAAACCTTGAGATTGCTTATCTTTAAGGCCAACAGATTATCGAAAAAACTATAGCACATTGATTTTACTTATTTTATTGAAAATATTGCCTTCTATTGGCTTTATGAAAAAAAACCGCAACCTCATTTCAATTTCAAATTTCAATCTTTCAATCTACCTCTGTTGGCCTCCTGAACAAAAACCCCCCGCAACCTCATTTCAATTTCAATCAAAACCATCATGCAATCTGAATTTAAAATCACCCGCCGTCTCTCTCGACAAATTCATGTTGGCAAAGTAGCTGTAGGTGGAAAGGCACCCATATCGGTGCAAAGCATGACAAATACGGATACCTGCGATGTGACAGCTACGGTGGCACAAATCCAAGCTTTACAAAATGCCGGAGCCGATATTGTGCGCGTTTCTGTCCCTAGCCTTGAGGCCGCTGAAGCTTTTGGCAAAATTAAACAATCCGTTAACACATTCCCGCTTATTGCCGATATCCATTTCGACTATCGCATTGCTCTGCGAGTGGCCGAATTAGGCGTAGATTGTTTACGCATCAATCCGGGCAATATTGGGCGCGAGGATCGAGTACGCGCCGTTGTCGACTGTGCCAAAGATAAAGGCATTCCCATTCGTATCGGTGTCAATGCTGGTTCATTAGAAAAAGACTTACAAAAAAAATATGGTGAACCGACATCTGATGCTTTAGTAGAATCCGCCCTACGCCATATTGAAATATTGGATAAACTCAATTTTCCGGATTTTAAAATAAGCCTAAAAGCCTCGGAAGTGTTTATGACAGTTGCAGCATATAGAAAACTGGCAACCCAGATTGAACAACCCTTACATTTAGGCATCACAGAAGCCGGCGGCTTTCGCTCTGGTACCGTTAAATCGGCCATCGGTTTAGGGATGTTATTAGCAGAAGGCATTGGCGATACCATTCGCGTTTCACTCGCAGCCAATCCGGTAGAAGAAATCAAAGTCGGCTTTGACATCTTAAAAAGCCTCCATCTGCGTCAAAAAGGCATCAACCTGATAGCTTGCCCTTCCTGCTCCCGACAAAACTTTGATGTTGTCAAAACAGTCAATGAATTAGAAGCCCGCCTTGAAAATATCTTGGAACCACTCGATGTCGCCGTCATTGGTTGTGTTGTCAATGGGCCCGGCGAAGCCCGTGAAGCCCATATCGGCCTCACCGGCGGCACCCCGAATAATCTCTTGTATATCAATGGCAAACCCGATCACAAAGTGAAAAATGAAAACATGGTAGATGAACTAGAACGAGTCATACGGGCGCATGTTGAAAATACAGGGTAGAGACGCACGGCCGTAGAGACGCACGGCCGTGCGTCTCTACGGCCTCTCAATTCTTATACACCACTATTGATGTGCCATGAGGATATTGGGGGAAGTTAATTTTTCATCGATCCTTATCCCTAAAAATGGCAATGATTTTATTTTTAATTTTATTAATCAATAATTTAATGCCGTTTTTAACGCACCATTTATTGAGTGAAAATCAAACGGCATTTTTCAAAATGATACTTCTGACGTTCAGATTATTGGTATTGGGCAACCTTCGGTATTGCGCCTTACGGGCTGTAGGGGCAACCCTTGTGGTTGCCCCTTTGAAAAATCCGAACCTTCGGTGTGCTACGCTAAAACTTGAGTGTTTGGAGTATATGAATTAAATTCAATTTGTTAACTTAAGTAGAAAGGGGCAACCTTCGGTATTGCCCCTACAGCCCAATCCCTTATGCTTCTCCTCACTGTATCTGATATTTCGATAACGGGATGAGGTTTTTTCCACGATATTGAATCACGGCCGCTTTGACAATCGTCATGGCCTCTTGACGGGCCACTTGCTGCTCAACAGAACTGAAAAACAAGCGTTCTTCTGTTAAATAATTGACTAGAGCAAATGAGAGAATTTCAACGGCCATGGGTTGTTGAGGAATTTTATCGATATCCAATCCCTTATCGGCCAGTTGTGTTCTAAAGGCCGTGAGGATATCTTCAATGGCCGGTTGTAGTTTCTCTGCTGCTTCTTGATAAGATTCTTGCATTGCTATGCTTGCCTTTTGGTTAGAATAAAAATCGTCTTCTTAAACAAGTGACATGAGGCTTGCTGCCCTTATTTAATTAATAAATATAATACGCATTGTTCGTTAAGCATTGACTTTAGGAAGGCGAACGAAAAGCATCATACTTTTTGCCATTCTTGTAGCTGTTTCTCTCTCACCTCCCAATCGGGTAAGTAAGCTGACATAAAACATTTAAAGAGTTTTCCATGATTGGGAACCAGTAAATGAACTAATTCATGAACAATGATATATTCACTGAGTTTTTTAGGCATCAAAACTAAGGTTGGATAATCAATCAACGCTTCTGAAGTCCAAGCATAAATTCCACTGGAACCAATAACAGGAATAGAACCTATTTTTTTTGTTTGGCTTTACCATACTTGACAGTTGCTATATTTTTAAGTGGTTTTATTTCCCAACTCTCAGGCACCTCCCCAATTTCCGTCATCTTCCGCGCCTCTCCCCGTGTGCCATGCGTAAACAGATGCTGCATCAAAGCCGCTTTGCGTTCTTTTTATAAGGCCATTTCCTGACGGCGAATTTCAGCCGTTTTTTGTAGAATTTGTAAGACTTGGCTGATGGCCTGTTGTTCTGGAAAGGGGGGCAAAGGTAAAACTAAATTCTGCATAATGGGAATATTCACCCCACCTTTAAGTTTGCCACCTTTATTTTGATTGATTTGGAGCCAGTAATTTTCACTTTTAAAAAATAAATAAGTTTTCGGGTAGCAAGATCACACATTCAATTAAATCCTTTTCAACAAATTGCTTGCGAATATCGCGCTCTTTATGACTATTTTTACTGCCCGAACCGCGTGAGACGGCACCCGTATCCAACACAATCGCAGCCTGAGCATGTGGTTTTAAGGAGGCATAAATATGTTGTACCCAAGCCCAATCAGCTGAATTGCTCGGTGGTGTGCCAAACTCAAAACGTTTTTCTGCATTGTAAAACTCTTCTTTGTAATGCTTTTGATTCCACATCGGATTGGCTACCACATAATCAAAGCGTTTAATGCTCTTGTCAATTTCTTGAAATGCCGGTTTGCGTAATGTGTCGCCAATCTGAAAATCGGAATCCACATAATCGTGCAAAAACATATTCATTTTAGCCATCGCAAAAGTCACTGGATTGAGTTCTTGTCCGTATAAACGCGGTGCTTGCGTTTTTTGATTCGGATGATTTTCTTCAAACAGCATACGCGCCTTTATCAACAGCCCGCCTGCACCACAAGTGGGATCATAAACAGTCGATAAAGGCACTGGATTCAGTATTTTTGCCATTAACCAGCCCACTTACTTCGATAGGCGTAAAAAACTCGCCGGCACTTTGCCCTTGCCCCTCAGCAAATTTACGCAGCAAATATTCATACGCTCGCCCTAACATATCCGCCTGGGTATCCTTCAAACCGAGTCGTTGCCGACTAATCACCTCAATCAAGGCCCCTAAGTGTTCATCATCTAAAACCCTTTGAGCTTGATGTTGTTCATTATAATCTTTAACATCCAATACCCCTTTTAATTCACGATTGTGTTGAGCGACGCTTCGCAATGCAGTGGTGACAAACTCCCCTAACTTATTGCCCTCTCTCGTGTGATGACGTATCGTACTCCAAGCGTACTCTTTTGGAATATAAAAACGAATGATCGGCGTAAAAAGCGGATCATTTTTGCGTTGCGGATTCTGCTCTAAAGCCTTATGATCCGCCTCAATCATATACTGTGCTAAGGCTTCATCGCCATAGACTGTCATCAATTGGGCAAATTCATCATCGTAAACATCAGATAAACGCTTAAAAAAAATCAGCGGCAAAATAAAATCTTTATATTTAGGGGCATCAGTTGCCCCACGAATTTCACAAGCGGCATCCCACAGCCAATTTTCAAGGGTTGTTAAATTCAATTCGGTTTGTTTCAGGGGTAATATTGATAGAAAAATGGACAGCTTATCATGGATAGGTGTTATTGTTTGAATATTGATAATTTAAATAAACGGTTATCGTTTGTAAAATGCGATATAATAAATTTTGCCACGGAAAGACACGGAAAAACACGGAATATTGATGTGTTATTCGGTGTGTTTCCGTGGCTAATATAAACTCAACATTTTTAAGCTGGCACGAAATAAAAATGCAATTTCAATCTGTTATCTCTCAAATTTGGCAAAGCGATCCCCGTTATTATCAAATCACGATGCTATCTCTGTTGCTGATCTATGGCTTAGGGTGGCTAGATTTTGGCGTTGAACTTTTACATATCGTTTTGATTATCAGCACTGCGCTGCTGACTCAATGGTTTTGTACCCGTTTTTTTAAATTACCTCATTTTGATTATCGAAGCCCACTGATTTCTGCCTTATCACTGTGTTTATTGCTTCGCACCAATACTTTATTATTAATGAGCCTCACGGCTGCCATTACCATTCTCAGTAAATTCATTTTTCGTTGGAAAAACAAGCATATTTTTAATCCCACTACTTTTGGATTAGTCGCGATGATGTTATTGACAGGGCAAGTTTGGATATCGCCCGGCCAATGGGGCAGTCTCGCGTTTTTGGGTTTTCTAGTCGCTTGTCTCGGTGGATTAGTGATCAATCGCGCAGCGCGTAGTGATGTCACCTACGCTTTTCTCTTTTTTTACACCGCGATGCTATTTGGGCGAGCCTGGTGGCTTGGTGATCCGTTTACAATTCCCTTACATCAATTAGAAAATGGGGCACTGTTGTTATTTAGCTTCTTTATGATTTCTGATCCCAAAACAACGCCAAATTCACGGGCTGGCCGGATTTTATTTGCTTTTTTAGTCGCGCTCGGTGCCGGATGGGTTCATTTTTGGCTTTATCGCACAAATGGGTTATTTTTATCATTGGCCTTTTTTTGTCTACTAACTCCCCTAATTGATAAACTATTACCGGGGAAACGCTATCAAACTTAATATTTATCTCATTCTCTGCGTCTCTGCGGCTCTGCGTGAGCCTAGATTTTATAATTACACATGCCTACCTTAACCCCAGAACAAAAAACGCTTTTCGAGCAACTCTCAAAAGATCGACAACAAAATGCGGATGTGCTTGAAAAACGTTCTATGCGCGGGGTTAAGTTGCGTGTTATCGAAAAGTATTCTGAATCAGCCCAATTTATTTATGAACTCTTGCAAAATGCAGATGATGTGAAAGCAACTCGTGTTAGATTTGTGCTGAATCAATCGGGTATGATCTTCGCCCATAATGGTACGATTCATTTTTCGATAACGCATCCTGATTCTGAAGAATCGGATACGCAATATCAGCGATTAGGGCATATCAATGCCATTACCTCTATCGGTAATTCTAATAAATATGAGGCCCAAATCGGTAAATTCGGAGTCGGGTTTAAAGCCATTTTTCAGTATACGAATACGCCGGAGATTTATGATCCGCCTTTTTGCTTTAAAATTGAACGGTTTATTGTCCCAATTTGGCTTGATACCGATCATCCTGAGAGACAGGCGAATGAAACCTTATTTTATTTTCCCTTCGATAATCCTGCTCAACCCGCACACCAAGCTTTTCAAGCCATTTTGAACAAATTAAAAAATCTGACTCATCCTCTATTGTTTTTAAGGCATTTGAATCAAATCACTTGGCTTGCTGATCAAAATCAAGGTTGTTATTCTAAAACGATAATTCAATCATTGGCAGGGGGTAAAGAAGTCATGACGCAACAGCTTTTAAATCAAACACCTGTGACAACTCGTTTTTTAGTGTTTACCGGCCCATTATCCGTTTCAAATCAACAATCGCCGCAGTTTATCAATATTGCCTATTTGATGTGGGAAGCATTGCCCCCCATTTCTTATCAACACACTTTCCCAGCCTATTGCTTTTTTGCAACCAAAGAAACCACTCAGCTACGTTTTATTGTTCAAGCCCCTTTTTTATTAACCGATAATCGGGAAGGTATTAAACAAGGTGAAGCTTGGAATCAAAAACTGATTCAAGCCATTGCACAACTGACTGCGGAAAGTTTGCCGCTGATCAAAGAGATGAATTGGCTCACCGATGCCTTTTTTAATGTCTTGCCACTTCATGAGCCTGATTTTCCAACTGAACACCCATTCAGAATCGTTTACGATACGGTTTTGGAAACCTTGCAATCTCATAAAGCCTTATTGCCCACCCAAGAAAAAAACGCGATCACTCGGCAACAAGCCTATTTAGCTGAAAACCCAGATTTATTGAATTTATTCACTTCAGCGCAATTAAGTGAACTGATGAATCATCCCGATGCCCACTGGGTTTTTCCCAAAACCAGGCATAATAATAAAATCTTATGGGAATATATTAAAACGCATTTGGTTAATCAAGAAATCACACAGGATAAAGTGCTGAAACGGATGACAAAAGCCTTTATTCAAAATCAAACGGATACCTGGTTAATGCAGTTTTACACTTATTTATTAGACAAACCGCGTTATCTCAAACATAAAAAGGAAATCTTGAGAACAAAATCCATATTGCGTCTTACCGATGAACAAATTGTGCCAGCTTATAATCGCGCGGGCAAAATTCAAGTGTATTTACCGACTGACAGTGAATCAGAATACCCAACCGTCAAACCGTGTTTTCTCAAGCATGAAAAATCAAAGCAATTTTTGCTGGCATTAGGATTAGATAAACCCAAAGATTATGAAGAAATTCAATATTATATATTGCCCCGATATCAAAAAAACGGAGAAATAGAACCGGCCATTATGTTAAGAGATTTCAGAAAACTAGTCCGTTATTTTTTAAATTGCCCTTGGCAAAAAAAGGCAGAATACGTGAATCAGTTAAAAACCATCCCATTCTGTCGCGCCCTCTATCAGAAAAAAAAAGTGCGCGTCTTGCCGCATCTCATTTATTTCAATACTGAACCGTTAAAACATTATTTTAGCCATTACCCGAATATTTATTTTTTAGATAGCGCCTTTTATGCCGCCCTTGATCATGAATTTGCACAAGAAACCTTAAACACGTTTTTCAAAGAATTAGGGATTGAAGATAAAGCGAGACGACTCAAAACACAGGCCACCTTATCAGGGCAAGAAAGAGAAGCGATTCATAATGGACAATGTACTTATGATTATTATCATTTTTCACAATACACTTATGACTATGATCTTGAAGGCTTAAATGCGTTTTTAGCTCAACTGAATTTTGATAAGTCCCAGATTTTATGGCAATTTTTACTCAAACTGATAGAAGACAACTTAGGACAAGATATTTTTAAAGGGCAATATAACTGGTTCTATCGACGAGAACGATATCACTATTTTGATGCTCAATTTTTAATCACCCTGCGACAAACAGCATGGCTTTACAACGGAAACGGCATTTGTGTTAAACCGGCTGACATGATCGTACCAGAATTAGCAGTGGATTATGAAACGGAAAGTTATGCCGCTTCCATTTTGATCGAAAAATTAAACATTCAATCAGAAAGACTAAGCGGTTTTAGTGAGGAACAAAGACACAAATATGCCGTTGGCAATGAACTCTTTAAATTAGCCGCAGCGGCAGGAACCGAACCTGCGGTAGTTTTTAGAAAGATAAAGCATTTTTTAAGTCAAACTGAAAAAGAACATCAAAACAGCAGCTTGAACAAAGCTGAAATAACGCAAAATGAACGGAATGAACACAATACTGAGGGCATCATAAAAAACGAGAGCAGTAATCAGTCATTAAAAACGGATAGCCTTAAAAGAAAACGGACGCAATTAGAAACCCAATTAGCCCAAAAAATTGAAGAACTCACTCAAATTGAAGCCTTACAATCTCGTTTGCTTGAAAGCACAAAATATAGTTTTGACTGGTTTAACACCTTATTAGCATTAGAATATTTACTCCATTATGAAAACAAAAGTATCAGCAAGAAAATGAGTATAAAATTTGCTCAGGTAGAAAAAGATAAGGCTTCAGATAAAATTTTGATTCTCAAAAATCCCACCCGTTATATTCCACAATCCATAGAAGATATGGCTGATTTATCATTACAATTACAGCAAGGCACTGAAACCAAACAGGTTTTGATAGAAGTCGTCAGTGTTAAAGCCTTTACCCTACGTGCCCGCTTGAAATCGGTAGCCGAGATTGAAACACTGGATTTAGACAAAATACAACAGGCTGTGATTGAGATCAAAAATCCCACCTTCATTTTAGAGAAGCTAAAAGCAGCCTTTCGACAACTGCCTTGCGCTGATGATGAGAATCTACAGGCCAATTTACCCCACAATATAGAGTTTATTTTTGGGCCACCCGGCACCGGAAAAACGACGTATTTAGCCCGAGAAAAAGTCATGCCATTGATAACCGGAACGAATCTGATAAACATCTTAGTGCTGACACCGACGAATAAAGTAGCCGATGTATTTGTCAAAAAACTGATGGCCGAAATCGCGCTCAACCCCGCTCAAAAGGGTTTACAAAATCAGTTAATACGGTTTGGCATCACCGGGGAAAGTGAGATTGAACAGGCCGGATTACTCAAAGACAAAGCTTTTGATATCAGCCACTTAACGCAATGCGTGGTTGTCACGACTATAGCCCGATTTTTATATGATGGTTTTTCCAGCAGTCAACTGAAAGCGTATGATTGGGATGTGATTGTTTTTGACGAATCCTCGATGATCATGTTAGCCGAAATCGCTTATGTGCTTTATCAACAAAAAGCCAGTTGTCAGTTTATTGTTGGCGGCGATCCTTTTCAAATACAGCCCGTCGTCATAGCCGAAGCCTGGAAAGGGGAAAATATCTATACCTTAGTAGGCTTACAGCATTTTCAAGCACCGCAAACGGTTCCGCATGATTTTCCAATCACCACTCTGACAACACAATATAGAAGCGTTCCCCCCTTAGGCAGCTTAGTCAGTCAATTTAGCTATAATGGCATTTTAAGGCATCACCGCCACTTGACAGATCAAAAACCGCTCAAAATCGAACGGCTTAATTTGACAGCCATAACGGTGATCAAATTTCCCGTTAATCCTTATGACAGCCTGTATAAATCGCAACGATTAGAAGGCAGCGGCCCCTACCAGATTTATTCCGCTATTTTTACCGTTGAACTGGCCCATTACTTATCGCAACAAATCAGAAGCCATCATCAAGACACTTGGAAAATAGGGCTAGTTTGCCCCTACGTCGCACAAGCGACTTTAGTTGACAAAATGATTAGCGCACACACAATGATTCATCCACAAGTTCAAATCGTCACCGGTACAGTACACAGCTTTCAAGGTGATGAATTTGATATGATTTTAACATTACTGAATCCGCCACCGCATATCAGTTCAAATATTTTCTTGAATAATCGCAATATATTAAATGTAGCCCTGAGTCGCGCCAAAGATTACTTAATTTTAATCATGCCAGAGAGTGAAGGATTAGAACAGCTCAATAAACTTGAAATGATACTCAAAGAGGATGAAATCAAGCCCGACGTTCAAGAATGGACATCAGCACAAGTAGAACAAATCCTATTTAACCAACCCAATTACATTTCTGAAAATTCATTCATCAGCACCCACCAAAAAATCAATGTTTACGGCAAAGCAGAGAAAAAGTATGAAATCAGGTGTGAAGAGAATGCGGTTGATATTCAATTAGGGGAATGGGAGCGTTGAATAAATCGGTTCTTGTAAGGGCAATCTTTATGTTGCCTACCACGCCATTAATGTAGGGGGCCGGTAACGTCTTTATGTTGCCCACCAAATCAATGTAGGGTGGGTAACGCCTTTATGTTGCCCACCAAATTATTTTTTTGGGATGTCCTAATTTTCACGTTGACGACGTTGATAGAGCAAACAAATCTTGTAAAAAGGTGTCAAAATGTGCCAACGAAGGTAGCCTTACCGTTTCTTCCGTTATCCAACGATTATCTTGGATAGAGACTTGCACTGCTTTTCCGGGGCGTAATACATTGGCAATACAACCCACCATCACTTTTTTATCCCCAGCTTGTTTTTCAAAATCTTTGCGCTCTTTTTCCTTTTCAAACTGAGTCACAACCGGTTTTACGCAATCCAGAAAGGTTTTTGTATATTCTAACAATGGAGAGTAAACTAATTCGGCACATTCAAGCAGTAAATCTTCTAATGTTCCGGCTGAACAGTTGTCAGGCATAATGAAAATGCCACAGTGGGGTTTGCCTTGAAGGATTTTACCCGGCGATTCGGGTAACTCCGAGATAATGTCCCGTTTTTGCAATCCCTCTTTAATGTTATCAAATCGTTCTTTAGGCGAAACTTTGCTATCAGCATCCAGTACAATTCCAAGCCCGACTAAGCCCTCCCATGAAATCACCTCTCGCGTTTCTTCAATCGTGTTAATGATATTGGTATCTCCAGTAGCGTTGTGGAGAGCAATGGAATGAGTAGCACTTTTAAAAAATGTTGGAACCGGCACCCTGCGAAGTAGATCATTTTTATATGGAAATGTTTTAGGAACCAGCGGTTCCCAAAATTTATCAAGCTTCCGCTTATCTTGTACACGCGAAAAGCCCTTGAGCTTCAAAAATCGCCCAACAAATTCAACATCGTGGGGCCCTTCAACCACCAAATAAGCATATTGAGTCATAAATTACCTCACGTCTAATCCTCGCTCGTAACGCAAACGCTGAAGCAAATTACCACCAAAGCGTTTGAGTTGTCCGCCGGTTATAGGATTGGGTAAACGATAACTCACAATTTCATCAGAATCGTCTTGCACAGTAGCAAGCACCGCATCCAAAGCTTCAAGACTATGCGTAGTTGCAAACAGTTGTATGTTATATTCACGACAAGCTTCAACCAACCATGTAAAAACCGTTTGGAGCGCAGAAGTATGTATGCCAACCTCCAATTCGTCAATCAGCAGTACACCGTTTTGCACGTTCAATAAACTCAGCGCGATATCCAAGATACGCTGTACACCATCTCCAAATAGGGTAATGGGTGCCAGTCCAATTTCCTTATGTTGAAGATAAACTGAGAATCGTCTCCCATCTTTGGAGAGAATTTCTAAATTTTCAATATTAGGATCAATTTTATTTATAATATTGAGAAGCTGTTTAATTGTTCCTTCCGTCTTGGTATGAGTGATTTGCCTCATTATTTTAGCCCGTTTGAGCCCGTGCGAACAAGGTATGATGGTTGAAACCGGGAGCGTATGCTCATGCTCAAAGGAAAACGTTTCAGTCCCATTAACTTTTACTTCCGTTTCAAGTTTGTCGCCTTCTTCCCGCAATACAAATGTCCTTTTTTCTTCAGACAAAGGCTCTTCCCTATTGGGCTCCGATAATCTTGAAACATTAATTGCAGCATCTTGTCGCATTCCTTCATTATCTTGGTCAATATCAACCTGAGATGCGATAAAGGCTGATGTCATAAATGGGTTGACACTGCGTTCATCAAAGGTTGCGCGTACTTCTCGCACCTTAAAATGCCCTTGTGCTTTCAGGAGTATTTCACTGCTCTCATCCTCTGTCTGAGATTTCTTCGGGAAAAACCATTTCAATGCTTCAAACCTAGATGGGGCAAATTGTCTCATATTTCTGAGGGATGCAATCTCAATCCATGTTCTTAAATCAAATGAACGACAATAAAGAGAGAGCGCTTCTAGCACACTGGTTTTGCCGGCATTATTCATACCAACTAATAAGTTAACCCGTCCTAAATTGTCAAGGTTGAAATTGCGAAAACCACGAAATTGATGGATATTAAAATGAGTAAAGTGATACATCATATTGGGTAATGGGTTATTTTGTGACATTATGAATAGTGATTATTGTGTTTCTGGAAATGGGCACTGGAGTCATTGAATGGGATTGATGATGTAGAGACGCGAAGCATCGCGTCTCTACGAAAAACTGTCACCATTTCACATTTTCAACTTTTCCCTTGATGGATGCTTTACTCTGAAACGCTTGACTTGTTAGTTTGGGAATTTTATGTCATTTGGCATATTGTAAGGCTTGATAATTTGTCCTAATCTCTTCAAGAATAGTTTTAGTTCGTAAAAAAGAGATTTCTTCATTGTAAATCCTCAGTTCTTTTGTATTTAAAGCTGGGCTAAGCAAAACGCACTCATGCTACGCTGCTACCCTACTTAGGTAACTCGCAAAAAATAATCTACCAATCAGGGGCAACCCGACGGATTGCCCCTACCGCCTAAAATGGTTTGTAGGGGCAATCCCTTGTGCTTGCCCCTTGGTATTTTATTGTTTGCCGGTTGCCTTAGCTTGTTTAACAATTTCAAATCGCCGCTTATCATAATGGTAAAGCATTAAATCACCATCTTGATCTAAAACACCCAATATGATATCCAATGGTTCACGAAAGTATGGAGTTCCTGAGTCGCGTTCAGATTGTATAATGGGTTCTTCCAATTCTTGGATAACCATAGCAAGTTGTTCTTCTTCTGGGTATTTCTTGTTTTTCAACCCTTTTTTCCACTTAACCACATCGAAAGGATTGAATGTAGAAGTGGGTTGTAATAAAGTATCAACCTTTTGTTTCAGCTTGGATAATTCTTCATAAGGTTCATTCCTAGTGATCTGATTTCCTTTTTCTGTCGTTTGAGACACGATTTTCTTCACGAACTCTTCGAGTTCTTTTTCAGATGATAAATTAGACATTTTTATTGACCTTTAAGTACAGAACCACAAATAAACAGATATTTGAATTTCAAACACCCATTTATATTAAATGGGGTTGGGGAGTAAAAAAAAACCATATAATTATTAGCAACTTACCCCGTTTTGTATTCATTAATAGAACCTTGCTCTTTGTTGATGACAACTTGCTTGGTAATCAGTTCAATTTCGGCCCTAATTTGAACAATTTCATTTCCTATTTTTAAGACTTCTAGTTTAATAATAATCAAGGTAGAAGTGCCCGTTATCAGCTATGAGCCATGCCACGTACTGGGTTGCCATATCGATGGCGAGTGTATGCCACACTTTTGTCTGACTCAAATGAGATCACCCCAGACGAAAAAGCATTTTAAACACGAAAACAGAAAATGCAAGCCTTTTTTAAATTTGTTTTAATTCGACTGAAATAACGTGAATTCGACTTATTTTTTTAAAGCATTCAATCAATCGGGCCGATGCAAAATAAATTTGGACGAAAATCAGGCCCCCGCAAAATAAATTTTGCACTCCAAGCAGGCCGTAAAATTTATTTTGCGAAATGAGCCTTTTTTTGGGAATGCCCCCGTACTTGAGGGCCTGTTATTTTCGTTGGGTTATCTATCGGCAATACAATGATTTCTACCGTTTTATGAAGATGATTTTAATCTGATTTACGGTTGTGTGTTGCTTATTGAAATGGATAGGAATGGTGGGATCGCTGTCGGTAAAATTGTAGGCGAATGTTTGAGAAAGTGCCGACTGCGATCCCACCCTACGAGAAATTCATCAGCGTTTCACGCAAAAGTTTTTGTTTGCCTCAACTTTTGCGTGGCGTCAGTTCAATCATGATAATCAGCGTTCGCTCTCTTTTTAAACGGCTATCACGGGTTGCCGTTTTCCATTTTGCCAACGCCGTGTGTGTAATTGATATGTTTGGGGGCTACTGTGCCGCCGGAAATGATAAATGTCATCGCTTCGTCCATTGTCCAATCCGTTGAGACGACGTTTTCTAAGGGCACCAGTTCTAAGTAACCTGATGTGGGATTGGGTGTGGTGGGCACGTAAACGGCGGCGAGTTTTTTTCCAGTATCTTCATCTGTCAATATCTGTGTGACGAAACCTACCGTTTTCATTTGTGATGAGGGAAAATCAATCAGAACCACTCGCTGTGTTTCACCTGGCTTCTTTTGTAAGGCTGATAGCAGTTTTTTGGATGAACCATAGATGGTTTGTACTAGGGGCAGACGATTCATAATCGAATCAAATATGCTGATAATACGTTTACCAATGACGAGTGTCGCTGCCCAACCGAGCAGGTAAACGGCAACCAGTGTGAAAACGAATGCCATAACGGATAGAAATAAGGGATCAACTATCCCTTCAGCGAGCCAAGGTAAAGACTCTTGAAAAGTGTCAGCGATAGCACGCACACCCGGTTTACCGATTTGAGAGAGCTGAACAAAGATAAAATAGAAAAGCGTCCAAGTGAGCCAGATGGCGTTGTTGCATAAATACTAAACAATAGATTATAATGTGAAAAACTTTAATCCTATGAAACAAATGAACAAAAAACAAAAATATAAAATCAGAAATTGGAAAGAATACAATCAAGCTTTAGTAA